>LADL02003029.1_pt1 | contig 22701 bp, 21 predicted proteins | sample 619721 | NCBI WGS metagenome assembly LADL02 (sample SAMN03397408, study PRJNA257561) | rock porewater metagenome | biome: terrestrial; feature: Opalinus Clay rock; material: porewater; isolation source: Opalinus Clay rock porewater BRC-3 borehole | place: Switzerland: Mt Terri URL, St-Ursanne ...
AGGCTTGCCAGTAACAATATGAGCCAAAAAACAATCAGGCAGCTTGAAGACAGCATCAACAATATGGAAAATGCTCAAAAAAATGATGATTATAAAGCGTACTACAGTTTTGTCCGGGAGTTCTGTTTCACGGTCTACAAAAACTCTCTCAACGAAACACTTTATAATTTAATAGATTCATTATGGGAAAGAAGCGAAATAGGCAGTTCTATATATGTTTACATTCCAGAATGGGGAGAAAGATCTTTGGGCGTGCACCGCAAAATACTGGAGGCTTTGCGTACGGGAGACGGCCATAAGGCTGAAAAACTTTTTAAAGATTATAAGACTGAAGCGCTGAGAACTTTTATTAAAAAACTCGAGGAGGAGAAATTATAAAAACCCGGTTGAATAGTGAACACAGATCGAATTGAAAGTCAGAAAAATACGAAATTACAAAAAAATGTACAATTAAATCAAAGGGGGTATGGAATATGGAGTATGAACAGGTTGCGGTTGAACAGCAGGGACGGGTCAGGGTTATCTGCATGAACAGGCCGGAAAAAAGAAATGCACTTAGTGAAAAAATGGCCTCTGAGCTTATTTCGGCACTGAGGGAGGCTGATGCGGACCCTGGAGTGGGAGCGGTGGTGCTGACAGGAAAGGGTGACTCCTTTTGCGCCGGCGCGGACCTGGGAGACTTTTCCCGGATGGCGTCAAAAACAGCGCCGGTTATGCATCAGGAGGGAATCGAATCCACCGAGCTTTTCAAGACCGGGTATAAAATGACCAAGCCATTGATTGCTGCGGTAAACGGTCACGCCATGGGTGGTGGGTGCGGCCTGGCCGCCATGTGCCACATGGTGATAGCCAGCGAAAAGGCAAAGTTTGGGACACCGGAGATAAAGGTGGGTATTTTCCCCTTTGTAATATTCCCCCTTATTATAAGGGCGGTGGGACCCCGCAGGGCTCTCGAAATGGCCATTGTCGGACAGCCTCTGGGCGCCGCTGAAGCGCTGGAAGCAGGATTGGCAAATAAGGTGCTGCCAGCTGGGGAATTGTTGGACGGGACGATTAAACTGGCCTCGGATCTGGCCAGCAGAAGCCCCCTTGTCATGAAACTGGGGCTCAATGCCTATAACACCATCATGGACATGGAAGTTAACAAGGCCATGGACTACCTGAATACCCTCAGAGTTATAGATTTTATGAGCGAGGACCTTAAAGAGGGGGCCTCTGCTTTTATCCAAAAAAGGGCGCCGGAATGGAAAGGAAGGTAGCTGGAATAGTCGGTAAGAATGTTATGTAAACGGGGGTTATTGGCTTGCAGGAAGGTTATAAAACGATAGTTGTAAATTTTGCAAACAATATCTGCACCATACAGTTGAACCAGCCTGAAAGAAGGAACCCATTAAGCCAGATAACAGCAGTGGAACTGAATGATGCTCTTTTGAGGGCGGAAAGAAACAAGGATGTCAGGGTGGTCTTGCTTACCGGAGCCGGTGATGCTTTTTCCGCCGGCGCGGACCTGAGGGAATTCTCGCGGTACATGGGTAATACACCTCTTCAGCTGTATGACTCCGGACGGGAGTCAACCGAAATGTTTAAAACCGGCTACCGCTACACAAAACCCCTTATAGGGGCCATTAATGGACCTGCTTTTGCGGGGGGCTTCGGGCTTGTGGCCATGTGCCACATGGTAATATCGGCCGATACCGCTAAGTTTGCCATGACAGAAATAAAGGTAGGCCTTTTCCCATTTGTAATTATGCCAATAATAAAAAGGGCGCTGGGCGAAAAAAGGGCGTTGGAACTTTCAATTACGGGCCGTGTTTTGACGGCTGAAGAAGCAAAAAGTATCGGACTGGTTGACGAGGTTGTCCCCCGGGAGGATTTAATGAAAAGGGCAAGGGCTTTTGCCGAAGAGATTGCCACAAGGGGGCCTGTGGGGACAAGGCTGGGCCTTACCGCCTATTACGAGTCAAACTTTATGGAGCCCACTATAGCCATGGATTACCTCAACAGCATAAGGGTTGTAAATTTTAAAAGCGATGATTTGGCTGAGGGGGCAAGGGCCTTCCTGGAAAAAAGAATGCCGGAATGGAAAGGTGAATAAACGAAAGTGGTGCCATTATGAAACTATATGAATATGAGGCAAAAGAGCTTCTCTCCCGGCAGGGTATAAATATTCCCGGGGGAGCAGTGGCGCAAAGCCCTGATGAGGCTGGACGGGCAGCGCTGAAGGTTGGTTTTCCGGCCATGATCAAGTCCCAAATTTTACGGGGTAAAAGAGGCAAGAGCGGGCTTGTAAAAGAAGCCGGATCACTTCGGGAGGCCATTGACCTGGCCACCGATTTTCTTGGCAGCAAGGCTGACAATGAGGTTATTAATAATTTGCTTGTTGAAGAAAAGATTCAAATAAAGGCAGAGCTATTCGTGGCCATAACCTGCGACGATGTGAAAGGCTGCCCTGTTATAGTCTGTTCCTCCCGGGGAGGAGTTGATGTTGAGGAGTTATCCAGCGGTGAACAGGGCAGGATGGTGAAATACCATGTAGACCCTTTAAGGCCATTTCACCGTCATAACGCAATAGGCATTGTAAAGGAACTGGGTTTTGAAGGGCATATAATGGTATCCCTTGCCAATACACTGACAGAATTATACAGGCTGTACAAAAAAACAGACGCTAGCACGGTTGAAATAAACCCCCTGGTGATAAGCCGGGACAATAGTATTTATGCCGTTGACGCCAAGATTACCTTAGACAGCGCCGCGATAGAAAGACATCCCGACCTGAAGCAGTATATACATAAAGAGCCAACCGGCGATCCCCTGGAGGACAGGGCTGCCAAAAGCGGCATCACATTCATCAATCTGGGCGGGAGTATAGCCCTTATCAGCGGCGGCGCAGGGATTACAATGACTGTTTTGGATATGATAAAACATTTCGGAGGAAGCGCGGCCAATTTTTTGGATATGATGGGCGGAGTAGGTCCCGAAGTGTTTGCGGAGGCAACTGACATTGTGATCACCAAGGCCAACAGCGATCCCGTGGTGAAGGTCATTTTAATCAACATCAACCTTTCCGCAACACCCCTGGAGGGTATTGTCAGAGGTTTCAGCCAGGGTTTTGCCAGGAGGGCCCCCAGGGTGCCTGTGGTTGCTTTTATACAGGCAACTGATGCGGCGGTAATAAACATGAGCATCGACGAAGGCCGGCGACGTCTGGAAAAAATAGGTATGAAAATATATAGTGAGCTGGAAGACGCGATCAAGGCAGCGGTTTCCTTGGCAAGGGGGTGATTTGGTGGGGATTCTTATAAACAGGGATTCTCGCGTGGTGGTGGTAGGAATGACCGGGCGTTATGGCAGCAAACAAACAGAGGCCATGATTAAGTATGGAACCGGCATTGTGGCCGGGGTTACCCCGGGAAGGGGAGGTGAGAGCTTGCTCGGTGTTCCGGTTTTCGACCGTGTTTCCGAAGCGGTTCAACAGACCGGGGCAAATAGCGGCATTATATACGTCAGGGGGCTGGACGTCAAAGAGGCGGCCTTTGAGGCTATTGAGGCCGGACTTGACCTGCTGGTAATAGCCACGGAAAATGTGCCTGTTCAGGACACTATGGAAATTCGTCACTTTTCGAGGATTAATAATTGCTGGGTGGTGGGTCCCAACAGTATTGGCATAATCAATCCGGGTGAAACACTGATAGGCTCACTGGGTCCCAGCTATGCCAAACCCGGTCCGGTAGGCTTGATTTCACGGAGCGGCACTTTATCGGTTGAAATTACGCGGATATTATCAGGTGGCGGACTTGGTCAATCCACTTGTGTAAGCATGGGAGGTGATACCGTAATTGGAAGGAATCCCGTGGAATATCTTAAAAAATTTGAGGAGGATCCCCAGACTGAAATTGTTGTTTTGGTTGGTGAGATAGGCGGGCTGAAAGAAAACGAAGTGGCTGAATACATTGTCCGGATGTCCAAGCCCGTGGTTGGCTTTATTGCAGGTAGAAGCGTCCCTCCGGGTAAGAGGATGGGACATGTGGGGGCTATTATTTCCGGTGATGATGTGACCGCTGACAAAAAAAGGAGTATTTTGAAACAGGCCGGAGCACATATTGCCGATACCCCATGGGAAATAGTAACTATTTGCAAATCGTTAATCAATTGAACAAAATAAATCCAAAAAAGGAGGGCTGGCTTAATATGAACAAAAAGACATTACTCATTTTTTTATCGCTCTTTTTGGTGGCAGTCACACTGTTAACTTCCTGTTCCGGCAACAAAGCCGGGGATAAAAAAGAAGCGGCCCCGGTCCAGGCGCCGCAGACTATCAAACTAAAACTGGCCGACTCTTTTCCTGCAACCCATGTAATTTCGAAAGAGGGGGCAATGTACTGGGCCAACAGGGTAAAGGAATTAACCAAGGGCCAGGTGGAGTTTGAGTATTACCCGGCAGAACAGTTGGGCAAGGCTGCCGATTTGATGGACGCTGTAAAAAACAGAGTGACTGATGTGGGGTATGTGGCCCCATCCTACGTTTCCAATAAAATGCCCCTCAGTTCTGTGGGCATGCTGCCGGGATTTTTTACAACCTGTACAGTGGGGACCGTAGCCTATTGGAAGGTGGTTGAGCAATACCTGGAAAAAGAAGAGTTTGTGAAAAACGGAATACGCCCCATCTGGGCCGTTACGCTGGCCCCTTATAAAATATCTACCAACAAGGCCGCTATTAAATCCATAGGGGATATTAAAGGGTTGAAAATCAGAACCGGGGGCGCCACACAGGAGTTCATGGTAAAGGAACTGGGAGGGATATCGGTATCGACACCTGCGCCGGAAATATACACCGCCATGCAGCGCGGGACTATAGACGGGTCCACAGGTCCTTATTCCAGTTTTAAGCCTTACAAGATGCAGGAAGTGGTACGACATTCAGCGACCAACAGCAGTGTGGGAAGCTTTATAGTCACCTACTCCATAAATGAAGAGGTGTGGGGAAAGCTGCCCGACAATGTCAAAAATGCCATGAAGGAAGCCGGGAAGGACACCATGAAACATCTGAGCAAGGTGTTGGACGAGGAAGAACTGAAGGAGCAAAAATCTCTGGAGGGCTTTAATGTAGCCATGTATACCTGGTCGGCTGAGGATGTGGCGAAACAGACGGCAGCCGCCAAGGTGGTAGCTGACATGTGGGCCAAGAAGCTTGATGAACGTGGGCTGGGCGGGAGTAAAACTGTGGAGCTGTTTGTTAAGGCGCTGCAGTGATTGATACGGGTACTTCCCCGGCCCGGGGAAGTACCCGCCGGCTGAATGGAACACCCGGTATTAAGTGGGGGTTTGATAGTGTGATAAATAAGATATTGACCTCGGCCGAGAAGGGGCTTTTTGTAGTTAGCCGTATTTCCCTGTTTGCAATGATGCTGCTTATCACCATGGATACCGCCGGCAGGTATTTTTTCAATAATCCTTTACACGGAACACTTGAGATTACCGAGTTGTATTTGATGGGTGCGGTTGTGTTTCTAAGCATGAGCAATACCATGCGCCTGGGGGGGCATATTCGAATAAGGCTGCTGTCGGATAGGTTCAGTCCCCTGTTAAAAACCTGCCTGGAAATTCTATTCGGAATACTTTCTTTTTGCCTGTTTGCCGCCATAACGTACAGAAGCTCCGGGGTCGCTTTTAAAGCGCTGGCCGGCAGGGAGGTTGTTTTTGGCATAATACAGTGGCCCGTTTACATATCCTGGTTGATAGTTGCCCTGGGGATGGGCATTCTCACAGCAAGAATACTGTTAAATACAGTTAGTGAGGTGGCGGTTGTTTTGGGCATGTTCGCTTCAGGGAGGGAAAAAAAGTCCGGGGCTCAAGGATAGGAGATAGGGGTCAAAGGTAAGAAAAACGGCTTTAATAACTATTCGGGGGAAATAAACATGATTGTTGCAATCTCCTTATGTTTTCTGCTTTTTCTACTTTTTTGCGGTATGCCTGTGGCCTTTTCCCTGGGCGTAGCGGGTGCCGCCGGCCTGTATCTTATCAATGGCCTTCCAGCCATGATGGGGATACTGGAAATAGCCCCATATCGCACTGCGGCCAGTTTTTTAATGACTACAATTCCGATGTTTATACTGATGGCGGAATTTGCCAGTGAAGGTAAAATGACCAGAAATCTTTTTGTTGCCGCGTATAAATGGATGGGCCAGCTCCCGGGGGGGCTTGCCATTGCCTCAGTCATTGCCAGCACCGGCTTTGCCGCCGTTTCGGGGTCAAGCACCGCCTCTGCCGCCACATTGTCCTCCATCGCCATGCCGGAAATGAAAAAATATGGTTATAATGAGGGTTTCTCCGCTGGAGTCATAAGTATTGCGGGGACACTGGCAATAATGATCCCGCCCAGCATAGCTTTTATACTATATGGTATACTTACCGAGGTATCCATAGGGAAAATGTTTATTGCGGGTATAATCCCAGGGCTGATTACAGCGGCGGGATACTGCGCGGCTATACTAATATGTGTAAAAAGGAAGCCCTCCTTAGCTCCGAGGTATACCGCCAACTCACTCCGGGAAAAGGTCGAGTCGTTAAAACCAATATGGACGGTAATGCTGCTGGTGGTCCTTGTCCTGGGAGGCATATACACCGGGGCGGTCACAGCCACCGAAGCGGGGGCGGTGGGCGCTGCCGGCGCGTTTCTTATAGGCGTGGCCACTGGGAAAATAAAGGCTCCGGGTGTATGGTCTTCATTGGGCAGAACTGCGCAGACCACCACCATGATTTTTTCGATAATTATCGGGGCAATGATATTTGGCTATTTTATAACAACCACCCAGATGACACAAAAGTTGATTAATCTGGTGGTAGCCTTGAATCTGAGCCCGGGGATAGTGCTGTTTATAATTGTCTGCATGTATCTTTTGCTGGGTTGCATTTTGGACCAGATTGCCATACTGCTATTGACAATCCCTCTCATTTTTCCACTGGTTATGAGCCTTAACTTTGACCCCATCTGGTTCGGAATTATAATCACCAAGACGGCGGAAATCGGCATGGTAACACCGCCGATTGGCATGAATGTGTATGTGACGTCGGCAAGTTCAGGGGTTAAATTGGAAGAGGTATTCAGGGGAATATGGCCATTTGTTCTGGCCGATCTGATTGTTTTGCTGATTTTGTGCATGTTTCCCGAAATAAGCCTATGGCTTCCCAGTTTAATGGGGAAATAACAATCCAGGTGAGAAAGAGGGTGTAAGGTCTCTATTATTAAAAATCAAGAGAAAGGGGATGCTTAATTGAAGAGTGTTCGAATTGGAGCAGGGCAGGGTTTCTGGGGCGACTCGCCGTTTCCGGCCATTGATGTGGTGAAATCCGGTAATATAAAATATCTGGCCTGCGACGCCCTGGCGGAGCTTACACTGGCCATACTGCAGAAATCCAGGCAAAAGGACCCCACCAAGGGATATGTGGAAGACATGTTTTTCAGCTTACTTCTGAAGCCTTGCCGGGAAATGGGTGTCAGGATACTTACCAACGCCGGTGGGATTAACCCCGAAGGCGCTGGGAGGATGGTATATGAACTGGCCCGCAAGATGGGCTTGAAGGGGTTGAAAATTGCTGTTATTACCGGCGATGATATTCTACCCAGGCTGGGAGAGCTTAGAGAAATGGGAATTAACCTTTCAGATATGGAAAACGGCGGAGATATTTCTTCAATAGAGGACAGGATTCTTTTCGCCAACGCCTATCTGGGGGCCAAGCCAATGGTTGAGGCGCTGGAAAAGGGCGCCGACGTTATAATAACCGGCCGTACTGCAGATCCGGCAATGTTCCTGGCGCCCCTGGTACATGAGCTGGGTTGGGGCTGGGATGACTGGAACAGGCTGGCTGCCGGAATTTTGCTGGGACATCTGATGGAATGTTCGGCCCAGAGCACCGGGGGCAATTTCAGCGGGGACTGGTGGAACATCCCCAAAATGGAGAGGATTGGCTATCCCGTGGCCGAAGTTTATGAAAGCGGTGAGGCCGTGCTGTCCAAGCCCGAGGGCACCGGCGGGAGAGTTGATCTGGAAACCGTCAAAGAGCAGATGCTTTACGAGGTGCACGATCCCTCTGCTTACATAACTCCTGATGTAGTGGCTGATTTTGCCTCAGCCAGGCTGGAGCAGGTAGGTCCAGACAGGGTCAGTATAACCGGTATGAAGGGTAAACCGAGGCCGGATAATCTCAAGGTATCCATAGGGTACAGCGACGGTTGGCTGGGCGAGGCGGCATTAAGGTACTCCTGGCCCGATGCGATGAAGAAGGCCCGCAAGGCCGAGGAGATACTCAAGAAACAGTTTAAGGTTATGGGGCTTTCATTTGAAGAAATACTAACTGAGTATATAGGCTATAATTCCCTTTGCGGCACTACGGCCTACGGAGACGGGGAGGATTTAAACGAGGTCGGCCTCCGGATTGCGGTGCGCACCAGGAATAAAGCGGATGCCGCAAAGGTGCCGCGTCTGCTGCCGCCACTGGCCCTGAACGGCCCGCCAAATGCCAGCGGGGCCGGGGGAATGCCGAGACCCCGTGAGCTTATCGGGCTTTGGTCTGTCCTTGTGAACAGGGCAGAGGTTGAAAAACAGGTGCAGATAAATATCATGGAGGTGGAGTGATGCCCAAGATGCTTTTAAAGGAACTGGCGCACGCCCGCTCCGGAGACAAGGGAAACACAGTAAATATAGGGCTTTTCCCATACAACGAGAAAGACTACCAGCTATTGAAGGAGCAGGTAACCCCCCAGAGGGTTAAGCAACATTTCGGGGAAATGGTTCAGGGGGAAGTAATTCGCTACGAGGTTCCCAATATAAACGCTTTTAATTTCGTTCTCAGGGGAGCCCTAAACGGAGGGGCCTCCCGGTCCCTTCGCAGTGATAACCTGGGCAAGTGCTTCGGGGCCAACCTGCTCCGAATGTACGTTGAAACCGGCAATTAATTTATGAGCTGTAAACGACATGGGAGTACCTATAAATACTCCCATGTCGTTTTAATTTTGCATCTAAACATTTTGGCACAGATTATGCTGCTGAACCGCCCGGGAGTATTTGACCCACCTGGATATTTTTAATTGGGGCCTTTGGCAATTATCTTAAGTGTACCAGACAGAGGGTTTAACTTCTCTTTTTTAAACCATTGGCTAATGCTAACTTAGTATCTTCATGAGAAAAAGATATGCCGAATGAATCAATCCCTGTTTTAATTGATAAATCCAAACCGGCATTTTCCAACCACCTGTTAATTAAACTTTTTTGCATGCTTACAGCGTGCATAGGATTTTGGATAATTTTTTTTGCGTATATCGTACATACGTTTAATAATTCTTTATTTTTTACTGTATAACTGACCAGACCAATTGTTTCCGCTTCGGTCGAACTAATTGTTTCCCCAGTTAACAATAACTCACGGGTTTTGTTTAAGCCAATTACGAATGGAAACAAAGCTGCCTCAATTACTGATGGTATACCTAATTTTACTTCCTGCATGCCGAAAACAGCCTCTTCTGAAGCTATGCTCATATCACAAGAAATAGCTAATTCCAAGCCGGCACCAAAACAATATCCATTGATACCTGCTATTACGGGTTTTGATAGTCCCCTTATAGTACCCATTAATTTTTGAAGGGTAGATATAAAATCTATTCCTGTTATTGTATCAAGTTTTTTCATTACATTAATATCAGCACCCACAACAAAGCTGTTGCCACTCCCAGTTAAAATAACCGCCTTTATACTGTCGTCTTTTTCTAACTCCGTCAGTGTAGTTATTATCTCATATATCATTGGTATATTAAGGGCATTTAATTTGTCTTCCCTTTTCATTATGACGACTGCTATATCATTATTTCTCATTATATTTAAATATTCTTTCATTGGGTTCATTCATACACGTCCTTTCTTATGGTAGACGCTTTTGTCTTAAATATTGGAAAAACTTTTTCTTGTTAATAATTAATCCTGCTTAAAAAACTTCTTTGTTTTTTGCCTATACACGTTATTAGGTCCTTGCAGGGGTCATTTCAACCAACCCCTTATAACGAGTTGACTATAGCGATAAGATACTCAATTATTTTACATTACTCCTTGGGTTACCTAACTTCCCTTTCCTTTGGTGTTTAAAGAGTCCGCTGTTCGTGATAGAATAGTTATAAATCTAGCACAAACCTTCATAATTTTACTTAAGGAGAATATAAACATGAAAAGTGTTCAATCAATCGATCGAGCGCTGGGCATACTGGACGCCTTCTCATTTGAACATCAGGAACTTAGCATGACTGAAATTTCTATAAAGCTTAACCTCCCCAAAAGCACAGTTATGCGGCTATTAAATGCATTTGAGAAAAATTATTATTTAGAGAAAAACCAAAACACTAAAAAATACCGACTTGGAATTAAACTCTTATATCTAGGAGGCATTGTCCAAAACAGAATTGAAACAAGAGAAGTTGCCAAGCCATTAATGGAAAAAGCCAGGAAAATAACAGGTGAATCAATACTTTTAAGTATTATTGCTAACAATAAAAGGTTATGCATAGAATATCTAGAAACAATTCATGATCTCAAAGCAGGTTTCTATGTTGGACAAACTTCTCCCCTACATGTTGGAGCAACCGGGAAACTATTATTAGCGTTCCTTGATAACAGTGAGATTGATAAAATAATTGACGACTCTGAATTAGTAATGTTAACTAAAAACACTATAACCAATAAAACGGATTTAAAAAACGAATTGTTGCAAATAAGAAAGCAGCAATATGCATTTAGTAAAGAAGAGAGACTGGATGGCGTTATAGGTATAAGTGTACCTATTTACGATTATAGTAAAAAGGTGGTGGCGGCATTGGGAACTGCGGTGCCAAAATTAAGGATGGATGACTATAAGCAGGATTATTATTTATCAGTACTCCAAAATATAGCCAGGGAAATATCATATAAAATGGGCTATAAGGGCTGAAAGACTGGAAAACTAAAGCCTAGAGGGCTTAGCCTGCTGGGACTTTGATTATTTATACAAAAACACCTTCATCTTTGTATTTTTTAATTTTTTCATCAGATAACCGCAGAATTTCCCTAGCGATCATATCGGTATCCTCACCAAGAAGAGGGGCACTCCTGCAATAAACTGCGGGTGTTTGGTCCAGTTTAAATTCACTACCCTGAAAATAGTGACTTCCCATTGAAGCGTGGTTTAGTGGGATAAAGTGTGACCTGAACTTTAACTGTGTATCTTTGTAAAGGTCGCTGGAATTCTGTATAACACCAGCGCTTACCCCCGCCCTTTGAAGGTCGGCCATTAACTGGTAGGCGTCTTTATTTACTGTCCATAAGGCAATATTTTCTTCAAGTTCATCTTCATGAATTTTTCTTCCTTCGACAGTGCCGAAATACTCCCGTTCAGTCCAGCCTTCTCGGCCAATAACTTCACAAAGAGCTTCCCATTCCTCTTCTTTAAATACCGCTATGGCAATCCACCTGTCCTCTCCCATGCATGGATAAATACCATGCGGAGCCGCCGCCGGGTGTCGGTTTCCATGTCGGCTGGCTTCCCTTTTATTAACTGAAAAGTCAAGTAACAATGGTGAAATTGACTGCAACGCAGCTTCTAGCTGCGAAAAATCTATATGCATGCCATATCCCGTACGGTCCCGATGATCAAGTGCTGCTAAAATAGCCACAGCTCCAAATTTGGGTACTATAAAGTCAGTATAAGCACCGTACGGCCCCACCGGTGGACTGTCCTGCAACCCAGTAATGTGAGTAAGGCCGCTAAGCGCGGACAAAACAGGTCCATAGCCGGGCTGACCGGAACCGCTGCCTCCCCGTCCAAGCATTGAAGTGCTGAATAAAATAATATCAGGCTTTATCTGCTTAAGTTCTTCATAGCCTAACCCCATGCGCTCCATCGCACCCGGAGTAAAGTTTTCCGCAACAACATCCGCCCATTTTACCAGCTCTTCTATTATGTTCCGGCTTTTTGGGTTTTTTATGTTTAAGGACAGGCTGAGTTTTCCCACATTATAGTTGGTAAAATACATGCTGTTGTTAAAATCTGATTTACCACCTTTATACGGGCCGGACATTCGAAGAGTATCAAGACGTGAATTACTCTCTATCTTTATTACGGTAGCTCCGTAGTTGGCCAGATACAGCGTTGTCATCGGACCTGCGGCAACCCATGTAAAGTCCAATATTTTGAGACCCTTTAATGCACCTTTATTTTCATTCTTCCCCTCCAAAAAAACACCCCCTAAAAATTTATTAAATCCTATGGTGTCAATTCACAATTAATTATTAGTTCAAATTATTTAATCGATTTCTTCATCTAGGAGGCTGTTGAAAAAGTCCATCTGCTGCGTTGCGGCGGCGGCTTCAATGCTCAACGTACAAGGAGTACGCCTCCGCTTGAAGCCTTGCCGCGCCTTGCATCTGGAGCTTTTTGAACAGCCTCCGGTTGTAGTCGGATAAGTACTTTATTTACCTCTTACCATAGTTTTGCAACACTCTCCTAGATAATCTTTTTGATCTTGTACAAAGCAATTTTCCGTTGCGAAAAGCCCAGTTCCTTTTCGTATATCTCTGCGTTATGCTCACCAATTAGAGGTGCAAACCGCCGTATGGACGGCTGGTTATTGAACCTTAAAACACTACCCGGACATATGAAATTTTCCCCAGTTAACGGGCTAGCTACAGGCTCAAAAAAACATCTTGAGTTTAGCTGAGGATAATGAAATATTTCACTGACGCTGTTTATCGGAAATAGCAACATTCGCCGACTAATTGCCTGTTCAGTCAGTTCCCTCTTGGAATGGTTGAGAAAAAAAGACTCGATGACCCCGGAAATCTTGTTCAAAACCTCTTCGGAAACTCCTCCATATGGCATATTACCCCAATCTACCTGCTGGAGGCTGGAGGCATCATAACCTTCTTCCTCCATAAAGCGTATTAGCTCCCGCATACTGCTGCCACCGGCTCCCGGCCCCCCGCTGAGCATGAAGTTAACATAACCATCTTTACAAGGCCACGTCATACGCATAAAAAGATCCTTCCCCGTACGTCTGGTGTTGCCTTCCCTCTCAATAACCAGGCCATCCGCCTCGTAACATTGAGGAACCTGGCTCAAGGTGCGGACCATAGCTTCCTGGCAGGAAACATCCACATACTGTCCATTGCCACTCTTATTGCGCCAGTAGTGGGCAATCAAACCCCCTGTGGCGCCCGCCACTGCTCCATGAAAATAAAACTGTGGAAACCCGATTGCCATAGGTGGATTTTTAGGCTCACCGGTAATATAAACTAATCCTCCCATACTGCTTCCCACAAGATCATAAACCTTATAATGGGCATAAGGTCCTTCTTGTCCAAAGGGTGTGATGGAAATCATGATTAATCTCGGGTTAATTTTACTTAATTCTTTATAATCAAGACCTAATGAATCCAAATAACCCGGATCGAAAGATTCTATTAAAAAATCGGCTGACTCTACCAGTTTTTTAAGTACCTGTCGGCCTTCAACATCAGTTATATTTAAAGTTATGCTCCGTTTATTCGAGCTGTATGCCCACCAGAACAAACTATTTTCCGGGCCGGGAATATCTTTATAGAACGGGCCGATTTTTCTGGCTGGGTCCCCTTCCGGCAGCTCAATTTTTATCACATCAGCCCCTAGGTCGGCAAAAACTTTTCCACACAGAATACCTCTCTCATCAGCCAGATCCAGAACCCGATATGGAAACATATTATCCTTTCCCTTCCTATTACAATTCTACCAAGGTGTACCGTTTAACGAGATTTCGAGTTATGTTTTTTCTTCAAGTAGCTCTTTTAATAATGCTTTTTTCAAAAAATTACTAGCCAGGAAACATAAAACCAGGGTGGTTGGCAAAGTTTTTTAATAAACAATTCCAGTAAAATTATCCTTTGACCATAGAATTGCAGAGGACTTCAAACAACATTGGTGGAGCGTTGCCTGTCCCAGATGGTTTTTTTACATACACCATAATAACAAGGGGTTGTCCCAAACTATGCTTTGGAACATCCCCTTTGGCAAAAAGCTTCTGGCTTACCAATCCTTTAAAGGTGGGGAATAAAGCACCAGGCAGCGCAATTTTTCCTTCACCAGCAGGCGGTGGGGCACTCCTACGGGAATATAGATTAAACCATCCGGGCCAACCTCGATTACTTCATCTCCCACTTCCACTCTTACAGACCCTTCCAGTACGAATATAGACTGTTCGCTCCCGGCATGGCTATGGTACTTAGCCTCACCTCCCTCTCCCAGAACACCCATGATTATTTCCATATTATTCGCCTGCAAAACACCCTTGCCCGCGAGGCGGTAGTTTGTGGTATTTTCATGCTTGGGAGGGGTATAACCATCAACTTCCCCCGGGTGATTATAATACTTGCTTTTACTCAATTTTAAGAACCTCCTGATTATTTTTTCATTACAGCACTATACCGTCTTCCTTTAATCTACCTTGAATGTCCTTTATATTTATGTCTCTTAAACTTATACCCTTCAGCGCCGCTAAAGCGGCGGCTGTGCCTGCGGCCTGGCCAGTGGCATAACAGGCGGTTTGGGTGCGGATCAAGCCAAACGCCTCACGTGTACATGATATGCATCGACCGGCGACGCTCAAATTTTCCAAATTACGCACGACCAGGCTTCCGTAGGGAATTTGCAAATCTTTTGCTAAATAGCTAAATTTTGTTGTCCTGCGGCCTAAAGCATCCTTACCACTGAAGTCTAGATGCCCCACGTTAAACAACCTGGCCACCCTGTCATCAAACTCCCTTCCCGCTTGAATTTCCTCGTTATTTAACGTATATTCGCCAGCAATCCTCCTGCTTTCCCTTACCCCCATTTGAATGGCCATTTCGCTAAGGTATGACTCTTCAAAGCCGGGCACATATTTTATTAAAAAATCTCTGCCTGCAATAGCCTGTTCTCTGGCGGAAATCTCAGCCTCTGTCATCTTCCAGGGATTATCAACATCAATACCGTACACCTTGGTAACATTCACCGTTACCGTTCCTGGGTTTGGCGTGCTGCATATAATTAATTGATCAACAGGCAACCCGCAACCCGCTTTTTTCGCTTCGTCCAGTAATTCCGAAAAGCCCGTGGTGCAAATAAACTGGCCGCTGTCGCCAAAACGCATCTCATCGGAAGGTGGCCAATTCCCTATATTTGATTTGTTTTGTTTCAGAAACTTTGTCAGAAGGTCAATATTGACCCCAGCCATTTTAAATATAAGTGTTCCCGGTTGGGCACCGTCCTTGGAGCCTCCTTCGAAATCCGCCCCGGCCTGTACAGCTACATCTCCATCCCCTGTTGCATCGATAATATATTTACATATAATTACTCCCCTTCCAGCCTTATTATGGAACACCACACCTTTTACATTTTCTCCATAAACAAGAACGCCTGTGGCCAAGGTATTAAAAAGTACCCTTACATTTGCTTTGGAAATAATCCGGTCCATTACCACTTTAAGTATTTCCGGGTCGAAATTGCGCAATACAGTCGCTTTCGCTGGCTGGATAGTTCCTTTCATTTTGACCAGTTCCCCAACCAAAGCTGCAAACACACCCCCGATGTCTTTGCTGGTCACAGGCTTGGCCCATACATTCCAGGGCATTACCAGAGCTGCTGTGGCCATTCCTCCCAAAAATCCGTAACGCTCCACCAAAAGGGTTCTGCAACCTATATTGCCGGCCGCTACCGCAGCTGCAAAACCAGCCGGTCCTCCCCCGACAACCAGAACATCTGCTTCAGCCCACACCGACAATCCTGAATTCTTAAAGCTGCACCTGTTAATATCAAACCACCACCATATTAAAATTTTTAAACTGTTTATTTCATTAGTGAAGGTAGCCATGTGCTGATTTTAGGAAATAAAAGCAAGAGGGCTATATTAACGGCGTCAATAAGTAGCATCACAGACACGCCTTTAAATACCGTTTCCAGCGGCAGTTTTGTCGCTGAGCTGACCACATAAACATTCATACCCAGAGGGGGCGTGACCATACCAATCTCTGCCAGCTTGGTGACAATAATACCAAACCAAATTGGGTCATAGCCCAGGTTCATCACCAGGGGAAATGTCAAAGGCAGGGTAAGCAATAAAATAGCAATTTGATCCATGAAACAACCCAAAACCAGGTAGAAAGAAACAACAATAAGCATAATAGCCCAATTGGGCAACGGCAACGATGAGACAGCCCCGATAAATGCCTGGGCGGCCCCGGTCATGGTAAGGAAATATCCGAAAACCATGGCACCAATAATAATGGTAAAGATCATGGAAGTAATTTTGACTGTACTACCTATAGCTTTCAGGCTATTACGAACCATACCCCTTCTTTTCAGAAACATTAGAATAACCCAGGCGCCCGCTGCACCAATAGCCGCTGCTTCGGTGGGAGTGGCCATACCTGTATAAATCGTGCCGATTACCAAAAAAATTAATACCAGCAGGGTCCAAACGCCCTTGAGAGATGCAAAACGCTCGCGCCAGGAAAAAGGTTTAACAATGGGCGCCCATTCCGGCTTGATTTTTGCCCAGATAGCTATGCCCATACTAAAGGTAAAAGCAGTCAAAAGCCCGGGTATGATTCCCGCTATCAGCAGCTTGCCGATTGAGGTTTCCGTCTGAATGCCGTAAATTACCAGTGGTATGCTGGGCGGGATCATTATCGCCAGGGTACCTGCTATAGCCACAACCCCGGAAGACAGTTGACGATTATATTTGTAGCGGTCCATTTCCGGTATGGCCACATTAGACATGGCCGCAGCTGTAGCTGTACTCGATCCGCACATGGCGCCCATTCCTGCGCTGGCAAGCACCGAGGCTATGGCCAAGCCACCGGGTAAATGTCCCAACCACTTGTATGTGGCCTTGTATATGTCCTCTGCCGACCCGCTGGATGATATGAACTCGGCCATCAGGATAAACATCGGCACCGCGCTGAGGGTAAAACTGGCCGCAGTCCTGAAGGGCGTAGTGGTCAGGGTGCTTAAAAGCCCGCTAAAACCCTGATCGATCACAATCCCCAGAGCGCCAGCCCCCAGCAGGGCAAAGCCGACAGGCATTCCAAAAATTAAAAACAAAACCAAACATCCAACCCCGGCTATAATTGCCACAGTATTTTAGCCCCCCCTTTCTACATCAATTACTTGACAAACTTAATGATTCATACACCAATCGTGCACACATCAAGCCTGATCCCAGTACAACCAAAAAGTAGGCGGGGGCCAGGGGATAAGCCCACGCACCTGCAGAAACCTGGTCATATTTTAAGGCTCTTTCAGTTAGGCTCCATGCCTGATTAGCGATTAAACCAAACAATAGAGCTATAATGATAGATAAAATCCTTTTAGCCATATCATGTAAAGCTTTGGGTATGAACCTTAAAAAAACTTCCACACGCACGTGGCCACCTTCTTTGTATGTATAGCTCATACCCAGAAATACGGTAGCTACCATCAGATATTCCTCGACGAATTCTGTGAGGCCCACAATGGGGCTATTAAGTATATATCTTCCAAAGGAATCGCAGGTTATTAAAACCATTATCCCGGTTACAGCTAGAATCGCGCTATAAAAACACGCGTTTTCCAAACCCACAAAAATTTTATTTATTCTGGAAGGATGATTGTTTGCCATAACAGCCACCACCTCTTTTCATAAAGGGATAATGCCCGGCGCATTATCCCCGGGAGGGTTATCGTTTATTTTTTTATCGATTTTTCAACTTCCTCTACAGCTTTTTTATATTTCTGAAGGACCTCTGACCCGGGAAGACCCTGTTTGTCCACATCTTCGGCCCACTTTTTGTTTATATCCTTGAGGGCGTTTTCCCACTCTGCGGAATTAACATCCGAAAAGACAATTCCCTTCTTTTCAAATTCCTTTCTTAAATTCATGTTGTCCTCATCATATTTCTTGCTCAGACTTTTAACGATCTCATCAGACGCCTGCTCCATGGCTTTCTTAACGTTATCAGGTAATTTTTTCCAGGTATCTTCATTTACTATAAACATTAATACCGCTGACGGCATCAAGGTGCCCCAGGTGGAATACTTTGAGATTTCGTCCAGCTTATATGATTTAATGCTTGAGGGAGTGAACAAGGTCCCGTCCAAAACTCCCCTCTGCATAGCCTCGTAGTTCTCAGGAGCTGCCACGTTAACCGGCACAGCGCCCACAGCCCTTAACGACTGCTCTTGAATACCGCCGGAGGTCCTTATTTTAAGTCCTTTTGCATCATCAATGGTCTTAATCTGCTTCTTGGCAGTATATATCTCATACGGTGGCGGCAGGTAAACCAGAAGTGGCCTAACATTGTTTTTCAAAAAGTCTTTTTCCAAAATCGGGTTCTCTTTGGCTATTTTTGTTGCGGCCAGAGATCCGCCCGCAGAGGTTGAGTATATTGCCGGCAGCGAACCGACATTCAATAACGGCATTTTTCCGGCAAAGTAATTAAGGCATGTGTTTGCCACATCGGCCCCGCCGGTACGGACAACATCTAGCAAATCCGTAGCTTTGGCCAGTTGCTCGCCGGGATAAAATTTAAATTTTACCTGCCCGTTAGTCAATTCTTCCACCCTTTTCATCCATGGCTGCATACCGTTGACAACAACAAAGTGAGTGGCCGGCATATAGTCGGCTACTTTTAGTTCAATTACCTTTCCCTGTACCTGCGCGTTTTTATCAGCTTCCGGCTTTGTGGACTTATTTCCGCATCCAGTGAAAACAGCAACGGTGAAAAGCAATATCGAACATAAAACCAACAACCTTTTAATCATCATGTTCATACCTCCTTTTTTTCATATACATTAAACAACCAGTAAGAAAGTTATAGCAATAGACCAAGGCATACCCCCTTTGCCTTTTTCAATTTGCAGATTCTTTATGCAATTGAAAGTTCCACATGGTGGATATCATTCCTGTGTCTGAATATTTATAGTATAGCAACGTGATTTAATTGACGCAATATATGCACTACTTTATTTTTTTATATTGCGATATTAAAAATCCGATTATATGGATTCAACCCTGTTTAACAGACAAGAGACAAAAGCCTCCTGGTAGGATTAACGAGTTTGGAGGACTTGAACACTGAGCCTTAATCAATAGAAAAATATAAAAAACAAAACATTCTGAAATGTATTTATAGCTGGCGAAAACTTCGGTAAGATTTTTTTGCAGGTATTATGTGAAACCTAGTTTCGCATTGTGGTACTTATTTCCAGCACCCACTCGAGAGCTGAGAAATCAGAAGAGTGGGCGGCACCAAGACAATAAAGCTAGACGTAAGGATAATTGCCGCCCAAAAGAGACCTGGGGCAGATGATAAAGAAAGGCCTTTTTAGAGAGGACCTCTATTACCGGCTTAGTGTCGTCCCCATCCGCATAAAGCCTTGCGGGAGAGGACGGATGACATATTCCTATGTGCAATCATAAAAACAACGTCGAAAGGCTCACTGTGCTTTCTGACGGAAACCTGATCACCCCGGATGATGTTAAGATGGTTTTTTGCAACGTGGTTACCAGCCTCCTGGAAAATGAAAAAATCTCCGACAGGTCGCCGTCAGAGGAATATCATTCCTTTGAGAAATCAAGGATATTTGAGGCGCTGAAGCAGGCGGGGGGCAACAAGAAGAAGGCGGCTGAAATCCTGGGTATGACACGGACAAAACTCTATAGAAAGCTGGGCAAGTATAAGTGAGGTATTAACGATTTCCGCATGACAAGGGACGGGGTTTTCCACAACTATCTCCAACCTAAGGCAAGATAGTTTGTAAGTGTATTTTATGACAGAAAAGGACGGAGAAAAGTGAAGCGGGATATACCATGTAATACTGAGCTGTTCATTTCGCTCTGAAAATTATTTAATAGGATCGACATTCCTGATGTTTTTCCCAGATGCTCAGGCAGATGCGCTCACTGTTGCCCTCAGTTCTGAAAAAAAGTGGGCACTCCCGATTGTTTTTAAATCTGAAGTCCAATACTCCATAGCCTACCGCCGCATCCTTGTTTTGGGGTACATAATAAACAGGAAGGGAGTGTCGGTGCCTCTCTATAACCGGTAGCCCGGCATCAAGCACAGCGTTGTATACAAGGGTGCTGGTCCTGCACACTCCGCCCCCCATTTCACGGATAACTTTATCCCCGGAAAAAGAGAAACCTGTTATGTAACCCCTTTCTCTGCCATAAGGACCGGAGGTGTTGTTAAATGAGAATATCTCTCCTTGTTTTAACTCCACTCCAGTTAGATGATGCAATGCTGTTATTGCATTTTGGTTATTGGCCGCCTGCTCCGGGTCACCCGGTAATTCTATCAAGGCATCCCCAAGCATTTTTTCGTAACACAATAGTGTTTCCCCGGGATTACTCAATTTACTACTCATTTGCTCAACTGATTGAATCGTCAGGTATATATTCTTTTGGAGAAGTGCTATTTGCCACTGTGCAAGGGTACTTTCCCCCGGGGTGAACCTGGACCCGCCAACAGCAAATTCGTGCCGCAGCTTCCCTTTCCGTATTTCTTTTTCGGGTAATTTACCGGCCATAACAGATACCCTCTTATTTAGCTCATCCCAGGCAACTTCATAATCCAGCATTTCAGCGAAATGCCTGAGGGGTACATACAGGCGACCGTCAATTTCCACTGGCTTTAAGGACATTTTTACAAGCCTGCCGTTTATATATACTGTGCCGCTTTGCCTGTCTATTATTATAAGGTCATTTCCATTTATTAGCGCCACCTTTGACGCATCTTCATTCCAGATAAAATTCCTTTTATCTGAGCCTATTCCAATGGCAAAAAATCTAAGGGGAACATAGAGCCTATCGTTTATTAATAACGTTTCCCGGTCCATTTGATAGTTTTGTTCACCAATGGTGTACAAGGCACTGCCTGGCCTAAAGACAACAAGGGGCTCATTGGCCAGGGCATTAAAAGGATAAGTAAAAAATAAAAAAAACACTGTTAAAACAAAAAAAATAAATCTAGTCATTCCATCACTCTCGCTCTAAAGATTCTTTTTTATATATAAAAAAAGCCGTAAATATTATTCCAGTATAGTTTTGGCTGTATTACCATAATATTCCTGCCAGCAGAGTAAAATTTTTATTCGGGGTGATAACGGTTATCTATAATTTACTATTTATGTTATAATATTTAGTATACTTTTTCTTCTTTTATCCCCTTTGTCTTCTAACTTTGTGTCGGCTTTGGACACATCAATAATCAAAGATGTTAACCACATCTTCTGGAGCAAACCTTCCAATAATTTCGATTGAAATCGGTTGTAGTTGGCAAAGTTCTTAATGTAATTAAAATAATTTAAAAACCCCCCTTATTTTGCAGGAAACTACCATTAAAAAGAGAATGTACCCAATATGTGAATTTTCGACAACGGTCGCGGAGGAAATGCTGCCATGACGACTGGTTACAAGGCCAAGACGTTAGGAATAGCTATACTGGTAACTGGAGTTTTGCTTCTATTAATAGTGGCCCTGCTTATTATGTGGTCGCATAAGAAAGGGCAGGGGGATATTGTAATTGGCGTTGCATGGCCTTTTTCTAAACAGGACGACCTGTTTAAAGAAGGTGTCCAATTGGCTGCTGATGAAATCAATGCCGGTGGAGGGGTTAATGGCCGGAAGTTGCGTTTAATCCAGAAGGATGATGAAGAAACCGTTACCGGTGGAATGACCGTCGCCCAGTCCTTTACGAAAGTCCCCGACCTGACAGCTGTAATCGGTCACAGTGTCTCTTTTATTTCCACCGCCGCATCCAATATATATGAGAACGCGGGTATTATCATGCTTTCTCCCTCAGCAACAGCCCCTGCTCTTACCCAAAAGGGGTATAGGTATATTTTCAGGAATATTCCCAGTGATGATGAGATTGCCGGGCAATTGGCCTTACATGCTTCCAAACAGGGCCACAGGCGAATGGTGATTTACTATTCTGATGATTCCTACGGTATTGGACTGGCCAATTCATTCGAGGACCATGCGCAAAAAGCTGGGATTGAAATTGTTGACCGGTTTTCATATTATGCGGATTTAAGAGATCTGAATAGACTTTGCTCGAAGTGGAAAGCTCTTGATTTTGATGGTATTTTTGTGGCCCATTATATGCCGGACGGGGCCCATTTTATTGCCGATGTGGCGAAGAGGGGCATAGCAGTGCCTTTTTATGCCGGTGACGCCATGGACACGCCGGAGCTTTACCATGTAGCCGGAAAGGCTGCCGAAGGTACCGTGGTCGGCACAATTTTTAATAACCAGGACCCCCGGGAAGAAGTAAAGTCCTTTATCAACAGTTTTAATAGTAAATACGGTAAAATGCCGACTCCATACGCTGCCCAGGGTTATGACGCGGTTAATTTGCTGGCCGGGGCCGTTAAAGAAGCCGGATCTGTCAACTCTGCCGCAGTGGCGCAAAAGCTTCGTACATTTAAGAACAGACCCGGGGTGGCCGGTTTTCATACCTTTACTGACAATGGTGACGACATTGGAGATTTAGTTGTAAAAAAAGTGATCAAGAACGGACAATTTGTTTATATCAATTAGTTAATAAAAGCCGTATTGCAGAGTAAAGAGGTGGCTTGACGCATGTCAAAGGATTTGTTCCGCAAGGTGGCGCTGGACAAGCTTTCATCCCCCGA
>LADL02003365.1_pt1 | contig 22343 bp, 19 predicted proteins | sample 619721 | NCBI WGS metagenome assembly LADL02 (sample SAMN03397408, study PRJNA257561) | rock porewater metagenome | biome: terrestrial; feature: Opalinus Clay rock; material: porewater; isolation source: Opalinus Clay rock porewater BRC-3 borehole | place: Switzerland: Mt Terri URL, St-Ursanne ...
AGGAGTCTGGATCAACTTCCTTGTGGCGGGCGCCGGAAGGTGCGGTGCTGACGCCCACGTCGCCGGTGACATTAACGCGAGAAGCGGGCGGACTTGTTTTTGAGCGAGTCATTTCAATCGACGACAAGTATATGTTTACAGTCACGCAGAGCGTAACCAATAATTCCGGCGAAGCGACCACGCTGCGCCCCTATGCAACGGTGACCCAGCGAAACATTCCTGAAGACTACAAGAACTTCATGATCCTCCATGAAGGTCCGCTGGGCGTCATCGGGACGGAGCTGAAAGAACGCAAATACAACAAGCTGAAAAAGAACAAGAGCGCCAAGATCGACGCGAGCGGCGTTGGCGGCTGGGTCGGCGTCACCAACAAGAGCTGGCTGGCCGCATCGATCCCGCCGGCCGATGCGCAAATCGAGGCGACGCTCGCCAATCGCGGCACCACAGACAATCCCGTGTTCGAAGCTGCCTATTTGATGCCGGCGATTACGGTTGCGCCGGGCGAGACGAAATCCATCAAGTCCTATGCGTTTGGCGGCCCGAAGGATGTCGACTTGTTGCAGTCCTACGAAGCGGCGCCGGAAAAGGGCGGTCTCGGCGTTTATGATTTCGATAAGGCGGTGGACTGGGGGCATCTTTATCTGCTGACCCGTCCGATCTTCTACACGCTCAATTTCTTCGGCGATCTGACCGGCAATTTCGGCATTGCAATTTTGCTTCTGACTCTGGTCATCAAATTGATTTTGTTCCCGTTGGCGAACAAGGGCTTTGAGTCCATGTCGAAGATGAAGAAGCTTCAGCCGGAGATAAAAAAGCTGCAGGAGCGCTACACTGACGACAAGATGAAGCTCCAGCAGGAGATGATGGCGCTCTACAAAAAGGAAAAGATGAACCCGCTGGCGGGTTGCCTGCCGATCCTGTTGCAGATGCCGATCTTCTACGCGTTGTACAAAGTCCTGTTCGTGACGATCGAGCTCCGTCACCAGCCCTTCCTTTACATCAAAGACCTCTCTGCGCCTGACCCGACGACGATTTTTAATCTCTTCGGTCTGCTGCCCTATGATCCGATGACGCTGCCGCTGATCGGCGCCTTTCTCGGGATTGGCGTGCTGCCGATCCTGATGGGCGTCGCCATGTGGTTCCAGACCAAGCTCAACCCGCCGCCCGCCGATCCGGTGCAGGCGCAGATCTTCGCCATGATGCCGTTCGTTTTTGTCTTCATCTTTGCGCCCTTCGCGGCGGGGCTTGTGCTCTATTGGTTCTGGAACACGGCGCTGTCGATTCTGCAGCAATGGTTCATCATGAAAAAGAACGGCGTGAAGGTTGAACTGGGGGAGCGCATCAAATTGCCATGGGCGAAAAAAAGCGCCGACAGTGAAGCGAAGTGACGCAAGAGGCCGACTTTTCTCCCGCTCAGATTGAAGCTGGCCGGCTGATGTTCGCCAGACGCGCCGAGTTTATGCTTGGCGTCGTCAATATGAATGCGCTGCCTGATGAAGGCCCTGCTGAAATTGCCTTCGCCGGGCGTTCCAATGTCGGCAAATCGACGCTCCTGAACGCTTTGGTCGGCCAGAATGGTTTGGCGCGCGCCTCGAACACGCCGGGCCGCACGCGCGAGATCAACTATTTTGATCTCGAAGGCGCCATTCGTCTCGTTGATTTGCCCGGTTACGGTTACGCGAAAGCCTCGCGCAAGGATGTCGATCAATGGAATGCGGTGACGCGGGATTTCCTCCGCGGCCGGACGGTGTTGCGCCGGGTCTGCCTGCTGATCGATTCGCGGCACGGGTTGAAAGCCGTCGATACGGAGATCATGGACCTGCTCGACGAGGCGGCGGTCAATTATCAGATCGTGCTCACCAAGACGGACAAGATCAAACCGACGGCGCTAACGGTGTTGATTGACGAGACCCGGCAGAAAATTATCCGCCGGCCTGCGGCGCATCCGGTGGTGCGCGCAACCTCGTCGGAAAAAGGCGACGGCATTGAGCTTCTGCGCGCTGAACTGGCGGTGTTGGCCGCCCAATAGACTATCGTAACGCTTTCTTAACCCTCGCGGCGGCGTTCTAAGGCTATGGCGCAGCACGACTCTATCCCCGAGACCTCTCTCACCCATTGGCGCGGGCTGTTTGAGCAATGGCTGAAGGCGGAAAAGCGCGCCAGCGCGTACACCTTGCGAAATTATTCGGCGACCCTCGAACGCTTTGACGACTTCATGGCAGGCTATCGCGGCGGGATAATTACGCTGGACCATCTTGCGGGCTTCGAGACGAAAGATTTTCGCGCCTTTCTGGCCCAGCGCCGCAATGAGGGGCTGGCGCCGCCATCGACCAAGCTGGAACTTTCAGCGCTGAAGACGTTTTACGGATTTTTGCGCAAGCGCGCCGACATCGACAATGACGCCATCGCGATCATGCGCGGGCCAAAGGCGAAGGAACGCCTGCCGCGCCCGGTGAGCGCGAACGATGCACAAGCGCTGATCAACGCCGCGCAAACATTGAAAACCACAACCCGAAAAGAGAACTGGGAACAGGCGCGCGACGCGGCGCTCATCACGCTTCTTTATGGCGTGGGCTTGCGCATATCAGAAGCCCTGTCGCTGCGCTGGGGCGATGCGCCGCTCGGTGAAACTTTGCGCATCAAGGGCAAAGGCGCCAAGACGCGGATGGTTCCGGTCGTTCCGGCCGCGCGTGACGCGATTGATGCGTATGCGGCGCTCTGCCCCTATGGCGGCGAAGCGGACGATCCGCTTTTCTTTTCTACGCGGGGCAAGGCGCTCTCGGCGACGCTCGCCCAGCGCACCATGGCGAAACTGCGCGAAACGCTGGGCTTGCCGGATTCGGCGACGCCGCATGCACTGCGTCACGCCTTTGCAACGCATCTTTTGTCGGCGGGCGGCGATCTCCGTTCGATTCAGGAACTGCTTGGCCATTCTTCGTTGGCGGCGACCCAGCGTTACACCAAGATCGATCGCGACAATCTCTTGCGCGTCTTCGACAAGGCGCACCCTCGCGCCTGACGGCGCAGGCAGTAGGCATTAGTGAGTAGGCAATAGGGATTCGGTGTTGAAACCGGCGGCTGACCTTAGAACCTATTGCCTATTGCCTATTGCCCTAAATACTTCGCCTCATACGCTTTCACGTCACGCTTCAACTCCGGCAACAGGAGGTAAAGCGCGATGATGTTCGGGATGCACATGCCGAACAGCATCGAGTCGATGAAGTTGATGATCGACGAGAGCGAGACTGCCGCGCCGGTCGACAGCGCAAAACACAGAGCAAGCTTGAAAATCACGTCCACGCGTTTCGTGTCGCCAAAGAGATAGCGCGCCGCCTGCGCCCCGTAAAATGCCCAGCTGACAAGCGTTGTAAACGCGAACAGAATTGACGCGACCAGCAGAATATAGGGGAACCAGCTGAACGCGCTTTCAAAGGCCGCCGAGGTGATTTCAATGCCGACAACATTTTCGGCGAAAAGATAGGGCTGATAGGCGCCGGTGACGATGACGACGAGCGCCGTAATGGTGCAGACGACAATCGTGTCGATAAACGGTTCCAAGAGCGCCACATAGCCTTCGGTCAGCGGTTCGTTTGTCTTCACCGCAGAGTGGGCGATGGCGGCGGAGCCGACGCCGGCTTCGTTGGAATAGGTGGCGCGGCGAATGCCGTTGATGAGCGCGCCGACAAAACCGCCGCCGGCCGCATCGAGGCCAAAGGCGCTGTTGAAGATCGTTGCGAACGCGTCTGGCAGCGCGGTGACGTTCATGGCGAGAATGATCAGCGCCGCGCCGATATAGACGGCGCCCATGAGCGGGACGAGCACGCCCGTCACCTTGCCGATGCGTTTGATGCCGCCGAGAATGACAATGGCGACGCCGGTCGACATGATCACGCCGAAGATGACTGGAATGTTCAGCCCGGTGACGTTTGCGAATTGCGCGTGCGACTGGTTGACCTGAAACACGCTGATCGAGGCGCCGATCGCCATCACCGCAAAGAAAATCGCCGCCGCCTTGCCGAGGGTCTTCATGTTGAGGCGGTTGAAGACCTCTTCGATGTAATACATCGGCCCGCCCAGCGTTGACCCGTCAGGGCGTACTTTGCGGTATTTCACCGCGAGCGCACATTCAGCGAATTTCGACGACATGCCGAAAAAGCCGGCGACGATCATCCAGAACACCGCGCCGGGCCCGCCAATGGCGATGGCGACGGGAACCGATGCGATATTGCCAAGGCCGACCGTGCCCGAAAGCGCGGAGGAGAGCGCCTGCCAGTGTGAGATCTCGCCGCTTGCGCCCGCATGATCGCGTGGATTGATGATCAAACCCCAGGCGTGGCGAAAGCCGCGCAGATTGATGAATCTCAGCGAGACGGTGAGAATCATTGCGGCGGTGATCAGCCAGATCACCACCAGCGGCAGGGATACGCCGGCGACGTCAACGGAATAGAAAATGATCGATGAAACGAAATCGCTGACCGGAGTCAGCGCATTGTCGATGCGCTCGGCAAGGCTGGGGGCGTCGGCCATGAATCAATCCGTGTGTCTGCAATCGAACCATAGGGTGTTCAGGGGGTAAATCCACTCCCCCTTCCGCTCACCACCGCTTTCGCGGGAAAGAGCGGATGGCAAGTTGGTTACTTACAGTCCCGCCAGCGCGTGCTCCAGATCGCGCTTCAGATCGCCAAAATCCTCAACGCCTACGGACAGTCGCACGAGGCTATCATCAAGTCCCATCTCCTTGCGGCGTTCCGGCGGGATTGAGGCGTGCGTCATGATGCCGGGATGTTCGATCAGGCTTTCAACGCCGCCAAGCGATTCCGCCAGCGTGAAGAGTTCGACGCGTTCAAGAAACGTTTTCGCCGCATCGAGGCCGCCCTTGACGAAGATTGTCACCATGCCGCCGAACGCGTCCATCTGGCGTTTTGCGACCTCGTGACCAGGGTGGGATTTGAGACCCGGATAGGTGACGCGATCAATGGCGGGGTGCGCTTCCAGCCACTCCGCCAGCGCCATGGCGTTTGATGATGATCGCTCCAGTCGCAGCGCCAGCGTTTTCAGTCCGCGCAAAGCGAGGAATGAATCGAACGGACCTTGTATTCCGCCAACAGAATTTTGCAGGAAGGCGAGCCGGTCGCCCAAGTCTTTGTCATTCACCACAAGCACGCCGCCAATGACGTCGCTATGACCGCCGAGATACTTCGTCGCCGAATGCATCACGATGTCGGCGCCATGATCGAGCGGGCGCTGACAATAGGGCGAAGCGAATGTGTTGTCGCAGCCCACAGTGATCCCGTGCTTTTTCGCGATCTTCGCAATGGCCTCGATATCGACAATCTTCAGCATCGGATTGGTCGGCGTTTCGAGCCAGACCAGTTTCGTTTCCGGCGTGATCGCCGCCTCGAACTTTTTCGGGTCGGTCAGATCGACATAGGTGAAGGACAGATTGGCGGATACCCGCCGCACGCGTTCAAACAATCGGAACGTGCCGCCATAAACATCATCCATGGCGATGACATTGGTCCCGGCGGGAAAGAGTTCAAGCATCGTCGCTATCGCCGCCATGCCGGAAGCGAAAGCAAAGCCGCGCGAACCGTTTTCAAGGTCGGCGATGCAGCGCTCATAGGCGAAGCGCGTCGGATTGGCGCCGCGCGCATAGACAAAACCTTTGTGAACGCCAGGACTTTCCTGCGCGTAAGTCGAGGTCTGGTAAATCGGCTGCATCACCGCGCCGGTGGTCGGGTCATGTTCCTGGCCTGCGTGAATGACGCGCGTCGCGAATGCGGGGCGATTTTTACCGTCGGTTTTCATGGAAGAGCCTCTCAAATTTGTTGAGACCGGCTTAACCCGCGCGCATAAGGCGGACAAGGGCCTCGTCGAGCGCCTGCAGAAAGCGTGATCTGTCGGCCTTCTGAAACGGCGCCGGCCCGCCCATTGTGCTCTCCGCGCCGGCGCGCAAATCCGCCATGAGCGCGCGGGCGGCGATGGCGCCGCCGATGGAATCCCTGGTGAACGGGTCGCCCTTGGGGCCGAGCACCACAGCGTCGTTTTTCAGGCAGCGTTCGGCGAGCAGAATATCGGCGGTGATCACGATGGCGCAGGGGTGTGAATGTTCGGCGATGAAATCGTCGGCGGCGTCATAATGATCGTTGACCGTGACGCGCGTGATCAACTCGTGTCTGGGCACGCGGATCGGCTGGTTCGACACCACCGTCACCGGCGTTTCATAGCGGAAGGCGACTTTGTAGATTTCTTCCTTCACCGGACAGGCGTCAGCGTCGACAAGGATTTCGATAGTGCGGGTCATGCGTGTTGTCTTACATCAACTTTGAGCGCTTTTCCTCCCCCGCTTGCGGGGGAGGTGTCTGCGAAGCAGACGGAGGGGGTGTTCTTAGATGCGGTAAATACCCCCATCGGCCCTTCGGGCCACTTCCCCCGCAAGCGGGGGAAGAGAAGGAACACACTACTTCAAAACCTCATCCTGAACGTCCTTCGACCAGCCGACGAAAACCTGTGTCGGACCATTGTCGATTGCCAATTCAATAATCGGGCGTTTCATCAGCGTTGGATTTTTCTCCATCAGGCTGACGGCTTTTTTCTCGGTCAGGTTTGCCTTGTCCGCGTCGGGAAGATTGCGCCAGGTGGTCGAGGATTTATTGAGCAGCTTGTCGGTCCCGACTGCGCTCGCCCAGCGGCCGATCTGCATTTTTGTCGGTGGCTCCTCGCGCACATCATGAAACGCATAACGCACATGGGCGCCGTCCAGCGCCTTGCGCGCTTTCTTGCAGGTGTCGCAGTTTTTCAGGCCGTAGAGGTTCATGTGAATCTTAATTACGTTTTAGGTGTTGAGCAAAATAGCGGTTGGGATTGTTTATAGTCCGCCCACGCGTGCGCGTCCCAAGGCCAAAACCCTTTTGCCGAAGGCCAAACGCATTGAAATAATGGAAAATCAACGCCTTTATAAAACCACCTGCAAGAAAGCGTGTACTCAGTTTTCGCGAGGTCGGTGGCCTCCGCCACGTAGACATCCAGATCGTCTAAAAATCCACCATAAAAGTGTCCGGACTCAAACTCTCGTCCTTCCGCCTGTATGTACGCGCCATATCTGTTGACGATCTTGGCGGCAGATTGAGCGTTGATTCCAATTAGCAGCAACTCTGGCTGTCGGAAAGATTCGTAAATGCCAATCGAGTAAGCAAAGGCTGGATCATTATCCTTGCTGAAAACACTTGTGACTTGCCAGTCGCCCGCTTGAATTCTCCCAACGAGCTCCTTTTCGTAATCATTTTCGCATTCGGCGAGTGATCGAACCACTAAGCCACCTGCAGCCGCAAATAATTCAGTAAATCGGTCCGCGTAACCAGCCCTTCGAACTTGCCGTTATCCAGCACGACCGCAACGTGGCCCTTGGCGAAGATCGGCAGCAAGGACTGCATGTCTTGTTTGGCGTCGACGGTCTCGACGCGATAGGTCATGGCGGATTTCACCGGATCGCGGAACTTGTCGCGATTGCGCACCACCGCGAACAGCAAATCCTCTTCATCGAGCAGGCCGGAGACATTGCCTTCATCGTCAAGCACCGGAAGCTGTGAGATGTCATAGAGCTTCATCTTGCCATAGGCCGACATCATGGTGTCGTCGGGTTTCACCGTCACGGTCGCGCGTTCGGAATGGCGCCGCGTGATGAGGTCTGTGAGGTCGCCTTTGGGCGGGCGTTTCAAAAAGCCCTGATCGTACATCCAGTAATCATTGAACATCTTGGAGAGATATTTGTCGCCGCGGTCGCAAACGAACGCGACAACGCGCTTTTTCTCAGTCTGCTCATGGCAGTATTTCAGCGCCGCCGCGAGGATCGTCCCCGATGACGACCCGGCGAGAATGCCTTCTTTCTTCAAGAGATCGCGCGCCGCCTCGAAACTTTCCTTGTCGGTGATGTCATAGGCTTTTTTGACGTGCGACAGATCGGCGATGTCAGGAATGAAATCTTCGCCAATGCCTTCCACGAGCCACGAGCCGAGCACATTCGGAATGGAGCCGGTATTAACGTAATCGGTGAGGATCGAGCCTTTCGGATCGGCAAGGATGATATCCGTCTTTGGCGACTTCTCCTTGAAGAAGCGCGACAAGCCGGTGATCGTACCCGCAGAGCCGACGCCCGCGACGATGGCGTCAACGTCGTTGTCCATCTGGCCGAGAATTTCGGGACCCGTTGATGTTTCATGCGCTTTCGGGTTCGCGGCGTTGCCGAACTGGTTGACGTAAAACGCACCGGTTTCCTCGGCGATGCGTTCGGCCATGTCCTGATAATAATCGGGATGACCTTTGCCCACATCCGAGCGGGTCAGGCGCACATCGGCGCCGAGGGCTTTCAGGTGAAAGATTTTTTCCTGCGCCATCTTGTCGGGAACGACGATGATCGTCTTGTAGCCTTTCTGGGCGGCGACCAGCGCCAGCGCGAGGCCGGTATTGCCGGCGGTCGCTTCGATGATCGTGCCGCCGGGTTTCAGTTTGCCTTCGCGCTCGGCCGCTTCAATCATGGCGACGCCGATGCGGTCCTTGATCGAGCCGCCGGGATTAGAGGCTTCGAGCTTGAGATAAAGCTCACACTTGCCTGTATCGAGGCGCGAGATCTTGACCATGGGCGTCTTGCCGATGCCCTCGAGCACATTGTCATAGACTGGGCCGAAGGGGGTGTCGCGCATGAGAGAAATCCTTGAAATGAGTTGAGCGCTGCTTAGCCCAAAGCGGCGCTGGCGGGCAAGGTGACGGGGCGGGCGGAGATTATCGCGCGCCCGCTCGCTTCAGATCGCGAATAAAAAACCGCGCCGGATGCAGGGCCTGCATGACCCGGCTGTCGGCAGACGCGCCGGCCAGTTCGGCAACGATCAGCGCCGCCGCATAGGAGGCGGTGACGAGGCCCCGCGAGCCCAGACCCGTCAGGATATACAGGCCGGGGCGCATCTCACCGGGCGGATAGTCGCGGCGTTTGCCGGTCCTGAGGTCGTCATAGGCGCCGCGGTAAAAGCCCCAGTCGGGCATCGGCCCTGCGACAGGCAGGCGGTCCGGCGTGGTGCAGCGGATGGCGGCGCGCGGGCGTGATTGCGCAGGATCGAGCGTCGCGGCGAAGTCCGGCATGGTGCGGGCGATGGCGGCGATGTTCGACTGCGTCGCTTCTTTTGTGAAACGCGCTTCAGCGCCGATGGCGATAGGCGCGTATGTGGCGCCAATGATTGCGCCTCCTTTTGGCGCGGGCGCCGCATAGGGGCCGAAAGCGTGCGCCTGTTCCGGCGGCGTTGCGTCAGGAAACCAGTCGATCTGTCCAGCCGAACCGCTGAGCGGCAGGGTGCGCGCCGGTTCGAGACGGAGCGCTTCGAGCCCGTTGGCGATGATCACCGCGTCAAACTCATGTTGCGATTGCGGAGTTACGACGCGCCAGCCAGATGAAGTCTTGTGGAGCCGTGTGACGCGCTCATTGATGATCGTAGCGCCGGAAAGGAGCGCGCGCACAAACTCCGGCGGATCGACAACACCCGCCTGCGGGAAATGCAGTCCTTCGTGACGCCGTTCGATCCAGCCGTCAGGCAAGGCGCGTTGCGCCAGCAGTTTCTCCTGCCGCTCGCGTTCTTGTTGGTTTACGGCATGGTGAATGACGCCGCAGGGCGTGAACAGGTCTCCGCCAAGTTCCGATAACATTCGCAAAGTGTGCAGATAGGCGTTTGCGTGGAAGCGCCCGGCCGGCGTATCGCCTGCATCCAGCCGCGGCATGATCAACCCGGCCGGATTGCCTGACGCGCCTGCGGCAGGCGCGGTTGCTTCGTACACGGTTGAAGAAAAACCCGCCCTTTGTAATGCATGACTGAGACTGGCGCCGGCGATGCCTGCGCCGATGATGGCGATGCTGGCGCCGGGATCGAGCGATGCAGCGGGCGTAAGCCACGGCGCGCGCGCGGATGACCGGGCCGATGTTTCGATGCGCCCGGCGAGCATTTCCTTCTTGCGGCCAAAACCGGGGCGCTTTTCCCACGTAAATCCAGCGCTTGTCAGCGCCTGTCGCACACTGCCCGCAACCGTAAAAGTGGAGAATGTGGCGCCGGGATGGGACAGCCTTGCAAGTTCAGCGAAGATGTCTTCGCGCCACATGGCGGGGTTTTTTGCGGGCGAGAACCCGTCGAGAAACCATGCATCGATAACAGCTTCTGCACGCGCCAGCCCGTCCAGCGCGTCGCCATAAAAGAGCGTCAGTTGGACGTCGCCACCCAAGTCGATGTAGTGGAAGCCCGGATGGGGCGGCGGCAATCGCGCCCGCAAGCGTTCGGAAAATTCGGCGAGTTCTGGCCACGCCGCATGCGCACGGGCGAAGTTTTCAGGAGATAGCGGGAACGCTTCAACCGAAAAGAAGCAGAGTTTTGCGCCGCTCGGCTTTTCGGCTTCAAGCCAGGCCTTCCATGCGCAGAGGAAGTTCAGCCCGGTGCCGAAACCCAACTCGCCAATTTGGAAACGCTTTGTATTGAATCGGGGGGGAAGGCCGTTGCCGGCGAGGAATACCTGCGCGGTTTCCGCCGGGCCGTCGCCTGAGAAATAAACATCGTCGAATAAAACAGAACGGGGCGCGTCCCGGTTCTCCGGGAGCGCGCCCCAATCCAGTTCTGCTTCATCGATTCCGCCGCTCATGGAGCGAGAAATAACCGATCAGCAGCGAAAAGTCTTGGCAGTTAGGCTTTCGCCGGAAACGCGAAGAACTTCTCGAACATTTTTGCGTTGGCAAACGGCATTTCCACCGGCGCCATGGCTTCGCGCGCTGCTTCGCTTGCAGCTTCCGTCATCTCGCGCGTACGCTCCATGCGGGTTTCGAACATGGTCTTCCAGAAAGACTGTTGCACGTTCAGCGCGTCGGCGAAGGTTTTCGCCTTGCCGAGGTCAGAAGCAAACTGAACCGTCGAGGTCATGTCTTCCTGCGCGGCTTCCATCAGGCGGGCGTTGGTTTTTACTGCGCGCTCTTGAGCGGCTTTGATGCGCTCCTGAGCGGTTTCAACGAGCTTTTCGTTCTGCGCGCGGACTTCATCAACATTGCCGGTGAACGAAGACATCATCGTTTCAAACTGGTCTTTAGCTTTTTCGGCCCATTCAGCGCCATTGCCAAAGGACATGAAGTCTGCGGTTTCGGTTTTCGGAGCGGCGGTGGTCTTCGCTTCGGTCGTTTTGGTGGTCGCCATGATGGCCTCCTGTCATTCCCTGATCGCTGCCCGAACGATATGGTGCGGTGCAGCATTGAGGGGGATATAAGGCCGATTGTGCAGTGCAGCAAGAGGGTTTCTGAAAAAACCCGTAGAATCCCTGAAAGCCGCCTATTTCAAGGCTTCCAGCACCGCAGCGGAGGCGTATCCGTCCGCTGGAAGGCCGGATTGAGCCTGCCACGCGCGCAACGCCCGCTTGGTCCCGGCCCCGATAATCCCGTCCACCGGACCGGGATCAAAACCCCGATCTTTTAGGGCCTGCTGCAGGGCTTTGCGCTCTTCCAGCGAAAGCGGCCGGTCCTCACGAGGCCAGGCGGCGACAATTGCGCCATTTCGACCGGCGATTTCATCGGAAAGCAACGAGACGGCGAGGGCGTAAGCGGTGGAGCGGTTGTATTTCAGGATCGCTTCAAAGTTGCCGAATACAATGAAGGCCGGACCGCGCGCGCCGGCCGGGATGATCAGGCGTCCCCGCAAATTCGGATCGAAACGGTCGGTAAGGCTTGCGCCGCGAATGGATTCGATACCGGCTGCGCCCCATTCCACGACCGCCTTTTTGGTGTCGCTGTCCGCGAGGGCGTAATCAAAGCCGGCAGGCAGTCGCACCTCGGCGCCCCAGGGCGCGTTCGCAGTGTAGCCGGAGACACTGAGATAATTTGCGGTGGACGCGAACACATCGCCAAGGTTCGACCAGATGTCGCGCTTGCCGTCGCCGTCATGATCAATTGCGTAAGACAAATAGGTCGTGGGAATAAACTGCGTGTGGCCCATGGCGCCGGCCCAGGAACCTTTTAGCTCGCTGCGCGCCGCATAGCCATGCTGGATGATTTTGAGCGCGCCGATCAACTGGCTGCGGCCATATCCGGTGCGGCGGCCTTCAAAAGCAAGCGTCGCCAGCGCCTGGATTGCGTCATAGTCGCCCATGATCGCGCCGTAGGACGATTCAAGTCCCCAGATGGCCGAGATGATTTCCGCATCGACGCCATAAGCGTCTTCGATCAGCGTAAAGAGTTTCTGATTTTCAAGATATTTAGTGCGGCCGTTCTGGATTCGCGTCGCCGAAACGGCGCTGTCGAGATAATCCCAGATGCCGCGCGAAAATTCGGGCTGGTTGTCGTTCAATTCATAAACCCGCGGATTGACCGATAACCCAACCAGCGCTTCATCAAGGACATTGGCGGAAATGCCCGCCGCCGCCGCTTCCGCGCGAAACCCCTCCAGCCAGGCGTCAAAATCAGCCGGAGAGGCCGACGCCGCAGAGATCATCAGGGCGGCGGATGCGCCCACGCTTGAAAGCCACTTTTTCATGCCGTCCCCTTGCTGGTCACGCGAATCATACAATCGGCCAAAATCTTGATCAATCAAGGCATATTCAAACCCTATCGCGCCCGCAAGGCCGGATTGTGGCGGGCTTTGCGGCGGCGCTGACATGCGGCTAGATTGCGTTAACTTTTCTCGCGGCGCTATCCGCGCCGCCGCCATTAAGAGGTTCTCATGCTGCACCGTATGCCCGTTTTATGGCTCGCCGTTTCCGCGCTGGCGCTTACTGTCGCTTGTTCTCGCGAGGCGGCGACAGACACTTCCGCGATGTCGCCCGCGTCGGCAAATGAATCCACCGATGGAACCGAAACGGAAACGGCTATGGCTGACGAGAAAGCGCTGGAGGCCATGCGCGCCCAGTTTGCGGTGATCGACATGGATGCGGATACTTCATTCCTGACCGATGAAGAGCGGGCCGTCGTCAACAAGCTCAATCAGGTCGGTAATCTGATGTCGGAGATTTATCTTCGTCAGCGCAGCGAGATGAATCCTGAATGGCGCAAGGAGATCGCCGCCACCGGCAACGATTTGTTGCTCGAGCTGTTCGATCTCCATTTCGGCCCGTGGGACACGCTCGATCACAACCGGGCGTTTTATGGCGAAGTTGAAATGCCGGAAGGCGCGGCGTTCTATCCCGCCGATATGTCCAAGGGGGAGTTCGCTTCGTGGATCGCCGCGCACCCGGAAGATGAAGAGGCGTTCACCAGCGGCTACACCGTTATTCGCCGCACCGATGATGGCGGGCTCAAAGCGATTCCCTATTCCGTGCATTATCGCGAGTGGCTCGAGCCCGCCGCGCAATTGATGCGCGAGGCGGCCGACATCACGACCAATGAAAGCCTGAAGCGCTTTTTGACCTTGCGCGCAGAGTCATTCCTCACTGACGATTATTATGAATCGGAAATGGCGTGGATGGATCTCGAAGGACCGATCGAAGCGGCGATCGGGCCCTATGAAGTCTATACGGACGGGCTCTTCGGCTACAAAACCGCCTTCGAGGCGTTCATCACCATCAAGAATCCGGAAGAGAGCGCGGCGCTCGACAAATACAAGAATTTCCTCCGCGACATGGAGGCCAACCTTCCGGTCGACGACGCCTACAAGAATTTCCAGCGCGGTTTTGAATCGCCGATCGCTGTCACCTATCAGGTCCATGGCGGCGGCGACAATGTGCCCGGCGTGCAGACCATCGCTTTCAACCTGCCGAATGACGAACGCGTGCGCGAAGCCAAGGGCGCAAAGAAAGTGCTGCTCAACAACGTGCTCGGCGCCAAGTTCGACCGCATTCTGGCGCCCATGGCGGAACATGTTCTCGTCCCCGAACAGGCGTCCATGCTGATGAAGGAGTACATGTCGGGCGAGACGTTATTTCACGAACTTTCGCACAGCCTCGGGCCGGGAACGATCACGGTCGGCGGCGAGGAAACCACGGTGAATGCGCAGCTTCAGGAGCTGTATTCCGCCATTGAAGAAGGCAAGGCCGACGTCATGGGCGCCTACAATATTTTGTACATGATGGAACGGGGTGAGTTGCCGGCCGCGGAGAAGGAGAATTTCCTCGCGACCTATTTCACCGGCCTGTTCCGCGCCATGCGGTTCGGCATCAACGAGGCGCACGGACAGGGCGCGGCGTTCCAGTATGATTTCTTCAAGGACGCCGGCGCTTTTGCTGTTGAAGATGGACAATACCGCCTCGATTTTGCAAAGCTCGAACAGTCGATCTCGGACCTCACCGGCGCTGTCGTCGTTCTGCAGGGCAATGGCGATTACGATGCAGCAAAGGCTTTTCTCGATGAACATGCCGTGCTTGATGACGCCGCGCAAAATGTCATCGCCTCGCTCACGCATCTGCCGGTGGATATCCAGCCGGTTTATGAAGATGAGATTTAGGATTTTGGACGATGTCTAATATGATGATTTCGGATGTGTGCATTTGGCCTGCTCATATTGAGGGAAACGAGGCGCTTCAGTCTCATTTGCTCGCTCTCACAGATGGTGCGTTAGTTGCGCTTAATATTGGCGGCACAATTAGCATTTGGGAAAAGATGGCTCAGGGCAAAAATGCGAACCCCACTCCTGGATTGAAGCCAGCATGAGATTTAGGGCGCGCGTGGTGGAGTGAAGTATACAAAAATAAAAAGGGGCAATTCGTTCCGATATCTTTGGGAAACTAACTTAGCTCTTAGCTATTAACTAGCGACCGGCTCAAACGAGGCAAGATTTATGAAGAACGCGGTGAAAGCGGCTCTGACGGTTAGCGCGTTATTAGGCGCTGCGCAGGCACAAACACCCGACCCCGCGCATCTGTCGCTCGTCGCAGGCTACAAGGCGGCGTTCACCTGTTCGGCGCATTTCAACGCCGGCCGCAGCGTTGAACAGATCGCCGGCGACGAGCTGCACCGCATTTATCCGGGTTATCGCGAAACCATGGCGACGCTTCCGGACGCCGTGATAGACGAAGACGCGAGGACGGTTTCCGTCGCTTACGAAGGCGGCGCGCGCATCGCGGTCTGGCGGCCGTTCCTTGGTTGTGCGCAACTGCCGTCCGGCGCGGAGGATTTTGCACCGCCATCCGTGAAACTGAAGGCTGCCGACAGGAACATGGACGCGCCCTGGCCGGAGGGCGAGAATGCGGGCGTCGTCTTGGCCGATCAGCCCCACGGGTTCAATCTGGCGGGCGTTGTCGCCGACGCGTTTGACCGCAAGACCTATGGCGAGGGAACCGAAACCACGGCGGTGCTGGTGGTGCGCGACGGCGTCATCATTGCGGAAAAGTATCGCGACGGCTTTGACGCGCACACGCCGCAGCGCACCTGGTCCGTGGCGAAATCCATTGCCGCGACCGTGATCGGCGCGGCGGTTGAAGACGGGATCATCGCCGTCGATGAACCGGCGGGATTGAAAGTCTGGAGCGCGCCCGGCGATCCGCGCGGGGCGATCACGCTTGAAAACCTGCTGCATATGTCGAGCGGGCTGACCTCGCCCCATGCCGGCAACCGCACCGATGATGTTTATTTCGGCGGCGGCCGCGTCGTCGATCACGCCATCACCAACCGGCTTGCCGCCGAGCCGGGAACGCATTGGCGCTATGCTAACAACGACACCATGGCCGCCATGCGCGCCTTGCGCGAGGCGTTGAACAATGACCGGAAGTTTCTCGAATATCCGTTCAGAGAAATCCTTCAGCCGCTCGGCATGGACCACACGTTTCTGGAAACGGACTGGAACGGCGATTTCGTCATGTCGTCTCAGGTCTGGACGACCGCGCGCGATCTGGCGCGCATCGGACTCCTTTATCTCAATGACGGCGTCTGGGCGGGAAAGCGCATCCTGCCGAAAGGCTGGGCCGACTATGTTGCTGCACCAGCTCCTGCGCAGTCGCCGCATGAACGCGACAATGGCGACCAGCTTCCCGGCTATGGCGCGCAATTCTGGCTCTATGGCGGGCGTCACGGCTTGCCGGAGGGGAGCTATGCGGCGCGCGGCAATCGCGGGCAATATCTGATGATCATTCCGGCGCGAAACGTTTTGATCGTGCGCCGCGGTTTTGACGATGGCGGCGGGTTCGATCTCGACAGGTTTTCCGCGGACGTGCTGGCGGCGCTCGACGGTTAGCGCTGAGAGCAGCCTAACCAACTGATCTTAGCCTTCATCCTGAGGAGCAAAATTTCTTTATCCTTCGAGACGAGCCTTCGGCTCCCTCAGGATGAAGGAACAACTTCGTCTCGAAGGACGAAGGCGTAAAACTGCGAGATGTAAAGAGTTCTAAGCCGTTTTCGCCAGCGTCACTTTCGATCCCGGCTTGCGGCCGAGTTTTTCGGAAATCCATACGCTGGTTTCAATCAGCGCGTCGAGATCGATTCCGGTTTCATAACCCGATTGATGCAATGAATAGATGACGTCCTCGCTGGCGACATTTCCCGACGCACCCTTTGCATACGGACACCCGCCAAGACCGGAGACGGATGAGTCAAACACCGTGACGCCTTCCCCGATGGCGGCCCAGATATTGGCGAGCGCCTGTCCGTAGGTGTCGTGGAAATGTCCGGCGAGGGCGGTTACCGGCACAGCCTTCGCAACAGCCCGGATCAGCGCTTTGGTTTCCTCTGGCGTTCCGGCGCCGATCGTGTCGCCGAGCGAAATTTCATAACAGCCCATTTCATAAAGCGACGCCGCGACGGGCGCGACCTGCGCCGGCGAAATTTTTCCTTCATACGGGCAACCGAGGACGCAGGAAACATAGCCCCTTACGCGCACGCCGTCGGCTTTCGCAGCTTCAATGACAGGGCGGAAACGCTCAAGGCTTTCTTCGATGGAGCAGTTGATGTTCTTCTGTGAAAAACTTTCCGACGCTGCGCCGAATACCGCGACCGTATCGGCCTTGGCTGCGCGGGCGCTCTCATAGCCCTTCATGTTCGGCGTCAGCACCGGATAGGAAACGCCTGGCGCCCGCTTGATGGTCGTCATCACCTCGTCGGAGGCGGCCATTTGCGGCACCCATTTCGGCGACACGAACGCGCCGCCCTCGACGTGCTTGAACCCACAGGCGGCGAGCCGTTCGATCAGCTCGACCTTGGTCGCGACGTCGATCACTAGCGCTTCGTTCTGCAAACCGTCGCGCGGGCCGACTTCGACAAGGGTGATGGGCTTATTCATTCATTCCATCTTTCAACGCGTGCAGAAGATCGACGCAAGGAGCCAGCGGAATTTCGTCAAAACTTTCGATCATCGCATCTTGCATCTGCCGAAAACTTTCATGCCGCGTGATGCTCTTGTCCATAAAGCACCGTTGCCGCGACGCTTCGTCGGGCCACAGCGCATAAGACCAATATAAGCCGTCTTTGCCCTTATGCAGCCTCGCGCCGTAGGACTTGCACCTTTTATGAACGAGGCGGGTGCCTTCGGCCCAGGCGTCCTCGAACTGTTTGGCTTTCGCCGGATCGGCGCGCCAGCGATAAAGAACCGCAATGCTCACGCACTTTCCTCGAATTCCACCAAGAGGTCGCCATCCTTCACCTGATCGCCGGCCTTGAACTTGTAAGCCTTCACGACGCCGTCATAGGGGGCCTTGATGGCGTGCTCCATTTTCATGGCTTCCATGACGAGGAGTGGTTTGCCCGCTGCGATGGCGTCGCCGGGTTTCGCCGACAAAAGCGTAATAACGCCTGGCATCGGCGCCGTCAGCGAGCCTTCGCTTGAATGATGGGCGGAAATCCCCGCCAGCGGGTCGGGGAAAGCGATGTCCCAATGGTTCGCGCCGATCCACACGCGCAATTTCTCGCCATGCGGCGCAGCGAAAGCGGTGAAAGTTTCGCCGTCAATCGTGATGCGTGCTTCGCCATGATCAATTACGCCCGAAAACGAAAACTTGACCGACGCAAGCGGCTCGCGACCCTCGCGCCGCGCGGCGGCGGAAGCGTCCGGTTCCAGCGTTGCAGTGTATTCATCGCCCGATTTCGAGAGGCGCAGCAGGGCCGCCTGTCCGTCATGGTCGAGCCACATCACTTCGTGACGCGGGCGGTTGAGGCGAAAGCCGGCGAGCGCGCTCCACGGATCATTGTCATCGCCTGAGGCGACCCCACGTTTCCATAGCGCCGCCGCAGCCCATTGTTTCGGTCCGGCGGGCGTTTCGGCAAAGAGCGCGGCGTCGTGTTCCTCGATGAATATTGTTGATACGTCGCCCTTGATGAAATCAGTTTCCGCGGCAAGCGCGTGCAGGAACGCGGCATTGGTCTCTAGGCCCGCCACGCGTGTCTGATTGAGCGCCGCGCGCATGGCGCCGAGCGCCTCCTCGCGGGTTGCGCCATGGATGATGATTTTCGCGATCATCGGATCGTAGAACGGCGTGATCGCCTGGTTCTCTTCTACGCCGGAATCGATGCGCGCAATGTCGGCGGGCAGCTTCAGCGTGGTCAGCGCGCCGATGGATGGTGCGAAATTCTGGTTTGGATTTTCCGCATAAAGCCGCGATTCGAAGGCGTGACCGCTTTCTGTGATTTCACTTTGCTTCAGCGGCAAGCCCTCGCCCGCGGCGATCCTGAGCTGCCATTCGACGAAATCAAGGCCGGTGATCATTTCCGACACCGGGTGCTCCACCTGCAACCGCGTATTCATTTCCATAAAATAGACGGCGTCATTTTCCGCGTCATAAAGAAACTCGACCGTGCCCGCGCCGCGATAGTCGACGGCCTTACCGGCATCGACGCCGGCCTTCAGCAATGCAGCGCGCGTCTTTGCGGGCAGGTTCGGCGCCGGCGCTTCCTCAATGACTTTCTGATGGCGGCGCTGCACGGAACAATCGCGCTCGAACATGTGGACCACATCGCCCTTGCCGTCGCCGAAAATCTGCACCTCCACATGGCGCGCGCGGGTCACATATTTCTCGATCAGAAAACGGTCGTCGCCGAAAGCGGATTTTGCTTCGCGCTGCGCGGATTTGAGCGCGTCTTCGAGATCAGCTTCCTTTCCGACCATGCGCATGCCCTTGCCGCCGCCGCCGGCGGTGGCTTTGAGGAGCACCGGATAGCCGATGCGTTTTGCTTCCTTTTTGAATGTCGCGACGGACTGGTCTTCGCCCTGATAGCCCGGCGTCGTCGGAACTTTCGCCGCTTCCATCAGGTCTTTCGCCGCCGCTTTCGAGCCCATGGCGCGGATCGTTTTCGCGGTCGGTCCGATAAAGACAATCCCGGCCTTGTCGAGCGCATCGGCGAATTCGGCGTTCTCCGACAGAAAGCCGTAGCCGGGATGCACAGCTTCGGCGTCGGTTTTTTTGCAGGCGTCAATGACCTTGTCGGCGCGCAGGTAACTCTCCGCCGCCGCCGAAGGACCGATATGCACCGCCTCGTCACAAGCGCGCACATGCGGCGCATTCCGGTCAGTGTCGGAATAGACCGCTACAGTCGTTAGCCCCAAGCGCCGCGCCGTACGCGCAACCCGAACGGCGATCTCTCCACGATTGGCGATGAGGATTTTCTTGAACATGCTTCAGCTTACCATGTCGAATGCGGGGTGATAGTGGATGGTGCGGATGTCATCGGGCGCGACGCCGTCCAGATCGTCATCATCGCGTGCGATGATTCGAAAGGCGTCGCCGGCGTCAAACCCGGCCCAGGTCATTTTGCGTTTCGCCGCCGGTTCAAAACCGAAGCGGGCGTAATAGGAAGGCTCGCCGAGAACGGCGATCAGCCGCGCCTTGCGCTTGCGGCAATGGGAAAGCCCGTCTTTCACCAGCGCCGCGCCGATACCCTGCCGTTGATGCGCAGGCGCCACGGCGAGCGGGCCAAGACCAAGCAAGACGCCGGAGAGTTCAGGCTTGCAGGTGAGGGGGCTGAACGCGCAGTAGCCAACGACTTCTCCGCTGACTTCCGCAACCTGTTCGATTTCTATCGCCTGTTCTTCTCGCAGGCGGTCAACGAGGCGCGCTTCATCATCACGGCCAAAAGCGCTGGCGAGCAGTCCCGTCACGGCGACATGGTCGGCGGGCTCTGCCGCGCGAATGAGGGCGCCGGGCGACATCTAGCCGTCAAGCCAGTTCGGTTTGCGCTTTTCGAGAAAGGCCGTCACGCCTTCCTTGCCTTCCTTGCTGGCGCGGGTCTTTGCGATCATGCCGGCGGTTTCCTCCATCACCGGTTCGCTGAGAGGGCGGTAGGCGACCTTGCGGATCAGTTCCTTGGCGAGGGCTTGCGAACTTGGTCCGCAGACCAGCAGATCGTTGAGCGTGGTTTCCAGTTCGTCATTGAGAGCGTCAGCCGCGACAACTTTGTGCAGCAGGCCGATGCGCCGCGCTTCCGCCGCGTCAAAGCGTTCGCCGCTTAAGAAATAACGCCGCGCCTGGCGCACGGTGATCGCCTGAATGACGAAGGGAGAAATGACAGCCGGAATAAGACCGACGCGCACTTCCGACAGGGCGAAGAATGACGTGTCGGCGCCGATGGCGATGTCGCAGGCGGCGATGAGACCGAGGCCGCCGCCCATGGCCGGCCCGTTGACCAGCGCCACCGTCGGTTTCGGCGAGTCGTAAATCGAGCCGAGCATATGGGCGAGGCGGCGCGCGTCATCCTTGTTCTCGGCGGCGGAAAATTTCGCCGCGCGGCTCATCATGTTGAGATCGGCGCCGGCGGAGAAGGCTTTCCCTGCGCCGGTGAGCACGATAACGCGGACATTGGGATCGGAGGTGAGGCGGCCCATGGCCTCGCAGATTTCGCCGATCAACTGCTCGTTGAACGCGTTGCGAATGTCGGGCCGGTTCATGGTCAGCCGCGCGACGCCGCGCTGGTCGATGGTGGTGATGAGAACTTGTTCGGTCATTTTCGCCCCTTTACATCCTGAACACGCCGAAACGCGTTTCTTCGACTGGCGCATTCATCGACGCTGACAGACACAGGCCCAGTACATCGCGGGTCTGCGCCGGGTCGATGATCCCGTCATCCCAAAGCCGCGCCGAGGAGTAATAGGGCGAGCCCTGTTTGTCGTAATCGGCGCGGATGCCGTCCTTGAATTTCTCTTCGTCTTCTGCGGGCCATGTCTCGCCGTCGCGCAGGCCGTCGCGTTTGACGGTGGCGAGCACGCTCGCCGCCTGTTCGCCGCCCATGACCGAGATGCGCGCGTTCGGCCACATGAACATGAAACGCGGCCCATAGGCGCGCCCGCACATGCCGTAATTGCCGGCGCCGTAAGACCCTCCGACGACGATTGTGAATTTCGGCACGGCGGCGGTGGCGACGGCGGTGACGAGTTTGGCGCCGTCTTTCGCGATGCCGCCTTCTTCGGCGGAACGCCCGACCATGAAGCCGGTGATGTTTTGTAAAAAGATCAGCGGAATTTTGCGCTGACAGCAGAGCTCGATGAAATGCGCGCCCTTCTTGGCGCTTTCGGAGAAGAGAATGCCGTTATTGGCGAGAATGCCGACAGGAAACCCGTGCAGCCTTGCAAAGCCTGTCACCAGCGTCGAGCCGTAGAGCGGCTTGAACTCGTCGAAATCCGAACCATCGACGATGCGCGCAATGATTTCGCGCGCATCATAGGGTTTTCGCGCATCGGCCTCGACAACGCCGTAAAGCTCCTCCGCCGGATAGAGCGGCGGCGCGGGGTCGGCCATGACGACGGAGCCCAGTTTCACCCAGTTGAGGCGTTTGACGATATTGCGGGCGAGACCGAGCGCATGATCGTCATCTTCGGCGAGATGATCGGCGACGCCGGAAATCCGAGTATGGGTGTCGCCGCCGCCGAGATCTTCGGCGCTCACCACTTCGCCCGTCGCGGCTTTCACCAGCGGCGGGCCGCCGAGAAAAATCGTTCCCTGCTTCTTGACGATCACCGCTTCGTCGGACATCGCCGGCACATAGGCGCCGCCGGCCGTGCAAGAACCGTGCACGATGGCGATCTGCGGAATGCCTTTTGACGAAAGCTGCGCCTGATTGAAAAAGATGCGGCCGAAATCGTCCTTGTCCGGAAAGACTTCGTCCTGCATCGGCAGGAAGGCGCCGCCGCTCTCCACGAGATAGATGCAGGGCAGGCGGTTTTCGAGCGCGATCTCCTGCGCGCGCAAATGCTTTTTCACCGTCATCGGATGATAGGTGCCGCCTTTGACGGTTGGATCATTGGCGACGATCATGCATTCAACGCCGTTGATGCTGCCGATCCCGGCAACCACGCCCGCCGCCATCACATCGCCGGAATACATCTCCCAGGCGGCGAACTGGCCGATCTCGAGGAACGGCGCGCCCTGATCGACGAGTCGCGCGATCCGCTCGCGCGCCAGCAGCTTGCCCCGCGCCTTGTGGCGTTCAGCGT
>LADL02003463.1_pt1 | contig 22325 bp, 21 predicted proteins | sample 619721 | NCBI WGS metagenome assembly LADL02 (sample SAMN03397408, study PRJNA257561) | rock porewater metagenome | biome: terrestrial; feature: Opalinus Clay rock; material: porewater; isolation source: Opalinus Clay rock porewater BRC-3 borehole | place: Switzerland: Mt Terri URL, St-Ursanne ...
GACCGGCTGATGGCGGAAGCCCGGCTGGGGGCAGGGCGTCTTGACGGGGCCTATGCCTGGAAGTCGCTGCTTGATTCCGGCGCGAAGCTGGCCTTCGGCACCGATGTGCCGGTGGAATCGTCCAATCCCTTTGCCGGGATAGCCGCGGCGATGACCCGCGAGGATGCCGCGGGCCAGCCATTCGGCGGCTGGATGCCGGCGCAGCGACTGGGCCGCGAACAGGCGTGGCAGGCCTATACCATTGGTGCCGCCCATGCCGCCTTTGCCGAGGACCGGCTGGGCAGTCTCGAGCCCGGAAAAAGGGCGGATTTCCTGATCGTCGATCAGGATATCCTGCTGGCAACGCCGGCGCAGATCCGGACCATGACGGTGATGGAAACATGGATTGCCGGCCGGCCAGTATTTGTCCGGAAACGGTGAGCAGGGGTTAAGTGGCTTGGAAATAAGCGAAGTTGGGAAATATTCCGCAGTTTACCGTTGTGGCGAATCACGAATTCCGTTAGGGTCCCAGATAGTCGGGACACAAATTAAAGAATCCCGTCTAATTGCAGTGGGGCGCATGAACGTTCATTTCCTTGGACGTTTACCTTTGTAATATATATTTTGGAGCTTAATTATGGAATTTGGTAAACTGGCAGCTGGTTTCGCAGCGGTATCTCTTGTGGCTGCCCCTGTAGCTGCTCAGGCAGCACCCGCTGTTGAGCGTATTGCAGCATCGTCGACGTCTTCTGAAAAGCTGGAAGGCGAAAATGGCATTCTGATTGCTGTTCTGGCGGCTGCTGCGGTTATCGCCGGCATCATCATCATCGCTGACGATGATGATCCAACAAGCCCCTGAGCTTTTGGACAATGATTTGAAAAACGGGACGATTTTCGTTCCGTTTTTTTTTGCCCTGCTCCCTCCACCCCTATCATGAATGAATGTGGTAAACCGCCTTTTCATTTTGCTTGTCGCGATGCATATTGTCTTCGTCGATTCTCTGGAATGTAACAAAAGGCCATCTTTGTGACTGCACCCGTTCGCTTCCCGCGATTCTTTGTGACCAACCCCAGTCCTTGTCCCTATTTGCCCGGAAAAAGTGAACGCAAGGTTTTTACCGAGCTGAACGGACCGCATACCGATGAACTGAATGATGCGCTCGGCCGGATCGGCTTTCGCCGCAGCCAGAATGTCGCCTACCGGCCCAGTTGTCTGGACTGCAAGTCCTGCGTGTCGGTGCGCGTGCTAACCGATGAATTCCGTCCCAGTACCACGCAGAGAAAGCTGATCCGCCGCAACGAGGATCTGGTCGTGGAAGCCTGCGAGCCCTGGGCGACCGACGAACAATATCAGCTGCTGCAAAACTATCTCGCGAAACGCCACCCGGGCGGCGGCATGGCGGAAATGGACGAGATGGACTATTCCGACATGATCGAGCAGTCGCCGGTCAAGAGCTTCGTCATCGAATATCGCGAGCCGACCGAGGATGGCAGCAAGGGCCGCCTGGTCGGCGCCTGCCTGACCGACCAGCAGGGCGACGGACTGTCGATGATCTACAGTTTTTTCGATGCCGAGCATGAAGCGCGCGCCGGTCTCGGTAACTATATCATCATGGACCATATCCTGCGGGCCAAGACCGCAGGCTTGCCCTATGTCTATCTCGGCTATTGGGTCGACGGCTCGCCGCAGATGGAATATAAGGTCCGCTTTCGTCCGCTGGAACGGCTCGGCCCCGATGGTTGGCAGAGATTCGATCCGGTCGAACTGCTCAAGCTGCAGCGTCCCAACTGATCCACCGATAGCGAGGGACTTCTTCACAAAAAAGACCTGCCAACCGGTGCGGCTGGCAGGCCTTTCTAATAAGCACCATGCGATCAGTCGTACATGCAGCGTGCCTGCTGGCAACCCTTGAGGGGTTCAGCCTTCCCCATCTTTTTCGGCGCCGCTTTCCACCGTTTCCTGTAGGTCGGCTTGCTGTAGACCACTTCCTCTTCGACATAGGTCGTGGTCGTGGTCGTCGTCACCGGTGCCGAATGCACGACGATCGTCGTGACCATGGGTTGTTGGACCTGCGGATAATAATAGCCTGGGCTATAATATCCGTTCCAGCCGCTTGGATAGGTCGGATGGCCCTGCGGTGGCTGCGGACGATGGTGCTGGACCTCGGGATAGCGGCCGGCATGCTGGTCTCCATAACCATATTTCTTCAGCAGCTGCCGGCATCGATCGGTGCCCTGTTCAATGGCGGCACCGGCGACTGCGCCCAGTCCGCCGCCAATCAGGGAACCGGCAAGGCGATTGCCGCTGCCGGCAATCCGGTTGCCCGCCAGCGCACCGATCGCGCCGCCGACAACAGCGCCGCCGATACCGCTGCTTTTCTTGCAATGTTCGAGATAGGCGAGCTCTTCGGCCCGTCCATTGTCATATCGTGGATGGTCCGGATAGCGCGGCTGATCATAGCTGGTGCCGTGGTCCGCCCGCGGTCCCCAGTGTGGGGTCACATTGGCATCACCAATGAACGTGCCGGAATATTCGCCTTCATAGACCCGGCCGTCGGCATCGCGATAGGTGCCCTGCCATTCGCCCTGATAGCTGCCGTCCTCGCGATAGGCGCCGTTCCAGTCGCCCTGATAGGTTGACTGATCGCCATAGGCATGCGGCGTGGCAACCACGCGGTCATCGCCGGTGAATACACTCGGGTCATAGCTCGCCTGGCCATCACGATAGCCGTCGTCATAGCCCTGGTTATAGCGGTCCCAGTCGACATTATAGCGCGCGTCTTGGACCACGCCATAGCGGTCGGTGAGCACCGCATCATCATAATAGCGCGACCAGCCATAGCCATGATCGGGCTGGCTCAGTCCGTAATAGCCAAAATTTCCGATGAAATAGCTGGGCCGGATATAGGTCTGCGGAAGCCGGAATCCGCGATGGGGTTTGCGATATCCCCTGTCATAGCCCATCCGCCCGCGCTGGACCTGACTGCCGGCCTGATGAAAGCCGTTCATTTTCTGCATGGTGCCCATATTGCCCATGCGCGGCATGGTATTGGCCCCCGCCGCCGGATTTGCCAGCGGGATGGATGCCGCCAAAGCGACGTCCACGGATGGCTGCGTGACGCTCCTGGAAGCCGAGTCGAGGGCAGCAATGGCGGTGCCCGGTGCCACCGCCAAGATACCGGCAAGGCCAGTGAATAAAAGGCTCTTCATGGTTTACAACTCCCTTGTTCCGGACATGCAGGCAGCATGGCCGACCGAAATCTGGTTAACGGATATTTACCATTTTTCGCGGGGTTTGACCATTAGCAGGTTGTAAAATATACCAGAACTGACGATTTGTCTCGAAATGGGGCATAATGGTTAAGACGCTCTTAACCAATATGAGACGCAATTGCCGTGACAAGTTTGACCATTCCGGCCTCATCTGCGGGCTGGAAACGGTCGGGGAGCGGGCTGTCCAGGTCAAGCACGGCGACCAGCTTGCCCTCTTGCACGACCGGCACGACCAGTTCGCTACGGCTTTCGGCATCGCAAGCGATATGACCGGGAAAGGCGTGAACATCGGCGACCCTCTGCGGCTTGCCGGTCGCCGCTGCCGTACCGCACACGCCAGCCCCGACGGCGATCCTGATACAGGCCGTCTTGCCCTGAAAGGGACCCAGCACCAGCTCGTTGCCGATCAGGCGATAGAAGCCAGCCCAGTTGAGATCGGGCATATATTGCCAGATCAACGCCGCGACATTGGCCATATTGGCGATCGCATCCGGCTCGCCTTTGACCAGCGCGGCGGCGGCGAAGGTGAGGTCGGCGTAAAATTCATCGGCTGGCTGATCCGTGTCGACGACAATGTCCTGCATTTCTAAGGTTCCTGTCGTTCGGGCTCATCTGCATCTTCCGGCTTCTGCAACGGATCATATTTGGCAAACCAGCCCATGATATTGTCGACCTTGGCTATCAGCTGGCTGGGCCGGCGGGCAATCAGATGCGAGGCCCCCGGAACCCGCACCAGCACCGTATCGACATTCTGGACCTTCAGCGCCGTATAGAATTGTTCGGCTTCCCATGCGGGTGTGCGCCAGTCGGCCTCGCCCACCATCACCATCGTGGGTGTCTTGACATTGTTGACGATGGACAGGGGGGAGCGCCGCCAATATTCCTCCGGCTGTTCCCAGGGCTGTGCGCGGAACCAGTGACGGCTGACGAAGCGGGCGATATCCCCAGCGAGCGCCATGCTGGTCCAGTTGATCACCGGCTTCACGGTGGCCGCTGCGGCAAAGCGATCGGTTTTGCCGACTGCCCATGCGGTCAGCACGCCGCCGCCGGAACCACCGGTTATGAACAATCGGTCCTTGCTGACATAATTTTTCGCAAGGAGGGCATCGACGACGCTCATCAGGTCATCATGATCCTTGCCGGGATAATCCAGATCGATCAGCTGGGCAAAAGCTTCACCATAGCCGGTCGAACCGCGGGGGTTGGCGTAGACCGTGACATAGCCTTCTGCGGCATAGCGCTGGATTTCGGCGGCGAAATAGGGGCCGTACATGGTGTTCGGTCCGCCATGGATTTCCAGAATCAGCGGGAAGGATCCGTCGGGCCGGAAGTCCGGCGGCAGGGCAACCCACGCTTCAATTTCGCGGCCGTCATGGCTGGAAGTAACCTTGATCTCTTCAATCCGGGCGAGATCCAGATGGCCCAGCGCATCCTCGTTCAGACGGGTCATCTGCCGACCATTGCCGCTGCCGCGGGTCATGGCGACTTCCGCGGGCCGGTTGCTGCTGCCTTTTGTATAGGCGATCAGCGGAGACCCGCCGCCCGCCTTGCTGGCGACGGAAAAGCTGCCGGACGCATAGGGACGACCTAGCGATGTTCCACCGATATCACTGACCAGCGTGCGAACATTGCCGGACAGATCGATCGATACCAGCGTCAATATGCCGTCGACCTCGGTCTGTCCGATCAGCGCCCGGCTGTCCGCGCGCCATGCGATCGCATCGATCGACCGGCCAAAATTGGCGGTCAGATTCTGCACCGCGCTGCCGTCCGGTGCCATGACATAGACATCGGTCTGCTGATAGGATTTCAGCTGGTCGTCATAGCCGCGATAGGCGATGCGCGACCCATTGGGCGCGACAACCGGCGCGAAATCCGGCCCGTCACGCTGGGTCAGCGGAGTGAGTGCCTGACCGGCGAGGTCGACGCGATAGATTTCGCTCTCGATCGGATCGAGTTCGGCATCCTCGGCCTCATTGCCGGTCACCAGCAGTGCCTCATTGCCGAGCCATTGCGGGGCATCAAATCCATTTTCGCCATGGGTCACCTGGCGCGGCGTGCCACCCTCGGCGCTCAAGGTGAAGATCTGGGTTTCCCCTTTTGGAAGATAGCCGGCACCATCAAAGCGGAAAACAAGATCGTCGACGATGTTGACCGGCTTGGCCCATTCAGCGCCTTCCGGACTTTTGGGTGGCTCCGCAAAGGCCTTGCGCTCATCGGGAACCAGCATGGCAAAGGCAATGGCCTTGCCGTCCGGAGACCAGACCGGCGCGCTGGGCGACTGTTCCAGCTGGGCCAGCGAAAAGCTGATGCCCGTATCCTGATAGCGCACACGCAAATCCGGCTTGCCGTTGGTCGAGGTCAGATAGATCAGGCGATTTCCATCCGGCGACCAGCGCACCGAGGAGCTGGAGCCTTTTCCGCTGACCAGCGGCCGATGGCCGCCGCTGCGGGTATCGATCGCCCACAGGTCGCTGACGACCTGGTCGGCGAACCTGTCCATCGATTTGCGGGCATAGACGATGGTGGATCCATCGGGCGAGATTTGCGGATCATCGGCATATTCGAGATCGAACACGCGCTCTGCGGTGAAACGGCGGGCTTCATCGCCATCGCTGGCCAGACCGGCCGTCGCAAACGACGGCAGGAAAAATATTGCGAGTATATAGCGCGTTTTCATCAATATCCCCTTTTGTAGCTAATGCTCTTATGGACAATATCGACGCTTTGCCAACAGGAAAGCGGTACCCACCGTTCCAGCGTCCGCCGCCGAAAGGTCAGTCCAGGCTTGGCCTCCCCCGTGCCTTCTTGATCGTCGCCTTCTTTTTCTTGCTTTCGACGCGCCGCGCCTTGGCGGCTCTGCTTGGACGGGTCTTGATCCGGTGCGCATCGCGCTGGCGGGCCTGCTCGACCATCTCCGCCAGCCGTCGCCGTGCCTCGGCCCGGTTGGCCTCGCGGGTCCGATATGCGCGCACCGTCAATATCAGTTCGCCGCCGCTGGTCATTTTGCGCCCTGCGAGTATTTTCAATTTTCGAAAAGCATGGGGTTCCAACCCGAGCGCATAGACATTGACGCGCATCTGGACGGCTGTCGCGACCTTGTTCACATTTTGCCCCCCAGGTCCGCTGGCAGCAAGAAAGGTCTCGGTGATCGCGCTTTCGGGAATATCAACCATGGACCATGTCTAGCGCCATGCATCGCGGTGCGACAGGTCTTGTTACCGGTGCCTGGCAAAATCGGCTGCAAGCCCATCGGGCTGGTGCCGATTTGCAACGAATTCGCATCCTGTGGGATGTTTTCCAGACCATTTCGGGTTCGAAACAGCGAAAAGTTAATATTTTTTTCGCTCGACCAGGGGCTGCTGAAACGACTCATTTCTGCGGGTTACAGAGTCTTAACATCCCCCGCGACTCGTGCTGAATCCTGCCTTAGCAAAAAATTAACCTTTTACGTTCATTGATCTTATGGTTAATAAATGATCCATCGGGTCGGCACAGTGGTCGATCAGGGGAGAGTAATTTAAAAAAGGGGCTGCCTGATGCGCGTGCTGCTGATTGAAGATGAACCAACGACTGCAAAAGCGATCGAGCTGATGCTGACGACCGAAGGGTTCAACGTATATACCACCGATCTTGGCGAAGAGGGCCTCGATCTCGGCAAGCTCTATGACTATGATATCATATTGCTCGATCTGAACCTGCCGGACATGCATGGTTATGATGTTCTCAAGAAGCTGCGCGTGGCGAAAGTGCAAACCCCGGTGCTCATTCTTTCCGGGATCAGCGAAATGGACAGCAAGGTCCGCTCGTTCGGCTTCGGTGCCGATGACTATGTCACCAAGCCGTTTCACCGCGATGAACTGGTTGCCCGCATCCATGCGGTCGTGCGCCGTTCCAAGGGCCATTCGCAAAGCGTCATCCGGACCGGCAAGCTGGCCGTGAACCTGGACGCCAAGACGGTCGAAGTCGACAGCAATCGCGTCCACCTGACCGGCAAGGAATATGCGATGCTCGAGCTGCTCTCCCTCCGCAAGGGGACGACACTGACCAAGGAAATGTTCCTCAACCATCTATATGGCGGCATGGACGAGCCCGAACTGAAGATTATCGACGTGTTCATCTGCAAGCTGCGCAAGAAACTGGCGCTGGCCTGCGGTGGCGAAAATTATATCGAGACCATATGGGGCAGGGGCTATGTTCTGCGCGACATGGATGAAGAAACTGCTCCCACCGCGCAAGTTGCCTAGAAATATCTCAATTCACTACCCACAATAAATTGCATTTCAGAAATGAAAATGGCGGGACCTTTCGGTTCCGCCATTTTCATGTTCCGGTATCGAGATACCAGCGCTCCGGGCCCTGCAGGGCAAGGGCGGTCAGCTTGTTGGAATAATAGGCCCCCGTGTCGATGCCGATACGGTTGCCGGCCTCGACCACGTCATCGCTGATCGTGTGGCCGTAGACGATGACCTTCTCGTGCGCTTCGCGGGTCGCGAGAAATTCTTCGCGAATCCAGCGCAAGTCCTTCTTGCGCTGTTCGGCAAGGGGAATGCCCGGACGGATGCCGGCATGCACAAAGGCATAGTCGCCAATTATGATCTGGTCTTCGAAGCCGGAAACAAAATCAACATGTTCCCGGGGAAACAGCGTCGGGATGCGGGCTGCCAGCTGGGAGATATCGAGGTCGATATATTCCTCCTTGCTGATCTCGTAGCTGAGGATTGTCTCGCGCCCGCCGATGCGATTGAAAAAGCGGACCGACTTCTCGTCCCCGGTGGCCGCAGCCAGATAGACCTCTTCATGGTTTCCCATCAGAAAGCGGACATTGCCCCGATCCGATTTCAGCTGCATCGCTGTGTCGATCACGCCAGCACTGTCCGGCCCCCGGTCGACCAGATCGCCCAGGAAAATGATTTCGCTCTGGGCCTGGTCCCGCTCGCCGTCGTCCCTGACTATCTTCTCCAGCAACTGCTGCAGAAGGTCGTTGCGGCCATGGACATCGCCAATCGCATAGACCCGCCGCCCTTCCGGGATGGTGGCGTCGTCGATCGGGCTGGCAGGTTTTTTTTTGCGTAGAAGACGATTCAGCATGATGCCTGTAAACTTGTTCCTGGAAGCCGGTGTTTCAAGGGCCGAACTTCAGTTTTCCTGGTGCGCCTAGACAGACATTCGTCTGAACGGTTGCTGAAAATGATCAGCTTTCCACAACGAAGATCAACCCGGCCTTGTCCTCGAGGCGCTTGACCAGCTTTTTTCCCATCAGGGCACCGGGGGTCCACATCCCGCCGCCCTTCTTGATCGGGTCCTCGGCCAGGCAGAGCGCCGCTTCCGCGATCATCTTCGAGGTTGAGCCATAGCCGGGGTCCTTGTCGCCTTTCACACAGAGGCTGGCGGTTTCGCCGTCTGCGGTTTCGCCGATAAAGACAATATCATAGCTGCCATTTTCGCGCTGCTCCCGGGTCGGACCTTCGCCAGGCTTGGGCACGTCGTCGCCGCTGAAAGGATTGGCCTTGGCCACCATCTCGGCCGCCTGCTTGCCGAGATCGCCGGCGCTGGTGACCACCATTTCGTCATATTTGAAATCTTCGCCATAGGGAAAATCGAGAAGAAAGTTGGTCCGGTGGACATTTTTCGTGTTGATCGGTGCCATGATGAACGGAGCAACCCAGCTGTCGATCGTTTTGTCATATTTGGGGATCAGCATATTGGGCTGGTCGGCACCCTTGAAACCGGGGGTCAGGCCGAAGCTGCTGCCCAGTATTTTCACCAGAGCGGGGTTTTTGGCCAGTGCCTTCATGGTCGCGGTCAGGCTTGCGGCGGTGCCACCGGAGAAGGTGCCCTCCATCGAACGGACCCGGCAGCGGACACGAGTTGCCGGCTTGCCGAACCGCTTCTGCATCTCTTTCTGCAGCATCAGGACGCCGAGATCGAAGGGGATGGAGTCGAAGCCGCAGGAAAAACAGATTTGTGCGCCAGACTCTTCCGCCGCTTTCTGATGCTTGTCGATCATTTCGCGCATCCAGCCGGGTTCGCCGCACAGATCGACATAATGGGTCCCGTGCCGGACACAGGCAGCAACCACCTCGTCGCCATATAATTGATAGGGGCCAACCGTCGTCAGCACCACTTTGGTCCGGCTCGCCATCATGTCGATCGATGCCGGATCGTCGGAATCGGCGACCACCAGCGGGGTATCCTTGGGTGCGCCGACCAGATCGCGCACCTCTTCCAGTTTCTTGAGGCTGCGGCCCGCCATGGCCCATTTTGGTGCATCGCCGGACGCTGCATATTGCAGCGCCATATATTCGGCGACGAGCCGCCCGGTATAGCCGGTCGAGCCATAGATGATGACGTCAAATTCGGGTGATTCGGACATTTCGGGGGCTCCTGCGGTTATTTCAGCGATTATGGCCTACAGTTTTGGCAGAGTCACACCTTTTTGCCGCATATATTTGCCGGCCCGGTCGGCATAGCTGGTCTCGCACGGTTCATTGCCTTTCAGGAACAGGAACTGGCAGGCCCCCTCATTGGCGTAAATCTTGGCGGGCAGGGGGCTGGTATTCGAAAATTCCAGCGTCACATGACCCTCCCATTCCGGCTCCAGCGGCGTGACATTAACGATGATCCCGCAGCGGGCATAGGTCGACTTGCCAAGGCAGATCACCAGCACGTCGCGCGGAATCCGGAAATATTCCACCGTGCGCGCCAGAGCAAAGCTGTTCGGCGGAATGATGCAGCAGTCGGTCTTGCGGTCGACGAAGCTGTTTTCGGCAAAATTCTTGGGATCGACGATTGCGTTGTCGACATTGGTGAAAATCTTGAATTCATCCGACACCCGGGCGTCATAGCCGTAGGAGGACAGGCCGTAACTGATGCTGCCTTCGCGTTTCTGGCCTTCGACAAAAGGTTCGATCATGCCGGATTTTTTCGCTTCATTGCGAATCCAGCGGTCAGATAAGATGCTCATATGGGTTTCCTGTGATGATCATGGCCGCACTACGTTCCAGTTTATCGGGCCGTCAACCCCGCTGATCCGGCGCATGTCGGAGGCCCGCCACATCACCCAGGGTTTGGTGGCATAGTCGGGCGGGAAAAAATTGGCGTCGAGCCAGAAAGTCCGGTCGATCCCGCTGCTGATATTGTAAAGTTCCTCGAATTCACGCGACACTTCGATGATCGCCGGCTTGCCACTGTGGGATTCGATCTGGTTGAGAAAGGTGTTGAGCTCGCTGAGCACCAACGCCCGACCGGGGCGGTCGCTGCAACCCTCATCAAAGTCCAGGCGCACCGCAGGCGGCAACATATTGGTCGCGCGGGGCACGGTGGTCACGAATATCGTCGCCTGGTCGGCGGCCAGACGGCAGAGCGAATAGTCGTGAAGCGCGCCGTAACGGATACCGGCTTCCCGGGCGCCCTCGATATTGTCAGCGAAATTCCGGTCGCGTTTTTCGGCGCCTGCGGTGGCCTGTATATAGGCGAAATCAACGCCGGTTGCGCCGGCCACATGCCATGTGATCGTGCCATGGCTTTCATCGACGGAAATGCCCTGAACCGGATATTGGTCGCGCGATGGCGCCCAGCCGACGGCAATATTGCGCAGGATGAACGCGACGACCAGCAACACCATGACAATCGTGGCAAGGCTCAGCATGGTTTTTCTCATGTCTCGATTGGCCACCCGGGTTCCCTGATACGCAGCGGAAGAATCATTCAGTTCTTGATATGCAATACGCAGATCAAAGTGAAGAGCCGCCGCGCGGTCTTGAAGTCCACGTCGATCTTGCCTTCCAGCCGCTCGACCAGCAGTTCCGCACCCTGGTCGTGGACCCCGCGCCGGGCCATGTCGATGGTCTCGATTTCGGCAGCGCTGGCCTTGCGGATCGCCTGATAATAGCTGTCGCAGATGGCAAAATAGTCCCGGATCGGCCGCCGGAATCGACCCAGGGCGAGGATCAGCGTCTCCAGCGGCTCGCCATTTTCTCGGCCGATCGAAATGACCAGCCGGCCCTCCTGGACGCTGAGCCGGAGCTGGTAGGGTCCGGCATAGCCATCCTCATGCTGTTTGAGCGGCTTGAAATAATTTTCCTCGATCAGATCGAAAATGGCGATCCGGCGCTCCTGTTCGATATCGGCGTTGCGCCACAGAATCGTGGCTTCATCAAGTTCGACGGATATGATGCGCGGATCGGACATAGCGCCCTGTTGCCGGAGCGCCGGTCTCAGGACAAGGGTTTTTGCAGCGCAGCATGCAGCAGCATCTTGTCCACAGGACTGTCCCCGGGACTTTGGGAATTTTTTCGCGGGGGCTCTTGCCGAGAATCGATTCAGGGTGGATGAAGAGCCATGGTCGAATTGATGCGTTTCCAGAATGATGAGAGTGAAGGTCAGCGCCTGCCGCGCAATGTCGAGGCAGAGGCGACCTTTCTGGGTGCGCTGCTGATCGACAATCGTGTTGCCGAGGATGTGCAGATCCGTTTGCGGCCGGAACATTTTTACGAACCGCTGCACGGACGGATTTACGAGCAGGCGCTGAAACTGCTCGACAAAAATATGGTGGTCACCCCGGTGACGCTGAAGCCCTATTTCGAGTCCGACGAGGCGATGAAGGCGCTGGGCGGGCCTTCCTATCTCGCCAAATTGACCGGCGACGGTGCCGGCCTGATCGGTGCCCGCGATTTTGCCAATCAGATTTACGATCTAGCGCTGCTGCGCGAACTGGTCAGCGTCGGACGGACGCTGGTCGAGAGCGCGCTGGATACCAGCGAGACGGTCGATCCCAAGGAGCAGATCGAGGAAGCGGAAACGGCGCTTTACCGGGTCTCGGAAGGCGAAGCCCAGGAGGGCGGCGTCCGCTCCTTCCTGCAGGCGTCCACGGAAGCACTGAACAATGTCGAACGGGCCTTCAACAGCGGCGGCAAGGTATCCGGGATTACCACCGGTCTGACCGATGTGAACGCAAAAATGGGCGGCCTGCACCGGAGCGACCTGCTGATCCTGGCCGGACGTCCGGGTATGGGCAAGACATCGCTGGCCACCAATATCGCCTTCAACGCCGCCAATCGCTATCGCCGCGACATGGAAGACGGGATTGCGCCCGAGGATTCGCTGGGCGCGAAAACCGCCTTTTTCAGCCTCGAGATGTCCGCGGATCAGCTGGCCACGAGAATATTGTCGGAACAGGCGGAGATCAGCTCGGAAAAACTGCGCATGGGCGCGATCAGCCGCGATGACATGCACCGGCTGGCGCTGGCTTCGCGGGAGTTGCAGGATCTGCCGCTGTTTATCGACGACACGCCGGCGCTGACCATTGCCGCCTTGCGGACGCGGGCGCGGCGGCTGCAGCGTCGTCAGGGCATCGGGCTGATCGTTGTCGACTATCTCCAGCTGCTGCAGGGCTCGGGCCGGGCCAATGACAACCGGGTCAACGAAATTTCGGAAATCAGCCGTGGCCTGAAGACGCTGGCAAAGGAACTGCAGGTGCCGGTGATGGCTCTGTCGCAGCTGAGCCGGGCGGTGGAAAGCCGGGAAGACAAAAGGCCGCAACTGTCCGATTTGCGCGAATCCGGTTCGATCGAGCAGGACGCGGATATCGTGATGTTCATTTTCCGCGAGGAATATTATCATCTGGCGATCAAGCCCGACCAGCCGGACGGCAATTCCACACCGGAGCAGATTGCCAAATATTCTGCCTGGGAAGCGGATCACCAGAGCAAGGTCAACAAGGCGACCGTGATCGTCGCCAAGAACCGTCAGGGATCGACCGGCAATATCAATCTCAGCTTCCTCAGCGAATTTACAAAATTCGGTGATCTGGCCTATGGCGACGGGCCGGAGGAATATTAGGGACGGCTTTTCCGCACCACGATGTCTGCCCTAGATGGCAGCAGCACTCTAGAAAATCGGATCGTTCGCACCGCTGTCATTGGCATCCGGCAATGGCATTACATCTTCGTGGATGCCGCATTCGGACTTGTCCCATCCCCGCCAGCGTCCGGCCCGCGGGTCTTCTCCGGGCAGCACCTTGGAGGTGCAGGGCGCGCAGCCGACCGACAGATAACCCTCGGCTTCCAGCGGATGGCGCGGCAAGTCATGTTTTGCGAAATAGGCTTCGAGATCGTCCTTGATCCAGTCGCCCAGCGGATTGATCTTGAGGCGACCGTCGTCGATTTCAAAGCGCGGGATATTGTTGCGGGTCACCGACTGAAATGCCTTGCGCCCCGAAATCCAGCTGTTGAGACCGGCCTTGGCGCGCGCCAGCGGTTCCACCTTGCGGATTTCGCAGCAGCCGTCCGGATCATAGGACCAGCGCAGGCCGTTTTCGTCCTTTTCCGCCAGCACCGCCGGGTCGGGCGTGACCACATTGCTGTTCTTGATCCCCAGGGTCCTGACCAGCGTGTCGCGATAGGCCAGCGTCTCGGGAAACATCTTGAGCGTGTCCACAAAGGTCACGGGGATTGTCGGATCAACCGCTGCCACGAGATGGAGCAGTACGGCGCTCTCGGTACCGAAGGAGGAGACCACCGCCACTTCGCCCAGCTGGCGTTCGTCAAACAGGATCTTGAGCATGGTCGATGTATCTACGCCTTCGAACCGCCGGTTCAGCGCATCGGCGTCGGCCTGGACGAAATCGGGGCGGACATCGATCGTGTCGATCTTGCGTGCAGCTTCACCCATGGCGGAGTCTCCAGATTGCTGTGCGTTGATCTGACGTGGCCTGATAGACATGCTCGTAACGGTTCAATGCATCTTCCATATGATCCGGATGGATTGGCGAATCCGGCGCAAAGGCGTCGAACCCGCAGCGGCGCATATAAGCGAGCTGATCGACCAGAACGTCACCGCTTGCGCGCAGTTCTCCGGTATAGCCGGCCTCGCGCAGGATCTGGGCCGAGGAATAGCCGCGGCCGTCGCCGAACACCGGAAAATCGACTTCGATCAGCGACAGTCGATCGAGATAGGGCAGCAATTGCCGGGCGTCCTCGCCCGCCTCGATGCGCACGGCGGTGGCGTTGGACTGGTCGAGGAAGGAATCGAGCGAAACCGCAGGCTCTTCGTGGACATCATCATCGCGCAAGCGGATTGCATCAACCATAAATGGCCTCCTTGAATTTTTCCATGCCGACCCGGCGATAGGTGTCGATAAACCGCTCGCCCTCCTGGCGTTGCGCCAGATAGAGATCGGTCACCGTTTCAATCGCGTCGATCACGCCGTCCTCGGTAAATCCTGGGCCGGTGATCTTGGCCAGGCTGGCGTCTTCCGCGCCGGAACCGCCGAGCAGCAGCTGGTAATTTTCCGTGCCCTTGCGGTCGACACCCAATATGCCGATATGGCCGGCGTGGTGATGGCCACAGGCGTTGATGCAGCCCGAGATCTTGAGCTTCAGCTCACCCAGTTCACGTTGCCGGCCGAGATCGGCGAAGCGTTCGCTGATCTTCTGGGCCAGGGGAATCGAGCGGGCGTTGGCGAGGCTGCAATAGTCGAGGCCGGGGCAGGCGATGCTGTCGGTGATCAGGTCGAGATTGGCCGGAGCCAGACCGACCTCGTCGAGCTTCTGCCAGAGCGCGTAAAGGTCGCTCTTGCGGACATGCGGCAGCACGATATTCTGGCTGTGCGTAACCCGCAGCTCGTCGAAACTATATTGTTCGGCGAGATCCGCCATCAGGTCGATTTGCGCCGAGTTTGCATCGCCGGGGATGCCGCCGCGCGGTTTCAGACTGATCGTCGCGATCGCATAGCCGGGCTGCTTGTGCGCGGAGACATTCTGATCGACCCAGAGGGCGAAATCCGGATCGGTCAGGTCAAGATCGTCGCTGGCCTGCTTGTCAAACGGCGGGTCTGCAAAAAATTGCGTGATCCGCTCCAGTTCCGCGACCGGGGGATCGAGGCCGAGACCCTTCATATGGGCAAATTCTTCCTCGACCTGGCGGGTATATTCCTCCGCGCCGAGTTCGTGCACCAGGATCTTGATCCGCGCCTTGTACTTGTTGTCGCGCCGGCCGTAGCGGTTGTAGACGCGCAGGCAGGCTTCGGCATAGCTGATCAGCTCCTCCGCCGGGACAAAGCTGCGGATTTCAGGAGCGATCATCGGGGTCCGGCCCATGCCGCCACCGACGAAGAATTTCGCGCCCAGTTCGCCCGCATCATTGTGGACCAGCTGGATGCCGATGTCGTGCAGCCGCATCGCTGCCCGGTCGGTGTCGCTGGCGATCACGGCGAACTTGAATTTCCTGGGGAGATAGGAAAATTCGGGGTGAAAGCTGGACCATTGCCGCAGCAGTTCCGCCCAGGGGCGCGGGTCGGCGATTTCATCCGCCGTTGCACCGGCAAACTGGTCGGAGGAAATATTGCGGATGCAATTGCCGCTGGTCTGGATCGCGTGCATCTCCACCGATGCCAGGTCGGCCAGGATGTCGGGGGCGTCGGCCAGCTTGATCCAATTATACTGGATATTCTGGCGCGTGGTGAAATGGCCATAGTCGCGGTCATATTTGCGGGCGATATGGGCGAGCATATGCATCTGCTTGCTGCTCAGCGTGCCATAGGGCACCGCCACACGCAGCATATAGGCATGAAGCTGGAGATAGAGGCCGTTCATCAGCCGCAGCGGCTTGAACTGGTCTTCTGTCAGATCGCCGGCAATCCGGCGCTTCACCTGGTCGCGGAATTCTTCCACGCGCGTGTCGACCATTTTCTGGTCATATTGGTCATATTGATACATGTCAGATCACCCAGTCGCCGGCGTCGGGATCGGCCGGTTTCAATGTCAGGTCGGGACGAACGGTGGGCCCGAGCGCGCGCACCCGGTCCTTGATGTGCCCCGGGCGGGGGCCGTCATCGGTCAGTTCGGCGTCGATTATATAGGGCGCGTTCACGCGCCGCGCGGCTTCCTCGCGGTGCAGGATGGCTTCGCCCTGATCGGCGACATCGGCCGCGTCTCTGACAAAACGTGACCAGTCGAGGCCGGTCCACCAGATAACGTCGCCCGTCCTGAGGTCATTTCCGGTCAATATTTTCATGCACCCACTCCCGCCATTTGGGCATATTCCCGAAACTTGTCTTCGGCATCGCCATAGCGGGCGACCTCGCCGACGACGAGCAACGCCGGGCTCCGGACCTTCTCGCGCCGTACCAGATCACCGAGGTCGGTGAGCAAGGTCCGCAGCGCACGGAAATCGCTGCGCGTCCCGTTTTCCAGCACCGCCACCGGCAGGTCGGGCGCCGCACCGTCGGCGATCAATTTCTCGACAATCGCCTCGGCATTGGCGACGCCCATATAGATGACCAGGGTGCGGCCCTTTCCGGCCAGGCCGGACCAGTTCTGGTCGGACAGGCCCTTGCACTGGCCGGCAACGAAGGAAACCGCGCTGGATGCGTCACGATGGGTCAGCGGCATTCTTGCCTGCGCGGCGCAACCGAGCGCGGCGCTGATCCCCGGCACGACTTTCACAGTGACGCCTGCTGCGACACAATCGTCGGCCTCTTCGCCGCCGCGACCGAAAATGAAAGGATCGCCGCCCTTGAGGCGCACGACCAGATGGCCTTTGCCTGCTTCGCGGACCAGGATCTGGTTGATCTGGTCCTGCGGCACGCTGTGCAGGGAGCGTTTCTTGGCCACCGAAATCAGTCGTGCGGACGGCGAGGCCATATCCAGTATTTCCTGGCTGACGAGGCCGTCGTGAATGATCACGTCGGCGCGCTCCAGCAGCCTGGCCGCTTTCAGGGTCAGCAGTTCCGGGTCGCCGGGACCGGCCCCGACCAGATAGACTTTGCCCGCCCGTGCGGTCCTGTTCGCTATAATTTCCATGCAAGCGATATGCGCGTATCGCGCCGCATGTTCAAAACAGAAGTTTTTGGGGATGCCTAAGCTAAGCTATTTTGCGGGAGCGGGTTCCTCGCTGCCGGCAGCGGTTTCGTCTTTCAGCCCGATGCCGATCGAGGCCCGGGCCTGTTCTGCCTCCATCGAAACAACCGGATAGGCGCAATAGTCGGCCGCATAATAAGCGCTGGGCCGATGATTGCCCGACAGCCCGATGCCGCCAAAGGGTGCCTCGGAAGATGCGCCGACGGTCATCTTGTTCCAGTTCACGATCCCGGCGCGGCTGTTGGCCCAATATTGGTCATATTGCTGGGCCGTGCCGCCGATCAGCGCCGAGGAAAGCCCGTAGCGCGTGTTGTTCGCCTCGGCGATCGCTTCCTCGAAGTCGGCGACGCGCACGACCTGCAGGATCGGTCCGAACAGTTCGATATCCGGTCGTTCGTCGAGGTCGGTGACATCGATGATACCCGGGGTCAGAAAGGGACGGCCCGCGACCGGTCTTGCCATATGCTTGATCGGCCTGCCGCCATGGCTCATCAGGGCCAGAAAGCTCTCGGTGAGTCCGTCCGCCGTTTCATTGTCGATCACCGGTCCCATGAAAGGGGCAGGCGAGGCGAAGGGCTGGTCGATGATCAGGCGATCTGAAATATGCCTCACCTCGCGGATGATCCGGTCGTAGAGCGCATCCTTGACAATCAGCCGGCTTGCCGCCGAGCAGCGCTGGCCGGCGCTCAGAAAGGCGGACTGCACGATCAGGACAGCGGCGCTGTGGATATCGTCCGTGTCCCAGGCAATGATCGGATTGTTGCCGCCCATTTCCAGCGCCAGTATCTTGTCGGGGCGATTGGCGAACTGGCGGTTGAGCGCAATGCCGGTGCGGGCCGAACCGGTAAACAGGACGCCGTCCAGGCCTTCGTTGCTGGTCAGTTGCTTGCCGGTCTCGGGGCCGCCCTGCAATATATTGACGACACCGGGAGGCAGGCCGGCCTTTTCAAAGGCATCGACCATATATTGGCCGACGGCCGGTGTTTTCTCCGATGGTTTGAAAACGATCGTATTGCCGGCAATCAGGGCCGGAACAATATGGCCGTTGGGCAGATGCGCAGGAAAATTATACGGACCGAGCACGGCCAGAACCCCATGCGGCTTGTGCCGCAGGGCGGCCCTCATATTCGGCGCACTGGGCAGCTGCCGCTGCGGGGTTCGCTCGGCGAAGGCATTGACCGAGATATCCACCTTCTTGACCACCGATTCCACTTCGGTCCTGGCTTCCCAGAGCGGCTTGCCGGTTTCACGGGCGATCAGTTCGGCGAGCTCCTCGGCCCCCGCTCGGATACGGTTGGAATAGCGCCGCACGGCTTCGATACGCTTGATCAACGCGGTCGCGGCCCAGCCTGGCCAGGCTTCGCGCGCGCTGGCAACCACTGCGTCGGCATCGCCGCTGGTTCCGGTCCACAATGTGGCTCCGGTTGCCGGTTCGATTGATATCAGGTCGCTCAAATTAGCCTCTGTTTTCTATGCACTTATTCTATCCGCTCTCTATATGGCACATCTCTCACGTTAGACGAAAGCGCTTAAAAATCCAGCTGCTTGGCGTGCATCGCATTGCCACCTGTCGCCGGCAGAAAGCCGTATTTCAGCCTTCGCGCAATCCCGCTCCCATATCCCGGATATCCTTGATTTTTTCGGAAAGCGGCGTCCAGTTGTCGTCCGCTGCAATGCAGGCCCAGATTGATTCAACCTCCTCTATATGCATCGAGCAGGGCTCCGGTTTCTGCCAGTAGCTGCTCGCCGGCGAGCGCGTGCGCTTGCGCTTGGCGATCAGGGTGCGAAAATCGGAAAATTCGGAGGAATGATCCTCCGGCATGGCAAGATTTTCGGTCTTGCCCCAGTCGAAGAAAAACCGGTCAATCTGGACGGTTCTTTGCGCCAGTCCCTTTTCTGCCTCCACGACCAGATCGCGATCCTTGTCGAACCCCTCGGATTCGATGCCCAGCCGCCAGCAGAAATGCTCCGTGAAGGCGGTGCCATAGGCCTTCGGAAAGCTTTCCAGCGTGGCTACCAGCGGCTCACTGTCTGCGATCAGTCGCAGGGCGCTGGCGAACTGCGCGAGATTCCAGTGCAGCGCTTCCGGTTGCCGGGCAAAGCAGTAGAGACCTTCATGGTCGAAATAGGCAGCGGTGAAACCGGGCTCCCAATAAGGTGTGAAGCGCCACGGGCCATAGTCGAAGCTTTCCCCGCTGATATTGATATTATCGGTATTGAGTACGCCATGGACAAAACCCGCGGTCATATAGGCTCCGGCCAGCCTGGCGACTTCCTGCGTGACCTTGGCGAACAATTCAGCTGCCGGATTATCGGTCGTTGCACCGCCGTAATATTGCTCGAGGCAATATGTGACCAGCCGGTGCATCAGCTCTTCATTTTTCTCATAGGCAATGCGCTGGAAAGTGCCGATCCGGATATGGCCATGACTCAGGCGCGTCATGACAGCAGAACGGGTGGGCGAGGGTTCATCGCCGCGCGACAATTTCTCGCCGGTTTCGACCACCGAGAAGGTCTTGGACGTGTTGACGCCAAGCGCTTCGAGCATTTCCGTCGCCAGAATTTCGCGGACGGCGCCCTTCAGGGTCAGCCGGCCATCGCCCGCCCGGCTCCAGGGCGTGGGGCCCGAGCCCTTGGTTCCGAGATCCATGAGGCGCTGCTCATGGTCACGCAACTGCGCGAACAGGAAACCGCGGCCGTCGCCGATTTCGGGATTATAGGTGCGGAACTGATGGCCGTGATAGCGCAGCGCGAGCGGCGGATCGAGATTGTCGGCGAGCGGCTCGAACTTTCCGAAATGCGCGATCCATTGCTCGTCGCTCAGCTCGTGCAGCCCTACGCTCTGGTCCCATCGGTCATTTCTGAACCGCAGAATATGCTCGGGAAAATCGGCTGCGGTCACCGGATCTCCAATTTTTTCACCCAGCTGGGTGATCTGGACATCGGGCTGATAGAGGCTCTTGCCGGGTTCGGATTGCAGTTTATATGGCATATTCCAACAGTGGCGGCTAATCGGTCACGCAGCAAGGGCGAACACAAGGTCAGATGCAGCATGAGTGAAGAAAAATCTTATCGGGACGTCTACTGGGAATCCGATGACGGATTGAAATTGCACGCCTGGGACTATCCGTCCGATAGCGGCAAAACGCCGGTTATCTGCATCCCGGGACTGACTCGCAATGCGCGGGATTTTCAGCATCTCGGCGCGATATTCAACGGCGAACGCCGGATCCTGATGGTGGACTTGCGCGGGCGCGGCACCAGCGAATATGCCAAGGACAGCAGCACCTATAATCCCAAGCAATATGTTTCGGATATCATCATGCTGATGGATGAGCTGGACATACCCAAGGCGATTTTCTTCGGCACCTCGCTGGGCGGCATAGTGACCATGCTGCTGGCCAGGATGGCCCCGGACCGTGTTGCCGGCGCGCTGCTGAACGATATCGGGCCGGAACTCGACCAGGCCGGTCTGGACCGGATCGCCTCCAATGTCGGCCAGGGACGCAGTTTCGACACCTGGGCCCATGCCGGACGCGATCTGGCGGAGAATAACGGGGATATATTCCCGGACTTCACCTTGAAGGACTGGATTGTCTTCGCCAAGAAACTCTACCGGATGAACAGTTCCGGCCGGATCAAGCTGAACTATGACATGAAGATTTCGGAACCGTTTGACAGCAAGGGCGGTGGCAGCGGAGCGCTTTGGAACGCGCTGGAAAACATGAAAGAGATTCCGACGCTGATATTGCGCGGGGAACTGTCGGACCTGTTCAGCGAGCAGACCGCGCATAAGATGCTGGAAAAACTGGACAAGGGCGCTGTTGTGACGGTGCCGCGGGTGGGCCATGCACCGACCCTGGAGGAGCCCGCCTCGCTTGACGCGATCAACCAATTGCTTCACCGCGTCGACTGACTATTTTCCGAACAGCCGAACATGAAGAGCGCATGAAGCCAGCCAAGATTCTGCATCTGCACAGCACGTTCAATCTGGGCGGCAAGGAAGCACGCGCCGTCCGGTTGATGAATCATTTCGGAGCGGCAGCCGAACATGTCATATTGTCGGCAGAGCCCGAAAGTCTTTCCGCGCGCGATGCGATTGACGGCAATATCAAGGTGGTTTTTCCCAAGGATGCGCCGTCGCTGGCAGGCAAGCCGTCGCTCAGGCGCTATCGTGAATTCGTCGCCTATTTCCGCCAGTTCGATCTGATCCTGTCCTACAACTGGGGTTCGATGGACGGGGTGATGGCACGAACGCTTTTTTCGCGGGTGGAAGGCCTGCCGCCGCTGATCCATCATGAAGACGGATTCAACGAGGACGAGCAGCAGAAGCTCAACTGGAAAAGAAACTGGTTCCGCAAATTCGCGCTGGGCGCTGCGCAGGCGCTGATCGTTCCGTCAGAGCGACTGGCGCGGATCGCCAGCGAGGTCTGGAAACAGCCGGAGCAGAAAATCCACCGCATTCCCAACGGCATTGACGTGAAGCGTTTCGAGAAAAAGCCACAGCGCGGCGCCTTGCCCGGCTTCATCCGCCGGGACGGAGAGGTTGTCGTCGGGACCGTGGCCGGATTGCGCGCGATCAAGAATCTCCCCCGGCTGGTTCGCGCCTGTGCGGCGGCCGGGGATCATGTTCGCCTCGTGATCGTGGGAGAAGGACCGGAAAAGGATCGAATATTGGCCGAGGCGGAGCGCGTCGGTCTGGCCGAGCGCCTGCTGATGCCCGGCTTTCTTGCCGATCCGGCGCGCTATATTGGCCTTTTCGACATTTTTGCCTTATCCTCCGACAGCGAGCAGTTTCCGATTTCCCTGATCGAGGCGATGGCGGCCGGCCTGCCGGTGGTGGCAACCGACGTCGGCGATATCAAGTCGATGGTGTCCCAAGCCAATCAGGGATTTATCAAGCCGCCGGGCGACGAGAGCAAATTTCTCGAAGCTCTGACTACTCTGGTCCAGCACCAGCAATTGCGCGAAGATCTCGGGACGCAGAACCGGTTCAAGGCGCAGGCGGAATATAATGAGAGCAAGATGCTGGGCCGTTATGCGCTGTTATATGGCCATGCGCTGGGGCGTGCGAATTTCGGCCAGGCTAAATCACGCATTTCATAACAGAGTTTTTTCGAGCATTATTGTGCACCGCCGTCTATATCGGCATTTGGGGAAAATAGGAGATTTCATTGTTCAAGGGCTTAAAACCCATTCAGTATAACGGCC
>LADL02002830.1_pt1 | contig 22243 bp, 19 predicted proteins | sample 619721 | NCBI WGS metagenome assembly LADL02 (sample SAMN03397408, study PRJNA257561) | rock porewater metagenome | biome: terrestrial; feature: Opalinus Clay rock; material: porewater; isolation source: Opalinus Clay rock porewater BRC-3 borehole | place: Switzerland: Mt Terri URL, St-Ursanne ...
TTTGGAAGTGTTTCCTCTGAAATTACGTTCCAGGTTCAGGAAAATGTATTCGATTATTTAGATGCTCCCATAAAAAGAATCACCACTGCAGATACCCCTGCGCCATATTCTCCGGTTTTATTGGAAGAATGGTTGCCAAATGCGAATGATGTGGTAAAGGCTGTAAAAGAAGTATTGTATAAAAAATAAAGGCATAATATTTGCGCTGCAACTACCTTTCAAAATTATCTTGAAAGGTTTTTTTATGATGACCAAAAAATATATTTTCTTAAGTTTTATGTTTACGCTCGTTTTTTTTTCAGGGTTTTCCCAGGTAAAAATAAGCGGTGTTGTGAGGGACGAAAATAACCATTCGATTCCCTTTGCCAATATTGTTTTTGTGGGTTCTTCCACAGGAACGGTTTCCGATGAAAATGGAAAATTTTATTTGGAATCCAATAAAACCTTTACACAAATAGAAGTTTCATTTTTGGGCTATGAAACCAAATCTATTACAATAAAAAGCAGGGATTTTAATTTAATTATTGTTTTAAAAGAAGCCGCCGCACGATTAGAACAAGTTTTTGTTTACAGCGGAAAGGTTAAGAAAAAGGGAAATCCAGCCATCGCCATACTGGAAAAAATTTGGGCTAAAAAGCGTGAAAATGGCATCTATTTATTTGATCAATATCAATATGAAAAGTACGAGAAATTGGAATTTGATATGAATAATATTGACAGTTCCATGATAAAAAGCAAGCTCTTTAAAGGCATGGAGTTTATTTTTGAAGGGATTGACACTTCAAATATCACAGGAAAATCATTCTTGCCAATTTTTATCAACGAATCCGTTTACAAATCTTTTGGGAAAAATAAGGGCGGTAAAAAACTTCGGGAAGATTTGGTTGCCAATAAAAATTCAGGGTTCGAAAACAATCAAAATGTTATTGCATTTATCAAAGATTTGTATGTGGATTATAATGTTTACGACAGTTACATCAAGATTTTCGACAAAAGTTTTGTAAGTCCAATTTCTAAAGCTGCTGGTGTTGCAACCTATAATTATATTTTGGCCGACAGTGCTTTTATCGACAATAAATGGTGTTTTAATATTTTATACTATCCGCGAAGAAAAGGAGAACTCACATTTAAAGGGAATTTTTGGGTGAATGACACCACTTTTGCCATCAAAAAAATTAATATGCAGGCCAACAAAAGTGCCAATATTAACTGGGTAAAGGATATTTATATTGAACAGGAATTTGACGTATTGAATGATTCGGTGTTTTTACTGAAAAGAGATTACATGATGTCCGATTTTAGCTTGAACAAAAAAGACAAAGCCAAAGGTTTGTATGGAAAAAGAACCACCATGTATAAAGATTATGTTTTCAACGAAAAAAAATCGGATGCTTTTTATAATGAACAAATAAATGCTTTCGATAAAAATATTTATGCAAAAGCAGATGATTACTGGAGTGAAAATAGGCAGGAAAAATTAAATGAAAACGAACAAGGCATTTATAAATTGTTGGATACTTTGGCCACCGTTCCTAAATATAAACGCATTTATAATTTGGTAGCCATCTTGGGTTCAGGATATATTGAGATGAATAATTTCGATTTTGGCGATGTTTTTTCAACCTTCGGAAAAAATGATGTTGAAGGCTGGCGTTTGCGTGCCGGCGGAAGAACTTATTTTGGCAGAAATGACACTTGGCGCTTGCAGGGATATACTGCCTACGGTTTTAAGGATGATAAATTTAAATATGGTTTTTCAGGAAAATGGATGTTAAATCCGAAAAGCAGGTTTACGGTTGGGCTGGGCAACAGGCGCGATGTGGAGCAAATAGGCGTAAGCTTAACCACCACAAATGATGTGATGGGCAGAAGTTTTGCTTCATCTTCCTTATTTTCTTCGGGAGATAACAGTAAACTGACTTCCATCAATTTATCTAATTTTTTCTTATCAATCGATCCTATACAAAATTTAAATTTCAAAGTTGGCGCATCATACAGAACCCTGGAATCGGCTTCGCCTGAAACCTTTAATCTGGATTATTGGGTTGATAAAGAAAACAATATTAAAAAATCGGATGTATCACAATCCGAAATTGATTTTACGGTGACTTATACGCCCAACAGAAAAAACATTGGTTATGGTGTGGAACGAGGTGAAGTGACCGACACGTATTCTACCTTATTTCTAAATTATTCAAAAGGGATTAAAGGTTTGTTTAACAGCGATTTTGACTATCAAAAAGTTCAGTTTTATTATCGCCAGCCAATATTAATTGGCGGTTTGGGAAGAATGTTCACCACCTTTGAAGTTGGCAAAACATTTGGTGAAGTTCCGCTTGGTTTGCTTAATGTAGTGCCGGGAAACCAATCTTATTTTACCATTGAAAAGACTTATTCTCTGTTGGATTATTATGAATTTGTGACCGATACTTATGCATCTCTTCATGTGGAACATAATTTTAGCGGAAAATTCTTTTCAAGAATCCCACTACTCAGAAAATTTAATTTGCGTGAAATTGTTGGCGCAAAAGCTGTTTGGGGTGAAATTTCCGATAAAAATATTGCATTAAGTGCTTCAAACATCAATTATGTGGCGCCATCAAAAGTATATTATGAATACAGCGTTGGCGTTGGCAATATATTTAAAGTTTTTAGGATTGATTTTAGTTGGAGAGGAAATTACAGGGATGTGCCAAACGCCAATAATTTTGCCATAAAAGGTGCCTTCGGATTTCATTTCTAAAATTTACCGCAAATAGATGTTTGTTGGAATATGATTTTTGTATTTTTGAAAAAAATTTAACTATTTAACTAATAGAAAATGAGCAATAAAACCGAGAAAACATTCGACGTATTAATTGAGATACCAAAAGGAAGCAGAAACAAGTATGAGTATGATTTTGTGTTGCATAAAATTAGATTCGACAGAATGTTATTTTCTTCTATGATGTATCCTGGAGATTACGGATTTATTCCTGAAACATTGGCCTTGGACAAAGATCCGCTGGATGTTCTGGTATTGGGCGGCGAACCAACATTCCCTATGTGTGTGATGGAAGTGAAGCCCATTGGCGTTTTTCATATGACCGATGAAAAAGGACCGGATGAAAAAATTATTTGCGTGCCAATTTCAGATCCAATCTGGAATGCGTTAAATGATATTTCAGATATGAATCCACACCAAGTAAAAGAAATTGAACACTTCTTTCAAGTTTACAAAGATTTGGAAAAAAAGAAAGTTGATGTTGGAGGTTGGGGAGATGTAAACGAGGCCTATGAGATTGTTGCCAAATGTGTGGAGCGCTACAATTTGAGTGAACATAAGAAAAAAAGAACATTTACCATTTAATTGATAAAATATAGACCTAAAAACTAAACCATCTCTAAAAGTTAGAGATGGTTTTTTTTATCTGTCTAAATTTACTTATTTTAGCCTCCACAAAAAAAATAACTAATAACAAACATTTAAATAATGGAATTAATCGTAAAATTTTTACCTCTTTTTGGTATTGCGGCACTTGTATTTGTGTTTTTCAAAAATTCTTGGGTTACAAAGCAGGATGGAGGAAATGAAAAAATGGCAAGAATTGCCAAGAATATTGCCGATGGAGCAATGTCATTTTTGAAAGCAGAGTATAAAATACTTTCAATTTTTGTTGTTGCCGTTGCAATTTTACTCTATTTTAAAGGAACCTATGAAACCGGATCGAACGGTATGGTTGCAGTTTCCTTTATTGTAGGTGCTTTTTGTTCAGGATTGGCTGGTTTTATCGGAATGAAAGTTGCCACCAAAGCAAACGTAAGAACTACGCAAGCCGCCAGAACTTCTTTAGGAAAAGCATTAGAAGTTGCTTTTGCAGGTGGTGCTGTAATGGGATTAGGCGTTGTTGGCCTTGGTGTTTTAGGATTGAGTTCATTATTTATGTTATATAGCGGACAAGGATGGAATATTTCTGAAGTGTTGAATGTGCTTTCAGGATTCTCTTTGGGAGCGTCCTCAATAGCTTTATTTGCACGTGTTGGTGGGGGTATTTATACCAAAGCAGCCGATGTTGGTGCCGACCTAGTTGGAAAAGTGGAAGCAGGTATTCCTGAAGATCACCCTTTAAATCCTGCAACTATTGCAGATAACGTTGGAGACAATGTTGGAGACGTTGCCGGTATGGGCGCCGATTTATTTGAATCGTATGTAGGTTCTATTATTGGAACTATGGTATTGGGCGCTGCATTTGTGACCATACCAGCTTTTCAGGCTTCATTTGATGGTTTAGGCGCTATTTATTTGCCATTGGTTTTAGCGGCAGTGGGTATTATCATGTCAATTATAGGAACATTTTTCGTAAAAGTAAAAGATGGAGGCGATCCGCAAGCTGCTTTAAATATAGGTGAATTTGGTTCAGCAGGCTTAATGGTTGTTGCTTCTTATTTTATCATAGAGCAAATGCTTCCTGAAACTTGGATGTTTAAGGGTGTTGAATATACTTCAATGGGAGTGTTTTGGGCCACTATAGCTGGTTTAGTGGCTGGTTTATTGGTAGGGAAAGTGACAGAATATTATACTGCAACAGGCAAAAAACCTGTAATGTCTATCGTTAGACAATCGGAAACCGGTGCAGCAACAAATATTATTGCAGGTTTGGGTGTTGGGATGATGTCAACCGCCATTCCAATTTTATTGATTGCAGCAGCAATCTTGGTTTCGCATCATTTTGCAGGTTTATATGGTATCGCTATTGCTGCCGTTGGGATGTTGGCAAATACAGGAATTCAGTTGGCTGTTGATGCTTACGGTCCAATTTCTGACAATGCGGGCGGTATTGCTGAAATGGCTGAATTGCCTAAAGAAGTGCGTGAACGTACAGATAAATTAGATGCCGTTGGAAACACAACAGCAGCTATTGGAAAAGGATTTGCCATCGCTTCTGCTGCTTTAACGGCTTTGGCTTTGTTTGCCGCTTTTATGCAAACTGCAAATTTAACCTCGATTGATGTTTCTCAGCCTAAAATTATGGCCGGACTTTTAGTGGGTGGAATGTTGCCATTCGTTTTTTCAGCCTTGTCTATGAATGCAGTTGGACGCGCAGCTATGGCGATGATTGAAGAGGTTCGTCGTCAGTTTAGAGACATTCCCCAGCTTAAAGCTGCTTTGGAAGTGATGCGTAAATATGATTCTGATATGTCTAAAGCAACTGCGGAAGACAGAAAAATATTTGATGAGGCCGATGGTGTTGCAGATTATTCAAAATGTGTTGAAATCTCCACAAAAGCTTCCTTAAGAGAAATGGTTTTGCCAGGTTTAATGGCGATTGCTGTACCAGTTTTAGTAGGATATGTTGGAGGCGCCCAAATGTTGGGAGGCTTATTGGCCGGTGTAACAACAACAGGCGTTTTAATGGCTATTTTCCAATCAAATGCCGGTGGTGCTTGGGACAATGCCAAAAAAACGATTGAAGAAAAAGGTTTAAAAGGAACCGATACACACAAAGCTGCGGTTGTAGGTGATACCGTTGGCGATCCATTTAAAGATACTTCGGGACCATCATTAAATATTTTATTGAAATTAATGTCGGTTGTAGCCTTGGTGATTGCGCCTAGTATTGCACTTTCTGCCGATGAAGTTGCAGAATATGCAAGAGAAAATGCACCAACCGAAATGGTTTCTCACGAAATTTCCAAAGAAGTACAAGTGATGATGAATACAAATGAAGACGGATCTGTTAAAGCAACAGTAACCACTACAACAACTGATAATGGAACAGTTACAACTGACGAAAAAGTTTTCGAAGGAACAGAAGAAGAAGTGAAAGCTGAAATTCAAAATCTTAAAAATGTTAAAGTTGAGGTGATTACCCCAACTTCCCAAGAGTAATTTTAAAGAAGTAATTTTATATATTTTAATTAAACCTGTGGATTTGTTTCTACAGGTTTTTTTTGTGAAATTAAATCAGGTTATTTTGAACGTTTGCCTAAACAATTAGTTGATCAGGAGATTTTAGGCAAAATATTAATTTGAAACCCTATTTCTAAAATGCTGATTGTTAAAGTGTTTCCACCCTTTTGCCAATTAGAAATTATTTTTTAAATTTGATTAAAAAGAGACTATTATGGCCAGGTTTCAACTTAAGGTTTGTTTTTTGGGCTTCTTGTTGCTTTTCACGGCATTTGCCCAAGCCCAAAATAAGGAGTTAATAATCAGTAAAGAACTTGCTGATAATTCTGAAATGCTCAAGGTTAAAATGGGCACTCAATGGATGGGTAAGATTTGGAAATTTAAATTTGGCGAATATGAGGTGGTGGAAAGTAAATTGGGATGGAGGAAAGTAAAAACCAAATCAAACTTACTGAATACCAAGTCAGAAGTTAATTCCGATCAAAATTTTTCCTTCGTATTAACCAATAAAACAAACGATTCTGCCATCGTAAATGCTGTAGAGAATATTTCAATCAAACAGCTCAAATCCTATGAATTATTTCCAAATTTTTATTTGGGATCTGATGAACTTTTAAAAGAATCGCAAAATTTTTCGGCATTTATTTCCACAACAAATAACAATGAAGAAACTTGGGTTTTGGTTATAAAAAACACCCAGGGAAAAGAAGTTGCATATGAAAATGAAGCTTTCCTTACAAACGGTGAACGATTGATTTCAATTATTCCCATAAGTTCAAAAAAAGACAATAAGAATAGGAGTGAATTGGGTATGATGCTAAATCTTCCTGCGATGGGTTATGAATTTATCGAAAACGACCAATCAATTTGCGCAATGCAGTATTACGGTGGCGGCGCATTGGGAAGCAATAAAAATATTATTTGGTTAAGATCAGATCTTGATGCCCGAATGAAATTAATATATGCCGCGGCAATGACTGCAGTTTTGCAGATTAAATCATCATTTGGTGTCGAATAATCAGAATCAGAAATAAGATAATTAAAAATTATTCCGGTTGCAAAACAATTTGAAGCTGCTGCGGAATTACATGACATTCATCAGCTGCGACCGTAATGGTTCCAGAAACAAAAGTGATGTATCCAACTCCGGAAACAGTAATAATATAAGTTCCTGTTCGTTCCCAGGCGCCTGAAAAAACAGGATTGTTCACATCGAAAAATTCCAGGGTTTCCGTATAATTTCCATCTTTAGCCGTTACGGTAATGCCATTGCCTAAAACCTGATTGGTGACAGCATTTTTAACGGTAATGTTTAATCCTGCCCGTGCTTCTTCGGTGCACTGAATTTCATCTGTATTGTTAAAAGTGCAGGATAGGAAAAGAAAAATACTGCATACGTATAATGTTTTCATCATAATAAAGATTTAAATGTTTATCGATTTATGTAAAAAACGTTGCTTTAGCCAGTAAATTTTTTGTTTGATCTCTTTCATCTCCATTATTCAAAATTTTCAGGAGAATCGATTGATGCTTTAGACGTTGTCCTCTTTATTTTCGAGATTTAATTTGTCAATCAAATTGTATTTTGCTTGTCGTGTTTTCCAACGGTCACGTGCATATTTTTGCATGTTCGTAACGGTGTCTTTTTCGTCGGTTATTTCAAGTCCGAGCAAGGTTTCAATAATATCTTCCAAGGTTACAATGCCATCCATGCCTCCATATTCATCAATAATTACAGCAATATGTTCTTTTCTTTCCAAAAGAATTTCCCAAACGCTAAACAATACTTTTGAATCTTGGACAAATACAATTTCGCGTTTAATATCTTTCAGTTTTAAATCAAGTTGTCCTTCAGCAAGCTTTTCAAAAACCGTTTGTCTGAATACATAACCCGTTATGTTTTCTGTACTTTCTGAATAAATGGGAATTCGTGAGTATTTCAGGTAATCCTTATTTCTTAAAAAATCATTTAAGGTTAAGTTTTCATCGGCAACCGCAACCACCACCCTTGGGGTCATAATTTCAGTAACTTTTACATTTTTAAGTCGAAGTAAATTTTGAATTATCTTATGTTCTTTTTCTGAAAAAATACCTTCGTCCGCACCAATGCTCGCCAAGGCCGATATTTCTTCCCTGCTGGTAGATTGCTCATTTTCATTTCCTGAAATAGCTCTTGTAATATAGGCCGACATAATAACCAAAGGATAGGTGGCAATAATCATAATCCTTATTATTTGCGATGAAATCTTGGCCAAACCTCTCCAATAATTCGCCCCAATAGTTTTGGGAATAATTTCTGTAAGCACCAATATTAAGATGGTTAAAATTGCTGAAACAATCCCAAAAGATGCTTCGCCATACACTTTGACAGCTTGTGCGCCAACACCGGCTGCACCAACGGTATGAGCAACGGTGTTAAGCGATAAAATTGCAGATAACGGTTTGTCAATATTGCTTTTTAAATCGATAAATACTCTTGCCCATGCATTGCCTTTTCCCTCTTTCACAATTAAGAACGAAACAGGGGTGGATAGCAATACCGATTCCATAATTGAACACAGAAAAGAGATGGTGAGTGCAAGAAATAAGTAGACTAAAAGTAGTGTCATTTTTTTTTGTCAAATATAAAACTTAATTCTGATAAATATAAGTATGCTAAAAATCATTTGAAATTCCCTTTTTTTAATAAATATAGCTATAAATAATTATGAAATTACGCTAAATTTTCAACTAATTTTCTGAATTATTGGGTTGAAGGCTTTTGAAGCCACCATCACTTTTGTCCCAACTTTCAAGGTGTTTATTTCATCTTCTGTTGCAATTACTTTGATGATGTTAGATCCGGAAAGCACACTGATAATATACACCACATCACTTTTTTCGATGGCAATAATTTCTCCCGTAAGTTTAAATTTGCTGCTTATTTTATCTTCAGAAAAAACAAACGAGGGCGTTCCTTCTTTGATGATTTTTCCTTTGTCAAGCAAAATCACATGGTCAGAAAGTTTAAAAATTTCAGGTAAATGATGGCTCACCAAAATGGTGGTAAGTTTGTAGTGTTGGTGCGCTTTCAAAATAAAATCCTGCAATTTAAATCGCATTTCGTCGTCAAGTGCCGAAAGCGGTTCGTCTAACAACAATATTTTTGGTTTGCGGGCAATGGCTCTTGCCAAAGCGACACGCTGTTTTTGTCCGCCCGATAAATTTTGGGGTTTGCTGTTTTGCAAAGATTGCAATTCCATCAATTCCAACAACTCGTTTACAATATTTTTATCATTTCCTTTTTGAAGCGCAAAGTCCAAATTTTCCCGAACAGTTAAATTAGGAAATAACGCATAATCCTGAAACACAAATCCGACCGAACGTTTTTGAATGGGCAAAACAAATTTTTTGTCGGTATTGTTCCAGCATTCTCCGCCAACTTCTATCAAAGATTTCTCGGCATCTGTAAGTCCGGCTAAAATTCTTAAAATGGTTGTTTTTCCGGCACCTGAATTTCCATAAATCGTGATAAATTGTCCTTTTTCAACCGAAAATGACACATCCAAAGGAAGCTTTCCGTCGGCTGTATGCAAGGTTTTATGTGCGTAAAATTTAATCATTTTTGAACGGATTTACTTTGCTGAAAGAATTGTTGATTAGGTAAACGCCCAAAAGAACAGAAAAGGTGAAAACAAAAAGGATTCCTGCATATAAATTTGCGGCGTCATAATTCATCGCCTGCACTTCATCATAAACGGCAATGGAAGCCACCCTGGTTTCTTCGGGAATGCTTCCGCCAATCATTAAAACAACACCAAATTCTCCAACGGTGTGGGCAAAAGTCAGCACTATTCCTGTTAAAATGGAGGTTTTTATATTGGGAAGCAAAATTTTGACAAGTGTGGTAAATTTCGATTTTCCCAAGGTAAATGAGGCTTCTTTAAGCGAAATCGGCAAATTTTTTAATCCGGCCTGAATGGGATGCACCATAAAAGGCAAACTGTACAATACCGAAGCAATAATTAATCCTTCAAATGTAAAAACCAACTGAATGTTAAAATATTGATTCAAAAATTCCCCGAAGGCATTTTGCGGACTAAAAGCAACCAGCAAATAAAATCCCAAAACGGATGGCGGCAAAACCAACGGCAGACTTACAACAGCTTCCACAACCGATTTTAATTTAAATTTGCTGTAGGCGAGCCAATAGGAAAGCGGCACGGAAACCACCAACAAAATTAGGGTGGTTATTAAGGCCAGTTTTGCGGTCAGCCATAAAGGTGCTAGATCAATCATTGGGCGATAAACTTACTTCGTTGGTTTTTATTAAAGCTAAAACAGCATCTCCATTTTTCAAATTTAATGTTTTTACTGCATTGGTTGTTATAATGGATTTAAGGGTCATTTCCCCAAAACTTAAATGCAATTCGCTTAAAATTTCTCCATTTTTTATGGCTTCAATATTACAAAGAATTTTATTCTGAATGCTGATATTCAGCGGTTCATTTTTGGCGATGATCACTTCGGTTTCCTTGAAATACACATTCACTTTATTTCCGATTTTAAAATAACTGTCAGATTCGGGTGTGTCAATAATAATAGCCGTAAAAATGGTGCTTCCAACGGCAATTTTAACCAAAGAAAGCGATTCGCTTCCCTGAATGTTTGTGATATTTCCTGATAGAATATTCATTAAAATATGGTTGTTTTTTGGGTAAATCCGAAATGTGTTAAAATGGCTATGGCGGTTGGTGATGCAATAAAATCGTTGAATTTTAAGGCGTTTTGGTTGTTTTTGGCTTGTTTTAAAATCACGTAACCCTGTTCCAATGGTTTGTGCGATTCTTGGGGAATGACATAATATTTTCCGCCGGCTTTCTGCATCGTTGGCGACAATGCCAAAGACAAGGCCACAATGCCAATATCGGCAGCTCCAAGCTGCACAAATTGGGCGGTTTGGGAAATATTTTCCCCATACACAAATTTGCTTTTTACCTGATCATAAATTTTATAATATTGCATACTTTCTTTTGCCTTTTCTCCGTAAGGCGCGTGATCAGGGTTTGCGATGGAAATTTTATTCAATTTTGGATTTAGCAAAGAGTTCATTTTTTCCTTGTTTGGATCTATTTTTTTGCTCCAGATGACAATTCTGCCGATGCCGTATGTTTTTACGTCAGAAATTGTGAGTCCTTTCTCTTTTAATTTTTTTGGATAGTCGACATCTGCCGAAAAATAAAGATCAAATGGCGCGTTATATTGAATTTGCTCAAAAAACTTACCTGAAGAACCATAGGTTACCTGAATTTTTTCTGATGGATGTTGTTTTTGATACACCGAGATGATGGAATCCATTGCAAATTTTAAATCGGAAGCAGCGGCTACAGAAATTTTTTGTGCCTGAATGGTGCAACCTGCAAAAATAAAAGTGATGATGAGTCCAAAAAATAATCTATTGAGCATTTATTTATTGTTTAAAAATAAAGATTTTGCGATTGTGGAAGTCTGTCCAAAAAATCACCTTCAATTACCAAAAATAGTAAAAATCAAAGTTATTTTGAACGTTTTTTGCTAAAATTGCAGTTCAATTTGCGTTAGGGGTTGCAGCGGAAATCCTTTTTTGATTCGCCTTTTGGCGAGCTAAAAAAGATTGAAGCGGAAAACCCGACCCGCCAGCTGGCGGGGAACGCCCAAAATGGGTTGAAATTACTTTTTAAACATAAAATAAACGGCAAGAATGAGAAAGACAAATGCGATAATATGGTTGAGCCTAAAAGTTTCTGTTTTGAAAGCGACGAGCGAAAACGCGGCAAAAACAACCAGCGTAATCACTTCCTGAATCATTTTTAATTGCAACAAAGAAAACGGACCGCCATTTCCCCGAAAGCCAATTCTGTTGGCCGGAACCTGGAAAGAATATTCAAATAAGGCGATGCCCCAACTGATTAAAACAATGGAAATAAGCCCCAATTTGTTAAACCATTTCCATTCGGCAAATTTAAGGTGGCCATACCAGGCAAGCGTCATAAAGGTATTCGACAGGATCAAGAGCACAATGGTTAAAACGCCTTTCATTGGTTTTTAATTTAGGGGTAAATATTTTTTTATTAGATTAATCAATTCAATTTTATTTATGGGTTTGGCTATATAATCATTGCAGCCGGCGTTCAATATATTTTCTTTATCTCCTAAAACGGAAAAAGCTGTTTGAGCTATTATTGGGATTGATTTGTTGAATTTTCTGATTTCTTGGGTAGCTTCTAAACCACTCATTTCCGGCATTTTGATGTCCATTAAAATAAGTGAAATATCAGAATTTAATTTTAGACAATCTACTGCTTCTAAGCCGTTCTTTGCGTGAATTATAAAGATTTCTTCATTTTCGAGGATGTTTTCCAAATAGTAAAAGCTAATTTCATCATCTTCGGCAATAAGGATGGTGAACTTTTCTGTAGTATTTTTTAATTTGGCACCATTTGAAATTTGAAGTGATTTTTCTTTAAATACCGGGTTATAAGGAATTGAAAAAAAGAAGGTGCTTCCTTTTTCCATTTCTGATTTTACCCAGATTTTTCCGTTAAGCATTTCTAGATAAGATTTTACAATGGATAAACCAAGTCCCGAGCCTTCATGAGGGCGTGTAATATTTAATTCTGATTGCACAAATCGATCAAAAATAGCTTCAATTCTGTTTGAAGGAATCCCAGCACCTGTATCTTTAACATAAAACACTAAGTTTTCTCCTTCCAGATAATTGCCAATTTCAATGCTTCCAGAATCGGTAAATTTAATGGCATTGTTGATTAAATTTTTAAATATGCTGTCTAAGAAATAATGATCAGTTTTAATAATGGCTCGATCATGATCAATTTGTTGGATGCAATTTATGGTAAGTCCTTTTTCATCGGCTTTATATTTGAAAAAATCGCAGTAATCTTTTAGTGTTTTAACAACATCCACATTTGAATAATTTACAGTTATCAATCCAGATTCAATTTTTGACAATTCAATAATATCATTAATGGTGTCAAGCAATCTTTCACTGCTTATCTTAACAACATCAATGTATTTATCTCTTTTTAAATTATCTAAGTTGGACGTTTTCAGTAAGTCGAGAAACCCTAGAATACCGTTCATGGGAGTTCGAATTTCATGAGACATGTTTTGGAGAAATATTGTTTTTAGCTGGTCACTCTCTTTTGCTTTTTCAATTGCAATTAGGAGTTCTATATTTTTTAATTTGAGTTCTTTTGTTTTTAGAGCGACTCTTTTTTTGAGTAAGATTGTAAAAAACACGGAAATTACAGAAATTGCCAAAACAATAAAAAATATCCACTTTAAATATACAGGAATGCCTTTTTTATAATCTTTGTCTAATAAGCGATGCAAAGAATCATAGTATTCAGAATTTTTTTTGTTTTTTAGAATAGCAAGGTTTTTGTCAACTATTTTAATAAGTTCGGGATTCTTATTTTTTGTAAAAGCGAAGAAAAGGTCGGCTGGACGAAAAATTATGCCAGTTGACACTATTTCTTTATAAAAATAATCTGAGAAATAAAAGAAGCGATCAGCGACAATAATATCAATCGCGCCATTTTTAAGGGCATCTGCCGAGCTTGCATAATCAACAAAATGCATAGTTTCAAAAGTTAGGTCAAAATCTTGTTTAATCACCTCGTTAAGATATTCTGATTGCATGGAGCCACTTAATACGCCAATTTTTTTGCCCTGTAAGTCGAGTATAGAATTAATGGGATTTTTTTTTGTAGAAAATACCTCAAGCCACGAACCAATGACCGGCAATTTATTTAAACTGTATAATGAATCTCTTTCTGTGGAATAGGCCATATCTGGAAGAATGTCTATTTCCCCATTTTCAAGCATGTTTTTGAGTTGAACCCAGTTTCCCTGTACATATTCAATTTTTAAATTTTCATTTTTGGCAACATAATTCATGACGCTGATGAATATTCCGTCAGGCACTCCATTTTTATTGATAAAAATTTTGGGTTTGTTGTTATAAACACCAACTTTTACAATTGATTGCGTATCGTTCTCCTGTCCTGTTATAACAGGTTGATTCCCGATGAAAAACAGTAAAAATAGCAGGCTGGTTTTTAAAATACGCATCTATTAAATTTTTAATGAATAAAAATTTTATCTATTTTATTTTGCAACGATATTTTTAACTAAAATAATAATAAATTTAATATGAATTGTTTTTTATTAATTTGTCAATCTTGATTATCTGGTTTCACTTCTATATTTTATATAAGTTATGATGGAGTTATTTTATTTCCCACAGATTTATTTATCAGGGGACCTGTTTCTTTCGTAATTAATTACTTAAAACATTACCGTAAATAGCATTGTCTAATATCTTGCTTCCTCAAATTATTTATTCAAATGAAAATATAGCAACCTTAATTAAACGAATAATAATTTGTTGTTTTGGCACTGTTAATCTGAAAAAAATATTTTTAGGACTGTTAGATTAATCATGATTTACAACATTTTTTAATAATTAATAAACAGAAATTGTCAGCATTATCATAGAAACTAAAATCAGGACAATAACCAAAGGCATCACAAATTTTATCCATTTGTCAAAGCCAATTTTTACAATGGCAAGTGATGCTAAGATAAGTCCGGTTGGATTGATGATGGCAAACAATCCCATTCCGTATTGGTAAGCATTCACAATCACTTCACGGCCAATGCCAACGGTATCTGCCAATGGCGAAATAATGGGCATGGTAAGTACGGTCTGAACCTGTTTTAATTGCAACAAAATTTCCTTTAAAACCAATTCTGTTGGCCGGAACCTGGAAAGAATATTCAAATAAGGCGATGCCCCTACTGGTTAAAACAACGGAAAACCATCATGAGGAATGTTGATATAACAAATTTTTTCATGATGTTTTTTACCTTATGATGATTTATTTTTAAAATATGCTGAATCCAAAAATCAAAGATATTGTTTCGTAGTCAGATGACCAAAAGGCATAATTACCTAAAATTTCTCGAGCTTGTCCATATCTCAATTCCAAACTATATTTATTGTTATAATTATATCCCATACCAATCGCCAAATTATTTTGAGACTTTCCTTCAAGATCAATCACTTGTTTACGATCTGCATATATTGAACTAGATAAAGGTATGTCAAAAATAAAAGAGGCATTAAAGAATAATTTTGAATTTGGATTTAAAAAGGAGTAATATCTTATTCCAAAAGGAATTTCAATGGATTTATAATCAACATTTACATTTATTCTAGAGGTCGTTGTTGTAGTTTGTGCATAAATGATTTCTTTTTCCGACTTAAAATATTGATAGGTTGGTTCAATTATTAAGGCCCATTTATTTTTGTTAAAAGGCATGATGAATTCGGCTTCTATCCCAAATCTTACTCCTGTTTTATTGCCAAAGTCTATATCTCGATAATTTACCATGCTATTTTGAATGGATAAAGAAGAACTGTTTAAGCCGGGTCTTAAATTCAAATTAAACAAATCTTTTTTTTGCTTTTTTTCAAATAGGATAAAACTTGAGTTGGTGCACTCATTATATTTTACAAAGAGATCAACTAAATTATTTTTTTCATAATCTGTATTCTCTATGCTTTTCAAAGAGATGCTCTGGCAAACAAGACCGAGCCATAATTGTTGTTTGTAGCCATTATTTTTTGCCACATTATTTTCAGGGGTTAAATAACTTTTATAAATAAGCTGTTCAATCTCAGATTGGTCTGTTTTATAAAAATATCTTTTTAAATTTTCATCCTCATAAAAATATAAAGCAGCTTTTCCTTCGATCAATACTTTTAAAAATAGTAGTTCTTCTTTAAATATTGGGTTTTTAACAGAACTCATATCGTCAATATTTTCACTTGACCTGTCAATATTAACCAAAGATTTGCTGTATTTTAACTTGCCTAAAATTCCAAATTCTTTAACAGATTTCATGTAGGCTGTTTTAGGCGCTTCATTTTCGGATAGTTTGTATTGAAAGTCAGTCGGATTATTTTTCCAGTCGATGTTTTTTATTAAACAATTGGTTTTTTGGTCATCATTATTGATAAAATACCCTTTTTCGAAGGAAATTTGGGCATAGGTATTGAAACTTAAAATTAAAATCAGAATAATTAATAATTGTTTTTTCATTTTTTGATGTTTGTTAAATTTTTTTTATGCCGGATTCATTTGATCCAGAGGGTTTAGGCTATCGCAAATAGCGGTTTAAAAAGCGGGGACTATAAAAAGCAAAGGCATTATTTTAATGAGTTCTAAACTACAATATTTAATATAATTACAGCGATAAATGTGACAATCATTTTATAAAGATTTTTGCCAATTTTACCGCACCGAAAATTTTAGGAAAGTATAGGTTCTATTTAATTGATGAACTGTATTTTTTAAATAATTGAATCGTTTTATTAGAATCAATAAACAGAAATTGTCAACATTATCATAGAAACTAAAATCAGGATAATAACCAAAGGCATCACAAATTTTATCCATTTGTCAAAGCCAATTTTTACAATGGCAAGTGATGCTAAGATAAGTCCGGTTGGATTGATGATGGCAAACAATCCCATTCCGTATTGGTAAGCATTCACAATCACTTCACGGCCAATGCCAACGGTATCTGCCAAAGGCGAAATAATGGGCATGGTAAGTACGGCCATTCCTGAGGATGATGGAATAAAAAAGGACAATCCGTTATAGATAAAAAACAGTGCGTTGGCAAAAACACCTTTATTCATTCCTTCGGTAAGGGCGCTCGCACTAAAAAGTACGGTGTCGCTAATAAGTCCGTCGTCCATCAATATGGAAACGCCCCGGGCAATTCCAATAATAAAAGCAACGCCAAGCAATTCACCAGCACCTTTTGAAAATGCATTCACAAAATCAGATTCATTTATTTTGGCAATAAAACCAATGGCAATGGCGCCAACCAAAAATACGGAAGTCATTTCTATAAACCACCAATCGAGCAGCGCAACGCCGATAATCATAATGATGAAACAAGATGCAAATACAAACAAAATGAGTTTAAGCTTGTTGGTTAAGGGCACAATTTCCCCTTTGGAAAGATGGCCAAAATGAGCTTCCATCGCTTCTTTTTGATCGAAAATCAGGGATTTTGCTGGGTCATTCTTGATCTTTTTGGCATATCGCAAAACATATAAAATGCTGATTGTTATACAAATTATAAACATCAAAATTCTTCCTTCGAGCCCGGTTGTCCAGTTGATTCCTGCTGCATCCGAAGCAATGATGGTTGAAAACGGATTTATGGTGGAGCACATCGTACCAACGGAAGTACCCAGAAAAATACAGGCCAAACCAACCATAGCGTCATATTTTGCCGCGATAAATACGGGAATTAAAATAGGGAAGAAGGCCAAGGTTTCTTCAGCAAAACCAAAAGTGGTTCCGCCCAATGCCACCAAAGTGGTGGTAAGTATAATTAAAATATATTCTTTGCCTTTTAATTTATTTACCAGCCAAAAAATCCCGGCATCGAAAGCGCCGGTTAAGCTCATAATGCCTATCAATCCGCCAATAATCAACACCAAGAATATGATGTCGGATGCCGCGATGATTCCTTTGATGGGCGATTGCACAAATTCAAAAAAACCTTGTGAGTTTGATGCTGTTTTTTTGTAGGTATTTGGAATGCTTATGGGTTTTGTGATGGCGCCATCCGTAAATTTTTTTAAGGGAATTTTAATGTTAAGTTCATCTAAAGCAGATTGTTCGGCGGGAATCACATTTGATTCCCCCAAGCTTTTCCGTATAAAAGTATTGTCGGTGGCATTGTAAGCCAAGGTGTCATATTTTCCTGAAGGAACAATCCATGTTAAAACGGCAACAAGTGCAGCGATAACCAGCAATATGGTTTGTGCGCTAGGGAATTTCAATTTTCTCATTTACAAAGTGTTCATTAACAATCAATATTTTTGCGCTAAATGTAGGGTGACCTTCCAAAGGCTTGCTTCGGATTTGTAAATCTAAGATTTAAATTGATACGTTAATACGCGTTTTGAAAAATGATGAAATTATAAAAGCGAACCAGATGAAATATTTTTTAATCAAGGTTTATTCTGTGTCATTTGAAGCGAGCACCTTAAATGTCAGCTCTTTTTTATCATTTAGCCGATATTCATAAATGGATCTTCCCTGAATATGCCCGTCACTATAATCGGCAATGACCCATCTATTTCCGAGTAATTGAATTTTTCCAAAGCTCATAGTTCCGCCTAAAACGGCATCCGAAGGAATTAAGTCGGTTCTTTTTTTGAGTGCTTTTTCAACAAATTCTTCGGGATTGGCAATTCCCTGTCTGGTAAAATGAGCACCATTGAAATCTTTATCAAACCAGTTATTTTCTGCGGATTGGTTTGTATTTATTAAAGAGTCGTTTAAATTTTTTAGAAGGACAATTTCCTTTTCCAAAGAGTCATTTTTTAAGGTTAACTGTGCCTTAATATCAGGTAAATTTTCAGATTTAGTGACTTCATCTTTACAGGAAATGGCTAAAAAGCCTATTAAAAGTAACATTGCTATTCTTTTCATATTGTTAGTGGATTTTGCATAAAGGTTTACATTTTAAACGTTGGGTGTTTTAAATTATTTTAAAACCTAAAAAGTTCTTCTTTTCCCAATTTGAATTCACTCGATTTTTATTGATGTCATGCTTAAACTTCCGGCGACTAATTTATCGTTGAATAAGGTAAGGTTTTCTCCTTTTTGCTGTAATCCCAAAGTATAAATTAAGGGCAAATAATGATCAGGAGTAGGGATGGCAAGTTGAAATGCTTTCGACTGTTTTTCGTAGTTGATTAATGGCTGATAGTTTCCATCAAATAAATAGTTGTTGATGGATTCCCGTGCTTCAATGGCCCAATCGAATCCATAATTATCTTTGTCAAAATTTTTAAAATCAACCAAACCTAGGTTATGTACAATGTTGCCGCTGCCAATAATTAAGATGCCTTTATGCCTTAACGAATTGAGTTTTTGCGCCAGCTCAAAATGAGTTTGTGCCGGTTTTGTATAATCTATGCTTAACTGAACCAGAGGAATATCGGCTTTTGGATATAAATGTTTGATCACGCTCCAAGCGCCATGGTCAAGTCCCCATTTTTCATCCAATTCCACAAAAGTTGGACTCAATAGTTCTTTTGTGTTTTTCGCCAATGCGAGATTTCCCTTGGCGGGATATTGCACTTCATACAATTCCTTTGGGAAACCGCTAAAGTCGTGAATGGTTCTAGGCATTTTCATAGCCGTAACCTTGGTTCCGTTTGTAAACCAATGTGCCGAAACGCACAGAATCGCATTTGGTTTTGGAAGCGTTTGGGCAATTTCCCTAAATCCCGTCACAAATTGATTTTCCTCAATGGCATTCATCGGACTTCCATGACCAAGAAACAAAACGGGCATTTTTTCTGAATTTGAGAATGATTGTGAAATACGATGCAGTTTATTCAAATTTGTCATGGCGTGTACTGTAAAAGTTATATTTAACAAATTTATTTCTCAAACGCAATAGAAATCAATCTATCGATTTTAACAAAGATAAATAAATAATGGTGGGTTATAAGTTGATTTTTTATTTAATAGTTTGCGAAATTATGATGCTTTTGTCCTTAATTCATATTCAATTTCATCATCTGGCAAGTCGGTTAATTTGATAAAGCCGAGCCGTTCAAGAAGTTTTATGGCTTGGTTATTTTGTTTGGAAGTAACTGCCCAAATGCGGTTTAGACCTATATTTTTCAATCCGAAGTCTATTGCCAACTGCATCGCGTTGGTCATAAAACCTTGACCTCTAAATTGAGGCAGCAATACACAGCCCAACTCGCCTTCGCCTTTGCTAAGTCCGCGATAATAACCGCAAGTTCCCACTATTTTATTTGTTGAAATATCCTCAATTCCCCAATGAATAGAATTTCCATTATCATAATCCTTGTCTATTTTGGCCTGTATTTCAATCGCTTGTTCCACATTTTTTGCCTGTTTGGCATTATAGAATGAAATTTCAAGAAGGTCATTCAAATCGGATGCAATGATTTGTCGCAACCTAATTTTTTCATCAGAAATAATAGGAAAATTTTGGTAAGGCGGCAGATTCATTGTCTAAGATTTAAAGGCTTGTCAAATATAATAAAATCATTAATTAAACAACCTTCTAAAAAAGCCGCCAATTCCTTTTTGGTGGTAAGCATCACATTTCATATCATCATAAATATAAAACGGGATTGCAAACGGGGTTAGGAATTGTTTTCTCAATTTGGCGTCGTTTTCAATGCCACGAAGCACATTTCCCGCAATAGGCAATGCCAATGCAGATCCAGAGCCCTGACTGCTGTAAAAGTGAACATCGGGTGTGCTGGCGCCCACCCAGGTTCCTATTACCAAGTCGGGCGTATAGGCAATAAACCATGCGTCAGAGTAATTTTGCGCCGTACCTGTTTTTCCGGCAATATCTGCGTTAACGCCATATTGATTTCGTATTCTGGTTCCTGTTCCGTTATTTATGGCCTTTTCTAAGATCGCCGTAATCATTTGGCTTGTTTTTACGCTGAATACTTTTTCAAACTTGGCAGCTTCTCTTTCGTACAATATTTTTCCGTTGGTATCGGTTATTTTATCAATCATTACCGGATCGGTTGTTTGGCCTTTATTGGCGAAAGCACCGTAAGCGCCAACAATTTCAACAAGCGATAAATCAAGCGTACCCAGCGCTATTGATGGTGCATTGTCCTTTATTTTTGGAAAATTTAGTTTGCTGCAGGTATTCAGCAGCTTTTGCCTGCCCACTTTGAAATATAAATCAACCGTTGGCAGGTTCATAGAATGCGTTAACGAATACCATAAGGCAACAGTGCTGTCTTGGGAGAATTTATGGTCGAAATTTCTAGGTGCCCAATTTTCGTATTCTGAATAGACTTTTTCCTTATTCTCCAAATAATTGCAGGGTTCAAAATCGTTTTCAAAGGCCGTGGCATATAAAATAGGTTTAAAAGCCGAAGCAATCTGTCGGTGCGATTGCGCCATATCAAAAGGAAGTTTTCTAAAATCGTTGCCGCCAACCCAAGTAATAATGGCGCCATTTTTTGGATTGGTAATGAGAACCGCAGCATTCAGCATTTTATAATAATGCCATAAACTGTCTATTTTACTCATTTTTTTTGTGGTTACCCCATTCCAGTCAAATACTTCAATAGTTCTTTTTTCCTTGTCTTTTTTAGAAGCATTCGCCTGTTTTTTTAACCATTCCTTTTTAAAATTGTGATTTTCAAGTTCTCTGTCCAGCACTTTTTGCATGGTTGCCATATGCTTTTTGATGCCGTTCGTAGCCATTTTTTGGACCTGCATATTTAGGGTGGTGTAAATTTTAAGTCCGTCTGTTTCAAGATTGTATTCCTTGCCGTTTTCGTCTTTGAGATTTTCCAGCAACTCCAAACTTTTTTTCTTTACCTGATGCACAAAGTAGCCAGCGGGCGCATTTAAAGTTGCGTTTTCATAGTTCAACTTTAACGGTAATTTTTGCAGACTGTCAGCCTCCTTAACTGTCAAATATCCTTGTTTTCCCATTAAATCCAGCACCATATTTCTGCGTTCCACAGAGTTTTTGGGATTCAAGCGCGGATTAAAAGTGGTGTTTGCTTTTAACAATCCCACCAAAACAGCCGATTCTTCCACCTTTAATTTGCTTGCTGGTTTGTTAAAATACCTAAGGGAAGCAGTTTCTACTCCATAAAGATTTTCACCAAAGGGAACGGAATTCAGGTACAGCAATAAAAGTTCCTCTTTGGTAAACATATTCTCCATACGCGCCGCAATAATAATTTCCTTAATTTTATTTACTGGCATGCTCAACACACTGAAATTACTGCGGCCATATAAATTTTTAACCAGTTGTTGTGTTAAAGTGCTTCCGCCGCCTTTATTGTCGCGCATTAAAACACTTTTAAAAAAAACGCGAATATAGCTTTGAATGTCGTAGCCTTTGTGGGTAAAGAAACGCTTGTCTTCTGTGGCAATCAGTGCGTTTTTAAGATGATCGGGCAGATTTTCCCAGGCAATATTGGTGCGATTTTCCGCAAAAAATTTCCCGATCACCACGTTGTCGGAAGATATCACTTGTGTTGCTTCCTGATTGCTGATGGCTGCCAATGTCGCTTTGTTGGGCAATGGTCCAAAAATACCTGCGTATACGGCAAAAAAGAACAGAATGCTAAACAAAATGAGCGATGAAATTGCTATTAAAAAGTATTTCAGGTATTTTTTAAAAATAGGGTTTTTCAGAAACTGCATACATCAAAGTCTATAATATTGGCGAATTTAAGCTAAA
>LADL02000550.1_pt1 | contig 21909 bp, 19 predicted proteins | sample 619721 | NCBI WGS metagenome assembly LADL02 (sample SAMN03397408, study PRJNA257561) | rock porewater metagenome | biome: terrestrial; feature: Opalinus Clay rock; material: porewater; isolation source: Opalinus Clay rock porewater BRC-3 borehole | place: Switzerland: Mt Terri URL, St-Ursanne ...
CCGGCCCCGCGCGGCTCGCAAACGCCGCGCGGAAATGCGGGTCCGCCCACCCTTCGCACCCGGCACATCGCGGTGGTATATTGATGAAAATGCCCGGCCGCGCAAAACGTCGCACAACAGGGGAGTTCCAGATGACTGCCGAGGACAAGCCCGTTAATACGAGTGTCGAGGACGGCGTGGGCGTCGTGGAGTTCAACCGCCCGCACCGGGCCAATGCGCTCGATCTTGCCGGCTGGCGGGGCCTGCGCGACGCCTTTGAAGAGATGGATGCGCAGAGCGAGGTGCGCGCGGTCGTGCTGCGCGGAAGCGGAGCGCATTTTTGCTCGGGCATCGATCTGACGCTGCTGGCGGAGTTCTCGTCGGACGCCGCGTCTTGCGCGGGACGCGCGAGCGAATCGTGCGAGATCCTGATCCACGAGTTGCAGGACTGTGTCACCAGCATCGAGCGGTGCCGGAAGCCCGTGATCGCCGCCATCCACGGCGTGTGCCTGGGGGGCGGTGTCGATATCGTTTGCGCGGCCGACATTCGGCTTGCCACGCGGGACGCGCAGTTTTCCATCAAGGAAGTCGATCTCGCCGTCATCGCGGACCTCGGCACGATCCAGCGCCTCCCCCACCTGATCGGCGAAGGTCTCGCGCGCGAGCTCATTTTCACGGCCCGCAACGTCGATGGCGCGGAGGCCGAACAGATCGGGCTCGTCAACCGCGCGCTGCCGGATCGCGGCGACGTCTTTGCCGCCGCCATGGCAATGGCGCGGCTGATCGCGCAAAAATCGCCGCTGGCGGTGCGCGGATCGAAACAGAGCCTGAACTTCAGCCGCGACCACAGCGTCGAGCACGGACTCGCTCAGGTCGCCCTCATCAACAGCGCGAGGCTCAACTCGGCGGATTTTCGCGAGGCGATTGCGGCTCTCAAGCAGCGGCGCGCCGCGAACTACGGCGATTGAGGAGCGGGCAGAGCATGACCATCGACTTCACCGACAAAGTCCGCGACCCGGACTACGCGCGCCGGATCACCGAGAGCTTTCGGCGGCAGGCATTCATGGCGACGCTGGGAGCGCAACTTGTGCGCATCGAACCGGGGCTGGTGGAAATCGAACTGCCGTTCCGTCCCGGGCTGACGCAGCAGCACGGTCTGTTTCATGGCGGTGTCACCGGTTCGATTGCCGACACGGCTGGAGGGTACGCGGCCTACACGTTGTTTGCGGCAAACAGCTCGATCCTCACCGTCGAATTCAAGATCAACCTGATCGCGCCCGCCACAGGCGAGAAGCTCCGTGCGGTCGGCACCGTGATCAAGTCCGGGCGCACGCTGACCTTTTGCGATCTGAAGGTCTTTGCCATCGAGGCGGGGCGCGAAACGCTGTGCGCAACCGGCCAGCAAACGCTGATCTGTCTCCACGATCGCGCCGACGGATAGCCTGCGAAATCGCCGAATGTCGATCAACGTTGCTGAAAATTTTGCAATTCATTCTGATTATCGAAACAATGCCGTGCGTGGCGCCACGGCCGCCGGATCCCGGCGGCGCCGGTGGTCCGTAGGTCGGCAGATTGTCAGGCGGGCAGGCGAGTGCGACACTTGCCGGCGCAAAGAAGAGCCGCGAGAGCTCGTGCCCTAAAGCGAGGGAGCCACAATATTTCTGAGACCTGCGCCATCAACCGCGATGACCTGACGGCGACCGTCAATGCCATGACGCGCTTTGCCGGCCGCCGCCCGGTTCTGGAGCTTCAACCCGCGATCCGACCCCAGACCGATATGTCGGCGGCGTTCTGGCAGCACACGCCCAGAACCAGCCGGCTGGCGGGCCATCGTCTGCATATCCTGGCCCTGACCGTGCGCGGGGCATCGCAGGTCGATCAGATCGTCAACGGTCGCTGCGTATGGCGCGGCCCGATCTCGACATCGGTCACGCTGCTGCGTCAGCACGAGGAAAGCGAGTGGCACATGGAAGGTCCATTCGAGCAGCTCCAGGTTTATCTCGATCTTAGCGAGTTCCCGCATGTGGGATCGGTGAGCCATCTCAAGCACCCGTTCCGCGATGATGTTCTGCTCCATCTCGCGAGATCGATCGCGTTTTCCGTGCGCGAAGGCTGCACGTCGAACAGCTTCCTGTCGCCGTTTCTGGAGGCGCTCAAGCAGGCTTTCGTCGAACGTCATCTGTCGGCGGCAGCGCTCGGCTACGCCGGACCGCGCAATGGCGGATTGAGCGGGCCGGTTCGGCTTCGTCTGGAAGAGCTGATCCGCGAGCGCCTCGGAAGCAGGATCACGACCCAGGACCTGGCGGATTGCGCGCAGCTTTCGCCCGGTCATTTCAATCGCGCATTCCGGCAGGTCTACGGCATGTCGCCCCACAAATATCTGACAGACCGGCGCATCGAGCTTGCGTCGCGACTCCTCGGCGAAACCGACATGCCGGTCTCAAAAATCGCAGCGGAAACCGGCTTTGCCAGCCCCAGCCACTTCGGCGCCGTGTTCAGGCGCGAAACCGGCCAATGCCCGCATTTCTTCCGGCGCGTATTCGCGGCATCGGCGCGCACGCACACCCCCGCGCAATAGGACTCATGGGATGCCCGGACCGGCCGCGCTTCTCAGCGGGGCAGAACGCGATCCGCCTGCATCTCCTTAAGCTGGCGCACGATCATGTCCTCGCTGTCCTCGCATTCGTGAAACCCGTGCTTGCGCGCTTTGATGGTCGACAGCAGCGACAGATTCTTGAAATCTCCGTAGTCGAGAAAGAAGTCGACGATCTGCCAGGTCGCCACCAGGTCCTTCATCGTATAACTATGCAGATCGTATTTCGTGACGATTTCGTCCCACACCGGCGCCTTGTCCGCCATCACGACGTCGAGGTAATCGGTGTGCGGGGGCGCGTAATCCATCTGGAACACATCGCTCGCAATGCGCGGAAAAACGTTGCTCCAGCAAAAGCAATCACCATTGCCGATATTGTAGATTTCGTTGGCGCAGCGCGGTTCGGTGGCCGCCCATGCCAGCGCCTTGGCGAGCAGATCGACATCCACTGCCTCGAGCGGACCGTTCCCGCGCCCGGGGAACCGCAGCGGCAAGCCCAACTCGCGGCACACCGCGGCGTATACGCCGATGCCCGGCAGACATGATATCGGCGCGCCTGTGGCAAAGCCCGAAATCATCTGGGGGCGAAAGACCGTCCAGGTCCAGGATTTTCCCTTCTGCCGCGCGCGGATCAGCTCCTCCTGACCCGTGTAGAATCCGACCGAGATCAGCCGTGGATCGCTTTCCTTGGCGGGCAGCTTTATCGGACCGGTGTGAACACCGTAAGCCTTCGCGCCCTGGAACACGGTCATCTGCTGGAGGCCGGTCGCAACGCGCAACATCACGTCGAGGAAATTCTTGAGCATCTGAATATTGATACCAACGAAATCCTCCGTACCCGTCTTCCATCCGCTTTTCAGATCGCTCGTTTCGTAGACGGCGGCATAGACGATGTGGGTAACGTCGGAGAGCGAAGACAGCTTGGCCTCGCAATCGTCGCGGTCCCTGAGATCAACGGAAATATATTGCGCCCTGCTGGCGTGGCCACGATAGGCCTGCGCCGAGGTGCGACGCGACAGGCCGATGACCTCCCAACCGAGTTTTTCAAAGTGCCGCACGGCCGCACGGCCCGCCAGACCAAGCGCCCCGGCGATCAGTATTTTGCCTTTTTGAGTCTGTGCCATCTCGTCCTCCCTGACGCGTTGCCTCCTCGCCGGGTTCTTTGCGAACGATGCGGCGGCGGCCGACGGTGGCCAGCAATAGCGCAAAACCCGGTGCGCGGAAGCAGCACCGGTTCGCAACGAAACGCTTCATGCGCCGATTGCGATATTTCGCGCGATCTTCGAGAATGTGGCCGCGGCTGGTGGAGTTCTACCGGCTGGATGACACAAAGCGCCGTCGATATCCCGGGGCGCCACGCGGGCTTTTTCCAACACCAGCATGCCCGCCGTCGCGCGGCCGATTCCGGTCGCAGGATCGGTCACGATGATGCGCTTGCCCTCCAATCCTGCAGTCATTACGTTTCCTCCCCCGCCGCGGTATTGCGCTGGCGCCGATTTTTCTTGCAATCCGAAGGGTGTCTGGACCATCAGGCCCCTATTAGAGTTTTTTGTCTAATTGAATCGGGCGCTCTATTATCATTGCGTGCCTGCCTATTGGTCCTGCCCGCGGACCGGGATCCAGCCACCCGCGCTGCGGTCCTTCATGATACGCCGCGCAGTTCACCGTAAGCGCAGGGGGCCGGGCTGTGAAAGCAGGATCTTTCGAGGTCAAGAAGTGCTTTGTGGTTGCATGAAGAAGAAGAAACGCACCGGAAATCGTGAGCGGATCATCGAGACCGCCATCGAGCTGATGAATGCCCAGGGTGGCGGCGTAGGGACCTCACAGATTGCAGATCACCTCGGGATCAGTCCCGGCAATCTCTACTACCACTTCCGGAACTTTTCGGAGATCGTCCGCGAAATTCTGGCCCGCCTGCGAAGCGAACTGGCGGACTCCCTATCCATGCCTGAAAACGGCCCTGTCGACGCGCAACGATTGGTCGACTACTACTCCAACGGCGCCATGGTGCTGTGGCGTTACCGCTTCATGGTTTCGTCAGCGCGTGAGCTGACGAGCCGCGATCCCGAGCTGGATCTCAGCTATCGCGCCTTTAGCGCCGAGGGTATGGAAGCGGTCCGAAGGATCATCGCCGATCTGGTCAAGCATCAGCCCGGTCCGGTGAAAGCAAGCGCCCGCGACTGCGAGAACCTGGCCGAGAACATGTGGGTGCTCTGGAATGCCTGGCCCCGCCATGCCGAATATTACCGCATCGATGGGCACGTCAGTCAGGCGGCGATTGCCCATGGCCTGGAGCAGATCGCGATGACTCTTGCTCCCTATCTTGACCCGGCCTTCCATAAGCAGGTGAAACGCGGGCTGCACCGATTTGTCGAAAGCCTGGAAGCCAGGCTTTGATCCGCGGCACATCGGCGAAAATACACAAGACCTTTCGCGACGCGTGTACTCATGATCGAAAATATCGAGTGTATGCTCCTCGTTCTCCAACCGGCGCGGCACTTTCCCCGATGCACCCTGAATGGCTGATAGCGGACACTTTTGCGCGATGATATCAGTGCGCCTGCGACAATTCCTGGCTTCGCTCACCGCAAGCGAGATTCGCATCCTTGGCGCCCTTGCGGCGTGCGCAATCACCGGCCTCCTCTTCCTCAAGCTCGTTAACGAGGTGATTCTCGAAGGCGAGCACGGCATGGACCGTGCGATCCTTTATGCGTTGCGTGACCGCGTGGATGCCTCGCGTCCCTTGGGCCCGGCGTGGGCCGGAGAGGTCGCGCGCGATATAACATCGCTCGGCAGCACCAGCGTTCTGACGATTGTAACGATCGGAACGCTCATCTTTCTCAGCCTGCTCAAGCGGAGTAGCTCCGCGCTCTTCGCCGCATCGGCCATCGTGAGCGGCACGGCGCTTGTCCAGGCTCTCAAGGTCATTTTTGGACGATCGAGGCCGGACGTGGTGCCCGCGGTCGCACAGATGATGAGCATGAGCTTTCCAAGCGGCCATGCCACGATGTCCGCCATCGTCTATCTCACATTGGCGGCGCTTCTCGCCCGCGAGCTGCCCAGATTAAGCCTGAAGGTCTATGTCCTTTGCATGGGAATGCTTCTGACCGGACTCGTGGGCATCAGCCGCGTCTATCTCGGCTTTCACTGGCCAAGCGATGTTCTTGCGGGGTGGGCATTGGGAGCCGGTTGGGCCCTCGTTTGGTGGGGCGGCGCGGAGTGGCTCGAACGACAGCGCGGGCGCGCGTCGTAGGCGCTGTGGGCGAGGTATGCGCGGGCATCGCAGGACGCGCCTGTCACGCCCGGGCCGCGAGTTCAACGCCGGCGAAGCGGAGGATAACGAGACAACCCCGGAGTTCGTTCTCCCGTGCTTGTGGACCGCCGTGACAACTCCGTTTGGTCGTTCCGGGTGATTTCGAGCCCGTCCCAACGCGCCCGGATTCTAGGGTCAACGAGCCGACGCGGCGCCCGCCGGCTCGCCGACGGTCTTACCGGCCCGCGACGACTGTGGCTTCATCGCCCAGATCGGTTGTGAACCCACCGCCCACCTTCAGGTCGGGCGAAATGTCTGCGCAGCGAACTGCAGTCTCGTCGTCGGCCTGAAAGCACGTCTTGCCATCCTTGCCAAACCACTTTCCCGTCTGGTCCTTGCCACCGAGCTGAGATGTATAGGTCCCGTCCGCATTGATCTTCACGGTCCCGTCCTTGCCGTCATATGTGTGGACTTGAAGTGTATTCTCGGTCAGCACGGCGGGCGCATCCGCGGCCAAGACCGTGCCGGCAACGAGACTGCCCAGCATCGCGGCAGTAACAGCCAATTGAGTGATATTCATGCTCGATTCCTTCCTGTTTTTATTGAAGTTGTTTCATTTGCTCCTTGTACGCACAAACCGAAGAATCGCCTGGCCACGTGCCCGGGGTGGGGCATGCAGCCAGGCTGCCGAACGGGCGGGGGAGGTGGTCCGTCCATTTCGGCAAAACAAGGTGAGATACAACTTTCAGTTCGCTGCCCTGCGGGCGCAAAAACCGGAAATTGATCGATTATCGAACCTCCTGCCCCTCTAGAAAAAGCGATCGAAATGCACGCGGTCGATATCGACTTTGTGCTTCAAGACCAGCATCTGTACGGTGGCCTGGAGCATTGGCGGAGGGCCAGCAACGTAGAACTCATACTCCCCCAGACTTCCGTTCATAATTCGCTCGACGGACTCGTGAACGTAGCCGACCGGACCGATCCACATCCCGTTCGGGTCAAGTTCGGGCAGCGAGATCGACGCATTGAACGTGATGTTCACACCATACTTCGGCAGAACGCGCAGAAATTCCTCGCCGCAGATGTCAGAGGGTCCGCGTCCGCCATAAAACACGTGAATGCGCCGCTCGGCGAACTTCGGGTGCTGCGCCGCGCGCCTGACGATAGAGATTATTGGCGACAATCCAGAGCCACCCGCGACACAGATGATATTCCGTACAAACTCATCGCGAAAATACGCCAGTCCATACGGAACATCGATAAAGATACTGTCTCCCAATGACATCTCGTCGAAGAGATACTGCGTCCCTGCTCCGTCGCGGACGCGCTTTATGAGGAATCGCCACTCGCCTTCCGAATTTGGACCGTTGCACATGGAGTACGCTCGCGGACCTTCGACACCGGGCAAGTGAAACAACGCGTACTGTCCGGCCTGGAATTCCGCCGATCCGCTGGTTCGGAATGTGAACTCTCGAATGTCATGTGTGACGTCGCGCATGCCCGCGAGGGACGCAGGACGGACGGACGGCCTCGTTTTGGGAGTGCAATTGCGGTCAAGCCGGACCTTGATCGTACAATCGGAGTTCGGAACCGACTGACACCCAAGCTTGCGATTTGCCCGGCGATCCCGCTCGCTTAATGCCGGCGCGTCGACCCAAAGGTTTTCAATCTCACCCTCGACAAGCTCAAATCTGCAACTCCCGCATTTTCCGACGTTGCACTCATAAGGAAAGGGGATGCCCGCGCGCAGCGCAGCGCGCATGACAGTATCGTTCGGATAACAGTCGAATTTCAGATCGGAGTCGGCGATGCGAATTCTTGCCACGGTCCTGGTACCTGCGTTGGTTTAGCTGCGAACTAACCTGCCAATCCGAGCGAAGCCCGGAAGGCCCAGCTGTCACGCTTTGCATCGTCTGCGGCCGAAGGCGATTCCGGGAGCTGGGCGCAATATGCGTCGATCGCCGCGTCTCCCAACGGAAGCCATTTCAGGATCCATTCATTCAGTACGCTGAAATTCTCTTCTTTTTGGAGTGCGAAGCGAACGAGAGCACCGCTCCAGCGCCTGGAGCGCTCCGTGTCGACGAATTGAGCATCGAGCAGCAGTCCGAGGTAGTGGTCGTTGGCGCGCCGTGCACAATGCCCGAGCTGTCTCAACAGCGCCTCGTCCAGACTTGGCTTCAAAACAAGATTGATCGCGACGAAAGCCTCGGCCCAATCATAGGCAACGAGCGCCCGCTCAAGGAGTTCGCGAAATCCCTGCCAATGATCGGCAGTCTCGAAAATCTCGCGCTCCTTGGCGCCGAAACCGATATCGGGCCACGCGAGATCAAGTTGCTTGGTGCGGTAAGCCGTATGCGAGAGCCAGCGCAGGCTGTCCGCAGCCTGGAATGTTGCGCAATTGGTAATCGTGCTCGCGGGCGCCATTTGCGCGATGTAAGCGGAACCCATTTGGAGGCCGTGATGGAGATATCTTGCAGGGGTATAGAAGTTCAGCAGCTGGGTGACCCAGGTCCGATCCAGTCCTTCGTCATGATGCAGGTCATCGAACTCCTTGATCAGTCCGTCGACGTAGTTCTCCTGCCCGTCCTGCATAATGTTGTACGTGCGATATATAACTTCATCGGGATCGCGGAAATCGTCCCACCGGTCGTGCCTGAGCGGACTGGCTTCGCGATTTTCGCGGAACCAACGGTTCATGAATATTCCTGGATCCTGCTCCCACGGGCACTCCGGATTGTCCGTACTGAAGTGGAGGCCGGCAGAGACGATCTCGTATTCACTTGGCCGACGGCGCTGGGCGGAGAGATAGCTCCAGGTCTTGAGCGGCTTGAGGGGTACTGATGACATGAGTTTGTTCCCTTCTCAGGGCTAAAGCGTCTTTTGAAAATAGAAGCGGATGTATTCCTGTGTGGACTCGATTTGGCCCGAAAAGGAGCCGAGCACCGTCTCAAGTTCCTGCATTTCAAATGGCCTTCCCAGTATGGCTTCCATCGTTTCCCGGCGAATGATGCATTCGTGATCCGTCGCAACCCGGACATAGGCAGCCCGATCGTCCACATGAAACGTCCGGCCGGGGTTATCTTCCTCAAGGGCCTGTATGGCGACCCCTGCGAGTTCGCCGGTCCTGAAGATCGGACCTACCCGATTGTGCAATCCGTCGTTCTTGTCTCCGGCCATTTTGACACTCTCAGTTCTTGGGGTTGATTCACGCTGCCGAGTAAACCGGCTTTATGCCTTCCACGTCGACGTAGACCGCGCCGTCCTCGACCTTGACAGGATAGAGTGCGAGCCGGCAGCCCGTCGGATTTATGCTCTCGCCTGAATCGACGTCGAATTGCCAAAGGTGTGCCCGGCACATGAGCGTCATGCCCTGCAGGGCGCCCTCGACCAGAGGTATCTCCTGGTGCGGACAGATTCCCTGAACGGCGCGGACCGAACCGCCGTCCGCGTGGATGATCAGCACGTCATGATTGTCGACCATGAATGCCTCCATCTCCCCTTCCCACAGATCTTCCAGATCACATACTTTTTGAAATGCCATGATATTTCCGACGCCTGTCGACTATGTCTGCCAGTAGACGATGATGGTTTCCATCGGCTCCAGTCCCGCGCTCTCAACAGTCTGGGAACGCGGGAACGGCTGCTCTTCGTCCTGGCGCCGGACTCGAAGAATGCCCTCGGGCCGTGGCTTCACGCGTCGCCCCACCGAATGGACAGCCGCCGCCTTCGCGACTTCATCCATCGTGAATGCACTATCGACACCAACGAGCTGCAGCACGAAGTCGCGTTCAAAATTCACAACCAATGGAATGCCAGCCATGATGCCTCCTTACTCCGCCGCTGCTCTGGATCTGAATGAGTTTGCCCACGCATAATCGCTCGCGTCCTTGCCCATGTCTTCCGGGATCAACCCCATATACGCCAGCGCGCCGGCGAGATTGGGAGGTTGAATAAGCCCGGATACAAAGCGATCGACCAGGGTCTGATGGCCCGCGTATCGCTCTGGTTCCTGTTCGAAGATCCAGCGGTCGACTTCCGAGCCGAAGTGATAGCGGCGCCCCTTATAGACGAGACTGTAATCGCGGATGTTCCAGCGCTTGCCGCTCGGTCCGACGATCGGAAGATTGGTCATGTTGCAGATGACGGGAAGCGTTTCAGGAAGCGTCAGGTCTTCGCGGCCCGCGAGGATATTCTCCGTAATCACATCCCAGCACTGCCCCCAGCTGTCGTTCCAGCCGGGGTATTTTTCTTCGAGCCACGCCCGATCGTCGCGCGAGACGCCAGCGGCCGGATTCCACCATACCGTTGGCCGCCAGAACCACACACCCATATGCATGCCATGATGCGTGTCGTTAAGTTCTTCGAGGAATATGTCCCAGTACCACGGCTTATCAAGGCCCAGATCGATCATGTTCCGTTCGAACTGATTGACGATCCATTCTTCCATGAATTCCTTGAACGACTTCTCCCGCTTCGCGAGCGGCGTATAATAATCCATCATCGGTCCGGTCAGAACCGTGAACAACCTCCACGACCGCCAGAACGCAATGTCGACCTTCTTCTGCGCCTCCTCCTTCTTTCCATTTTGAATGAGAATCTTGAGAGCCGGTGCGCCGATCTGGGCGTGACGCGCTTCATCCGTCTGGATACTTGAAATGAGATTGGAGAAGGTGGCATCGCCAGCTTCCGCGGCATCCGATGCGAGCCCCAGAAACTGCATATTTGTGAAGCCCGTTTCGAACGCGAAGGTCAACATGATCGATACGGAGATTGCGTCACGCGTATTCATCATGTCGGCAAACATGTGCCGCGCGGCGATAGCTGCCCACTCGTTGGTGTGCATCGCCTTATGGGCCCAATCGAACTGACGGTCCTTGGGAACGTACTCATGCGGAAAGTAAAGCTGAACCTGGCCGTGACGGGTCTCGTCAAGAAGGCCGAAGGTTGCCATGTTGCGCATACCCGGCGCTTTGCCGAACCGCGCCATGCGCGCCTCCGCCATTCCGGCTGCGTACTCCTGGCATGCGATCGCACCGTAATGCGACTTGAGCGTAGACAGCCAACCCGGGTCCGCGTTTTCATAGAATTTCATACGGCCCAGCGCCGCCTTCACGGAGTAGGCGCCGGCGTCCTTCTCGCGTTGAACTTTGACATACTCGCGGAAGCTCGTCTTGTAGGGCTCGTCATAGGTTTCCCAGGCACTGCGCGGGATATTGAAGCAGTCGCTCATTTCGGGCGGAAAGAGCTCGTCCTCAGTCACGTATGACGGCGTCCAGTTGGTATCACGCGCAACGTCATACCAGTCGGATCTCTTGAGCAAAGTCATCGTCTCGTTCTCCCATTTTGGCGAGCTGACGGAGCACCGGCGCTGGCCACCATTTCGTAGATAATATCAACCAATCAGCACCGGCACATGCCCTCGCCCATTCTGCCGCACGTGCGCCGGTTGATCGGGTGAAATCGTGAGCGCACTGCTGCGCTCACGAATGCCCGTCGAATATGATTTGTGCACTGCATCCTGACTGATGCTCCCTGAACCACTAGAACTGGTAAGTCAGCGAGAACTCGATGTTGTCTGCGCGCGATGCGACGCCGAGAATTCCGCGCTCCGAATCTGCCTCGTAGTGCGAAAGCTCGATGCGAGGGCGCCAGCTATCGCCGAAATAATTGAAATCGATGCGCTGGCGTACTGCCCAGCCATCGTTTTGCGGGTCATAGACACCAAGGAAATTGACCCCGAGGCGGCCGTGATCGAAGGCATGATCGAGCAGCAACGTCACATAGTTCTGCACTTTATGAACTTCCGATCCGTATCCGGCGTAAGGGGATTGAAACAAAAGATTATCACCGTTCGGGGTCATCACCGTGAAGACCTGAATGCTCGTGAAGATGCTCATGTCCTGGTTCTTCCAGAATGGCAGCCACAAGAAGTAGTCGGCGCCGACCATAACCGAGACCTGGTCCTCGCGTGCGACGCCGCGTGTAGGATCGACGATCAGTGCGCCACTGCCCTTGGAGCTTCCAACGACGGTGACATTCGGACCGCCAAGCACCACCGGATTGGTTACGGTTACGACCTGCGAGCGATTGAACGGCTTATCGAATTCGTAACTGAATTCGGTGCGCAAAACCGGCGACACGCCTTTGGGGCCCAGCTTGATTTCGGTCATATCGCGCGTGAAGCTTCCACCGATGAGCTTGCGCCGATATGTGTAGTCGAGATCGAACTGCACATTGACCGAGCAGGCGACCGCAGGGCCCGTGCTTCCGCACGCGCCGCCGGTGAGCCCGCCAAGCGCGTCCTGGATTCCCCCGGCAGTGGCGCCCGAGCGGACCAACGGCAAATACGCGAGATGCACGATGGATTCGGTGGTCGCAACATCGAGCGGGACTACGGCCGCGGCAGTGCTCTCGTCGCCGAACGCGTTTCCAATCACGAGATGAGACCCGGTCATTTTGACGATCGGCATCTCCTGGTATCCGTAGAGTGCATTCAGCGTGCCCTCGCCGCCCAGCGCATTGAACTTCAAGCGTCCACCGAGCGTCGGCGCCTTGAAGTCGAAGCGGTTCGGTTCCCTGTCGTGAAGGTTTGCGCCGATAAAGGGAATTCCGTTCCCCGACACATTGTCGATCAGCGCGGGGAATGGCAGCCCGTAGAGCCCGCCGGAGGTCTCGTCGCCAGGCGTCGGGTTATTGATCGTGAAGCGATTGTGATGGAACTCGGGCATGTAGATGAGTTCAAGCTTGGGATCGTCCATTCCGAGAAACTCGAGCGGCGCGGCGATGCCGAGTTGCTCAAGATTGAGATCGAATGCGGCCATCCAGCTTGGAATGCGGGTCTCGTCAGCATCGCCGAGAATGAATTTTTCACGCAGATCCTGAGCCTGAAGGACATCGAGCAGCCGCACGCCGTCTGACTGACCCCATGCGCGCACAAATTTCCCGACCTTCACCGCATAACGGTTCTCAGGATCGGTGAGCTTGGCGGACACTTCGCGGATGACTTCGGTGTTGAAGTCCGAGAAGACCCGGTCTTGATGATCGTCGGTGCTGTAAGGATTATGCGAAGGGCTCGGGTCAAACGCGCCGCTTGGGTAGGTTCTTTTACCCTTGTTGAGATGATAGCCAAACCTGTTTCGGAAATTGGGTGAGGAATAGTCCTGGTTGCCGGGCGCGATCAGGTCTCCGCCAGCGTCAGAATACCAGTCGCCGCGAATCCAGAAATCCCCGATAAAGGTGAGGTCAGAGGTCGGGCGCCAGCTCGAGGTGAGTTCTGCAAGATAGCTCATCTGACCAATCTCGGCACCGCTCCCGACCGTGTCGTTATCGTACGCAAGTGCGACGCCCTGCTTGAGCCGCCCGCCAATTGTCACATCGTCGGCCGGACTGAACTCCGCATGTGCCGTCGTTGCGATGCTCAAGAGAATTCCGCTTGCCGTCGCTGCCAAAAGCGCCTTTTTCATGTTCCCCTCCCAGTGATTGCGCCTGTTCATCGTGTCTACCCTCCCAGTTTTTCTTGTGTCTCCGCCCCGTCCCCGAGGCCCGCCTGAGGCGCCCCGGGGAACGGATCGTGGGTTCGGTTATTTGAAGTCGCGAAGCTGATCGATATCGAACGTCTTGGGCGTCGGATGCTTGTCGAGATCGGTCCAGCGGCTGTCCATTGTCAGCCATGTCATGCGATGCGCGACGACGTTCCAGATCGCGACCTGGCGCCACTGTGCGAGGCCGCTTTGCGGTGCCCAGTCCCGCGAGTCGTACCAGACACGCATCAGGTTGCCGCGACCGTCATAGGATTCCGTCGCGACGGTGTAGTAGAATTCCTTGTCGATATAGAGACGACGCTTGCTGTAGACGTACTGACCGGTCTTGTCGGTGATCTCGACGATCCACACAGGCCGCAACTCGAGTTCGACCCGGTTGACCGCGCAAGCACCGTCGCGCTTCGCCGCGTCATAGAAATGACCGACATGCGGCATGCCGAGCGTCCAGCCTTCACCAACCAGTTTGTAATCGAATTTTGCGGGGTCGGTTTTCACCCAATAGGCACGCCAGTCGTCCCAGATCAGTTCGAGACCGGCCGCCAAGGGATCCTGACCGTCCGTTGCCGAGAGAATGCGTGTCCGCTTCAGCGTTGGAATGTAGACCTTGAAGTCATCTTCCTTGTTGGCAGCTGCGTAGCGCTTGCGCACGCCGGCCAGACCCCGGACGTCACGCGGATCATTAAAGAACACAGCGCCCGCCTCGACGATTCCCTCCATTCCCGGCACGTCGCCGTGGGGTTCGAAATCCTGGCGGCCGTGCATTTTCTGCCACCACAGCTCCGCCTTGTATTGGCGCTCCAGCTCGTTCGAGCTGTTGCAGGCATCCATCGTGATCGGATTGAAATCCAGATTGTCGTTGGAAATTGCATGTGCCACGTAGGTCCAGGTGGCTTCGAGGCCGTCCTTGGGATGGAGAAAGGGAAGCGCCCCCTGAGTTGCAAGCGCGAGCTTTCCGTCAGCCGTCACGAGATTTCCGTCCGGCGTCGCCTGGAACGTCGCACCGGCTTTCGCTGCAGCTTCCGTCTGTTCCAGCGTACCCTTTGGCATGTAGTAGGATGTCGTCGGGACGATCACGGCCTCTTTCCAGCCGAACCAGGATTGGTCTTTGAACCGGTTCATCAGGTCCGGCGTCATGAAATCCTTGAGCCAGGGCATTGAATCGATGTTGCCGCCATTGATGACCAGGCCGGGCTTGAGTTCGGCCGGCAGCTTCGCAGAAGCCAGCAGACCCGGCGCATCGTAACCGCGCAGCGCGGACCATCGCTTCGCCAACGCAACAGCCTCTGGCGAGCTGATCGCGTCCACCCACTTCGAGCGATCGGTATCGGTGTTGCTCGACGCAAAGCTCTTCCATGCCGCCACGCCGTCGTCCGGGTTGGCGCGCACCTCCCCTGAAGCGGCAACGATGGCCGTCGAGATCAGCAAGCCTGCGAGAATTTTCTTGGTACTCACGATTTTTCCTCCCTGTGACACTGAACGGAGCTGCGTGCTTTTTTTGACTCCGCCTGGTTGATCCTCATGACAGACGGCTTGATACGGCTGTCGTGAGCAATACTGCTTCCTCCGCGGCTGAGTAACTCATTCCGCAGCCTCCTCCACCATCGCGCAACGTTGCGGGATTGGGGCGACGTGACTTTCCATTGAGAGTGATTTGGGCCTGAAGATCAGCACCATGCAGGGAACGAACGTCAGTGCACCGAGCATGTTGAACAGCAGAACAACGGCATGCAGGACACCCATCTCAGCCTGGAATTTGAGCGCGGAAAAGAAAGCCCACGGCATCACCGGCGCGATCATCGTGATCGCGGTGATCATGACGGCATTACCCGCAGTTTTGAGGGCGTAGTCGACCGCGTCGGGAAAGCTCATCCCGTCGGCGCGCGCTTGCTTGACGCGGTGCAGGACGTAGATTCCGTAGTCGGCCGCGAGCCCGACACCGAGCGCCGCGAGCGGCAACGTGTTGATATTGAGTCCGATCCCGAGGAGGTACATCGCACTATCGGTGAGGAAGGTGGCCGTAATCAGCGTTCCGGTCAGAACCGCGGTTACCCACAGCGAGCGGAATGCGAAATACACCGTCGCCATGATGAAAAGGACGATCGCAACGACAACGAGATCCTTTGTGCTACCAATCTCATGGTTGATCGCCTCGGCGATCCCCACCTGTCCGCCCGCCACCGAGAGGTGCGCGCCATTCGGGAGCGGCTGCATTTGTGCAATGAACGCGCGCGCGAGGCCGGTTACTTTCTCGACCGTCGCACCGGTCTTGTCGTCGAGCGGAATCGCGACGACGCCAATCTCGAACTTATCGTTTGTATATGCAGTGAAGTCACCAGGTTCGCCCTTCGAGCTGTAAAGATAGACATCGAAGCCAAGTTCGTCAGCACTCTGAGGAATAATCGCGTACGAGGGATCCCCCTCATAAAGCGCTTCCTGCACCGCCTCGACGATGGGAACAAGGCTTTGTGCGGGACGTGCCTTCGGCATACGCTCCCACACATACCGGCCAAGATCCTCGATCGCGTGGTACACCGCCGGCTGGGTCATCGTATCGGGCGGGCCTTCGACATAAACCAGCATGGTGTCCGTGCCGACCGCCGAGAAGCGGGCGTTGATGACGCCGTTATCCTGATTATAGCGTGCGTTCGGCCACAGGATCGGGCTGCCCACCGCGTCGCCGATGACCACGAATTTCGCGCCGTAGACACCGGCCGCCAGACATCCCGCCGTGACCAGGACGACGAGGGCGCGATAGCGCGAGAATCGCGCGATACGCCAGATCGCCTCCACCCATGTGGTGCGTGCGCGAAAGTGGCGAGGGCGCGGCATCAGACACAGCAATGATGCGGTGAACATCAGCGCGGGCGCGATGGCGAGGAGCCAGACGCCGCAGATCACGCCGAGCACCTGGAGACTCGGCACGCCAATCAGGACGAGGACGAAAAAGCCGGCCGCCGCGGCTACGATGGCGGTCAGACTTGGCACGAAGACCTGCTTCAGGCCGCTCTCGACCGCGTCTCTCATGCCGACGCCGGTTTCGAGTCGCTCGAACACGCGCGACATGAACTGTACGCAATGCGACAGCACGATCGCGAAGACGAACACCGGAAGAATAATCAGCAGCGGATCGAGATTGTAGCCGACAAGGGCCATCACCCCCGTTCCCCACACCGTTCCCACCGCCGCAGTGAGCATCGGAATGACGACGCCCATCCAGGAGCGGAAATAGAGATAGAGAATGAGACCGGAAAACAGGAGTGAGATGGCGATCAGACCGATCGTGGCACTCAGCTCGCTATCGATCGTTCCAAGAAGGATCGGACGGCCGACCGCGTGTATCTTGATGCCGTTCGCGGCCTCTTTCTCGCCCAGCGCATCGATGAACGTCACGAGCGCAGCATAATCGGTCTCGTCCTTGAAGTCGGCAACGATCATGCCGGCCTTCTCGTCGTCAGAGACCAGCAAACCGCGATATGCCCCCTTCACAGCAGCCCTGAAGGTGCTCCACTCCTGCACGGTACGCGGCAGCTCAGGCCACGCGATGGCGTTGATATCGATCCGCCCTGCCGCCCCGACGATCGACTTCGTCTTGCGCAATGTCAGCGACTGAACCAGGTGGCGGTGGACCGTCGGGTAAAAGTAGATCTCGTCCGAGATCCGCTTGTACGCCGCCATGAACTTCTCGTTGTAGATGTTGCCTTCTGTGTTCTCGACCATGATCAAGGTCGTGTTGGCACCGCCAAACTGCGCACCGAATTTCTGCATCAGCTGAACATTGGGATGATGCACCGGCAGCATCGCCTCCAGCACAACTTTCAAGGAGAGTTGCGTGTAGGAGGCATACCCAAGCCCCCCTGTGATCAGCAGCATGGCGGCCGCGATCAGAAGGGCACGACGGCGTACAAACGCGGCGGTAGCGGATGCAATCATTGGGTCACCGGCGTGTCGGAAGGGGGCGCGCTCGAGCCAACAGAGGGAGAGCTATTCGCGAGCTCGTAAGGGCCCTGCGGCGCCGCGGCGCGTAAAATGAGCCCGCGCTTGCCCACCGCAACGGTGTGTCCGTCGTCTCTGATCGCGACACCGCCGATGAACGCATAAGTCAGCGCCGCCGTTTGCGGCACAGGAAGATCCGCCAGCTTTCCGTCGCTGTAGCTCGCTAACAGACCATTACCGCCAATGACCGCGGTTCGGCCATCCGGTGAAAGCGCGACCGTATAGAAATGTTGCGTGACGCCCGTTTGAATCAGATCGGCGCGCGCAGGCCCATTGCCGGGCAGCGAGAGGGCCACCAGCGCGCCGTTTAGGCCGACGGCAAACCCTTGCGCGCCGCGCATCGCAACAGCAAGCAACGTGGGAAGCGAATTCGCACTGACAATCGTCCAGTTCGCTCCGCCATCCAGAGTTTGCGCCACCACGCCGAACTCACCGACGAGAACCGCGTGAGTGGCATCAATCGCCGCGATCCCGCTCAGTCGCGGCTTGTCGCGACCCGGCCAATCTTTAAGCGCTTGCGGCTGCCAGCTGGTCCCGCCATCGGCGGTATGCAGGATCAATCCGTCGTGACCTACCGCCCACCCGGTTTGGCCGGTCGCGAACGCGATATCGCGCAAATAGAGTCCGGGCTCCTCATGCACAACCCGCCATGCGTCCTCACCGGGCTGGAGCCTTAGAATCTTCCCCCCGCTCGAAACGGCGAAAACCCGTCCATCGTCGAGGAGGGTCGCCCGGCGCAGCAGCTCATCGCCGCCAAGATCGAGCCGCGACCAGCTCGCCCCGCCGTCCGACGACACCCGGATCGTGCTGTGATATCCGGTCGCGACCGCCTGGCCGCGCGCGCCCAGCGCGACACCGAAGAGATTGTCGGGAAACTCCCGCACGATCGGGGTGTGCCGGGTTTCCGTACCCGCCCGCGCCGGGAGCGCCGCAGTCGCCAACACCGTGAGCGCCAGTGCGGCGGTGGCCGCGATGGAAAGCCGGGCAATCGGACATGACCGGGGCGGCAACTCGCCGCTAGCGCTCGTTTTCAACTGCATATTTCCGCTTCTCCCCCAACGCATACTTGCCGCCAGTTTCAATGTTAACCGGTCGATCAATTATCTAATCTGTGTCCAACCCGATCGCCCGATCGCCTGGACAAGCCTGCTTTTTTCTTGGTTCTTGCGTGCATCGCGCTCGTGCTCTTTCGAGAGCCGCTCCAATTTGCCGACCAATCGTTCACTCTGAAATGCGCGAAACTCGAAATGACTTATGCGCAAATGGAAAGAGGCTGAGGGCCGTCGTCGCACGCCTCGGGTGCGGCGCGGCGCTCGCGGGGCATGCCCGGGCGCACAAACCCGTCGCATGATCGCGCAGCGCGGAGCGCTATCGACCCGGTTGTCAGGCTGCTCCCTCAATTCACGTCCTCCCAGCCGGCACATTCATCAATTTCAGAATTTTATGATTCTGCTGCGCGTTTACACTTACTTAGCAACTGGGATGCCACGCGGTCGGCGCGGGCCTCGCCGAAGGCGATCCCTCCACAGGCTCTGCGCGGGGTCCTTTAAATATGTAAATCTTTTCAAATACTTGATTTATTTTCGCGCCGAGCGGAGGGTTGACCGCCCGGCCAGAATCTGCGGCAGACGGTCACCACGGATCCACCTGCGGAGCTGCGCCGACCGGGGGATCGACAAAACCGCAGAATTTCATAACAATCAAAAAAAGAGATTTCGCAAAATTATTAAATGCGGCGAGGAGGGTCTTTCACATGGATCATTACCCTAAAGCGCCAGCCCCGGCGGCCCGCCCGAGAGCGAAGGGCGCGGCAAAGGGTGCGAAGCCGGAAACGAGCAACGTCTCCAATCTGATGGACCTTGCCAGCCGGCTCCATTTCTCACCCAGCGACGGGCGCATCTGGCTCGATAACCGGCGGATGCTTCTCATCGACTCCTATGCGATGGGGGCACTTCGGATGGAGCTGGTCGAGTCGCTCGGGGTCAACGCGGCGAGGGGCCTTTTGACGCGGATGGGCTATGCGTGCGGCACGCGCGACGCCGTGCTCGCGATGAAAGTGCGCTCCTCGGAGGACGACTTTCGCAGCGCATTTCTCGCCGGCCCCCAGCTCCATGCGCTTGAGGGGATGGTTCAGACCAACACCGCCGAGTTGCTGATCGACCCTGATCGTGGCCGCTTTTATGCCGATTTCATTTGGCGAGACTCCTCGGAGGGCGAGATCCACATCAACAACTACGGGATCGGTTCCGAACCCGCTTGCTGGATGCAGGTCGGTTACACCTGCGGCTACGCGAGCGTGTTTCTGGGCCGCGCCATCCTCTTTCGCGAAGTTCAATGCAGTGCCATGGGTCACGAACATTGCCGCGTGATCGGCAAACCTGCTGACGAGTGGGAGAATGCCGAGGAAGATCTCAAGTTCCTGCGCCCCCAGCCCTTTGTCAGCCGGAACGTCGAGGAAATGGAGCCGGTGAAGGCCGCCTCGGCGAACTCTGCGTCCGCCATCGACGGCGCAGATGAACCGGCATCACCGATCGTGGCGGGCGCGACCGCGACGGCGCGCACATCGCAATCGTCAAACTATGGCGAACTCGTCGGGATCTCCGCCCGGTTCAATGCGGCCTGCCACATGCTCACAAAGGTCGCCCCCACCAATGCAACTGTCCTCTTCCTGGGTGAATCGGGCGTGGGCAAGGAGATGTTCGCGCGATCTCTCCATATGATCAGCCAACGCGCGCACTATCCATTTATCGCGGTGAACTGCGCGGCAATTCCCGAAAGTCTCGTCGAATCGGAACTGTTCGGGGTTGAAAAGGGCGCGTTCACCGGAGCTGTTACATCTCGTCCCGGCCGGTTCGAACTCGCCGACCGCGGAACCCTCTTCCTCGACGAGGTCGGCACGTTGAGCCTTGCAGCTCAGGGAAAACTTCTGCGGGCGCTGCAGGTCCGCGAGGTCGAGCGCGTCGGCGGGACGAAGCCGATTTCGGTCGACGTGAGGGTCATCGCGGCCACCAACGTCGACATGCGCGAGGAGATTCGCGAAGGGCGATTCCGCGAGGACCTGTTTTTCCGCCTCAACGTGTTTCCAATCCGCATCCCCCCCTTGCGTGAACGGCGTGACGATATTCCGCTGCTGATGGAAACGTTCGTGCAACGTTACGCCGCGCGCCACAAGCGAAACACGACGGGCTTTTCCCCGCGCGCCGTCGAAGCCCTGCTGAGTTACTCCTGGCCCGGAAACATACGCGAGCTCGAAAACGTGATCGAGCGTGGCGTCATCCTGGCGCCTGACGATGGACCGATCGACCTCAGTCATCTCTTCACTTACGAGGAGAGCATCAATACGTCATTCATTCATCTTGCGCGAGATGGTTCGCTTGAAGCGAATACGACCGCGATCAGCGCGCAACCGGCCGACCCCGTTCAAACGGGCGACACGGATCTTGTCAGTCAGTTTCTGAGTTCGAACCATTCGCTGGACGAGCTGGAGGAGAGGCTGGTCGACAAGGCGCTCGAGCGTACCGGCGGCAACGTGACCAAGGCCGCGAAACTGCTCGGCATCACGCGCGCGCGGCTCGACTATCGCGTGCGCAAGAAAGAGACCGGCGAAGTCAGGTGACGCCCGACCAAACTGCTTCCTTAGGCGATAGCAGTGCGGATGGACTCGCTACTCGTCATCAGACCGAGCGCGTCGTCGACCGACGCAAGCGGCACGGCGTGGACTCTCGGATCATCGAAATTGAGCTGGTCGTCGATATCCGCGCTCGCCCCTCGCTGTCCCGCACCGGTGGGATCGGCCGAAAGGCCGGTCGAGCTGAAAATCCACCAAGCTCTTGAAAGAATTGGTACCACCTCCCGGGCTCGAACCGGGGACCTCTAGATCCACAATCTAGCGCTCTAACCAACTGAGCTAAGGCGGCCCATAACCAGCGATCAGCGCGGAAAACGGCGATGCTGGGCGGCAGGGGGCGGACCATAAGCCCGGCCTCACCCGATTTCAAGGCTCGCGGACCATCGCGGCTCTGCCTATTGATCCCATATTAACCATACCCCCCTAGCGTGACGCCGGTGATCCTTAGGGTTGAAGAAGGACACCGCGGGGCCGCGCACAGGTGCCGCCAAGGCGTGGCCAAGCAGGTGAGGATGTAACGGTGAACGAGGTCCAGTTGCGCAAATGCTGTGTCGTGTGCGGTGGCAACGTGATGGTGCCGGCCGCCCAACTGGCGCGCTTTCCGGTCTTCCAGGGCACCGTGGCAACCCCGCCCGGCGAGGGCGAGCGCGCGCCAATTACCTGGATCGCGTGTGCGAGCTGCGGATCGGCGCAGATCGAAACCCTGCCCCCCCATTCCCAGATTTATCAGGCCGGTCACGCCACCGGACTCGGCCAGGCCTGGGCGCGCCATCACGCCGCGCTTGCCCAGTTCATCAAGCTCCAGGCCCAGGGACCGATCGTCGATATCGGCGGTGGCAGCGGCACGCTCGCGCTCGCTTACCGCAACAGCGGCGGTCTCGCGCCGTGGGCGATCCTCGAACCCAGCGCGATGCCGGCGCCC
>LADL02001837.1_pt1 | contig 21588 bp, 15 predicted proteins | sample 619721 | NCBI WGS metagenome assembly LADL02 (sample SAMN03397408, study PRJNA257561) | rock porewater metagenome | biome: terrestrial; feature: Opalinus Clay rock; material: porewater; isolation source: Opalinus Clay rock porewater BRC-3 borehole | place: Switzerland: Mt Terri URL, St-Ursanne ...
CCTACAGCCCGGCGCGCGATACCGAGTACGACCCGGCCTCACCCCCGACCTGGGGCAAGCCGACCTGCAAGGACTGGTGGGAAGACGGTGCACTCGGACTGCGCGAGAAGCTCATCAACGAGGCGGACGCCACCTCCGCCGGATTCTCTGGCCTCGTCGTCGCCGTCGCGCCACTGCTCGCGAGCGAAAAGCAGGAAGACGCCGTGGTGCGCACGGTGCTCAACAACGCACCGCCCGCGTGGTCGAGCAACGAGCTCGTGGCCGGGAACACCGCCAGCACCGGCTGGCTCGCCACGGCTGAGAACTTCGTCAAGAGCGGGCTTGCCGCCGGTGGCGTGATCACCGCCTCCGCACTCTTCGCGGTGACGATGACCGCCGTACTGCAGGCGCTGCCGATGGTGCAGGCGCTGATGCTGCTCGGCATCTACGCGCTGTTGCCGATGATCGTCGTCCTGTCCCGCTACTCGCTGTCGATGATGGTCGTCGGCGCAATGGCCATCTTCACGGTCAAGTTCTGGAGCGTGCTCTGGTATCTCGCCAAGTGGGTGGATCAGAACTTGATCTTGTCGATGTATCCGGACGTGAACGTGTTCCTGCAGATTTTCGCGAATCCGGGTGAGCATGATGCCAAGCGGATGTTGCTCAATATGATTACGACCAGTCTTTATCTGGGATTACCGTTGTTGTGGAGTGGGATGATGGCTTGGGCTGGGGTGAAGGTGGGGCGTTCGATCGATGCGGCCACTAGCCCTCTCAAAGGGCCCGCCATGGACGCCGGTCGCCAAGGCGGCGCGATCGGGAAGGGAATGCTAACGAAGGGAGCTGGCGCTCGGCGCTAGTCGCGTTCGTACCAACCGACGGGATCGGTGCCGTCGTCCAGTTTGCCCGTTCGATAATTCAGCACTCCGCCCCGAATCGAACTATTGAGCTCGTCATTGGCTGGCGCGGTTTGGGCGGTCGCGGCGAGTAGGCCGACGGCGCGGCCAACGAAGCTAAGCACCGCGCGCGCGCCGCCATAGAGCACATGGAATGCTAGGCCGGCAGGTTTTCGTCTCGTTTGCTCGCGTGGCATGTGGTCAACTACCTGAGTCTCTCGACGAAAAGGCTCCAAAAGTATTCGGCAGCGCCTTCGTGGGTGAGTTCCGAGTCGTGCCTCTGGCCGAAATGGGCCATTGCCATCGGTTCCAGATAAAGATTGTAGCCGTCGTCGCGCACGGACATGGACTCATTGTAGCTGTTGCCACTGCCCACGCCGTCGTAAGAAAACGAGATCCCGTCAGTCTGCGACAGGCCGCCGAGCCAGATGCCACAGCGACTCTGTTCGCGGCCGCCGACGAATGCGATGGCCTCGAACCTGTTGGCGTCTATCCGCCGGAAGTCCGTTTCCACGTCCTTGTTTCGCGATTGCAGCTCGTGCAGCGAGTTCTCGAAGTATCGGGCAATATAGTCGAATGTCTCAGTGAGGAACGTGTGCCGCTCGCGATCGGTGAATTCCTTTTTGACGCGTAGATTGCTTGAGCGCGGGCGCGCCTGCGTGGGGGCAGGCAAACTAGCGGCACCCGTGGCGGGTATCGAAGCTGGCTTTGGACTACCAAGTGATTCGGCTGCCTGGCGCACAGCTTGGGCAACTTCAAGGAAGCCGTCGTCGAGCGTCGCATGCTTCGTGACAGGCTTCCCGTCGGTTGGGACCGCCTTCAGACGCCCGAACGGGGCGCCACGCCAGTCACAAGGCCTGAGAATGACGGGAATGACCCGAGCAGCGCCTCCGTCATGGCGCGTCATGGCCCGTGCCATCTCGGTGTCGTAGCAGTAATCGGACGCCAGGAAGTCAGCGCTGACGAGAAGGAGGATGATTTCCGCCGAATCCAGATGAGCGCTGATCTGACCATGGATGTCGTCACCCGGTCCGATGCGCCTGTCATGCCAAATGCTGATCACCTCCTGACGGCGCAGGCCAGAGAGATGCTTCTCCAATTCGTTCCGCAGGGTCTCGTCCGTATGCGAGTACGACATGAAGATGGCGGCCATAGGGAATCAGCGCTCCAAACTGTTCATGATTGCTCAGAACTGTCGTATTCTGGCCAAGATTACCACCATCACCGTCCCGTGTCCCGGCACGGGGTGAGGCCGCAATGAAAGACGACACTGGTGAGATATTCACCCTCGATGAAGTGGCGGCCTACCTCAAGGTCGGCAAGCGCACGGTTTATCGTTTGGCGGCGGCAAAGAAAATTCCGGCATTCAAAGTTGGGGGAACATGGCGATTCCAGCGCGGGGAAATCAATCAGTGGATCAAGCGGCAGACGGCGGAAGCCCAGAGCGATGATGTCCCAGACGGGACGCGCGGCGAGAACCGGTAAGGGGCTGCCCGATGCTTACACGACTGGATCGTCTTGTAGACGAAATCGCGGCACTGCACAGCAAGTTGATCCTGCTTGTTGGGCCCCACGGGTGTGGCAAGACCACACTCTTGGCTGATTTAGCCAATCGGCGAGCTGTGAAGGTAATGAATGTCGGAGCCGAGTTGGGAAAACGGCTTGCGGGGTTGCCACAACGGCAGCGGGCGCTGCAGGCCAATGTCGCAATGCGCGATCTGGCCGATGAGTACGTGAGCGGTGATCTGCTCTTGCTCGACAATATTGAGCTCTTGTTCGATCAGTCGCTCAAGCTTGACCCGCTGGATCTACTCAAACGCCACGCCCATCGGCTGCGAGTCGTGGCAGCCTGGCCCGGCGAGCTCCGTGTTGGCCGTTTGAGCTACGCCGAAATCGGGCATCCGGAATATCAGGACTACAGCCTGGACGGCCTGGTCCCGTTCGAAATTGAAACGGTGCGGTAACGGGGAGAAACGCATGCGCTACGGGGATCTCATTCAATTCGAGCCAATCGAGTCGGTCATTCAACTGCTCGACGCCAACCGGCCCGATGAGGCAAAGAAGCTCGTCTCCACCTATGTGATCTCCGACGACATGGCTGCGCGAATCGCTAAGCAGATGATCGCGCAAATTTCGTTCGATGAATCGGTCGATCATAAGGGGGTGCTCGTTGTCGGCAACTATGGCACCGGCAAATCTCACTTGATGTCCGTGCTGTCGTTGATCGCCGAAGACGCCGCCTATGTCCCGATGCTCCGTCACCCGAAGGTCGCTGAGGCAGCGAGTTCGATTGCTGGCAAGTTCAAGGTGCACCGCATCGAAATCTCCAGCCAGATGTCCCTGCGCGACATCATCACCCAAGAGCTCGAGATATTCTTGGAGAAGCAGGGTGTCAGCTACTCGTTCCCTCCGGCCGACAAGGTGGTCAACAACAAGGCTGCTTTTGAGGAGATGATGGCCGCGTTCGACGAGATTCACCCCAACCAAGGTGTTCTACTTGTTGTCGACGAGTTCCTCGAGTTCCTGCGCTCCCGAAGGGACCACGACCTGGTGCTGGACTTGTCGTTTCTCCGCGAAATCGGTGAAGTGACCAAGCATCTGCGATTCCGGTTCGTCGCTGGCGTGCAGGAGGCCATCTTTGACAGCAGCCGCTTCCAGCACGTCGCCGACAGCCTGCGTCGGGTAAATGAGCGCTTTGCGCAGGTACTGCTTGCCCGCCAAGACGTGAGCTTTGTAGTGGCGGAGCGCCTACTCAAGAAGTCAGCCGACCAGCAGCACAAGATCCGCACGTACCTCACGGCTTTCGCAAAATTCTATAGCAACATGAACGAGCGGATGGATGAGTACGTTCGCCTGTTCCCCGTACACCCGGACTATATCGGTACCTTCGAGCGGTTGGTCTTTACTGAAAAGCGCGGCGCATTGGTCACCCTGCGCGATCAGATCCAGGCCCTCCTGGATGACGACGTTCCGACCGACCGCCCCGGCCTGATCGGCTTCGACAAGTTTTGGGACACGGTGACCTCCAACTCGGTGCTGCGCTCGGACCCGAACATCGGCCCCGTGCTGAAGGTGGCCGAGGTGCTGGGTGAGCGAGTTCAGAAGGCTTTCACCCGGCCGGCCTACAAGGCGATGGCCATGCGGGTGATCAAGGGTTTGTCCGTGCACCGCTTGACTACCGGGGGTGACATCCATGTGCCAGTCGGCCCAACGGCCGAGGAATTGCGGGACACGCTCTGCCTGTATCAGCCAGGAATCGAGGAATTGGGTGGTGATCCTGCCGACGACCTACTGACTGCGGTGCAGACGACCCTGCGCGAGATCGTCAAGACGGTCAACGGCCAGTTCATCTCTAAGGCGCCCGACACCGAGCAGTATTACCTCGATCTCAAGAAGGACGTCGATTATGACGCCCAGGTCGAGAAGCGCGCCGAAGCGCTGTCCGACGACGCACTGGACCGGGCTTACTACAGCGCGCTCATGCAGCTCATGGAATGCACCGATGAGCATGCCTACGTTACTGGCTACAAGATCTGGCAGCACCAGGTTGAATGGCTAGACCATCGTGTCGAGCGAAACGGCTACCTGTTCCTCGGGGCGCCTAACGATCGACCGACCGCGCAGCCCGAGCGCGACTTCTATGTCTATTTCGTTCAGCCGTTCGAGCCGCCGCGCTTTCGTGATGAAGCGAGGGCGGACGAAGTGTTCTTCCGGCTGAAGGGGCTGGACGACGCAATCAAACGACACCTGGCGTTTTACGCCGCGGCCCAGGAGCTGGCCTCGACAGCCAGCGGGGCGGCCAAGACTGTCTACCTGGACAAGGCCAAAGATGCCCTGCGCGATATGAGCAAATGGCTGCAGGACAAGCAGATGACCGCCTTCGAGGTGGCCTATCAGGGTAAGACCAAGACCTTACAGGAATGGGCAAAGGGGGTGTCGATACGCGATAAGCTGCGGTTGGGTCCTGACGAGCGTGCCAACTTCCGAGACATCGTCAACGTAACGTCTGGCTTGGCGCTGGGTACCCACTTCGCAGACTTGGCCCCGGAGTTTCCAACCTTCCCGGTACTGGTCACCGAAAGCAACCGTAAGCAGCTCGTCGCCAACGCACTGAAGGCGCTGGCGGGCGGCACGCGCACCAAGGACGCGATCGCCATCCTGGACGCACTGGAGATGTTGGAAGGTGACCGCATCGAGCCCACGCGATCCAAGTATGCCCAGGAAGTTTTGACCCGGCTTAAGGAGAAAGGCCAGGGACAGGTGCTCAACCGCAGCGATTTGATAAGTGGCCCGACCGACGTCGAGTATTTCGCGCCAGCGCGATTCCGCTTGGAACCCGATTTGCTCGTCGCGGTGCTAGGCAGCCTGGTCTACTCGGGCGACATCGTGCTTGCTATCACAGGTGACAAAATCGATTCCGGCAAGATCTCGCTGCTGGTCGAGCGCGCGCTGGACGAGCTTAAGCAATTCAAGCACGTGGAGGCACCCAAAGAGATCAATGTGGCGGTCCTGCGCGCGCTGTTTGAGCTGCTAGGCCTGCCGTCAGGCCTTGCCCAGATGGCAACCCAAGGCAAGGAGGAGTCGGTCAAGGAACTTCTGGATGCCGTCGCGAAACTTATCAGCCGCGTGCTCACGGTCGGCACCGATCTGCAGGGCCGGCTCAGCTTCTGGGGCCAGTCCTTGCTGCGCGAGGAGGAGTTGAGCGAGTGGCGTACGCGATTAGAAATGTTGAAGGGCTTTCTTGAGAGCCTGTCACCCTACAACACCGTCGGCAAGCTGAAGAATCTGCGCATCACCCAGGACAATATTGATGCTCAGAAGAAGAACCTCGAGGTCCTGTCGTCCGTCGAGAAGCTCCGTGAATTGGTGGCTGAGCTGGGTACCACGGCGGCTTATCTGTCACAGGCTGAGATGGTGCTTGTTACCGATCATGCCTGGGTCCAGTTGGCACAAGCCGCGCGGAAAGAGATCCTCGCAAAACTCGCCGACGACCACAGTGCACAGCACGGCGCTGAATACCGTCAGCGTCTGGTCTCGCTGAAGAAGGGCTACATCACGGCCTACGGCTCGCAACACAGCAAGGCCCGGCTCGGCGTGGCGGAGGACAAGACGAAGTCTGCCCTTCGTAAGGACCCGCGTACCGTCACGTTACGTGCGCTGGCGGGTATTTCGATGATGCCGACCCCCCAGCTGACTGTCTTTGAAGACAAGCTGGACAAGCTGAAGAGCTGTGCCTCCCTGGTCGAGTCTGAGCTTGCTGCGAGCCCCGTCTGTCCGTACTGTAGTTTCCGCCCGGCGAACGAGCAGGGCGACCTGCTGCCCGCAGCCCACGTACTCAAAATGCTCGATGACGAACTCGACCGTCTGCTCACTGGCTGGCATCAATCCCTGATCAACCTCCTGGAAGACCCGACCACCCAGGCTAACTTGGCGCTTCTCAAAACGGCGCAGCGGGAACTTATCAAGACGTTCCTGGCATCAAAAGCCTTGCCCGACCCGGTGCCCCCTGATTTTGTCGCCGCGGTGCAAGATGCCTTGTCCGCTCTGGAAGCGGTCATCGTTACCAGTGACGACATTAAAATGGCGCTAATTACAGGCGGGTCGCCGGCCACGCCAGAGGAACTGCGCAAGCGTTTCGAGTCGTTCCTGAATGAGCGCTGCAAAGGCAAGGATGCGAGCAAGCTGCGGTTTGTCGTCGAGTGAAGATCAACAGTCCCGTATGACGTGAACTCGCAGCTTGCGACTAACCAAGGATGCGACCATGCCAACGGACGAGCAACAATCTGGCTACTCGAGACAGGCCGAGTCGAATCAGAAGACAGTCAACCTGCTGAAGGTCAGGGACGATCATCAGCCCGTTCGCTTCGAGGTGGTAGAAGACGGAAAGCTCAAGCTCTGTGAAGGCGTCGAGGCCCAGTGGGTCAGTGCTCAGGAGTTCGGTCTCAACAATGACTGATGGTAGTTCCCTGACAATGCCAGTGCACCTCTCGGAATGGTTGACGGTAGCCAATGTTCTACTGACCGCAATCTTCGCTGGACTGACGTTCTTCATTCTGAGGGCGAACCGGGCGGCTGTTGCTGCAATGCGCGATCAGATGGCGGATCAGAATCGCCCATTCGTTGCCGTGACCGTGCAAGTACGCATGGGTACGCCTGTCATCCAGTTGTTGGTGAAGAACGCCGGTCGGTCGCCTGCCGAAAATCTTCGGCTACATCTTGATCGGGACTTCTTTCAGTTCGGCGAGAAAGGTGAGAGCCGCAACCTCGCAAAGCAGTCCGCGTTCTCGAAGACAATCGATTGCCTGCCACCCATGTCGGAGTTGCTCTTCGATCTTGGCGTAGGGCATCAAATCTTCGCCGGAGAGGCCGATCAGGCTGTGTGCCCACATACATTCACCGTGTCGGCGGAATATCAACACGTGAAAAGCAAGTACAGCGAGCAGACCCATGTTGACCTTCGCCCATACATGGGTACCAGCGTTCCTCAGCACCCGGTGGTGGAAGAGATGGAACGGGTTAGAAAATCCATCGATAAGCTGACCAGCACGGTCAAGCAGTCTGCGAACGCTGCATTCAATGCCCGAGGCGCCGAGGACAAGAATGACTAATCTGTTCAATACAACGCAAGCAAATCCCGGCCCGGTCGAATGCCTTGGACAGACCTTCGCCAGCGATCAGGTGCGGCGTGAGCGTTTCCTCGCGTTGCTCGCCGAGAAGCTGAAAGACCCGGCATTCCGCAAGCAGGATGGATTTCCGCAGGGAACGGACGAGGCCATTCTGGCCATGTCCGATCCGCCGTACTACACCGCGTGCCCGAATCCCTGGCTGTCCGATTTCGTTCAGCGGTACGGGAAGCCCTATGACCCAGCCGAACCCTATCGACGTGAGCCATTGGCGATCGACGTGTCGGTAGGCAAGACCGATCCGATCTACAAGGCGCACTCTTACCACACCAAGGTGCCACATCTGGCCATCGTGCCGTCCATCCTGCACTACACGAAGCCGGGCGAAATTGTGCTCGACGGGTTTGCAGGTTCCGGCATGACAGGCGTGGCCGCTCAGTGGTGCGGCACAGCGCCAGCCAAGTATCGACACGAAGTCGAGATGGCACGGAAGAAGGGGGGCCAGCCGGCGCCACAATGGGGTGCGCGGCGCGTGGTGCTCAACGACCTGTCGCCGGCGGCCACCTTCATTGCGGCCAACTACAACCTGCCGTTCGACGTCGATGCCTTCGTGCAGGCAGGCAAGCAGCTGCTCAAGTCGGTCGAGCAGGAGATCGGATGGATGTACGAGACGCTGCACACCGACGGCAAGACCAAGGGGCGCATCGAGTACACCGTCTGGAGCGAGATTTTCACTTGCCCGGAATGTGCTGGCACGATCAATTTCCTCGATGAAGCGCTGGAGAACGAGAGCAAGCGCGTGCGAGATGTCTTCCCTTGCCCTCATTGCAGCGCTGAGCTGAATAAGGACCGATTGGAACGGGTTTTTGAAACGCGCATCGATCCGGCCAGCGGCCAGCCTTGGAAACGGGTGAAGTTCAGCCCATCTCTGATCGTTTATACGGTGGGCAAGACGCGACATGAGAAAGCGCCTGATGCCGAAGATCTTGCCAAGATCGCCAAGATCGACCCCATGCCGCTACCGGCGACCGTGCCGACACTGCGTTTCCCCGTCGAGGACATGTATCACGGCTCACGGATAGCACCCAAGGGATTCACGCATGTTCACCATTTCTTCCTGCCGCGCGCCGCGCAGGCTATGGGCAAGCTGTGGGAGAACGCCAGAGCGTACCCTGATGCACGAACTCGGGCCTTTCTGTTGTTCTTTGTCGAGCAAGCTATTTGGGGCATGTCGGTACTTGCTCGGTACACGCCTACACACTTTTCGCAAGTCAATCAGTACCTGAGTGGCGTCTATTACGTGGCGTCCCAACACTCGGAGTGCAGCCCCTGGTACATCCTTGATGGCAAGCTGAGGCGACTAGCAAAAGCCTTCCAAGGATATCAATCTAAGTTTGGATTCGCTGGCGTCAACACTGGGACGGCTGCCCGGCTACCGCTACCCGATGCTTCCATCGACTATGTGTTCACCGATCCACCGTTTGGCGAGAACATCTACTACGCTGACCTGAACTTCTTGGTCGAGTCGTGGCACATCGTGACGACTGACGCTCAGCCCGAAGCCATCATCGACCGCTTCAAGAAAAAGGCATTACCCGAGTATCAGCACCTGATGCAGCGCTGCTTCGCCGAGTATCACCGCATACTCAAGCCGGGGCGTTGGATGACGGTGGTGTTTTCCAATAGCAAAGCGGCGGTGTGGAACGCCATCCAGGTGGCCTTGCAGCAGGCCGGTTTCGTGGTCGCCGAAGTGACAGCGCTGGACAAGATGCAAGGCAGCTACCGGCAGGTGACCTCCACCACCGCCGTAAAGCAGGATCTGGTGATCTCGGCCTACAAACCCAATGGGGGCCTGGAGCAGCGGTTTGCTCAGCGGGGCGCTACGCCAGAATCCGCATGGGACTTCGTACAAACCCATCTCAGGAACCTGTCGGTGACCAAAGCCAGGAATGGGGAGATGGAATTCATCGTTGAGCGTGACCCTCGGCGCATCTACGACCGGCTAGTGGCCTGGTTCGTGCGCCATGACGCGCCCGTACCCTTGTCCAGCGACGAATTCTTGAGTGGAGTGCGCAGCCGTTTTCCGGACCGCGATGGCATGGTCTTTTTGTCCGAGCAGGTCGCCGAGTACGACAGGAAGCGCGCACAGGCCGCCCAGGCACCACAGATGGAACTTTTTGTCTCCGACGAACGCAGTGCCATCGACTGGTTGACCGATTTCCTGAGGCGGCGACCTTCGACCTACCAGGAACTGCACCCCGAGTTCATCACCCAGCTCGGCGCCGGCTGGAAGAAGCATGAGACTAAACCCGAGCTTGCCGGGTTGTTGGAGAACAACTTGCTGCGCTACGACGGCAACGGCGATGTGCCTAGCCAGATCCACAGCTATCTCTCGACCAACCACAAGGATTTACGCGGCCTGGAGAAGAACGATCCGCGCCTGATCGCTAAGGCCAAGGATCGCTGGTATGTACCCGATCCGAACAAGGCGCAAGATCTGGAGAAGAAGCGCGAGAAGGCGCTGCTCAAGGAGTTCGATGCTTATCTGGCCGTCACCGGCCGCCGGCTCAAGGAGTTCCGCTTGGAGGTGCTGCGTGCCGGCTTCAAGACGGCTTGGGGAAAGAAGGACTATCAGACCATTATCAAGGTGGCTGAGAAGATCCCGGAGGTGGCATTGCAGGAAGATGAAAAGCTCCTGCTCTGGTACGACCAGGCGCTGACGCGCACGGAAACGGGCGCCTGATGCGAATTGGGGGGCGGCAATGAACCAGGACGAGCTGCTCGCGCGGCTGAACGGTTTCGAGTGGAACGACTTCGAGTGCAAGCGCGCGCAGCGCGGCGTACCGGACGATGCCTACCGGACCGTTTCGGCCTTTGCCAACACGTCCGGTGGCTGGCTGGTGTTCGGCGTGAGCGAGCGCGAGGGACAACTGGAGATCACTGGGGTCGATGAGCCAGACAAGGTTCAGAACGACTTTCTCACCGTCCTACGCAGCGGCCAGAGGTTGAACCGCGTCGTTGGGGTCGCTGCGCACAGGTTCGAAATAGAAGGCAAACACGTGTTTGCGTTCCAAGTGCCGGAAGCGTCTCGGGCGGATAAGCCGATTTACATCAAGGGCGATCTGCGCGAGAGCTACATCCGCCGCGGCGCGTGCGACGAACGATGCACGCAATGCGAGCTGGAGCGCTTCCTGCGTGATGCCGCGCAAGATCGCTATGACGGTGTGACGCTGCCTGATATTCCCGTGGATTGCTGCTTCGACCTGGCGACCGTCGAGTGGTATCAGGCGCAGTTCGCCCGGCGCAACCCTGAACACCCGGAGATCGCCGATCCGATCGGATTTCTGCTCAACTGGAACTTCATTGTCGAACGTGATGGCGTGATGCTCCCCACGCGGGCGGGTGTGTTGCTGTTCGGTGCCGACCGCTATGTGCGTCAGATACTGCCGAGGCCGGTGTTGGATTATCAGCGTATCGACACGCCCTTCGATCAGTGGTCGGCGGAGCAGCGCTGGCACGACCGCTACGTGTTTGAAGAGAACATCTTCAGGACATGGCAGGGGCTGGTCGCCCGCTACATGCGAATTGCCGAACATCCGTTCTCGCTCGATCCGGCCACCCTGCGCCGCAACGACGATCCACCGGACTACGTGGCCTTCCGGGAAGCGGCAATCAACCTGCTGATCCATCAAGACTACGGCGATCATGGCCGCAAGGCCTCCATTCGCCTGTTTACTGATCGCACTATCTTCTGGAACCCCGGCGATGCCTTCGCAACCGAGGCGGAGCTGCTGGAACCCACCGAGAAGGAGGTGCGCAACCCGTCCATCGTGAAGGCGTTTCGCCGGATCGGCTTGTCCGACCAGGCCGGGACGGGTATCCGCGCCATCTTCCGCAACTGGTACGACCTCGGGCGCGTACCGCCGCAGTTGCGAAACGACAAGGCACGCAAGGAGTTCGAGCTGGTGTTGCTCAACTCGCCGCTGGTCACCGAAGCGATGCAACAGTTCCGTCAAGTCATCGGGGCCAATCTGGAACGGGAGCAGGCAGACGTGTTGGCGCTGGCCCTGGGACAGCAGGACGGCGAGCGCATCAGCCTGACGGACATTCGCGGGCTGGGGATCAGCACGACGCAGCAGGCCAGGCAGGTCGCGGAGGGGCTGATCCGGCAGCAATTGCTCCAGCCGGTCGGTGAGACCCTGTTCGAGGTGCCGGAGGCGCTGCGGCGGCGATTTGCCCAATCGGCTGAGCAAGCCGCCCCGCAAGTTACCCCTCATGTCACCCCCCAAGTGACCCCGCAAGTCTCCCCTCAAGTCCTGGCGCTGCTGGCGAAGGTGGCGGGGGAGATGACGCGCCAGGAATTGATGGAAGCTCTGGGGCTGAAAGACCGTAAGCACTTCGGCGATGCCTATCTCCAGCCGGCCCTGGATGCGGGCGTGTTGGAGATGACGATTCCCGATAAACCACAGAGCAGCAAGCAGCAGTACCGCTTGACCGCATTGGGGCAGGCGTCACCCAAAGGGGGCGCATGAGCGGCGCCTTCGGCATCGGCGACTGGTGCTGGCATGCCCGGCAGTCCTCTCCCTGCCGCGTGATCGACCGCCAGGATGTATGGGGCGAGACGACCTATCGGGTCTGGCTGCCCGGCAAGGACGCCGTGGTACGCACCCGGCCCCAAGATCTCGGCGAGCTTTCTGCTGTTCGCCCGACGGTGGAGCAGATCCTGCACACGGCGGCAGCGGCCAAGCTGCTGGATGCGCTAGAGGACAACCTGCTGCTCGCTCCGATCCAGTCCAGTGTGGTACCGCTTCCACATCAGCTCTACGCGCTGAACCGGGCCATGAGCCGCGACCGCATCCGGTATCTGCTGGCAGACGAGGTCGGTCTTGGAAAGACTATCGAGGCGGGCTTGATTCTGCGCGAGTTGAAGCTTCGCGGCATGGTGCGGCGTGTGCTGGTCGTTGCACCCAAGGGCCTCGTGCGTCAGTGGCAGGCTGAAATGCGCTTGCACTTCGGCGAGCACTTCCGCTTCATCGAACCATCCGAACTCGCTGCGTTCCGGCAGTGGCGTGATAACGGTACGCAGGGTGACGAAAACCTCTGGCGCATGCATGACCAGGTGATCTGCTCGCTGGACTCGGTGAAGCCCATTGAGGGTCGGCGCGGCTGGAGCCTGGAACAGCTCGCAACCTACAACCGCGAGCGCTTCGAGGACTTGGTTTCAGCAGCCTGGGATCTGGTGATCATTGACGAGTCGCACCGGCTTGGCGGCAGTACCGAGCAGGTCGCCCGGTACAAGTTGGGCGCTGCTTTAGCCGAGGCCTCGCCATATCTTCTTTTGCTATCCGCGACGCCGCATCAGGGCAAGAGCGATCAGTTCGTCCGGCTGATGCAGTTGTTGGATAGGGAAGCCTTCCCGGACGAAAGCAGCATCAACCGGGACCGGGTTCGCCCATTCGTGATCCGCACGGAGAAAAGAGCCACCATTGATGCCGAGGGCCAGCCGCTGTTCAAACCGCGGACGACGCGGCTGCAGGTGGTGGCATGGCGGGATCGCCATGCCGCACAGCAAAGGCTGTACGAGGCCGTAACCGATTACGTGCGTCATGGCTACAACCAGGCAATGGCGGCCAAGCAACGGCATATTGGTTTTCTGATGATTCTGATGCAGCGGCTGGTGACTTCAAGCACGGCCGCCATCCGCACCACCCTGGAGAAGCGCCAGGCTCTGCTGGAAACCCCACAGGCGCAAACGCAGCTTTTCGACGCGTCCGAGTTGGACGAATGGGTTGAACTCGATGGTCAATCACAGCTCGATGTGGCGATCCAGGCGGGCAGCTGGGAACGAGAGAAGACAGAGGTCCGGATGCTGCTCGATCTTGCTAGAGAAACCGAACGCCAGGGCACGGATGCCAAGGCAGAGGCCTTGCTGGAGCTGATTTACAAGATCCAGCAGGAGGAGAACGACCCACAGCTGAAGGTGCTGGTCTTCACCGAGTTCGTGCCGACGCAAGCCATGCTGGCGGAGTTCCTCGAGAGTCGGGGCTTTTCCGTAGCGCTGCTCAACGGCGGGATGGATTTGGACGCTCGCACGCGTGCGCAGCAGGCCTTCTCAAGTGACGTACGAGTGCTTATCTCCACTGACGCTGGCGGCGAAGGCCTGAATCTGCAGTTCTGCCACGTCATCGTCAACTTCGACATGCCGTGGAACCCGATGCGGCTGGAGCAGCGTATTGGCCGCGTGGACCGTATCGGCCAGCCGTATGTCGTACGGGCCATCAACTTCGTGCTGGAAGACACGGTGGAGCACCGGGTGCGAGAGGTGTTGGAGGAGAAGCTCGCGGTCATTGCCCAAGAGTTCGGCGTCGACAAGGCTGCCGATGTAATGGATTCGGCGGAGGTCGATCCAATCTTCGACGAGCTATTCGTGCACGGGCTGCAAGACCCTGGGTCGATCGACAAGGAATGCGATGCGGTTATTGATCAGGTACGGGAGCGAATCGCGGTAAGCCGCCAGGACACCGACCTGCTGACCGACGACCATCTCCTAGAAGCGGATGACGCCCGCAAGTGGCGCGACCATCCGGCGCAGTACTGGCTGGAGCGTGCCATAACCGCCGGGTTGCCAGCGCGCGGTGGATCGGCCGAGAAAGTTGGCGATGCATGGCGCGTGAAGTGGGCAGACGGGAGCACGTCGCCCCGCGTCTGTTTCGACGCGCGCACCGCCGAGCAGAACCCCGGATTCGAGTGGATCACACTCGAAGATCCACGCGCGCGCGCGCTTATCCGTGAGCTGCCCCGCTATGTAGCTGGACTACCATTGGCCATAGCCGCCGTGACCGGCTTGCCCGATACGGTGCGCGGGGTGTGGTCGTTGTGGGAAATCAGTCTGAGCGCATCCGGCGCCTCGGAGAACATCAGCCGGCGGCGATTCTTGCCCGTCTTCGTCACCGAGGACGGCCGCACTTTTGTGCCGACCGCCAAGCGGATTTGGGACGCGCTGGTAACCGAGACCGTAACGCTCGCATCACAGGTTGAGGTGGAAAACGCCTTGGCCTATTTCGAGTCGTCGCTGGCTTCGGCCAAGACGCAGGGGGAGCCACTGTTCGCAGAACTATTGGAGGAACACCGGTCATGGGTTGCTGAGGAGCGCGAGCGAGCGCGCTACGCTTTCGAAGCACGCTACCAGGCGATCGGCCGTATCGGACTGCCCGCGGTTAGGGAGCACCGGCGAAAACGGCTCGAAGCTGAACACGAAGTGCGTATGGCGTCTCTGATGAATGCAGAAGTCTGCACGCCGGATCTCAGCGCGGTGTTGTTGCTGTGCGTGGGTCACCCCGAGGGTATCGGAGCATGACGGCCTGGGTGGACCGCATTCTGAAAGAGTTTCCGGCCGATCTGGCCCGGCTCTGGATCGTCGCCGATCCTGACGACGTGCTGCTCGATGAGCAGGTGCTGGCTGGACTGCGCGAGCGAGGCTTCGATGTGCTGCTCTTCGAGGACAGCATCGCCTTCCGGGCGGAATACGAGGAGCGCTATCGGGCGGCGTGGGACCAGGCTGAACCGGGTCCATCTCCCGCGTTGATCCTGCATCTGCGGGGCACGAACATCAGCGAGTTGCCCTGGGACTACCTGCGCCAAGCGCGGAGGTTGAGCCTGAGCCTCGCCGAGCTGTTCCCCAAGCTGAGCTACGCCGTGGTGAGGCAGCTGGGTGGCGAGCTGCTCGAGCCGCTGTTCGAGGCGCAGGCACGACACGCACATCAGTCGCTGGGCGAAGCCGCGACCAAGGAGTTCATGCTGACGCACATCTTCCGGATTAGCCCACACCTAATCACGCGCCCAGAGGACCTTTGGCGTGAGCTTCTCCGGCTGCATTACCGCGAGGCGGCATTGCCGCCGTTGCTCGCGCAACACGTGGGGCAAGTCGTCGGTGACCATAGCGCTTTCACGGGCCTGCCAATCTTCGAGTTGTTCTCACAAAAAAGCCTCACGCTGCGTGTGGTGCAGGACGCCTGGTACGGTTATCTGACCAAGCTGGGATTGACGGCTACAGGAACGGGGGAGCCTGCGTCGCCGGACTACATTCTCCACGTTGATATACCCTTCGAGCATCACGACGTCCGGGTGATCGTTGACTCGATGTTCCTTGAGGGCACGTTGCACCCGTTGGCGATCCAGGGCGAACCGGCCACGCTGCCGGAATGGGCTAGAGCGGGGGTCGTCCAGGACCCAGCGTCGATGCGGAACCTGGTGCTGGAAGGCATCAAGAATTTGAAGGCTGAAACGCCGACAATCGAGTCCTCACACCGGGATTGGACCCATTTCTCACGTCGACTTGGCGAGGTCATCTCGCGTTCTCATGGATTGGATGCGGCGCGCGCCGAAAGTATCAAGGAAGCGCTGCGGCACGTGGTTGTCGCCGCTGATGATCGGCTTCGTGAATGGGTGGGGAGGCATTACGCGGATCTGCCGTCTTTACCGGCCGCCAAAAGCCCGGTCATGGTCCACCACGTGCCACGGTATCTGGCGCTGCGCCGGGACAACGGCGAGGAGAAGATCGCGCTGTTGGTATTCGATGGACTGGCCGTTGACCAGTGGATCCAGATCCGGGAGAGCGTGATGGATCGCTCGCAACGATTGATGTTCGACGAGAGCGCCTGCTTTGCTTGGCTGCCGACGTTGACGTCGGTGTCCCGGCAGGCGCTGTTCTCCGGCCTGCGTCCGCGCGAGTTCGCCGACAGCATAGACACAACTGCTCAGGAGCCAATGCAATGGACTCGATTCTGGTCGGATCACGGTCTACGTGTGAACGAAGTGCTGTACCGAAAATCAATCAAACGCACCGACGATCTCCCCGCGCTGGAGGCAGCGCTGACCCAACCATCGATAAAGGTGGCAGGCCTCGTCGTGGATACCGTCGACGAGATAATCCATGGCGCAGTGCTCGGGAAAAGAGGCATCTCCGCGCAGATCGCAAACTGGTGCGAATCGGGCTTCGTGGATCGACTATTCACGTTGCTGCTGGAGAACGGATTCCACGTGTACCTGACCGCCGACCACGGCAACGCCGAAGCTGTCGGGATTGGCCGCCCGAACCAGGGCGTTGCGTCGGAATTGCGCGGGGAGCGCGTCAGGACTTATCGCAGTGAAGCATTGATTGCGGAGACAGCAGCGGCTAATCCCCAGGCCTTTCGTTTGGATGTTGCAGGACTACCGGCTAACTTCATGCCGTTATTCGCAGCGGGGCGCGGGGCCTTCGTGCATAAGAATGAGCAGGTCGTGGTTCACGGTGGCGTCTCCGTGGAGGAACTGATCGTGCCGTTCGTCAAAGTGAGTTACGTGAATTGAATCGAATGGCGCCGCCAGCACCGGAAATTGGCTTTGACCGCTTTATACCGCTCAATTGGGTGGCCGTTCTGCTCAGAGTGCGTTCCGGAAGGGCACAAGCTGCGGAGCTAAACATTCTATTGGACGATGCCGGCCTAGGCTGCGAGGCGAAGAAAAAAACTTGGACCAAGCTCAATGCGCTTGGACTTGCACCGAGACCGGATATTACAGATTTCGTCGATCGCGGGGTCAATATTTTCGCGGCAGCAGATTCTCCAAATGGCCTAGTAACTTTTTCCTGGGGAGTAGCGTCTGCTGCATATCCATTTTTCGGAAAAGTATCGGAGCTGATCGGTAGACTCACGTCGTTGCAGGGGGATTGCTCTGTAGCGGAGATTCATCGGCGGATGAGCGAGAAGTATGGTGATCGTCAGGTTATCAAGCGGGCCACACAAACCGTAATTCAAACCCAATGTGCTTGGGGCGTGCTCGAGCGAAGCGAGGGAGGGAAACGCCTTGCGCGAAGGAATCCGGTCGTGGTTGGTGATGAACAGCACGCGATTTGGTTGATCGAAGCGGCCCTCCACTGTCTTGGCAAAGCGCTGTCGGTTCCCAGGCTGTCGTCGCTGCCCGTGCTCTACCCCTTCGTGCTGGATCAGCCGCTCGGTTACCTCGTGTCTAAATCCTCCAACCTGGAAACAATGTTGGAAGGAGCCGGCGGGCAGTTTGTGCGCTTGCTTCCGACGCTACCCAATATATGAGAAGCTATTCGAAATTAGTGAACGTACATTGCACCATCATTGCGGACGCAAGCTTCTCGATCAGATTCAAACAGTGCCGTACGGCACTGCCTTTAATCACGACGCGTTGTCCTTCGCGATATGCGTTGTCGCCAGTTTTAATCAAGTAGTCTGTATCGACCAGTCCCTGACGGTGGGCAAGCAAGTGACGCTGTTGAAAGTATTTATGCAGTGTCTGCAGTTCGTTATCGTCCAAGTAGTCGTTATAACGATGGCCGGTTACCGCATGCCACAGGTCACTTCCTTCTTTGAGGTTTTGGAATGCGTTGCGCCTAGGTTGCGCCAGCGAATGTAAACCACCATATAGGCTTTCTGCATAGCGCTGAAAGGCCGTCACGGCACTCTGCAAGCCGTGCTCGATGATGAGGCGCTTTGTGTTCTCTGCCGTATCGCGGTCCAGCATCGCGTCAGCAATGACGTCAACGTTAGCCAGACTTTGCTGAATGGCTCTAATAGATTGCTCGAACATTTGGTCGGCAGCGTTGTGCCCGCAGGCTGGACAGAAATACGCCGTGCCGATAACAGCGTAGCGGCAGGCGCATTCCCGGCATGCAATCTTGAGTTCCATTAGCTGGGCTGCTGCTGGGGGCAATCTGACGTGCTGCGGGCGGCTGTTCACCTTCATCGTCATGCTGATGAAGTTGCTCTTCGACTGCCGACGGTTCCAGCGATGCGCATCGCGTTTGATCGCATCTGAGATGCGGTCTTCAATTTGTGCGATCGCCGCTTGCTGCGCGTGTTTGAGTTGCTGCTGTGTCCACCAGGAATCCGACTCAGCTGTATGACCGCAGAAGGGACAGAAGACTTCCTGATCGCGTACCTTATCGCGCCAGTCGTCTTCGTGGACTTTGAACAGAAAAGAGCATTCTGGAGACGGGCATTCACGGTCGAAGTAGCCATCGTCATCCGATGGCATCTCGCATGAGACGGTATGCGTCCCGCTTAGGTGACGCAACTCGCGCCGTAGGTCGTCGAACATCGCTTATCTCGCGCCATGGCTCAGCCTAAATAGCAAGCAGCCCTAGTTCTTCCAGTCGGATCGCCATGGCTGCGACCGAAACCTGGAACTGGTCTGCGAGAGATAGGAAATGTCGGCCGTTATAGGTTGTAGCGTTAGCTAGGATGCGTGCTACTTCGCGCAGAGATTTCTTTCCCGACAGCAGTTTAAATGAGTCGGAGGGGTCGAGGGCAAACGTGGTGGCCTCGTTGATGACGAATCTGTCGCATAGGAAAGCCTGCCGGAAACGGGCTTTGACGAGCTTGTCCGGCATCAAGAAAAAAGTCGCAAATTTGTCTGCCTCAATCTCGACCTTGTCACGAATGCCAGACTCTTGTTGCGAACCGTCCAGCGAGCGGTCGCGATGCATAAGGACACCCTCATGCAGGATCGCGTGCCCCAGTTCGTGTGCCGTAGTGAACTTTCGGGTCTTGAACGGAAGTTGTCGCGAAATGCGGACGCGCCTTGATGGCCGATCGATGATTCCGGCGACCTCGAACGTTCCGTATTCGGTCGAGAGCTGACCGATGGTTTCGGCGAGGTCGTAGTCGAAGTCGATAAGCCGCAGACCTATCGCGGGGTCAAGCATCTCGACCGGATCAGCGGGTACACCGTCCGGCCAGAGTTCGTGACGGCGATACCAGATGGTCTCACGTAGTTTCTGGGCGGCGTCTTCGATCCGCTTGTAGCCTGAATTGTTGACGGCGGCCGGCACTTCTGTTCGCGTGGTGGCGCCCGTCCGTGACGCCGGTGTAGGCATCACCGCGCTCAAGCGGCCTGCGCCGTCTAGGTGCGCGTATTGGTTTTCGAGGAGCCGCCGATTCGCAGCGACTTGCTCGGCACTTGCTGTGATGGGGTTGGCCACTGCATCGAAAATACCATCACCGTCCGCATGGGCATAAGGGTTCTCCAGCAATGCACGGCTTTCGGAGATCTGCTTTTTTGTTGGCCTGGGCATAATCTGGCTCAACGGATGTCAGTGGGGGACCCATTATAGGGGGCCGACTAATCGCGGCAACCCCAATATCTTGTGTTTTGCTTGGTCGAGCGCGAGAACTTGCAAAAAAAGAAACAAGTATTTTGAATGTCGGCGCAAAGTCTTCTACAGCCTCTACGTTCAGCATTGAGGGCAACGCGGTTTCAAAAGAATGGGTTGTGGGAAAAGTGGCCAACAACTCTGAACTGCTTTGGAGAAAGCCTCCCAACCTGAACGGGAAACCCGGTCTATAGATTCGAAAGAGCATTCTGCCGCTGTGGTACTCGACTCGGCAACGCTCACCCTCACCGCATGTCAGCACCATGCGCCCCAAAATCAATTGATACATGAGGAAAAGCTTGGCGGAGTCTTGAATGCAGCGTGCCTAGTTGGCCGAAACGAACTGTTCAGAGTTGACGTTGGACTGGCTGCTAGATGTGCATCCCGTGCAGACCTGTACTCGAAAATAACCACGCACCGTTTGGATCGAGTTTAGCAGTGCATGTTCAAGCATTCTCTCGTAGGGTCTGTTGCACCGCACACAAGTGACTAACCCATGGACGAGACGTTGCTAATGACCGTCCGCGAAGTCGCCGAGCACCTCCGTGTATCAACCAGGACAATTCATCGACTTATCGCGGCTCGGTCGTTCCCCGTTTGCCGAGTCGGTAGATCTGTTCGCATCAAACGAACAGACCTCGAGAGCTTTCTGGACGTCGAAATGGCGGTACCGGATAATCTGACCCGCACGGGGCCGGGTGTGCGCAACCGAGAGGAAAGCGTATGCCATACCGTCGCAAAGACAGTGCCGTTTGGTGGGCGTCTTACGTCGATGCAAGCGGAAAAAGAGTTAGACGAACTACTGGAACAACAGATCAAAAGGAGGCAAAGGCGCTCGAGGCTAAATGGAAGCTCGAAGCATTCCGGACAGAGCAATGGGGCGAGGAGCCAAGCCGAACATTCGCGGAACTGATGGTGCCTTATCTGAAGGCAACGGCGACGACGAAGAGGAGTCACGAGCGCGAACGCCATGTGATAGCGCGGTTGCGCGAGTTTTTCGGTGAGTACGATCTTCGCGCCTTAGGGCCAAGAGATGTTCGGGCTTTCATTGAGTTTCGCCAGGGCAGCCACGTGGGGCCGGCCACCATCAATCGGGAACTGGGAGTCTTGTCCGCGGCGCTCAATTGGGCGAAGCGGGAACTTGAGTGGCAGTTACCGAACCCGGTGCGGGGCCGTCTGCTGCAACCACCTGAAGGACGACTTCGTTGGCTTAGCCGCCAGGAAGCCGAGCGATTACTCACGGCGGCGCGTAAGCAAAGCCGTGCGGAATATCTGGTCGATTTCCTTCAATTGGCGTTGCACACGGGTATGCGTAAAGGCGAGATGCTGGAACTCGAGTGGGAGCGGGTCGATCTGGACGAAGGACTGGTCTACCTGCGTGGGGAGCACCAAAAGAATGGCCGATTTGGGAGCGTGCCGTTGAACGACGTTGCGAAAAGTGCATTGGTACGTCGTGACGAGTTCCGGCGGAAGAACTGTCCCTCGTCGCCGTGGGTATTCGCGCACAAGAGCGGCGAACGGATCGCCGCTGTGAAGCGCTCGTTCGCGACAGCGTGCGACAAGGCCGGGATATCGGATTTTCGAATCCACGATCTCCGACATTGCTGCGCTGCGTGGCTGGTGCAGTCCGGCGTATCCATCCGAACGGTCGCCGAACTGCTGCGCCACGCGGATATCCGCGTCACGATGCGGTACGCCCATTTGGCGCCGGAGAACGTGCGTGCCGCAGTCTCAGTTCTGGAATCTGAGTCACGATTTGGTCACGGTGCGGATTTGGAGCAACGCGAAGAGGAGGCTAAAGCGTTGATTTGAATGGTGGGCGATAGTGGGATCGAACCACTGACCCCTGCCGTGTGAAGGCAGTGCTCTCCCGCTGAGCTAATCGCCCGTCTGGTGGGGCGGCGATTTTAGGGGGCGCGGGACGGGCGGT
>LADL02001350.1_pt1 | contig 21522 bp, 23 predicted proteins | sample 619721 | NCBI WGS metagenome assembly LADL02 (sample SAMN03397408, study PRJNA257561) | rock porewater metagenome | biome: terrestrial; feature: Opalinus Clay rock; material: porewater; isolation source: Opalinus Clay rock porewater BRC-3 borehole | place: Switzerland: Mt Terri URL, St-Ursanne ...
GTCAGGTTCCTCAGCAGGTAGGGGTAGACCTTGTGCTGCTGGTTGCGTTTGCTAAGGTTGGGGCCTGGGTAGACCGCCGTGACCCCCATCTGACGCATGTAGCGCCGGATTCTCTTGCGGTTGACCACGTATCCCATCCGCCGCAGGCATGCCGTTATCTTGCGAGAGCCAAAGGACGGGTAGTCCAGGTGGAGCCGGTCTATCCTGTGTTTGATATCTACTTCTTCATCGGATGGGTCTTTGGGCTCGTAGTACAGGCTCGTCCGGTTCAGGGAAAGCAGGCTCGCCTGGGTCTTGATGGAGACCTCCTTGGTCTCCCAGTCAACCAGCGAGGACCGCTCATTTCTCGTCAAGGTAGACCCCAGCTTTTTTTTCAGCCAGGACAGCTGCGTGGTCAGCCGGCCGATTTCGGAGTAGGGATCCTCCACGTGCTTTTCCTACTCTGCCTTGGCCTTTTCGTAACTGGAGGTCTTCTCGAACAGATCAGGGAGCTTCTCCAGAGCTTCTGTCCGCCACCTGGTTAACTGGGTCGGGTGAATTACGTGCTAAGCTGAAATCTCCGACACGGTCTTCTCTTCCTTGAGCAGCTCCAGTACAACCCGACCCTAGAACTGCGATGAGTACTTCCGCCGTCTTGCCATAGAGTGGACTCTCTCCTTCTCCTGTTTCATTGGTTTAAGCTAGTATTCGACTCTCGTGTTGCTTAAGCCCTGCCATTGTCGTGTCTGAATTTCTGGGTCCATTATAACAAGCAGGTGGCACCTCTCATTTGGCTACCATTGTCTGCACTTTCAGATCACCAAACGCAAACATGATGAGCCCCCACAAAACTAGGGTCACCTGGAGCACTATAAGAGCGTTTTTATGGTTCCTGATTACTCCCCACGACATCTCAAAGAGTGCTCATCCTGGCGCACTGATTCCTTTCCAACACCTCTCCTGGACTTGATTAAAGCAAATTGTACTACAAGCTACAACTCAATCACCCAACTGACGACAGCTTCGCGGGTTGTCGCCCTTCCTGATGCCAAGTAGTTGGAGGGAAACTCCCTTAAGGACCTGCCCCTTGATTGGCTAGTATTGTCCTACGAGCCCTCGCTTCAGGGACATTTTTAGAAACACACGAAACACCGCCAACCCAACAAACAGAAATACAGCTGAGGAAGACATCAATCTCAGAAGCCCCTCCCAATACGCCGTTTCAACCCCATGTAACATCACGCCCTGAACTACCAGGTCGGCCTTTGTGAGAGGAAAGAGATTAGCAACTGTTCTCAAAGCACCTGAAATATTGCCTTCGTTCACAAGAATTGTTGGAAGCATTAAAACGTTCGTGAGTATGTTCAGGAGATTCGTTCGCTGAAACATTATGTTACCTGCACCGAACAAGAACCCAAACCCGAGCATTCCGAGCCTCATCGTGAAAAGAACGGGCAGGATTAGTGCCAGTGGTACGTACAGACTCACACCAAATACCAACTTGAGCAATAGAACTTGGACCACGAAAGCAGGAAACTGTGCGAAGAATGCGGCAACATCACGAATCACAAGTAAAGCGGGGAAGCTAATGGGACTAACAAAAAGCTGCTGAATAGTGCCAATTCTTGTTTCGCTAACAATGGTTGTTCCAACACTGTTGGTACTCTCCAGGGCCAATATCAGAACTAGAATGTTAAGCAACGCACCTGTTACCAACACGCTGTCAGAGGTCGTTCCCCCAAGATAGTTAGCGCCCAAGAATACTGTAGCCAAGACAACAAACCTTCCAGCGATCTGCCCTAAATACCATAAAGGATATCGGAACTCACCCAAGAATGCCCTTTTGAATTCTGCCTTCATGAGGTTAGCTATATACACTGTACTTCTCCCTCACTTCCTGAGATTCACGGTTTGCCTCGATGGTCGCCATGTACGCTTCCCTCAAGCCCAATTCCCCGCTTTTGAGGGCAATTGTCGGAAGCCCATCGCTACTCAAACGATTCACCAATGTATAGAGCTGATCTGAACTGTGCCATGTAAGCTGGATTTCCGTTCCCTGATGAACTTCCTCGACGTCGACATCCAGTCCGTCAAGGATTCCATAAGGCAGGTTATCCCTCTTACACGATACGAGGAAAGTAGTCGTGGTTATGGCAAATAGTTCCATGAACTGATGGACTGGTGCTTCTGCTTTGATCTGGCCATGCATTAGAATGCAGATCCTATCTGAGATACGTTCGGCCAAATCCATCTGGTGGGTGGTCATCAGGATTGACACACCTTGAGACGTTAGCTCTGTTAGAAGTCTCTCAATCTCAAGCGCACCCTCCACATCAAGACCAAGAGTGGGCTCATCGAGTACCAGTATTTCTGGCTCATTGATGACAGCTGCCGCGAGGGCTAGCCTTTGGAGCATCCCTCTGGAGAATGAGTTGACGAGTCTAAACTTGGCGTCTGCCAATCCGAAGAAATCAAGTAGCTCCTCTATACGTAACTTCAGGCTCGTCGCACCTTGGTAATTACGTAAATAGGCGAAGTATTCTAGGTTCTCATAAGCGCTGAGGCGATAATAGAACGACCTATTACCTTCTAGAATCACACCCAGCCTTGACAGAGCCTGTTGGCGCTGATCAACTACATCATGCTGTCCAATTCGAATGGTACCACAAGTAGGCAGGAGAAGACCACAGATACCTTTTACAAGTGTCGTCTTGCCAGCTCCGTTGGGCCCAAGCAAGGTCAATATCTCGCCTTCTTCCAGGCTAAGGGAAACATTTGACAGCGCTTGTACGGATCTTCCCAGTAACGGGCGATACACCTGCGTTACGTCCACTACATTGATTGCCGACATATGTTGTCTCACTCCTTGATTAGCTCACGCTTTCTCAAAGTACTCAGAATATAGAAGCCGTCATTGGCGCCTAAGAACGGCAGTAGAGTAAACAAAGCGAAGAACACACTGCTACCAATGACGCCCGAGTAGAACCAGCGAGGAACCGAGTCTGACCCAATTACCCCTAAGCAGGCCAGCCAAAGATTTCCAAATGCACCTCCCAACCAGATAGCGACCCTTGTGGCTGGAGATAGAAGATACAGATTATTGACATCGGAACATACAATGGGTGCTCCCGCACTGGTTAGTCCCCAGACTAATCTTGAGCTAGCTTTCAACAAAGCACCGATCATCACATGACCCAGTTCGTGGACCAAAGAACCCATTGGCAACAGCAATATCCCACACAAGAGCGAAGCCAATGATGCTTCCAGAAGTATTACACCGTTTGTAGCTTTGAATAGTGCACGTGCGTAAACAAGACCCAGTAGTCCTAGGGCCACCAATGCCTGCCGATAGGACATCAACCAACTCCATTCTCTAAGGAGTCCATTCTTGTTGCACTCGCTTGTTCCTTCTAGCAGACAGTGTTCACGCAGAAGTTCAATCAGATCCTCGACATCCAATTGACTGAACTCTTGTCTAAGAGCAGACACTGTGTGTCTTCCATCCATTTTCTCAACACAGCGCGCCACTATGTCACGGCAACCTTCGGGTAGAAGTACGGTACTACTGCCATCTAACAATGTTAGGATTTCCTTTCCCTCAAACAGGACTGCAAACTGATATGGACGCATAACTGGTCTATAAGAATCAGACAACATCCGAGAAGTTCACCACCGCGGGACTGGAAAGGGCATCTACAAAGCGTTGCCATTTCTTCTCTGAGGCATAGACTTCGGCGATTAGACCTAGTGCAGCCTTACCTAGTTCCAAATTGAGGTGACAATAGAGATCATCGGTGCCCCAAAGAGAACCACTAGCATAGTGGAAGGCGCCAATGCAGGAGGTACACAGACCTCGAGCCCAACACTGCCTGCACTCCTCTCTACTGTCTTTCAGGACTGGGTCGATGAAGGTGCCCAGTTGTTTAGTTGTCTCCACCGAGGCAATTGGCCCCATGCAGAACTCTGCGTCGTTATAGAACATGAAGCACGGGTAGACCATTCCACCATTCCCTAAGCAGAGTGTCGATACTCCTGCAGGACATATGGCTTTGGATGGCCTATTTTCACTCAGCTGGGTAAGAATTCCACTAAGGAATGTGAAGAACCTTGGTGTTCCATCGAGGGTCTTTGAGAAACACCAATGAGCGGCTTCCACATAAGACTTGAGAGTTTGATCCTCAATACACTTTAACGAGAGAGGGGAGTTGTCATCGATGGAAACAGGTACAACATGTGGATTTGGAACACCGAGTTGATGAAAATACTCGACAATATCTCTCACAGTCAGGTTGTGCTCAAAGTGCTTCTTAGTTAAGGTGCACTCCACACCGACATTTGCCTCCCCCAATATTGCCTGTAATCTCTTCAGGGCTTTGACGGTTTCCCTATGGGTGTTTGCTCCACCAGCAGTCTTTCTTATGAGATTGTGAATCCTTTCTGGACCGTCTATACTGACTGTTACTCGAATCTTGTATTCTTCAACGAGGTTATAGAAGTCGCTACTGAGCCTATAGCCATTGGTAACTACTCCGAAGTTCGGCGGTTCAGAGTCATGCGCTAGATCTTGTGCAACTCTACATACGGCCCGAATTGCGTCCGTGTTGAGGGTGGGCTCTCCTCCGAAGAACTGTATGTTTCTTACTACTCGGTGATGTTCATGAACATCTACATACAGTTGAGCTGCATGGCTCGGCTTAAGCAATACTTCAGGCCCTCCATATGTTCCATGGTCAGCGTAGCAGTAACTACACCTAAGGTTGCAGGTTTCGGAGATCATCAACACCAGCCTTGTCAGTCCCTGCTTCCTGCACTGCGCAGCGGGTTCACTTACCCCACGATCTAACTCTGTCAATATATCTGTGAGCCCTGACCCATCAGAAACTATCTCAGATGTTTCCTGAGGGCCACAAAGAAAAAGATCCAGACTTTCAGCATTGAATACGAAACTTGGGTCAACTGAAAAGAACCATTGTGTATCCCTGATTTGTTGCACGGAAACCCACCTCTCGCCAATGCATGGCTCCATCACAAACAATTTGTCCGTGACGGAGCCATGCGTTTCGACAGTATCTAACGACTACGTCAAACTCGAGAGTAACATTCCGTTGCTACTCCATTGCCCAGCACCCAATGCCAGTACACCCTCCGCCACACACGCCACCAAAGCAACCAGCGCCACAACCTATACCACCTGGAGTTGATGGTCTTCTGAGTTTCCTAATTGAGCTTAGGTCAACGCGTTTCATTATCTCACCCCCTCACCTTCTGTACTTACCCACTGACCATGTGTAGACACCTGAAGCAGATAGATACTATTACTCTGCGCTGTAGCATCCACCACCACATATAAAGCCAGTGCAGCCGCCACCGCAGATGATGCCAAACGCTGGGGTGCTAGCTACGCGGAGTGCAGTCAACTTTACCTTTCTGATCCCTGACTTCACTTGCCTATTACCCCCTTTCATTTCACTTAGGCGGATCACTACTCTGCGAATCCACAGTTGAAACCGCAGATTGACCCATCGCACCCAAGACCACAAATATAGCCTCCAGGAGTCGCCAAACGAACAAGTTTCTTGAGTCTCACCTTCTTAAGACCACCATACACGAGTTAACACCTCCTTTCGTCCGTTGACACCAGAACTACCAGTAGCCACATCTTCTGGTTGACATTACTTTCCACATGTGATTACGTAATCCTGCTAGTTTGGTAATAATTGACCATGTAAAAGCATATTATGATGAGCTAGGAAGGGTTTTCCAACTTCAGAGTGGACAGATCCTACGCCCTTCGTTCCTCCCAGACCGCCGAAACCTTAGGCTTTTGTCTCCACACCTCGTTGCTAGACAAAGGAGGACTCTCCACGGGCTCTCCACTCGTCATTCAGTCACCACCCGCAATGTAGAGCTCCTGAAACGTGAAGAAATAGACATGCGTTATTGCAGCAGCCTGGAGGTTCAGCCTCTTGTGCAGAGGGACGTGAGGTTCGATGGTTGGTCTGGTAGCAAAGTGTCACCCCTATTGACGGGTCCACAGAACCTCTCATGATGGTAACCCAACCTTCTTCACACTGGATCGACCCAACGCGAATAAGATGGCTGCGCCATGGTCTATAATGGACCCAGAAATTCAGATACTAACTTAAACCAATGAAACAGGAGAAGGAGAGAGTCCACTCTATGGCAAGACGCCGGAAGTACCCATCGCAGTTCAAGGCCCGGGTTGTACTGGAGCTGCTCAAGGAAGAGAAGACCGTGTCGGAGATTTCAGCTTAGCACGTAATTCACCCGACCCAGTTAACCAGGTGGCGGACAGAAGCTCTGGAGAAGCTCCCTGATCTGTTCGAGAAGACCTCCAGTTACGAAAAGGCCAAGGCAGAGTAGGAAAAGCACGTGGAGGATCCCTACTCCGAAATCGGCCGGCTGACCACGCAGCTGTCCTGGCTGAAAAAAAAGCTGGGGTCTACCTTGACGAGAAATGAGCGGTCCTCGCTGGTTGACTGGGAGACCAAGGAGGTCTCCATCAAGACCCAGGCGAGCCTGCTTTCCCTGAACCGGACGAGCCTGTACTACGAGCCCAAAGACCCATCCGATGAAGAAGTAGATATCAAACACAGGATAGACCGGCTCCACCTGGACTACCCGTCCTTTGGCTCTCGCAAGATAACGGCATGCCTGCGGCGGATGGGATACGTGGTCAACCGCAAGAGAATCCGGCGCTACATGCGTCAGATGGGGGTCACGGCGGTCTACCCAGGCCCCAACCTTAGCAAACGCAACCAGCAGCACAAGGTCTACCCCTACCTGCTGAGGAACCTGACCCCAGCCCATCCAGACCACGTATGGGGCATCGACATAACCTACATCGCGCTGAGAGGGAGCTGGATGTACCTGGTGGCAATCGTGGATTGGTACTCACGCTACATCGTTGACTGGGAACTATCGGACTCCCTTCACACAGACTTTGTGGCCACTGTTGTCAGCCGAGCCTTAAGAGGTTCCAGGCCCGAGATCCTTAATAGTGATCAAGGCTGCCAGTTCACAAGTCAGGATTACATAGACTTGCTTAAAAGAAACGGGGTTAAGATTAGCATGGATGGAAGGGGCCGGGCTCTTGATAATGCCATCACAGAACGGTTCTGGCGCACCCTGAAAGTGGGGGAAGTCTATCTGAAGGAGTATGCGACGCCCAGGCAGGCACGGCAAGAGATAGCCCGGTTCATAGACCTCTATAACAACTGGCGGCCGCACCAGTCCCTGAGCTACAGCACTCCCGCTGAGTTCTATTACGGGGCTGCCCCAGGGGCCTACGCGAACCGAGGCGTTGCTTAAGAAAACCAAAATCGTGTCTTGACATCGGGGTCCATTTCATATGGTGAAGTCGGTGGCTTAGACCCACCGAGTCCAGCACCTCAGCAGCTCGCTCCTGTTGCTCTTTCATGGTCAGATGGGTCTTAAATGTCAAGGGAACTAATACATTTTCCAGTGCAGTGAGATGCTGTAGAAGATAGAATTGCTGAAATACAAAACCCATTTGAAAACGTCTTAACTGGGCCAATTCAACTGATGACAGATCGCCTAGAATGACCTCTCGAAACCTCACTTGTCCAGTACTCGGCGCTGACAGTCCACTCAGCAGGTTTAGTAATGTGCTCTTCCCAGAACCGGAGGGGCCGAGTATAACCATGAATTCGCCGGTGTACACCTCAAGATTGAGCGGCTTCAATGCAGACACCGGCTTCCCACCGCGAGTATATGTCTTACTTATATTCATCGCCCGGATCTCTTCTTCTCGGTTGACAACACCCATTTCCGACGGCCTCCTCTACTCTGAAATACATTTGTGCAGCCAACTTTATGTCCAAAAAGAAACCCGGTAGCTCTCTTGAATCTTTCCGCAATGGTAGCTTTTCTACAAGCAGCCCGTCTCGCACAGGCAGGAGCCTCAGCATCTCGTGGACACTACCACAGTAGTCTTTGTGTTGCCCCCGCAAACTCTTCTGGACTATCCTGCGTTGGTTTAGCATACTCCCCACCCTCTCCCCCCTACCCCCCCATGCGCGGCCAACCGTGGGCCATCTGGGCAGACATGGCGGCTGGCTCATGGTATTCTGGACTTAGCATGTAGGCCACATTGGTGAGAGGAGTTTCTTCCATGCCAGACTACACCATTTCCCCAACACCCTACCCCGATGTCAATGCAGTTCTGAACAGACTGCTGTCGGGGGTGCGGACCGTTCTGACCGACGACTTTGTGGGCATGTATCTCCACGGCTCCCTGGCCATCGGCGATTTCAACCCAGAGCGTAGCGATATCGATATGCTGGTGGTTACCGGCAGCAAGCTGCCGGGCGAGACGGTTTCCGCCCTGAAGAACATGCACATCTCCCTCACAGGTAGCGGCCTCAAGTGGGCAACAAGGATGGAGGTCTCATACATCCCCCAGCAGGCCCTGCGCAGGTTCGACCCGGCCAATGCCAGCCACCCCGCCCTTCGCAGCGACGGCAACTTCGACATCGACCACCATGGGCCGGACTGGATCATCCAGCGCCACGTCCTCCGGGAAGAGGGCGTAACGGTGTGGGGGCCCGACCCCAAGACCCTGATTGACCTCGTTTCACCGGCGGACCTTCGTCAGGGAGCCCTGAAGACACTGAGCCAGTGGTGGGCTCCCCAACTCAAGGATACCTCCCGGCTGCAGAGCAGCGAGTACCAGGCCTACGCCGTCCTCACCATGTGCCGGATCCTCTACACCCTGGAGCACGGAGCCGTGGCCTCAAAGACAGCCGCCGCCCACTGGGCCCTAACGGCCCTTGATCAGCGCTGGGCCCAGCTTATAGAAAGGGCCCTGAACTGGCGGCCAGGTCTGACCATGGACAGCCCCAAAGAGGTACTGGAACTCATGGCTGCCGTGATAGAGGGGGATGGACAGATTCACCAGCTAGAGGAATATTGTGGCTTACCGAGAAATATATAGTGACAAATCTCTCTGGAGGTGGACATGGTGGAGAAGGCACTGGCGCTGGTATTGACAATTGCCCTGCTTCTGAGTCTTACGGTAGCTTGCAATGGAGAGGGAACAGGGACCGGCACAACCGGCAACGGCGAGATAGAGACCATTGAACCTGTGGCCGTTACCACCGAAAGCGGGCTCCGCATCTCAGTGGATCCCAGGATGGAGCTACTATCAATAGTGCAGTCACTGGCAGACTTTGCCAACAAGGGGATGATGATCAGCGAAGGCGCCCTTGACTACACAGACGACGTGAAACATCATTTCTCCGGCATGAGAAACCATGCCGCTATTAAGCAGTATGAGAGAATGGCCCGCGAGGGCTTCTCTTTCGACGCGCCACCCAAGTTGATGCTGTACCTCACCGATGACCTTGACGACATTGCCGACTTCGCATCCCTGGATGATGGTATCATCCGAAGGGCAGGGGGTAAGCGTTACATAATGAACTTCATCACGGAACTCAGGAACTTCAGAGATGAATCCGGTTTCAACGCATTCTACAATGCCCACAGTGATTACTACCAGCGGCTTGTGGTTGATACCGCCGCCAAGCTTGACACTGGCGACTGCCTTGGCGCCCTCATCGAGTACTTTGGGATTGAGCAGAGTAGCTACAACCTGGTCCTCGTCCCTCTCAACAGCGGCGGTTATGGGGCCACACTGGCAAACGCCGCCGGCAGGCCTGATGTTTATGCCATAATCCCTCCGCCTAGTCGTTCCACAGAGTCACTGGTATCCTTCATCTGGCACGAGTTCGGCCACTCATATGTCAATGCCCTGTCCGCCATCTACCGCCATCAACTCAATCAGTACGCCCACCTGTTCAACCCGATTGAGGACCGCATGAGAAAGCAGGCCTATGGTGGCTGGGAGACCACCGTCAACGAGCACATTATCAGGGCCATGACCTCACGGCTCAACGCCCGAGCCTACGGTGACGAAAGCGGCCTGGCGGAACTTCAGGGGCACTTGTCTAGAGGGTTCGTCTATATTGAGCCGCTCTACGAGGCCCTTTTAGACTACGAAGACAACCGGGAGACCTACCCCACCTTTGCGGACTTCTTCCCCAATCTGATAGGCACCTTTGCTGAGTTCTCCGAGGCCGACCCGGAAGCCATTGAGGCTCGCCTGGATCTGTTTACCGGCCCCATCAGTGCATGTCGCACATCACGGGTTTACATTGTCCCCACCAATGAGTCAGACCAGAGCGTGGAGAATGACATCAAGGCCTATGTGGAGAGCGACATTAGAGACAGGTTCAGCAAGGGCTCCGAGGTCCTAACCGACACAGAAGCGCTGCGAAGAGATCTCTCGGGCAATGATCTTATGGTGTATGGCACCCTCACTGGAAATCTCTGGCTCAAGGAGCGCCTGGGCGAAACACCCTTTGTTGTAGAGATCGACAGGATTGTGGCCGACAAGGCCTACGAGGGGAACAACCTGAGGTTCATCACCGCCTGGCCCAACCCGGATAACCCCCAACGGGGTATGGTTGTCTATACCGCTCAAAGAGCCGAGGACATAGTGGATATAAATACGGTGTTTCACGGGCCCAAGGATTTCGTTGTTGCCAGGGGACAGACCATTCTGGGTGAAGGGTACTACCAGAAGATGATTGATGGGCTTTGGTCCTTTGGGGATTGATGCTGCCCCCTAGCCCAGCTCGATCTGGGCGCCGGCGGCCTGCATCTCCCGGAGGCGGGCGTAGAGGCCCGCCATCTGCATTAGCTGGCCGTGGGTACCCCGCTCTACTACCCGGCCTTCCTTTAGAACCAGGATGCAATCGGCATTCTTGATCGTCGACAGCCGGTGGGCAATGACAATGGTGGTCCGCCCCTCCATCAGTTCCTCCAGGGCCTCCTGGATCAGGGCCTCGGTCTCGGTGTCCACCGCCGAGGTGGCCTCATCCAGAATGAGGATAGGCGTGTCGCGAAGCACGGCCCTGGCGATGGACAGGCGCTGTTTCTGCCCGCCCGAGAGCTTGACACCGCGCTCGCCGATATGAGTGTCATAGCCGTTAGGAAGGCTCACAATGAAGTCATGGGCTCTGGCCACCTGGGCCGCTTCGATGATCTCGTCATCGCTGGCGCCGGGCTTCCCGTAGGCAATGTTCTCATGGACCGTCCCGTTAAAGAGAAAGGTATCCTGAAGGACCATGCTGATGTTGCGTCGCAACGACTGCAGGGTCACTTCCCGGACATTGGTGCCGTCGATGAAGACAGCCCCTTGTTCGGGGTCATAGAAGCGGGGGATGAGGCTGACAATGGTGCTCTTACCGACACCGGTGGGCCCCACCAGCGCGTACATCTCCCCCGGCCTTACGGTGAAGGAGACATCCTCAAGAACCTTGACGCCATCAATGTAGCTGAAGTCCACCCCGGAAAACTCAATTTCGCCCTTAACAGCCCCCATCTTCCCGGCATTGGGCAGCTCTGCCACCTCGGGTTCCACATCAAGAACCTCAAAGACCCGCTCCCCGCCGGCAATGGAGTTCTGAAGGCTCTCGTTGACCCTGTTGAGGGCGTTGATGGGCTCATAGAACATGCCGAGGTAAAGAATGAATGCCACCAGGTCTTCAATGGGAAGGTTGCCGCTGAGGGCCAGCTGCCCCCCAAACCAGAAGACGATGACGACCCCCAGGGAGCTGAGGAACTGCAGGGTGGGGTTGTAGATGGCGCTGAGCATGATGGCGTAGATGATTGCGTAGGAATAGTCCCAGACCCGTTCACTGATGCGTTTGAACTCGTAGCCCTCCTGGGTAAAGGCCTGGATCTCCTTGATACCAGAAAGGTTGTCCTGGAGCTGCGAGTTGAGTTCACCAAGGGTGGCCTGGGCTCGCCGGAAGGCAGGCCGCACCCGCTTGGCAAAGTCCCCAACTACTATAACAATGAGGGGTATGGGGATCAGGGTGTAGGCAGCCAGGGCGGGGTTTAAGCTAAAGAGGACAATGGTAACCCCCGCAAGGATCAGGACGTTCCACATCAGCTCCGGCACGGCATGGGCCACCAGAAGTTCAAAGGTGGCCGTATCATTGACGGTCCGGGACATCAGCTGTCCTGTCTGTTTGTCGTCGTAGTATGAGAGAGACAGCTTCTGCAGGTGGGAGTAGACCCGCTCCCTCATGTCGGCCACCATGTTCCAGCCGGCAATGTGGGTCAGGTGGCGGTTCAGGAACTGGAACACCGCCCGCACCAGGTAGACAAAGACCAATATGAGGGTTAAGCGCCCAATCGCCGCGACGGCAACAGCTCCCGTCTGGGTTCCCCTCGTCAAAAGGCCGATCAAATCTCTCGTTATCCAGGGACCGGCCAGGTTGGCGCCGGTTGTTAGCAGTTGCGCGATGATGGCCGCTATTAGCAGCCATTTATAGGGTTTAGCTACCCTCAGAAGTCTCCAGACATAGTCCACGCTTTACATCTCTCCCCCGTAACAGATCTATCTCTCTTATCCACACTTACTTAGAATACTTCGGAATCCGAACTGAAATCTCCTGCTGGTCGGCTGGGGGATCATTGGCAGCCACGCTGGCAGACTTCCAGTTGACACAAAGAAGGCACCAAGCTTGGAATCCCCGTACATTTCTCCGAGTCGGGGTGCATGGCCGAGGTTTTCGTAGCTGAAGAACAACTTGCAACGGGAAGGGAATGGCTGAGAAGCCTGGTAACAGAAGAAGCCGGCGCCCTGCTGCTGGAATCGGCCGACGGTGACTGTCTCTTTGTCAGCAGTGATGAGATTTCCTGCGCCTATCTCTTCGAGGCCAAGGAATAGCGCTGGCTTTGCGCTGTTCCTCAGAACCACAACCCATGATTGGACACGGGACCGGTATTCTCGCATGCAGCCGGCGAATACCGGTCTCACCGTTTCGGGATCAGAAGGACCTACCTACCAGTAACCGGGGAGTAGGTAAAAGGTAAGCAGGTCGGCAACGATGTGGCCCATGATCAGTGGGAGAATTCCAAGGTACGAATAGGCGGCAGCAAAGAGGCCGCCCACAACCACCCCCATACCGAGATTATGGGCTGCTGGTAGACCAAAGAGAATACCGGAACCCAAGCCCCCCGCAACCAGCGCCAACCACTTAGGCCTCGGGGCAATCTCGCGTACCGCCAGAGCGATCCCAGGGAAAAGGAAGAGCCGGAACAAGGCCTCTTCGGTGAGCCCTGCCTGAACCGACATAACGGTAACCAACCACTTGTAGTTGGTGACCTCCTGTAACGCATATACATGGTCTGGAAACTCACTGATAAACCGGATCCCCCACAGGTTGAAGGCGCCGACGGCCAGACCGATGGCAATACCAATCAGCGCAGCGGCCCAGCGAGGTGGGACCCCCTCTTTGGGCCAGAAGGTCGGAAGCCCGATCTTGTCGGCAAGATACAGACCGGCAATAGTGATTAGCGCATACTGGATGCCAGAGAATATCAGTCGGTCTATGCCGGCCTCCATATATCCCAACTCACGAAACATGTAGGCGTTGCCGATGCCCCCGGTTAACCCAATCAACGCTCCGGCGACAACAAAGTCGAACCTTCTAGTCTCTCGCCATCCCTTCAGAACCACAAATACACTTAGGCCAGCAACTAGGAGCCACAAAATCACAGAATCCCTCTCACTCTCTACCCATTGATGGTGTCTGTCAGCGCATCTAGCTTTGAACCGCTCCAGACTGCTCCCAATCGTCCAGGTCAGTGCTGGTGTAGTCTCGGAGCATCTTCATGCAGTTGTGGTAGCATACACTCTCCAGCTCACTCTCAGTAAACCCGTACATTCTGAGTGCATCCAGCGCTTCTCCCCAGGAGAAATCGTCATAGTCACTGGCCCAGAAGAGGCGATCGCCCAACAGATCAAACAGCCATCTCACATGGGGGTTGAAAGGAGTGTCACAAAAAAGGTTCTGAATTGCTGATGTGTCGAAATAGAGGTTTTCAGGTAGCCTGAATCTCAGCTTGAATAGCTGTTGGAACTGGTGTCCCCCGCAGTGAACCATGACGACTGGATTGTCTACTCTTGAGGCGAGGCTGATAATATGGAGAGGGAGCCCCAGTTCTTCTTTGATCACGGGATTGGAGTGAACCTGGATGATCCAGCGTCTATCCCGTATTCTCTTCAGGACCGGCTCCAACGGCTTTATGATTGAGCTATTGGGGAACAAGCTGGGATAGACCTTTATCCCAATAATGTTCTTGTTGCCTCCATACTTCTCAATATCAGCAAGGTTCCGGTCCATATCTGGTACCATGTTCAGTAAGCCCCTGAAGTACATCCCGTACCTTCTGGTGATGATGTCCAGGTACTCATGTCTGGTTGTATTGGCTGCAAGGATCCCGCCTCTCACCCCGCTTGCTAGCATCTCCGTGGTAATCTCCTCAATAAAGGGATCGAAATCGGCTTCGGTCTCAAAGGTCTTGCCCGAAGTACAGATGTGCATATGAGCGTCAACAATCACTCCGACAACCTCCCTTATCTCTAGGTGAGCATTCTATTCTGAAACACCAGTTCAAGATTGCGGAAGAGCTTGTCACCTGGTTTCCGAATAGGAGATGATCGCTTCCATCACGGTATCCTTTCCCTGGACGTAGTCCTCAAAAACAGGATGGACTATGAAATCGGGTATAAGGGTGTTCTCTTCTTCACACTTCAACCCATAGTGATATCCGTAGGAAAACCGCTGGGTCGCACACTGAACTGTCATTCCTGAGTTGGGTAGCTCAAAACTCCTAAGGTTTCCATACATGTTTGGGCCTCCACCCGTTGGTTCGCCGAACAAGAGAGCCTCAGTCGACACCCTTATCCTAATGGCATTAAGGACCCCGGCAGAGAACGTATCGTTGCCAACAATGACAAAGAGCCGCCCCTTCTGGTTGATCTCCTGAATGTCCGGCAACAGATGCGTGAAAAAGTAGCTGCCGACCTCAGAATCCCCGCCGATGTTCCTGCGAAGGTCAATAACGAAACTGTTGACGTCACTTGTGTGCACTGCTTCAAGGAGACCACTGCGCAACTGGGAGAAGCTCTTAACTCCCAAGCTTTCGTAAATAGCAGGGCTATGTTCTTTGAAGTAAGGAACGTCACGGGAGCGGTTGAACTGGAAGTACAAGAGCTTATACTCTGGAATGTACTCGTACCAGTAGGGCAGATCGCTCTTCAGCCAAAGCATGTCCTCCTTGGACTCTTCAGTCAATACCTCTTCCCATGTGATGTCTGCGGCTTTCCTTGGATATACATTTATCTCATGGATCCGATCGCCAGCATCCGCCAACTGAAGCCTCAAGCTGTCGCCCTCGGCCAGGCCCAGACTTACCATCATATCGGGACTGGCAAGAACTGATGGCACTGAGGACCTGACCCAATACTTGTTCTCGTGGGATATCACTTCTCCAATAGTGTCTACTACAACTCCCAGTGATTGACCACCAACTCCAACAACTCTTTTCCCCAAGGCGTTGTGCAGATCATCGCTGGCGGCAACCACCCGGAGTCCGTCTTCAAACCAGGCGAATTCCAATGGATACACAGTCTGGTTCAGGTCTGGAAACACCGCTAGAATGGGAACCGTTGTGTGCGCATCACCAAGTGTCGCTACAGCTTGCTTTATCCGCAGCCTGACTTGATCTTCGGCTAGATACGGCAGGTCTGCCCTTAGATCGTCCAACATGGCATCCCACTCTTGCTCAGAGACCATCATGAATGGTACTGGGTGTCTTCTCGGCAGTTCCGTCCTGAGATACTCAATGTCTTCTATCCAGGCATTTACCGTAGCCTTATCAGCGACAACACGGCAGCCCACAGTGATAGCTATTACCATAAGCAGTACTAGGACTCTTTCTGCTCCCGTCCTCATCATCCGCTCCTCGAGCGCAGAGTCTAGACAACCTCCTCCGTTGAAGGGCGTACGGCAGCCTCTAGCAGTGCAACACTGTTGCTTGAACTATCCAGAGAAGCGCGCACACCCAACGGCAGAGTCAGCATGGGGTCGGTGTGGCCTGTATCAAAGCCTGTGACTACCGGGAATCGGAGACCCGCCAGGGATCGCTCTAGCACAGCCGGGAAGTCAATCCGGGCCACCAAGTGACTTGGACACGGACGCCCTACAATCATTCCCGCCAGGTCTTCAAAGCCTTTGGCCCGGGTAAGGGCTTCCAGCTTCTCCTGAAAGGTCTCAGGGGGATTGTCATGCTCAGGTGTATTGAAGTCCCAGAACACAACTTCCCAGAACAGTATCTTTCCGGACAGGTTCGGCAGCAGGCCCTCTTCCATTAGCTCAATGAGGTTGTCCAGACACCCGCCAATTAGACGCCCCTCCGCTTGTCCCTCTCTGAGCCAGTGATAGCCAGCATTGACGTTGCGCTCTGTCCTGGCACCTGACCCGTCTTCGGCGGCGTTACCCATGAACTCCTCAGTCCAATAGTCGGCGGCCGGAACTGCCCCAACAAGGTCCCCGGCAATGACCCTCAGGAAGTTGTCTTCTGTATACGGGTGAACATATGGATGCTCAGCAAACTCGCCGCCAACTACTGGACCGTAGAATGTGACCAGGCCCGTGAGCCTGTGAAGCCCAACCAAGATTGAGGTGTTATCACTGTATCCACACACAACCTTCGGAGAGTTCTCAATAATGGCTCTGTCTAGAAACGGCAACACCCGAATGGAGCCAGACCCGCCAAACAGGGCCACAATCCCGTCGACTTCTGGATCCTCAAAGAAAGCATTCAGGTCGCCCGCAGCAGTCTTGGGGTCTGTGCTGCCTTCTCGATGGTGAGGTGCCAGTTTGACCCGAAAGCCCAGGCTCTCCAAGTAACTTATACCTCTGTGCGTAAGCCGAACCGTATCTTCGGTTAACCGGTTCGCTGTGAGATGGACTAATCCCAGAGTATCACCTACCGTTACAGCTGACGGTTTGATAAGCCTCACATCTGACCTCCGTTCTAGATTGTCTTATCGCTCCGAGCAGAAGCAATCGCCGCTTCTGGTCCGCCCTCTCCTACCTGCTACTGCGTTGGTATATCTTTCCTCTAAAGCGTACCATTACCTCGAACGAGTAGTCAATGCCTGCAGGGTGCAGCTGGCCCGGAGTTGCTCTCGTTCTTTGTGCCTCTGAGGTGACCGTAAAGTGCATCCCCTGGGAAGGCATTCCAGGTCTGCAAGTCGAACCATAGACCTGATGTCATTCGTTGAATGGAGGTTGGAGCTCTAAAAAGGGAGTTGAGTAGCAGGTGATGAGGGAAGCTCTCTTGATTGTCGTCCTAGGCCTTCTCTTTCTGGAGTGGCTGTTTTGGATGTCCCCACTCAAGGGGCATTTTGCGAGTCTGACCAGATCTCTCTGGTCCTGGCACAGCATAGGGTATTACATCTTTCCCTATCACTACCTGGCTCGCATAGCGTTTCTTAGCCTGGTGCTCTCCGTCTACAGAGTGGAGCTCTGGACGCCGTTGATGGGCGGCAGATTGGCCCTTTCCCTTGGGGTTGGCCTTGCAGTCAGTGCCCTGCTTGTGCTGTTGTCCACCAAAGGCTCCCGAAGGGGCTTGAAAGTGCTATTGCGCCTGCATCGGAAGCAAGACTTGCCCTTCTGGCTAGACAAAGTCTATCTGTTTGTGTATCCAGGCTTGATGGAGGAACTGATCTTCCGGTGGGTTCTCTTAGCAGTCCTATGGCCCCTGGCGTCGTGGTGGTCTATTGCGGTGATGACAGTGTACAACCTTATCTGGCATCTCCCAGTCTGGACCCATCAATTTGGTCCTATCTTCGAATCTAGGGGTAGAGCGTTGATACTGATCCTTCCCGCTGCAGCTCTGTCCATCCTGTTGGGCTGTCTGGCAGTGATTACACACAACCTGTTGGGTGCCGTTCTGATCCACGGTGTGGCGGACTGGCTCGGGTCCATTCAGCAGTCCCTAGTGTTTCCAGCGACCCAAGGGTCTAAGGAGGTCTCGACATAAAGGCATTGATAGTTCTGTGTGAAGCCTTCACTGAATACGAGTATGAGTTGATTGTCCTTGCCCTTTACCATCAAGGGGTCAAGTTCGATGTCGTTGGCGTAGATCAGAGAGAAGTGACTGGAATGCTCGACATGAGTGTGGATCTCGACCGCACACTGGCCGAAATTGACCCGGGGGAGTACTCAGCACTGGTTCTACCTGGCTTTGCCAATGCTATCCTTAAGGGCAACGGTGAGTTGGTGCCTGTGGATCATGCGGCAGTAGTTAGCAACGAGGACGTGCTCGATGCCGTTCGGCTATTTCACGAAGATGGAAAGCTTCTCGCTAGTATCTGTGCCGGTACACGCCTGCTGGGGGCAGCAGGCGTACTTGCGGGCCACAGCATCGCCACGGAGGGGGAACCCCCCACGGGTGCGATCAAAATCGGGAAACTTGCGGTGCAAGACGGAAACATCATAACTGGCCTTGGTCTAAGGCCCTTCCACTTCTGCGCGCTCCTGGTCGAAGCCCTGGTAGGGGAAAACGGCGCGTCGTCGGCATACAATACAATCCAAGTGCCTAAGGGCTCCGTGTCACCAGTCATAATCTCTGCATGGAATAATCAGAGACTGGTTGCCCATGACACTGTTCTACAGCTGGCTGAGCTATGAGGAAAGCGCTGTTTAATCACATTGTGGAGACCTCAGACAATGTTGTCCTTGCACCTGCTTTCCAAATGAAGGTGTAAAATATACATAAGTTAAGTAACTTGAAGATGCCCTGTATGGGGGAGGTCGGAGCTATGTGGGAAAACAATGGTTAGTGGAAGGAGGGAAGCTTGTGAGCAAGGGTTTTCAGATGTTTATAGTCATTTGTTTATCGTTGATAACCGCACCCTCTATTGTGGTCACTTTTATATATCTAACACCTAATCCAACCTATACATTGGCCCACATGTCCGGCGGTGCACTGTTGCTGATCTTCGCGCTTCTCGCCGCCATCGGCACGTCGACTGTGTATCCTAGCTTGTCTAGTTTGTGTGCTAGTTTGTTTGAGGGTGAAGAGAACTGGCGTCTCGAAGAACTTAAAGAAACAGAAGAGTAGGCTTCAGATTGTGTCCAAACTGGACTTATAACGGCTGGCACCCTTTACTGAGCGTCGCTTCATCAACGTACAGATGGCGCGGCATTCATTGTCGTGCCACGGGACATAGACGTTGCTGTGCAGTTTGAGGAGCAACTGACAAAAGACCAGGTGCTGGAAAAGTGCCTTGAGTTAGCCGCCAACTGCAGCCATGAACTGGGTTTTGAGGTGGATGTTCATTCACTGAATCAGGCCTCCATAGCCCTCCGATTTCACGTTAACGAAGGGGGATGACAGTATTGAGGATCCTGGTCATCGGCGGCACCGGGTTCATCGGCTCCAAAGTGGTCGATCATCTGAGCCAGTTGGGACATGAGGTCGCGGTCTTCCACCGCGGCAAATCGGAACCTCAGTCGCCCAGCAAGGCGCTGAACATCCATGGAGACCGCCATGATCTTGAAAGGTGTGCTGACGAGTTCCGGAGCCTGTCACCCCAGGTGGTAGTCGACATGGTCCCTCTGCAGGAGCGTGACGCTCTAACCGTGGTCGGAGCGTTTTCCGGTGTTGCAGAGTGCCTCGTCTCAATCAGCAGTCAGGACGTCTACAAGGCCTACGGCCTGCTCATAGGAATCGAGTCAGGTCCTCTTCAAACCGTTCCGCTAACCGAAGACGCAGCCCTGCGTGAAACCCTCTTTCCCTACCTCGGCAAGACCCCCAGGAATGCCGACGACCGGACAGGTGGATGGACGCGTACGACAAGATAGCGGTGGAACGCGTGGTACTGGCAAACGCTGACCTGCCAGGCACCGTTCTCAGGCTGCCAATGGTGTACGGCCCTGGAGACAGCCAACACCGTTTGTTTGAATATCTGAAACGAATGGATGACAACCGCCCAACCATTCCTGTGGATGAGGGACTGGCGTCCTGGCGCTGGACCCGCGGCTATGTTGAGAATGTGGCTGCCGCAGTGGCATTAGCGGCAACCAACCCGCGAGCCACTGGCCGTGTGTATAATGTGGGAGAGGATAAGGGGCGGTCAACGATTGAGTGGATTGAGGAGATTGGCGGCGCCGCTGGCTGGAGAACCTGTTTCGCTGGAGGACGCTCTCACTAAAGCAGTCCAATGGGAAAGAACCAATCCACCAGCTGACGTCGAAGACAGGCGCTTTGATTATGCAGCTGAGGACACAGTACTCAATGCGACGTCTTAATAACAGTTCATCAGGGTCCTTTGCGTATGTCTTCCATTGACGCGGGAGGCAGCAGTCCCGGCTTAATCCACCAGTTCTCAACGATGGTCTGCGGGCCGCTTTGGAGTTTCCGCTCTACTCTCACGAACAGAAAGACTCCGTCTTGGAGTCCGCCAACAACTGACCACCGCTCAACCATGACAGAAACCACGTCTCTTTCATTGTTGTAATGTTCTTCAAGCACGTTCCACACTGCCGCCTTGTACCAATAAGCGTATAGAGGGAAACCAATAAGAAGTAACGCTAGAACAGCTATAAGAAGGACTGCGCCCTGCTTCCTCATCCAAGATACCTCCTGAAAATACAGACAATGCCAACTCCTGTACTTCAGGATATCAGCCTTGCACAATCGCAGCAACAGCCTCTTGCGAAACCTACCCACACCCGCCACATGACTCGACTCCCTATTTTATGCTTGACAAAGACCGGTCCGGAGGAATATGATGAGAGTGCACTATACAACTAGTGCACTAATGCATTAGTCATCCCTTGCGCCCTATCGGCCGAAGGAGGGAAGCCGTGAAACTCAAGCTCGATTTTGACGCCGCCAAGCCCATCTACCAGCAGATCATTGATGCGCTCTGCCGGGCCGTAGCCCGGGGCGAGCTGAAGCCAGGGGACAAAGTCCCCTCTCAACGCGACATGGCCGCGCACCTGCAGGTTAACCCTAACACCGTTCAGCGCGCCTATCGCGACATGGAGCGCGACGGGTTGCTGGAGACAGCCCGCGGCACCGGAACATTTGTCACCGAACGCCCCGAACTCCTGAAGGACATCAAACAGGACCTGGCCTTCCGGGAGGTATCAGGGTTTATTGAGGGACTCAGGGCCCTTGGCTACGGTGACGATGAGATGCTGGCGCTCTTGGAGTCAGAGATTAGGCGGCTTCAAAGCCCCAAGCTGACGAGGAATTTACCGGTTACGGAAGAGGAGAAAGAGGAGGATGAAGATGACAGGACCCGGACTCAACTCAAGTAACCCCAGACCGCCGGCGGTCTCAATCGAGGGCCTAAGCAAGCTCTACCACCGCACCACCGCCCTGAAGGAACTGGATCTGCTGATTGACGGCGGCGCCATAGTCGGTGTACTGGGACCAAACGGCAGCGGTAAGTCAACTCTTCTCAGAACCATCGCCGGGCTCTGCCGACCCGATGCCGGGCAGGTGCTGGTCTCGGGGCTGCCGCCGTCACCGCGCACCAAGGAGTTTGTGGCCTATGTGCCAGAAGGAAGCTACCTCTATTCCTGGATGACCCTGGGCCAGACCCTGGACTTTGTTGGG
>LADL02001286.1_pt1 | contig 21405 bp, 18 predicted proteins | sample 619721 | NCBI WGS metagenome assembly LADL02 (sample SAMN03397408, study PRJNA257561) | rock porewater metagenome | biome: terrestrial; feature: Opalinus Clay rock; material: porewater; isolation source: Opalinus Clay rock porewater BRC-3 borehole | place: Switzerland: Mt Terri URL, St-Ursanne ...
CTGGTCTAGGCCCTCTTGATACTCAGCCCGATCCGCCCCCGCTCCCGGTCGAGGTTAATCACGATCGCTTGGACGCTGTCGCCAACCTGGACCACATCAAGGGGATGCTCAACAAAGTCGTTGGATAGCTCTGAGATGTGGATGAGGCCATCCTGCTTGACCCCGATATCAACAAAGACCCCGAAGTCAACGACATTGCGGACCGTGCCAGAGAGGAGCATTCCCTCTTCCAGGTCATCAAAATCAAGCACATCGGTGCGAAATACCGGCTTGGGGCTGTCTTCCCTTGGGTCGCGACCGGGACGGGACAGGTTCTTCACAATATCTTTGATGGTTGGGATACCCGCTTCCAGGCTGGCGGCCAGTTCCTGGTAGTCAATAGTCCTCTGGCGGATGGTTTCGGCCCCAGCCGCGCTACCGAGTTCGCTGGCGGGGATATCCAGGAGATCGACAACCCCGGCGGCGATGTCATAGGATTCAGGATGGATGGCGGTGTTGTCAAGCCTGTTGTCCGAGTTGGCGACCCTTAGAAACCCAGCGCACTGCTGGAAGGTCTTTGGTCCCATGCCCTTAACCCCTGTTAGGGCCAGGCGGTCCGGAAAGGGACCCTTAACCTCCCGGTGGTCCACTATTCTTTCTGCCAGGGTGGGGCCGATGCCTGCCACGTAGGAAAGCAGGGCGGGTGAAGCCGTATTCACCTCAACACCCACCTGGTTTACACAGCTTTCAACGACAGCGCCCAAGGCCCCAGCCAGGTTAGACTGGTTGACATCGTGCTGATACTGGCCCACCCCGATGGCCTTAGGGTCAATCTTGACCAGTTCCGCCAGGGGGTCTTGGAGCCTGCGAGCGATAGAGATGGCGCTTCGAAGGGACACGTCAAGGCCTGGAAACTCCCTTTTTGCCAGGGGAGAGGCCGAATAGACGGAGGCGCCGGCTTCGTTCACTATGGTGTAGCTCAGAGACCTGTCCTTTCCAGCCCAATCAGAAAGGTTCTCTGCGACAAAGGCCTCCGTCTCCCGGCTGGCAGTGCCGTTCCCGATGGCAATAATCTCAATGCCAAATTTGGCCACAAGCCTGCCAATGGTCTCCTTTGCGGTCCGGGTATCATTTCGGGGGGGCACAGGGTAGATGACACCGGTCTCCAATAGCTTTCCTGTTGGGTCAACCACCGCCAGCTTACAGCCGGTGCGGTAGGCAGGGTCAAGCCCGAGGACCCTTCGGCCGGAGACTGGGGCCTGCAGCAGGAGCGAGCGCAGGTTGGCAGAGAACACCTTGATGGCCTCTTCCTCGGCGGTCTCCGTCAGCTCCCTGCGAGCCTCACGCTGAAGGGAGGGTCCCAACAGACGCGAGTAGGCATCCTCGGTACAGGATTGAAGGAATTGGCCCAGGGCGGAACCCATCTCTGTCTTTATAATCTCGCCCTGCAAAGCCCTGACAGTGGAATCTATAGGAAGGTCGACAGTGACTTTCAGGAACCCCTCTCGCTCACCCCGGTTGGTGGCCAGGACCTGGTAGGATCGGAGGCGCTTCAGGCCAGCCTCAAACTTGAAGTAGGTCTCATACTTCCTGGCCTCGGGGGTCTGCTTCTCAGAGTCGTCTTCCGCGCGGGACACCAGCTTCCCCTGGCGCCAGAGGAAGTCCCTTGCTGTTGCCCTCAGCCCTGCAGAGTCTGATATTCGCTCAGCAAGGATGTCGCTGGCGCCCTGGAGGGCGTCGTCGACAGATTCAACCCCTGCGTCCGTATTAACGAAGTCTTGGGCCAGGGCCGTCAGGGCCGCGACATCCACTGGGTCTGGAAAGTCCTGTCCCCAGAGGAGGTCAGCCAGGGGCTCTAGCCTCTTCTCAATGGCAATGGTAGCCCGTGTACGCCGCTTGGGGCGATAAGGCCTGTAGAGGTCTTCTACTGTCTGCAGGACCGTGGCCGCCCTGATGCCTTGCTCCAGGTCAGGGGTGAGCTTCCCCTGTTCTGCGATGAGTCGAAGGACTTCATGTTTCCGGTTCTCCAAGGTCCGTAGGTAGTCCAGGCGTTCTGAAAGGGTTCTGAGGGTCTCCTCATCCATCTCACCGGTGACTTCCTTACGGTAGCGGGCAATAAAGGGGATCGTGTTTCCGTCGTCCAGAAGGCCGATTGTCTCAGCGAGCCGCGCCTCTGGCCTCTCTATCTCTGCGGCCAGGATCGCCAGGATAGACTGTTCCCGCCCGGCGGTGGTCACCGTTGCATGCTGAGGGTCATGATTGGCAGAACCCGTGGTATCTGACATGGATAATACCTCCTGTGATACTTACTGGCCTAGTAAAAGGTATACCACCAGGAAGACCCTGTCAACCATGAGCCCAAGAAGCTCAAGGTGTGGTTGTTGCGACCGGAGTGGGTTCTTGTTGTCATCAACGACGGAAGTTTGCTATAATCTATACAATAAAGCTTTTTAGCTAAGCGAAATATCTTACAACCGAACCAACTCACCTTGGGGGAGGACACATGGTGGCGGAGGAGCAGATTGACCCAGAGACTCCAGAAGAGAAGACGAGAAAAACTGAATTAGACCTGACCCAGATGCCGCTGCAGAAGAGTGTCATGACCCTGGCCATCCCCGCGGTCCTGCGGATGTCTCTCCAGACTATAGTCGGGGTTGCGGCCCTCGCCATAATCGGACGGCTGGGAACTGAAGCCGCCGCCGCCGTTGGCTTGGGAAACCGTCTGGTTTTCTTTTTTATCGGTGTGCTTATGGCGCTCTCAATTGGGACTACGGCCCTTGTGGCCCGCTTTACGGGAGCAAAGGACCCGGGTCGCGCGGAAGAGGCTGTCCGGCAGTCAGTTATTCTCGCGTTCTTTATCGGCATTGGTGTTGCCCTTCTTGGCTACTTATACGCTGAGGACGCCATCAGGATAATGATTTTCCTGCAGGACGACCTGGATCAGACTGTCATTGCCTGGGGCGGTATCTACCTGCGCTGGCTGTCGGTGTCAATGGTTCTGGGAGTCTTCCTCTTCATTGCTAACGCGGCTTTGCAGGGTGCAGGTGACATGAAAACCCCCCTTTACCTCATGGTAGTGGTCAATGTTATCAATGTGTTTCTTGCCTACGTCCTCATCTACGGCTATGGGCCTTTTCCGCAGCTCGGTATTACCGGGGCGGCGATTGCCGGCGGCGTATCACGGGCCATTGGTGGCGCTGCCGGCCTGCTGGTCCTCTTCAGCGGCAGGTTTGCCGCCTATATGCCTTGGTATGGCCCCTACAGGTTCCATGTTCCCATGATCAGGGCCCTGATTTTTGTGGGCGTACCTGCAGCCATCGAGAACCTTGTACGCCAGAGCGCTCAGATGATATACACAATTCTAATTGGTGGTCTGGGGACCGTTGCAATCGCCGCGAACACCTTTGCCATGAGCGCGCAGTCCTTCTCATTTATGCCAGGCTTTGGCTTCAGCGTAGCGGCGACATCCCTGGTAGGTCAGAACCTGGGCGCCAAGCAGCCGGACAAAGCGGAGCAGGCGGGCTGGGAGTCGCTGAAGTGGTCCGTCTACTTTATGTCTGTGATGGGGCTCATTTTCTTCTTTTTCCCCCGGCAGGTGCTAGCCATCTACACCAACGACCCTACCGTAATGGAACTGGCTGTTCCCTGCCTGATGGTAATCGCCATTTCTCAACCGTTTTTGGCGTCCATCATGGTGTTGGCGGGCGGGCTCAGGGGCGCAGGTGATACCAAATGGGTCATGTACATAACCGCTGCAGGGAACTGGGGAATCCGGCTTGTGTTGTCGTATCTCCTTGGTTTCTCTCTCGGTTGGGGCCTGACAGGCGTGTGGATCGCCATGGGCCTGGATATGATCTTGAGAGGTATCCTCACGTTTTGGCGTTTCCGTTCTGGCAAATGGAAGGACATTGAACTGCCCACCGACGATCAAGATGGCCCGGCCCAGGGCCTTCTGGGTCGTGACAGCGGTAGGGAAGAAGTTGCTGCGGAAGCCAACTGAACAACGAGCTTCCTCTATGGATCTACCTCTATACCTTTAGACCTTGGTCAGGGCATGGTTTGATAGGATGGCGTAGGCCAGGTTAAAGGGTTGGCCCCGGAAGATACAGTGATGTGTTCCCAATTGGTTTCCTGACTTACCAGGGGCTGAACGGTAATGGCGTCGCATTAGAAGAAGCCCTTCCCGTGATATAAATGTCTGGGTATAGGAGCGTTTTGTCTCGGTAACGTGCTCAAGGCAGACAAAATCGACATTGTCAATGCGAGCAACCGCTGGCTGCAGAATGTAGTTGTTGCGGCCACCCCACTCCCACCTAACCCCCGGCTTCAGTACGATGGGCCAGATCTCAAGGCCCGTGGTGATGACGGCCTTGGCGTCTAAGGGGACCTCCTCGGGGGTCATGGGGAGATCGTTTTGGAAGAAGGGGACACTGCCATTATGGAGGCCGTGGTAGGTCAGAGCCTTGCCTACCATTTCTTCGTCTTCATCAATGTAGTAGTAGGTATAGACACTGGAAGGATGAGAGGAGATCTCATAGCAGGTCCTACCATTGACCACAGCAACACCGTTTGCCCTCCGGGTCCAAGGGATATGGCCTGTCACCTCACCGCCTTCAAAATAGATGGTCCAGCCGTCTTCCGTGGTTTCACCCCTAAAGAGAGCGCCAAAGGACTGCGCTTTCTGCAGGTCAACGACAATAGTGGACGCGTGCCACGTGTCAAGCTTAACCTTTGGTACGTACATAGGTGCTTCCAGCGCCAACACCCTCACCTTCCTTCTAGAGAAACACTGATGTTGGTAATATTCGGCATCATGCAGCGGGTTCCTTCCCAGAAATACACTTGACTTACCGAAATTTGCTACCAATGTTAGATTTCCTGCCGGGTTTGAGAAACTAAGCTGTATTAGATATAATTGGTTTACTCTCATTAGAGGAATAGCTGGAGGAGGCGAAGGTGTGGACGACAGAAGACAGGAGCTAATTGAAGAGGGAATTAGGAGAATCTCGTGGGCCGATGCCAAGATGCCGGTTCTAAAGTCAATTCGTGACGACTGGATGCAAGAGAAGCCCCTTGCTGGGCTGCGGATTGCTGCATGCCTTCATGTCACAACTGAAACCGCAAACCTGGTTCGAACACTGGCTGAGGGCGGGGCCGAGGTTCGGCTCTGCGCGTCCAACCCCCTTAGCACCCAGGACGACGTTGTTGCTGCTCTAAACGAGGTGTACGGAATCGCCACCTTTGCTAAGCGCGGCGAAGGTAAGGAATCATACTATGACAACATTCGGGAGGCCCTTGCCGTCAATCCCCATATCACCATGGATGATGGGGCTGATCTGGTCTCGGTGTTACATACTGAAAGGCAGGAACTGCTTGAAGAGATCATTGGAGGTACCGAGGAGACGACAACAGGCGTAATCCGGCTGAAAGCCATGGCCGCCGAGGGCGAGTTGAGGTATCCTATCGTTGCTGTCAATGATGCCCTTACAAAGCATATGTTTGATAACCGTTATGGAACAGGGCAGTCAACCATGGATGGTGTTCTGCGGGCAACAAACAGGCTCATTGCTGGTAGTATCTTTGTTGCGGGCGGCTATGGTTGGTGCGGTCGCGGGATCGCCATGCGCGCCAGGGGTTTGGGCGCCAGGGTCATCGTTACGGAGATTGATCCCCTTCGGGCCCTGGAGGCGGTGATGGATGGGTTTGAGGTTACCACAATGGCTGAGGCAGCCAGGGTTGGCGACATCTTTGTAACCTCTACCGGCAACATCAACGTCATTGACGCCCATCACTTCAAGGCGATGAAAGACGGGGCCATAATGGCCAACAGCGGACATTTCAACGTTGAGATCAACACCGAAGCCCTGGCAGAGATGGCCCTGGAACAGACAGCGGTTCGGGAGAATGTTGTGGAGTACAGGATGCCCGACGGACGAGCCCTCTGTCTCTTGGCAGAAGGCCGGCTGGTGAACCTGGCTGCCGCGGAAGGCCATCCGGCTTCGGTAATGGACATGAGTTTCGCCAATCAGGCCCTGGGTGTTCAGTACCTCATGGATAAATCCAGTGAGATGAAGGTTGGGGTCTACCCGGTGCCAGAGGACATTGACGCCGAGGTCGCCAGACTAAAACTTGGCAGTATGGACATTGACATTGATGTTCTCACAGAGGAGCAGGACCGGTATCTCAATAGCTGGCAATTAGGGACTGAGTAGGGGGCTGAATAACCGTCTACCCCCTGAGCCAAACTAGGTAGGATTTGGCTTCAGGGGGTATTTTTGTTGGAAGGGCTTCATAGGCATGAGACCAGGGAACCCAGAGTATTCCATAGACGCAGCCTGGCAGTGGCGGTGCTGTTTACTGTCATTCTGCTAGGGCTGTTAATAGGGGTCGCCAACATCCAGATCATTGACGGCCGCGATCTGGCCTGGGACTGTGTTCGCTCCCGCTCGAACTGGGTGTCCCTTGAGAGCCTGGACGGGGCAAGGGAGATGCTCCACTCCCGGGGTATGGTCCTTGACCGCAATGGGATTTCACTAACGGGGGCTTTCAGTCGCTGGCGAGTGATAGCGATACGGCAGTTGTTTCTGCCTCAGTCCTACTCTCAAGATGGTTCCGGCGACCTTGTTCCCGACCAACTGGCGCCAGAGGCCGCAGAGCGCCTCAAAGGGCTTGCCAAGACTCTCGGACAGGATAGGATGGACCTCAAAAAGGAGATTGAGGCCGGCACCGTGGTCAAGCTGTCTGAGGTTTCACAGGCTACAGCCCACCATATCAATGGAAGCAAGTGGCCGGGCATTGTTGTCATGGAGGAGGTTGTCCGCTACGGGGATAATCCCCTGGCCCAGCATGTTGTTGGCTATCTGGGCTACCCCGACCACAATGAAACCCGGAGGGCAGGCAATGGTTCGCGACTTGCAGGGATTGACGGGGTCGAGCGGTCCTTCGACAACATACTCTCGGGGGGGGCCGCCCGGGCGATTGTGGCCTACCTTGACGGCCATGGGTCGATTGTGCCTGGACTGGGCATTCGGCTGCGAGAGGGTGGGGGGAATGAAACTGATTCCACTGTCATCTCTATGCTTCAATCGATTGGATGGGTAGATAGGGCCCCGGGTGACGTGTGTCTCACCCTGGATAGCAGGGCCCAGGCCCTTGTGGAAGGGGTCATGGACAGGACCGGGGTGAGGGCCGGCGCCGTTGTTGTGGCTTCGCCCAGAACCGGTGAGATCCTGGCCATGGCATCTCGCCCCAATTACAGGCCCGATCAGGTCGGTGACCTGGTGGAGGGCTCCAGGCGGGGCGATGATGGGGGGGGAGCCCTCCTCAACCGGGCCCTGGGTGGAAGTGTGGGGTATATACCGGGATCAGTCTTCAAGCTGGTTGTGGCGGCAGCGGCCCTGGAGAACAGGACCCTGACCCCGTCAGAAACAATCTACTGTGAGGACGGCATCCAGGTTGGAGATCGCTTCTTCGAGTGCCGCCACCCTGACGGAGATGGTTCAATGAACCTGATTGAGGCCCTCGCCTATTCCTGTAACTCCTATTTCGTCAAAGTTGCTCTTGAGGTTGGAAGCGACGCCATCCTTGAGAAGGCCAGGGAGCTTGGTCTCGGGTCGCGGGTGGGGGTAAGGCTGCCAGGAGAGGCAGAGGGACTACTGCCCTCAGGTGGCCTTGGTGCCGGTGATTTAGCCAACCTTGCCATCGGCCAGGGTGAACTGCTTGTAACGCCCCTCCAAGTGGCGCAGTTGGTCAGCACCATAGTCAACAACGGTGTCCAGGTTCCACTGCACATCTTCAAGGAGGTGCGCGCAGGCAATGGATTTCCCGTTACCAGCTACAGTGGGGGCAAGAGTGAACGGGTGATGCGGGCGGTGGTCGCCACCTACCTGCGCCAGGGCATGGAGGCGGTGGCCCGCTCCGGCACAGGCAAGCAGGCCTGGGTGGAGCCCTGGGGCTGCGGTGTCAAGACGGGCTCAGCGGAAACGGGCCAGGTAGGGCCAAACGGCAATCCCCTGATGAACGCCTGGACCGCAGGGTATGTTCCCCAGAGAGATCCCAAGTACGTTATCGTGGTTCTGGTCGAGGGTGGCGGATATGGAGGCCTTGCAGCGGCCCCAATCTTCAGGGATATCGTGGCGGGGCTCATAGAGATCAGGGTATCTCCTTGAGGCGGTGTTCAGCTATCTCCCTTGGCACTTCCCTGATATAACCGGTGAACATGGCCTGAAGGTGAGCTGGGTTTGTGGTCAATGCCAGGTAGATGTGGCCGGGGATGGTGACGGCCATGAAGATAGCCAGGAAGTACTTGATGGTCCGGATGGTCTGGGGGCCGCCCAGCAGCCTTGAGTAGTCTGTGCCCAAGAAGGGGTCTATCAGTCCCAAACTGCCGACAGCGTAGTAGATAAAGATCAGATACCATACTGTGAAGAGCAGCTTCTGGACGGAATCATATTTGGCGCGCACGTTAGGCCTCTCTCGCAGCAAAAACAGGTATGCCAGGACCTTGGGCATGTCCTTGAGGTCCTGGAGGTTAAAGAACAGGTTCTTGTAATTCTTTGTCACCAGGTCGAAGTATGCCCTGGCCCCGAAGAGGGGCACAAAAGACAGGGACAGGATTCGGTGGAGGGCGCGAGTACTTCTCATAGTAAATATCGGTGTGTCCGGGAGGGGAAAGGACATGTTCAGCCCGCTGAGCACAAGTCCCACAACCCACAGGAAGAGGGCCCAGTGGAAGAAGCGGATCCCAAGGCCGTTGCGCAGGTGGGCCGAGGGGATCTGCTTTGACCTGATACCAGGGTCCCCAGACGGCATCAGGTCAGGGGTATCAAGACCGCCTCGTTCTCTGGCGCCACTGGCGCCACTGCCATCGGGAGTATTGTTGGTCTGGCTCGTGCTGCTGCCTCTAGCGCGGCGCCCCTTGCGGAACAGGCGCATGGCGCGTCACCACCTTCCGGGTGTTAGCTTTCTGCCTGATGTTAGATGTCTACGGTGACCTCCTTCTTGCCCTCGATGATGTGGCAAGCGCAGGACAGGCAGGGGTCAAAGGAGCGAACCACTCGCCCGACCTGAACCGGGTTATCGATGTCTGGCAGCGGGGTGCCGATGAGGGCTTCCTCAATGGGCCCGCGAATGCCCGCCTCATCCCGTGGCGAGCAGTTCCAGGCAGATGGAGTAACAATCTGGTAGTGGGAGATCCTCCCGCCGCTGACCTTGATCCAGTGCCCCAGGCTGCCTCGCATTGCCCCCCAGAGGCCGAAGGCTTCCCCGTCTGGTATGTCATCAACGGGTACGGCGTGGGGTTGGGCGGGGTCCAGTTCCTCAAGCCATTTCAGCATCAATTCTGCTGCCAGGAGGGCTTCCTGTCCTCTGGCGCCCATCCTGTCCAGGGTGCTGATGCCTCCATCCCATCTACCTGCCAGGATCAGTGAGGCCAGGGGCCCTGTCTCAGCCGGGAGACCCTTGTAGCGAGGGGCCTTGATCCAGGAGTAGGCCTCATCACGGCCTGGGAAATCGGGGTCAGTTACCCCCTGGAAAGGGTGTTTGTTGTTGCCGCTAAGCCTGTACCAGGCCCGTCTGACCTCCTCGGTTATTACCGCCGTATCCAGATCTTCTCTAGAGCCGTTGATAATAACACCCCCGGGAATGACGGATTCAGAGTCGACTTTTGATGTCTTTGAGAAGACGCCGGTGCTCAGCACATTGCCGTGTCCTCGCCCGATCTCAAAGTAGTCGGGATAGGCAGCGGCTATAGTCTCGAAGTCTGGCAGGTAGGCGGTCTCAATGAAGCCTTTGACCCGGCGCAGCATGGAACCAAAACGGCGGATCCGCTCGGCCGTCGGCCCAACGGTTGCTCCCCCCGCGGTAATGCCGTGGGTGTGGGGGGCCTTCCCTCCAAAGATTGTGGTCATCTCATGGGTGAGGCGGCTGATCTCTATGCTCTCCAGGTAGTTATTGAAGAATCGCTGATTCTCTGCCTCTGAGAGGCGGAAATCGTTTCGGAAACGTGGGACCCAGGGCGGCTGTTCGGGCATCTCCACAAAGGCTGGAGCCGCCAGGATATAGAACTGCCTGGTATGGTTCTGGAGCAGGTCCGCCCCATAGATCAGGTTTCGCAGCAGGGCAGTATTGTGGGGGAGTTCAGGCCGGGCCAGCTGCTCAAGGGCCTTCACTGATGCGGCCGCGTGGGCCGTGGAACAGATCCCGCAGATGCGTTCCGTGAGGTAAGGGGCATCCTTGGGGGGGCGGCCCGTCAGGATTGTCTCAATGCCCCTGAAGAAGGAGCCTGAACTCCAGGCATCCACCACCCTCCCTTGCTCAACCTCGACATCCACTCGCCAGAATCCGTTGACACGGGTTAAGGGACTAATTGTTATCCGCTTGCCCATAGATTACACCTCTTAACCGTTAGTTGCCTTTCTGTTCTCCGCGAGGGCCCCGTAGGACCCGGGCCAGGAGCCGTCTCAGGAGCCCCTTTCGCCTGCCTGAGTTGGAGTCATGTGGCGTACCGTCGCCTGGCTCAGAGCCACTGGTGTCAGAGTTCTCCCCGTCAGCGATCTTCTCGACCTTGGTCTCTGTGCCTCCCACCCAACTCTTGTGGAGCCTTCCTGTAAGCGAAGACAGAAAGTAGTGGACCCCAATCCCGGTCAGGGCGGTGCCTACAGCAACCTGCCCAACCCGCTTGGCCTTCAGGTTGACCGCCGGCAGGACCAGGTTTGGCAACCGTTGGAAGAAGGGCTCCATCTGGTCTGGGAAACCTGGATTGACACAGCCGATACAGGGGGTGTTGGCCTCAACGGGCCAGTTATTGTGCTCACCAATCCACTGCCTGGTGGGACAGTCGGAGAAGGTCACAGGACCCTTACAGCCAATCTTGTAGAGGCAGCCGTTGTCTCCAGGAAACTTCGCGAAGATACTGTTCTCAAAGTGCTGCCGCCGGGGACAGTTATCGTGAATCAGGTCGCCGTAGAAGAGGGTGGGTCGGTTAAAGGCATCAAGGTTAGGCGGGCCAAAGAGCATCACATGGCTCAGGGTCCCAACGATCCAATCCGGATGGACCGGGCAGCCGGGCACATTGATCACCGGAACGTTCACCACCTGATTGGCCGCCACCGACTGGCTTGGATTGGGGTCGGCGTTAAAGGGGCCGCCGTGGGCCGCGCAGCTCCCGGCCGCCAGCACGAAGGCGGCGTCGGTTGCCAGGCGGCGGAAGGCCTCAAGGGCGGTCACAGGGGTACCTTCAGCCCGGTGCCCAACCAGCATCCACATGCCGTCGTCTCGTAGCGGTATAGTCCCCTCAACTATCAGAATGTACTTGCCTTTTTCTTCTTCGATGACCTGGTCAATTACGTCAAGAACGAGGACTCCCTCAGCGCTCATCATGGTATTGGCCAGGCGAAAATCGATGACCTCTGTGACCAACTCGCTGACCTGGGGGTGTAGCGAGTTCATAAAAGAAAGGTAGTCCCCGGTGCAGGTCATGCACTCGAGCCAGACAACAACAGGTCGTTTCCCCAAGCTTTCCAGGGCCCGGGCCACCGGGGGAAGCAGGGAGTTAGCCAGCCCGGCCCCCACCCCGCCAGCGATGCACAGCTTGATGAACTGACGCCTTGTCAGCAATAGGTACGGCCCCCTCACACGCCCCTTGCCCACGCCCCCTCGTCACTGCTTAGGGTTCAGTTTTTTGGGTGGGCTTATCCAATATCGGCAGAAATTCCTGTGGACAGACACGATAACCCCTCGGCACTCATAGGATTAATTGTGCACCTTTTCGTTCTTTGGGGGAGATATCATCGAATCCAGTTGGAGGTGGAAGAGTGTATACAGGCCTGACTAGTCTGTTGGCTCTGCTAGCCATTAAAGGCTATATGCTCCTCTCAGGTTACTTTAAGAATGGCAACACGTTTCCCCAGCCCCTCTCTGAAGACGAGGAAGCCGAGTGCATTGATGGGCTCCGCGAGGGTGACCAGGAGGCCAGGGCCAGACTGATAGAGCACAATCTCCGGCTTGTGGCCCACATCGTTAAGAAGTTCAGCAACTCAAGTGAAGACACTGAAGACCTGATCTCAATCGGAACTATCGGGTTAATCAAGGGCATCAGTACCTTTAAGCCGGAAAGGGGAACGAGGCTGGCCACCTACGCGGCCCGCTGCATTGAGAACCAGATCCTGATGCACTTCAGATCTCTCAAGAAGAGGCGCAACGAGATGTATCTCCAGGATCCCATTGGCATCGATTCCGAGGGTAACGAGTTGACCCTGATGGACACCCTTGGCAGCGACCCGGACATTGTTGATGATGCGGTGGGGTTGAAGATGGAAGAGCGCCGCCTCAGGCGCAACATGGAGAAGCTTGACCCCAAGGAGAAGAAGGTAGTTGAGCTCAGGTACGGTCTTGACAACGGTATCAAGAGGACGCAGAAGGAGATTGCCTGGGCACTGGGGATCTCCCGGTCCTATGTCTCAAGGATAGAGAAACGGGCGGTTCACAAGCTATCGCAGCACATGACAACAGATGACCCGCATTAGCCCATTAGCCCAGGCCCCATCAGTCCCTGAGCGGTCCTGTACGGCCCTGGGCGACCTGTAAGGGACTGACCTGTCCCCTCGTGTGGTATAATCATATGGATGCAATCCACGAGGGGAGTTAGCAGTGATGGAAGTCTTAGTACCTGACATGTACCTGGAGTCAATTCATCAGCTGGACCACAGCGCCCTGAAGGAAGCAGGGATTAAGGCAGTGATCTTCGACCTTGATAATACCCTTTGCGAGTGGCGGTATGGGCAGCCCAATCCGGGACTGAGGGCCTTCTTCAAGGATCTGACCGCTGCCGGATTGGCAGCAGCTATAGTGTCCAACAGTCCTCAAAACAGGGTTGACCTCTTCGCCAAGGACCTGGATGTCCCTGCCGTTGGCAGTGCTGGCAAGCCTGGGGCCCGCGCTTTCAGGAAGGCCATGAGCATCCTGAGGGTTGGGCCTGATGAGACAGGGGTTGTCGGTGATCAACTGCTCACCGATGTCCTGGGCGGGAACCGGCTTGGGCTATATACGGTGTTAGTGGTTCCGGTGTCCAGGAGGGAGTTCCCTGGTACCAAGGTTACACGGATGATAGAGAGGTTGATCCTGCGCTGGATGGTGCGTCGCGGCCTGGTTGAAGGCGGGATCCTGGAAGGGCGTTAGTGTCTCCGGTTGGTCCAGGGCTGTTGCGGGCTTAGAGATGGACAGCAGGATATTATTGGCCAAATCACCACAGACTACTGTGGAACGCGAATGGTGCTTTGTGTGGTGCCTCCAATGTAGAGAGATACCTTATGGTAAAGAAACTGCAGGAGCCACCCTAGCGAGTTTGCGATTGAGACCACAGTTCGGTGGTGATTTTCTGTTGGTACCCAGGCTTCTAACGGTGCGCCGGGAGATCCCCTGGCGCGGCAAGGAACCAAATGATTCAGACATTCATGATCTGTTCTCCTATATCCGCGGCGAGATTCGGGGCATCAAAGACAGGTGGCCGGAGTTGGCGTCAGCGGCCCTTCATGATGTGGGGTTTCTCAGGACTGGAGAGCGGCTGGTGATTAAGATGTATTTCCAGCTTCCAGACCCCGCTGGGACTGGCTGCGATGGGAAGCGCGACGATGGCCTTTTGGGTGAGATTGACCCGTCGGCAGCAGACGACACAGCGGCTGCCGCCGAGGGGGGTTTTGATACGAGTCCTGGCGGTGTTGACCTGTGGGAGGAGCTGTTCAGGGAAAAGGGCGCCTCTATCCACGGCTCAGAGCGTCTCCAGTAGGTAGTCGCTGGACGTCGGTTGGCGGAGGTAGAGGGAATGTCAAGACTGGCGTGGAAGTACTAGCCGATGGAGGTGCTTCCATGCCAGTTAATGTTGTTAGCGTCGTACTAGTGGCGCTATTCTCACTCTCTGTCGGAAGCTTTCTGGGGCTGGCCTCGTACCGTCTTCCCAGGGGAGAGTCTCTCATGGGGCCCAGATCAAGGTGTCCGCAGTGCGGGTGTCAACTGGGTGCCAGTGAGCTGGTTCCCCTCTTTAGTTTCCTGCTGCGGCGCGGCCGTTGCCTTGAGTGCAGGGCACCCATCGGTTGGCGCTATCCCTTAATCGAGATTTTGAGCGTAGCTCTGTTTCTTGTGGTCTACCTCGATGTTTCCAGCCCATGGGCTCTGGTTGGCGGCTGGATCCTGGCGGCGGTTCTAATGGTCGCAACGGTCACTGACATTGAGGGGACCATCATTCCAAATCGATTGACCTATCCAGCGATAGCCGCAGGTCTTGTCTGGGCTGCGCTGCATCCTGGGATTGGGGTTGCGGGGGGCCTCCTGGGGACTCTGGCCGCCGGCGGGGTCTTGCTCCTTCTGGGGCTGTTGGTTCCAGGGAGCATGGGTGGCGGCGATGTTAAGCTGGCTGCCGCCTTCGGCGCCTTCCTGGGCTGGCCCTATGCTTTCCTCGCTGTCTTTCTGGGGTTTCTCCTGGGTGGGCTTGCTGGTGTTGTATTGATAGCCCTGGGCCGCAAGTCCCGAAAAGACATGATGGTCTTCGGGCCCTGCCTGGCTGCGGCAGCCATGGCGGTGTATCTCTTCGGCCCGGAGATTCTCGGGTACTATCTCAGTCTTATAGGTGTTTAGCAGCTTACAATAGGTACCTGGATATGAAGAAGGGATAGGTAGAAAGGAGCAGTCAGGCCTGTGAGCAGTTCAGAGCAGACTCTGTCTGGCGTCAGGGATCAGATCCTGCGCGCCATTGACGCAAAGAAAGACATCCTCGAAAATGTGGTAAAGACCCTCTATGACAATCCTGAAATGGGACACCAGGAGCGGGCCGCTTCAACGATGCTCGCCGACGAATTAGAACAAGCCGGGTTCAGCGTTGAGCGGAAGATAGCCGGCATGGAGACCTCCTTTGTCGCTACTTGGGGCTCGGGGGATGGGCCACGGATTGCCATCCTGGCCGAGTATGACGCCTTGCCCGGTATTGGACACGGATGCGGTCACAACACAATTGCCGCCTCAGCCCTGGGTGCCGCATTGGGACTGGTCTCTGTGGAGCCAAGCCTTCCCGGTACTCTCCTTGTCTTCGGAGCTCCTGCGGAAGAGGGTGCTGTGGACAACGCCGGCGGCAAGGTCCTCCTGGTCAATGACGGCTGCTTCAAAGATGTCGATGCCGCCATGATGATCCATCCCTCTACCCGCAATGTGGTGGGAGGGAGCTCCATTGCCAGGGAGGCCTTTGCCGTGTCCTTTAAGGGTAAACCGGCCCATGCCGCGGGGGCGCCCCATAAGGGGATCAATGCCCTTGATGCCCTGATCCAGACCTTCAACAGTGTTAATGCCCTCCGGCAGCACGTCAAGGATGATGTGCGGATCCACGGCATTATTACCCACGGTGGGGAGGCGCCAAATATTGTCCCGGAGTTTTCCGAGGGGCGTTTCTACGCCCGGGCTGCAGACAAGGGATATCTGGCAGAGGTGGTGGAGAAGATCAAAAACTGCGCCCGGGGAGCGGCGCTGGCCACCGGGGCGGAGATGGAGTGGCGGCAGACCGCCAATACCTACGAAAACATGACCAGCAACAGGGTTCTATCTGAGACCTTTGCAAACAACATTGGGCTGCTGGGTAAGGAGATTGAATGGGCCCAGGGGCGGGGGGGAGGATCTACCGATATGGGCAATGTCAGCCAGGTTGTCCCGTCCATTCACCCCTATGTCAGGATCTGCTCCGAGGCCATCAACGGCCACAGCCGCGAGTTTGCTGATGCCACCGTAACCCCAGAGGGTCTGGCCGGCATGATGCTGGGCGCCAAGGCCCTGGCCCTGAGTGCCTGGGACCTCTTCTCCGATCCGGCCCTGCTCGATAAGGCGAAGGCGGAGTTTGATAGTGGTTCGTAGAGAAGAGACCCGGAAGGAGGGGTGCCTCAGTGTTGACAGGGGATAAGGTGCGCCTGCGGGAGTTGCGGCGCGATGATATCGATGAGATTCTCCGCTGGATCAACGATCCTGAGGTCACCGGGTACTTGAGCATGTACCGGCCCGTTACCCGGATGGCGGAAGAGAAGTGGATCGATGAGATCAGCGCCAGTGATAGGGATATTGTCTTCATCATTGAGACCCTTGATGGAGAGTATCTCGGGAACATAGGTCTACATAGCATTGACCACCTGCACCAGCATGCGGAGATGGGGATTGTCATTGGCCGTAAGGACAGGTGGGGTCAGGGATATGGAAGCGACGCCATCGGGACCCTTCTGAGATACGGGTTCAACACCCTTAACTTCAATAAGGTGTGGTTGCGGGTACAGGCCGGCAACCAGCGGGCCATCAGATCCTATAAATCCTGCGGGTTTGTGACTGAAGGCCGCCGACGCCAGCATGTGTTTAGTGATGGTCGTTTCCATGACGAGGATATCATGAGTGTCCTGCGCGACCAGTGGCAGGAGAAGGAGTAGATTAACGGTGTCATATCTTAGTCATCTAGAGTGCCCGCGCTGTGGCGAGGAGCACAGCGCCGACAAGCCCATTAATCTGTGCCAGTGCGGGGGGCCGCTTCTGGCGCGCTATGATCTGAAGCGGTTAACCCAGAAGCTCAGCCCAGCGGATTTGAGGGGCCGGGTGGCCACTATGTGGCGGTATCGTGAGTTCCTGCCGGTAGAGGATGGTCAGGAACCCGTGACCCTGGGCGAAGGCTGCACTCCCACCTTCCCCCTGAACGAACTGGGGAAGAGGTGGGGTATGTCCGGACTGATGCTAAAGGACGAGGGGCTCTGCCCTACAGGCACCTTCAAGGCCAGGGGCGCCGCGGCTGGGATTACCCGGGCCAAGGCCCTGGGCATCGCCGCCGTGGCCATGCCCACCGCCGGTAACGCCGGAGGGGCCTGGTCGGCCTATGGCGCCAGGGCTGGTATGGAAGTCATTATCGCCATGCCCGCCGATGCCCCGGAGATGGCAAAGAAGGAGTGCATCGCCTATGGGGCCAAGACCTTTCTGGTGGACGGCCTGATTTCTGACGCCGGCAAGATGATTGCTGCCGGGGCCAAGGAGCACGGCTGGTTTGAGGTCAGCACCCTCAAGGAGCCCTACCGCATCGAAGGGAAGAAGACCATGGGCCTTGAGATCGCCGAGGATTCCGGCTGGGGGGATCTCCCCGACGTTGTGATTTATCCCACCGGGGGCGGCGTGGGGATTATCGGGATCTGGAAGGCCCTGGCTGAGCTTGAAGAGGTGGGCTGGATATCCGGCAAGAAGCCGAAGATGGTTGCGGTGCAGTCCGATGGCTGCGCTCCCATTGTCGAGGCCTTTGAGGCCGGACGCCGGGATAGCGATTTCTGGGAGGGCGCTCAGACCCTTGCTGGCGGTATCCGGGTACCTAAGGCCCTGGGAGACTTCCTGGTTTTGGACGCCATCAGGGAGAGCGGAGGCACGGCGCTGACTGTCAGCGATGAGGAGATTGTCGCTGCCCACGCCGAGCTGGCTGAGGTCGAGGGGGCGCTGATCTGCCCCGAAGGGGCCGCTGCTGCCGCCGCCGCAAAGAAGCTGAGAGAGGATGGTTTCATCGGCGCTGGCGACAGGGTCCTCATCCTGAACACTGGTTCAGGTCTGAAGTACCCTGAGATGATTGACGTCAACCTTGAGGTGCTCCCAAAGGGAGGACGCCTGCCAGTGTAAGGGGTTCGCCCTTCCGGTCCCCTGAAAGGTATAGAGCCCGCGCCGGGCTTGGCGCGGGCTCCTTTAGTTACAGCCTACTGGAAGTGGAGCACCTAACTACCGTTGAATAACAACGACCCTGCTCTCGCTCAGCCACTGGACATCGGCGCCAAAGGTCTCACTGAAGAACCTCAGGGGAACCAGGGTGCGGTTGCCGCGGATCTTAGCGGCAACGTCGAGCTCGGTCCTTTCGCCGTTGACGTAAGCGTAAGTCTCACCAATGGGGAGGCGAACGGTAGTGTCATCCTTGGTCAGGATGACCTCCCTGTTGTCAGCGTCCCACTGAACCTCGGCGCCAAGCTTCTCTGCAATGAGCCGAACCGGCACAAGGGTCCGGTTGTTCTCAATGATGGGGTCGACATCGAAGTCAAGGTCCTCACCATTGACAAAGGTCTTGATGGCGGTCTCTCCGCGCTGGCGCATCATGAGGCCAAGGGTATTGTACCGCTTTAGGGCCTCCGGGCTGCGATCTACTGGGGTTGCCTGAAGGGCTGTCCTGAGGGCTTCGATGGCTTCGTCAATGTCACCGGCCTCACGCAGACTCTCGGCCAGGTCTGAGAGGAGAGCGGATATCTCGGCAGAGCCTTTAACCTCCTGACGAACGCGCTGAAGAAGCTGCTTCGATAGGTTACTGATTATCCGCTGCTGCATCTTGTCTTCGGTCTCCCGTGACAGCTCCCTGAGAAGCCGGGTGGCCTCGCCCAGGTTCTGATTGTCAAGGATATTGGCTTCGATGACCTCCATCGCGCGCTGGAGGCCGGCGTTGCGGCTACCTTTGGCGGTAAGCTGGGCCAGGGCATTCTGTAGTCCTCGTTTGGCTCCAGGAAGATATTCCTCAACGGGCTCACCAATCTCCACAATCTCTTCCACGATAATGGTGGTCTTCATGAGAATGGAGGGGCCAGTGCTTAGTTGCCCTGTAATGAGTACCCACTCGCCGACAAACTCTTCAAAGTCAAAGTCGCCAGCCAGGGCATAGCCATCAATACCGTAGTAGCCGCCCTCAAGTTTGGAGTCGTAGTAGACCCTACCCTCAATGGTTCCGTCAAAGACCCGGGGCTCTGGCGTGGCCGGTAGGTCGCTTTGGGCCTCTTCCTCGGTGATTATCTCGATGCTGGAAACCACAACTGCCTGCTTCATCAAGGTGGACATGCCGTCAAAGAGCTCGCCCTCAATGGTAACCCACTGGTCGATGTAGTCTTCAAAATTGAAGTCGCCCATCAAGGCGTACTGCTGACCGCCGGCTGCGCTTTCGATGCCGTAGTAGCCGCCCTCGAGTTCAGAGTCGTAGTAGACTTTGCCACTGATAGTCCCGTCAAAGATGTTGGTAACAGGCTTATCAGGGGCACTGAAGGCGTAGGCGCTGGTGGCCAACGGCAGTATCAGGATCGCAACAAGCAGCAGAAAATAGGTTCTTCTGACCATCGGTACACTCCCTTTCCTAAAATACGTAGGTGCTTGGTAATGGGTAATCAAGCTCTATCCTTAATTGGTGCGGGTTAGATCCATAGTTGGACATTCAGTTTAACTCCAGCTACCTCACCTCCTTCATCTCTTATTGACTCTAAAGGAAGCAGGATTGTTCCATGTCACTTTGTTATTGTGAAGGTAAGGGTATCAAGGAGGCTGCCCTGTATCCAGAGGGTTCTCTGCAGGATCTCTGGCGCGGCCCTACCGGTGTAGGATATTCTTGCAGTGAGCCGGTAAGCGCCGTCCGGGCAGGTAGTTGGGATCAGGACCGATGCCTGCCAGCCGCGGTGGCTTGGTGTTAAGCGCACTTCCTCGAGGCCCAACAGACCGCCGGTATCAAGAGAAACCGATGATGCCGGCTGAGCAGGCACCACCCAGGCTTTAATCCGGGAGCCCGCGGGGCAGGGGTTGGGCGTGACCTCAAACAGGCTGACGCGGTAGGGGGTAACCCCTCTAATACTACTGTCATTGGCTGCGGGCTGATCTGCCAGGGGGCTGGAGGTGGCGTCGCCGTCTCCAGGGCTGGTGTTACTATCCGCTATCGTCCAGACTGTGCCAGGACTGGGCTTGTCAACATTGCCGGGTACAGCAGAGGGGAGGCCTTGCCCCTGGTCTGCCTCCCCACTTGACGTGGATGATCTGACCATTGACACCGCCTCACCCCTCGTAATTCCGGAGCGCCCGGCAGCGGGGTTTAGCCCTGCTCGCGCCAGGGAGAGAACCTTGAGCTCCGCAAGACCAACCATGCTTGATGTCTGTCTGGCAAGACTCTCAAGCTCCGTGGCGCCTAACGCCTCCTGAATTTCAGAAGACACGGTGATACCAAGTTGTGAGAGGTAGTTCACTGAATCCACACCATCAATAGCGCTGTGAGCTCCGTAGTTCCTGGCTAGGACATTCGCCATCTCGCCCACTGTAATCAGGGCCGACGGATCGTAGAAGGGCCCTGTGGCGTCGATCTTCCCGCGGACAAGACCCAGGTCAAAGGCTGTCTGGATGTCACTGGCGTGACGATCCCTGAGGACCGCTTCATAGTCCCGGAGGCTATGAAGGGGTGGCGCGTCCCCCAGGACAGCAGCGAATGCAGGCGGGATCGAAGCGCTGAGAAGGAGGGTTGCAGCAAACAGTGATACTGTGACAGCGAAGATGACCATGACCCTGCTTGTTCCGTAGGGCCAGCCGCCAGGCGGCCTCGAGGCTACTCGCATAGACAGAGGCGAGATCAACCTGCGTGGGCTCGCGATACTTCCAATCGGGGTTGTCATACTCTCGTTCACCTCCTTGGACTTAATATTGTGGGCGCCTGAGCTGTGGAGGAGCAGCGAGACAAAGAAGAGAGCGCCTTCCATAATATTCCACAAGGAGACTGCAAATCCTCCATACTTCAATGGCACTTCTGAACCATGCCTCGATAACTCATATGCTGTTCGGCATTGCGGCACACTAGCTCTTGATCAGAATATGGAGGTGGGCCAGGTTGAAGGTAACATCCTTCCTTGAAAGGATCGGACGTATTGGTTCAACAACTGCAGATATCCAGTCGAACATATCAATTCTAGAGGCGGGAAATCTCCTTGATATGCTCGTTGCAAGGTGCGATGTTCTGGAGACGACCCAGGTTCTGGAGAATTACGCGAAGGATACAGATCTAAAGGCTATCTTGTCAACCGGAAAATCAATTCTGGAGGGGCAGATTAGCACCTTAGAAAGGGAGCTGGTTCGTTACGGGGTCCCAATGTCAAGGCCGATCTAGTTTTTTCGGAAATCGCCGGTTTAGAAGTTTCGGTGTGGGGCCGCACACAACCACACCCCCAACCTCGCCGGGAAGTAGATCTACTGCGCCGGCACCACCTCCTTAGCCACAGGTGCTGTTAGCACTCCCGCTTTGCGCCGGTTTCGGAGCCGGTAGCTTTCACCCCGAATGTTGACGGTGACGGAGTGGTGCAGCAGACGGTCCAGGATGGCCGCTGCCAGTACCGGGTCACCCAAGAAACTGGCCCAATCTCCGTAGCTCTTGTTGGATGTTAGGATGATGCTTCCCTGTTCGTAGCGGCGCGAGACCAACTGGAACAGGAGGTTGGCTCCCGCCCGGTCCAGCGGCAGGTACCCCATCTCGTCTACCAGCAAGACCTTGGGTTTGAGGTACACCCGCAGGCGCTTAGGCAGATTGTGGTTGATTTCAGCCCGTCTTAGATCAGCAATCATCTGGTCCAAGGTCGTAAAGTAAGCCGTGTAGCCCTCCTCCAGAGCCCGCAT
>LADL02000722.1_pt1 | contig 21347 bp, 23 predicted proteins | sample 619721 | NCBI WGS metagenome assembly LADL02 (sample SAMN03397408, study PRJNA257561) | rock porewater metagenome | biome: terrestrial; feature: Opalinus Clay rock; material: porewater; isolation source: Opalinus Clay rock porewater BRC-3 borehole | place: Switzerland: Mt Terri URL, St-Ursanne ...
ACCGGGACCGGCAATCGCAGTTCGATGGCGGCCGCCGTTTCTGCGGGGGTGGTCTGCGGGTGTGCGAAGACCGGAACCACCGGCTCGGCCGGGGGCGGCGTCTGAGGGGCGGCGTGCACGATCGGCTTGAAACGCAGCGCCCGGTTTTCGGCCGTGTCGAGCACGGCACCGACAAGATCCTGATCGAGATAGAGCGGGCGGGTCCCGACGATGCCCTGCGTCGGGGCAAGCGTCTCGTTCCAGGGAAACGCGCTGACGATCTCGATCCAGCGGCCCTCTTCGCGCGCCAGCGTCTTGAGTTCGGCCGCGAGTTCGGAAAAATCCTGATCCTGGCTGAACAGGATTGCGACGTCGAACGGCTCGCGCCGGTAGAGATCGACGGCATCGAGCGCCAGGCGCACGTCAATTCCCTTCTCGCGCGAGACGCCCGAATCATCCTGCAGCAGCGTGCGCGTGAACACCCGCACCCCCTGTCGCCGCCACCGCGCACAGCGCTTCATCCACGCATAGTGGCCGTCTTCCGTGACGCGCACATCCGGAATACCGAGATAATAATAGGCGCCCGCCAGCTCGAAGCCCTCGCGCGCGCAGACGGCCTGGATCATGGCGAGCGGATTGATGTTCATCAGCGCGTCGCCGAACGCCTTGCGCGCGCAAAGCCGCGTATTCGCGCCGTCGACGAACGCTACGGCCCGTTTTGCGGGCGGCTCTTCATACATGGTTACGCTTGGCGACATATGTCTAGGTTAGGGCGATTGACGCGCGCGGACAACCGGTCACGGGTAGCCGCGATGCCGGTTTTCATCTGGCATTGCGCGCGCGCATCGTGCGAAAAGGGAGTCGCAGGCTTTGGCTTGGCGATGCCGGAACTGTCCAATTCTTGACGCGGGAGGGACCATGATCGGCTGGGGCGCGAAATCGACGGTGCACGGATACCCCGGGCGTTTTGAATCGCAAGGCGTGTCGCTCGCCTACGAGACGGCGGGCGAAGGACCTCCGGTCGTTCTGGTCCACGGGTTTGCGTCGAGCCTCAATACCAACTGGAAATCGACCGGGTGGTTCGACACGCTCGTCAAGGAAGGTTTTCAGGTGGTGGCGCTCGACAATCGCGGGCACGGCGAGAGCGACAAGCCGCGCCGCGACGGCGCCTACGCCGTCGATGTGATGGCGCGCGACGTCGCGGGATTGATCGATCATCTCGGGCTCAGGCAACCCTGTCTCTTCGGGTATTCGATGGGCGCGCGCATCGTGCTGTCGCTCTTGATGCAACGTCCGCAGATCGCGTCCTGCGCGGTGATCGGCGGGGCCGGCGCCGGCGTGCTGAAGCCGCTTCCCGCGGACGGCTTGCAGCGCATGAGCGATGCGTTCGACACCGACGATCCCGGGACGATCAAGGACACCTTCGCGCGGCGGTTCCGCCTGTTCGCCGATCGCCAGAAGGGCGATATCAAGGCGCTCGGCCAATGCTACCGCGAGGTGCTGACGCCGCTGCCGGAAGAGGGCCTGCACCGGATTGGCGTTCCCGTGCTCGTTGCGATCGGCGAGAAAGACGATCATATCGTCGAGCCGCGCCATCTTGCGGATCTGCTGCCCCAGGGGCGCTTCGTCTCGGTCCCGGACAAGGACCACATGACGGTCATCGCCGACCCGCGCTACAAGACCGCGATCATCCAGTTTCTGAAATCCGCCAGCTAGCGCTTCCCGCGACGGGGTAAAGCCGCGACGCGGCACGAATTGCGCGGACGCTCGCGCCATTGCAAGGACACCCCGCACAAAAAAACGCCGCCTGCACGAGGCAGGCGGCGCCTTTATCCCCTCTCTTGCGAGAGTTATTAGAACGTACGCGAGATCGTGAAGGAGAACGCGTCGTCCGCGAGTTCGCCCTTCGGGCCGGCCCAGCCAAGCGTCCCGATGTACTTGGCCGACATATCGAAGCCGAGCACCGAAGCCGACAGACCACCGGAGTAATCGAAGTAGTCGTCTACGCCGTTGTCTTCGAGGAAGGTCTGGTAGCCGAACGAGCCGATCGCCGCGATGTCGAAGGGCAGGAAGGGCAGCGGGATCGTGATATCACCGAAGCCGTACAGCGCGTCGCCAGCCTCGCCGAAGAACTCAGGCGAGTAATACACGCCGTCGCCGATCGAGAAGAGGCCGAAGTCGTAGCCGGTCTTGGCGTAAACTTCCCAGTAGTTGTATTCGCCCAAGCCAGCGACATCCTCGTCGGCGCCGGGGTACATGTAGTACACCGCACCCAAATCATACGAGAAGGCGTTGATGCTGTTCGCAAAGCCCGCATAGAAGTCGAACTCGAGGTTCGCGTCATCGTCGGGATTGTCGCCGAAGTCGATGCTCGACGCCCAGATACCGGCATAGAGGCCCGACTCATGGCCCACATCGAAGCTGCCGAAGATCGCCGGATCGTCCTGCGTCTGCGTCAAGCCGCGGAACATGTAGTTGGTCGTGAAGCCGACCGTTCCGGAGAATGTAAACGGCGACGCAGGCTCTTCCGCAGCGGGAGCCATCGGCGCCGGCGTGACAACAGCCTCGTCCGCGAGAGCGGCCGTGGCGGCCAGCCCGGCGAAGGCAGACGCGAGAAGCGCGGCCTTGAATGAAGTTTTGAACATTTAAGTTCCCCCTTAAACAGTGATGCCTACTCGGTCGGACAATCCGGCTCGTAGCGCGATGACTAACGTTTCAGCAATCCATGTGCCAAAAACGGACGAGGTGTCCTCGTGGACGCCCTTATTTGCGCCTGCGCACGGCGGCCGTGCAAGGCAATATTTGGTGAAATCTGCACGAGGAATTCCCGGTGTGGGCTTTTTGCAACGTTTTTTTGAAGCATGTTGATTGAAACCAAAAAGTGAATGTTCCCAAGAGCTTGGCGGACAGCATTGAAAGCTTAATAATTCATCAACGGCGAATACAATTTGCCCAACTTGAGGGCGTGCCACGACGTGCTCAGGCGGGCGCTCTCCACTCGCTGACAAGGTTTGCGACAATAGGACGCTCGCGCTCTACCAGCGGCTCTACCGGCTGTCCGAAAAACAAAAATCCGGCGATTTTCTCGTCTGCTTTCAGGCCCAAAAGGGCAAGAACTTCAGGGTCATAGGCATACCATTCCGTAATCCACTGCGCGCCGATACCCAATGCGGTTGCGGCGATCAGCATGGTCTGGCAGACCGCACCCGCGGAAAGCCGCTGCTCCCACTCCGGGACCGGTTTTCCACTTTTGGGGCTTGAAACCACTGCGAGTACGAGTGGGGCGCGGCTAAATCTTGTGCGCTCTGTCTCGAGCCGCACCGGGCTGGCGTCCGGTTCGCGGCGTTCGACAAGCTTGACCAGAGCCTCCCCGAAGGCGGCGCGCGAAGAACCCGAAAATCGGATGAATCGCCACGGCGCGAGCTTGCCGTGATCGGGAACCCGCGTGCCGGACGCCAAAATCACCGCGATTTCCTCTTCGCTGGGTCCCGGTTCGCCCATCGCCTTGGCCGACGCCGAGCGCCGGCGCAGCAACAGATCGACGGTTTGCGGGCTGCGCCCCGAGAAAAGCGTGGCAGTCATTGAGTAATCCTTCGCGCGGTACGGTGCCGAATGAGGCGGTGGCTGTGAGCAAACGGCCCGCAAGGGTCTGCGTCAAGCCTTGTGCGCGCCGGCCGCGCGACGGCACAGTGCGCGCCATATGTGACGATGGGAGACCTTTGGAATGATCGATGAGACGCGCAATCCCTGGACCATCCTGAGCACGGAGGAAGTCTATTCGAATCCGTGGCTGGAGGTGCGCGAGCACAAGGTGATCACACCGACGGGAACGCGCGGTCTTTACGGCGTCATCACGCCGAAAAAGCTGGCGATCGGCGTCGTGCCGTTTACGCCGGAAGGCGAGATCGTGCTGGTCGGCCAGTACCGGTTTCCCCTGGAGCGCTACAGCTGGGAAATCCCTGAAGGCGGCGGCGACAAGGATGTCGACCCGCAGGTCACCGCGGCGCGTGAACTCGCGGAGGAGACGGGCTATCGCGCGCGCGCCTGGCGGGAGGTGCTTCGGATGGACCTCTCGAATTCGGTCTCCGACGAGCAGGCGATCTCCTTCCTCGCCTGGGATCTGGAGCCCGGGGAGGCCGCTCCCGACGACACCGAGGAACTTGCGTTGCGGCGGGTGCGATTCGCCGATGCGCTGGAAATGGTTCTGCGCGGCGAGATGACCGACGCAATCACGGTCGCCACACTCCTCAAGCTCCAGGTGATGGCGGCGCGCGGTGATCTGCCGGAGGCGGTGTTGCGCAACCTTTGAGCGCTCCCGATATTAATGATACAGGGAGTTCGTTCTTTGTCCCGGGGCGAAGCACCGCTAGAGTGCCCAGGATCGATATGCGGAGGCAACGACATGGCCCAGCCCTACGAAAAGCTCGCTATCTGCGATCCGACCTGGATGGCATTGCGTCAGGAAGCGGAGGAGGTCGCCGAGCGTGAGCCGGTTCTGGCCGGCCTCGCACAGACCAGCATTCTAGCCCACGCCCGTTTCGAGCTTGCGCTTGCGTACCGGCTCGCGCAGAAGCTCGGCAACGCGGATCTGAGCGCGATGGCGGTCCGTCATATTCTCGATGACGTCTACGCGGCCGATCCTTCGCTGGGTGAAAGCGCGCGCGCGGATATCGTTGCGGTTCACGAGCGCGACCCCGCGTGCCAGCGCTATATCGAGCCGTTCTTGTTCTTCAAGGGCTTCCAGGCGCTGCAGACCTATCGTGCCGCTCATTTTCTGTGGACCACGGATCGCAAGGACCTCGCGCTCTTTCTGCAGAATCGCATGAGCGAACAGTTCGGCGTCGACATTCATCCCGCCGCTCGTCTCGGCCGCGGCATCATGATGGACCACGCCACCAGCATCGTGATCGGCGAGACGGCCGTCGTGGAAGACAACGTTTCGATGCTCCATGGCGTTACGCTGGGTGGCACCGGTAAGGAAGTGGGCGACCGCCATCCCAAGATCCGCCAGGGCGTGCTGATCGCCGCCGGCGCGAAGATTCTCGGTAATATCGAAGTGGGCGCCAACGCCAAAGTGGCTGCCGGCAGCGTGGTGCTCAAGCCCGTCCCGCCCTGCGCGACGGTCGCGGGCATTCCGGCGCGCGTGGTCGGCATCAATGAAGGCTGCCCCCCGGCGCAGGAGATGGACCAGCTGATTTCCGGTGAGGCGGCGGCGACGCTGCAATCCTAGCGAGGTTCGCGGCACGGCGCCTAGAAGGTGTCGCGCAATTTTCCGTACAGCATCGCCAGAACGCGGAGCGGGTGGCGCAGGTGTGTGCCCCCGGGGAACGTCGGCACGTTGAGGCCGGCCATCACATCGAACCGCTCCGCCGTTCCCGCGATCGCGTCGGCCATGAGCTTTCCGGCCATACCTGCCATCGCTATTCCGTGCCCGGAATATCCGTGCGCGAAATAGCCGCATCTTCCGATCCGGCCCAGATGCGGCATCCGGTTGAGCGTGATCGCCAGCGTCCCGCCCCATGCATAGTCGAACGTGATCTGGTCCATCTGGGGAAATACTTTTTGCAGCCGCGGGCGCACGATATCCTCGATATTCTCGGGCAGATCGGCGGAGTATGACTCTCCCCCGCCGAATAAAAGGCGTCCGTCTGCGGACAATCGATAATAGTTGATGACGAACCGCGTGTCCGCGACTGCGACGTCATCGCGGATCAGCTCGCGGGCGCGATTGCCGAGCGGTACGGTCGCCGCGACATAATTATTGATCGGCATGATCAGCGGGGCAATCTGCGGCACCAGGCCGCCGAGATATCCGTTGCATGCCACCAGGATATGCTCCGCGGTGACGCGCGCGGCGTCCGTTTCGACGATCCCGCGTTCGAAGTCGATCGCGCGCGCGCGGGTCCCCTCAAAGATCGAGACGCCGGCGTGCGCCGCTGCGCGCGCGAGGCCAAGGGCATAGTTGAGCGGGTGGAGGTGTCCGGCGTCGGTGTCGAGAATGCCGCCGAAATAGACCTGCGTTCCAAGCTGCGCCTCGACTTCGCTTTTGGTGAGCAGCGCGGCGTGACGATATCCGTAGCGCTCGACCAGACCCTGGTGATCCTCGCGCAATTCCTCGAACAGGTCCGCGCGATGGGCCACGTGAAGAATCCCCGGCTTCCAGTCGCACGCGATGTCGTGACGGGCGATGCGATCCTTCGCGACGCGCTTGGCGTCTTCTGCGATCTCCCACAGCGCGGCCGCGGTGGAGTAGCCGTAGTGTGTTTCGAGCCATTTCTGGTCACGCCGCTGCCCGCTCCCGAGCTGACCGCCGTTGCGTCCCGACGCGCCAGCGCCGACGAGGTCCGCTTCAAGCACGCAGACCTTGTAGCCGCGCTCCGCAAGTTCGAGCGCTGCCATCAAACCGGTATACCCCGCACCGACGATGCAGATGTCGCTCTTGATGTCGGCTGCGGGCGGGGCCGCATAAGACGTGCGGTGCGCCGTTGCCTCGTAATAGGAATTTTTCGCGGGCATGGCCCATCTTAGGCGATCGGTTGCGGCCGCCGCAATCGGATCGCAGCGCGCGCCTAGGGAACGGGGTTGCTGTCGGTATCTTCCGGCTCGCCGACCGGCACTTTGACGGAGACTTCGCCCGCTGACCCAAAATCAAGCGTGAGATCGAGGACGTCCCCGTCCTTGAGCGGGTGTTTGAGGCCGATCACCATGAGATGCAGCCCGCCGAGTTCCAGCGCGGTGGGCACGCCGGGCTCAAGATCGAGCCGCTTCACCGGTTTCATCGAAACGACGGCACCATCGACCACCGTCTGGTGGATCTCGACGCGCGCGGCGTCGCTGGAGCGCGCGCCCAGCAGATAGGCATCACTCTCCCCGTTGTTGGTCAGCAGCATATAGATGGCTGTCGTGGTCATGTTGGTTTCGGCGGCACGCGCCCACGGAAAATCGACAGAGATGAGTGTGTTCGCGGAGCCTGGCGGAATGGTCACGAGCGGCTCGGACGTCGATGCGTCGGCGGAGGCTGCCGGGCTGGCCATCATGTCGTGCGAAGAGTCGTCGCCGTAGGGCGCCGTGGACGGTGCGGGCGCTTCACTTGGTTCCGGGCCGGATGATATGGGCGCGAGACCCCCGCCTGCCGGTGCCGACACGATATTTTCGCGCAATAGATAGACGGCCGCGACAACCGCGAGTCCGAAGATGATTGCGACCAGCCATTTGCCCATTTGAGTCAGGTCCCTCGAACAGCCCTGTTGCTCTGCATTGCTATTTTAGGGTGCCCGAGGGGGCGAGAGAAGGTGAGCGGGGATTTCTTGCCACCGATGCGCCCTTTTGGTTACACCAGACGCAATCGCATGGGTCAGGCGCGCGATTTGCGACACGGGCGGGCAAGCGGGCACGCCGAGAAACCGGGCCCTACGCGTGCCGAAAGCGGAAAAATCCGGGCGAAACGTTCTCAGCCCGAGGCGGGCATCGTCTCGAATGAGCGAACCAGCGTGCGCAGCCGCTGATCGATGTCACGCCAGTTATCGAGCTGTGCGCGCTTGAAACGGTAATGGAGCGCCAGCGTGTCGCCGTAAAGAATATCGCGTCGGCATGTCGGCGCGACGATATGAGGCAGGTCCTTGAAGCAGCGCAGGACGAGGAATGTGCCGTCCGCGTCATCGCGCACGTAAAGTTCTTCGTCCTTGTAACCGGTATCGGACTGGAATTCGTAGTGACGCAATCCGAACGGTCCGCGCTCGCCATCGGGGTTGGTCACAAGCCGCTTGTAGACCGCCTCGAAGCGTTGCTTTTCCGAAATCTCGCTTTTGCCGCGCGTCTCCAGCTCGAAATGCAGCACGCGCGACGTCGGCGAATTATCCTGGAAGTCGCTGCTGCGCGTGGGGTCGTAGGCGCTCAGATCGGGCAGCAATGCGTAAAGATCCACACGATCGAGCACGCCGCCGCGCCGCGAATAGGCAAACCGCGTGTAATTTGCCGGTATCCGAAATCCGGTTCCGCCGACGACCACATTCACGGGCAGATTGTCCTGCGAGGGTTCCGGCGCGCGTCCTATGAGCTGGGACAGGCTCGGCGCGAAGTAATATCCAAGGAATCCGAGCGACAGAACGCCGATGATTGCCGCAACGACGAGGGGAAGCAGCCAGCTTGGCTCTTCGACTGCTTCTTCAATGCGCCCCGTCATATTCGACGGGATTTCCATGCGCGCCGCTCGCCTGCCGAAAATCATCACGCCAACCTCTAAGCTACAGCGCGCGATGGTGCCGGGGCGAGCAGGCTGCGTCAACAGCTTGTTCGCCCCGGTGCAGGCGGTGTCACAATACGGTTAACATGCCCGCGACGAGGGGATGACGCACGACGTCGCCCTCGGTGAGACGGATGACGGCAACGTCCGGCAGTCGTTCGAGACGCGCCGCGATTGCGCTGAGTCCGGAAAGTTCGGGCAACAGATCGGTCTGATCGGGATCGCCGGTGAGCACCATCGTCGAGTGCCAGCCAAGCCGCGTCAGCAGCATCTTGATCTGGCCGTAGGTGCAGTTCTGCGCCTCGTCGATGACGATGAAGGCATTGTTGAGCGTGCGGCCGCGCATATACGCGACGGGCGCGATTTCGATGGAGCCGTCGCCCATCAGCTGCTTCAGCCGCTTGCCGCCGAGCCGGTCCGACAGCGCGTCGTAGAGAGGGCGCAGATAAGGCGCAAGCTTCTCTTCAAGAGCCCCTGGCAGGAAGCCAAGCGACTCGCCCGCTTCGACCGCTGGCCGCGAGAGCACGATGCGCCCGACCTCGCCGGCCTCGAACGCCTCGACGGCCTTGGCGATCGCAAGATAGGTCTTTCCCGTTCCGGCCGGTCCGAGCGTCACCACGACATTGTGCCCGTCGATCGCCTCCATCAGCGTGCTTTGATTTTGCCCCATCGGCCGGACACGACGGATATAGCTTTGATCGAGGCTGCCTTCCAGCGGCGACCACGTACCGTCGGAGAAGAGCGCCCGCACATTCGCCTCGTCACCTCGCTGTTTGTCAGGCCGCTCGGAACGCATCACACTGGTTTGACGGCTGGAACGCTTTGCCATTTAGACCTCCGGCTGGGGGGTAACGCCACACCCCGCATGTAGAGACATGCGGGGTGTGGCGGGGGAAAGCTGTGCGATGGGCGGACAGGAAGTGCGAAGGCGGCGTGCGCCGCGCGCGCGGGTGAGATGGTCGTGTTTTGCGTCCATGACGCCGTGAGACACACAGGGTCTCCACTCCAACGAATCACTATCCTGCTTCGAGAGTAGCGCGGGCAAGACCTGCCGTCACAACCAATTTACGCCGTCGCGAAAGATTCACGATCCGGGTGAATGTTGGTCATCAGTACACGGAATGAGTGGATTGCGGCTACGCGCCGGCGAAATGAAAGGCCTTGCGCGAGACGAAGATCGCGGCGAGCGAGGCGCCCCAGGCGGCGAGCGAGGCGAGATTGCCCAATAGGAGCGGGAGCAGATTGAAGAGATGCCGGTAATAGCGCGGGTTCGAGCGTCCGGCGAGCTCGATCACGCCGCGCGTTTTGGGGCCCAGGATATCGGCCAGCCGCACCAGCTCGTCAAGGTCATCTGGCGTGTCGACGAACTGAAGCAGCCGTACCGCTTCGCCGGCACCGGCCGCGTTGCGCAGCGATTCGATCTGGACCAGAGTCGTGAAGATCGTCGCCGTGCGCGAGCGGGCGGCGATGCCCTCGACGGCACGGCGGGTCTCGACCGCGTCGGCGAGATTTACACTGCGCAGTTGTTCGCCAAGCGCGTCCATGTCGACGGCGTGGCGCAGCCGCGGGAGCAGGAATTTCGCGAAGGCGGGAGTGAGCGTTCCCGTGCGGTCGGCAACCTTGAGAACCGACACTGCGACCTTGGCGGGCAGGGCAACAGCGCTGCTTCTCGAGAATTGCGTCGTCAGGCCGATGCCGACGACGGAAAGCTCGAGCAGGAGTTCGTCGAAGGCTTGCCCGGAAATCAGCTTGCGGCCTTCCGCACTGATGTCGCGCAGATCTCCGATCATGGTCAGATCCGCCGCAACTGCTCCGGCCAGCGCGCCTGTGTTTGCCCGGCGGGTGCTGTCCGTCAGATCGGCAAAGCCGCCCGCCCCGGTGGCAAGCTGGCGCGTCTGGTCGCCCTCGTCGCTCAGTCTCTGCTGAGTCTGCGGGGCGACCGGAATGCCGGTGAAATCGGCAATCTCGGCATACATCTGCGCTTCCTCGAAGTCGCCGCGCGAAAGTGCGTCGTCAACCCGGCGTGTCAGGTCCGCGCTGTTCGTGTGACCCTGGAGATCGGTCCGGATCGCCTCGGTAACGTCCTGGCCGCGGCTCGGGTCGAACACCAGCGCGCCGATAAAAATCAGCGTGGCGACAGCACATGCGGTGATGACCAGACGCACGATATCCATGATATAAATGTAGAGGAGTTCGGCAGGTCTTGTCTTGCGCCGAATGATTGTTAAGTGTGTTCGTGGCTGGCCCCTGTGTCGTGTGTGTCACAGGGCGAGCCGGTGCGGCCATCAGTGTTGCAGGATTGGGGAGAGTATATGACCATCTACGCCCTGGGTGATGATCGCCCGCAATTTCCCTCCGACGGTCAATACTGGGTCGCGCCCGATGCCGCGGTGATCGGGAAGGTGCGCCTGCGCACCGACGCCAGCGTATGGTTCGGAGCGGTGCTGCGGGGCGACAACGAGCTGATCGATATCGGCGAGGGTTCGAATGTACAGGATCTCAGTGTGCTGCACACCGACATGGGCGCACCACTGACGGTCGGGCGCAACTGCACCATAGGCCACAGGGTTATGCTTCACGGGTGTACGATCGGCGACAGCACGCTGGTTGGAATCGGCTCGACCATCCTCAATCGCACGCGCATCGGGCGCAACTGCATCATCGGCGCGCATACGCTGATCGCGGAGGGCAAGGAAATTCCCGACAATGTCCTGGTGGTGGGGCAACCGGGCAGGGTCGTCCGCGCGCTGAGCGACGACGAGATCAAGATGTTGTCGCATTCGGCCGATATTTATGTGAACAACTGGAAACGGTTTCGCGCCACGCTCGCATCGGATGGACAATGACGGTCACTGCCCGCAGCCATCATGAATAGCACGCCGTTCGCTATTCTCGCCCGGGAGCGTCTGTCGCGGCGCCGGTTTATCGCTGGCGCGTCGTCGCTCGTCGCCGCACTCTACGCAACGCAACTCGGCGGATGTGAACAGCGGCGCGGGTCGAGCCTTACGTTCAAGAGCCTGTCGCAAACCATCGCGGACGATGACGCGGTCGCGGCCGGATATCAGGCGACACCGATTATAAGATGGGGCGATCCGGTGATGCCGGACGCGCCGCCGTTCGACCCGAAGAAGCTGACGCCAGCCGATCAGGCGCTTCAGTTCGGCTACAACAACGACTTCGTCGCCTATTTTCCGCTCCCGCGCGGCAGCACACAATCCGACCACGGATTATTGTTCGTCAATCACGAATACACCAATCCCGAATTGATGTTTCCCGATTACGATCCGGCAAACCAGACGGCGGTCCAGACGCAGGTCGAGCTGATGGCGCACGGTGCATCGGTCGTCGAGGTTGCGCGGGAAGGACGGACGTGGGAAGTCGTGGCGAACAGCGCGTTTGCGCGCCGGATCACCGGCGACACGATGATCGCGATCTCGGGACCCGCCGCGGGGCATTATCGACTGATGACGGCCGAGGATCCGACCGGAACGCGCGTGCGCGGCACGCTTGGCAACTGCGCGGGCGGGACGACGCCGTGGGGCACGGCGCTGACATGCGAAGAGAATGTGCAATCGTATTTCGGCGGGTCGACAACTGACGAGCTTGATGCCTACCGGCTGTCGATCATGGGTTTCGCGGCACCTGGACGGTTCCGGCCGTGGCACACCTCCATGGCGCGGTTCGACGTCGCGCAGGTTCCCAACGAGCCGGCGCGCTTTGGCTGGGTCGTCGAAGTCGATCCCTACGACCCGCACGCGCTGCCCGTGAAGCGCACCGCGCTCGGGCGCTTCAAGCATGAGGCGGCGACGACGGTGGTGGCGGTCGACGGTTCGCTGGTTGTCTACATGGGTGACGACGAGGCGGGCCAGTATCTGTACCGCTATGTCTCCCAGGGTGTGTTCGATCCGGGCCGAGGGGCGGCCAACAGCATTTTGCTGGACGAGGGAACGCTCTACGTCGCGCGTTTTGATGCGGACGGGCTGAGCTGGTTGCCGCTGGTGCAGGGACAGGGCCCGCTGACGGCCGCGAACGGATTTTCCTCGCAGGCCGAGGTCCTGATCGACGTTCGGCTCGCCGCGCTCGCGCTGGGGGCGACGCCGATGGATCGGCCCGAGGATGTGGAGGTCGACCCGGTGAACGGCCGCGTCTACGTGATGCTGACCAACAACACGTCGCGCGCGGCGGCGCAGACGGATCCGGCGAACCCGCGCGCGAACAACGAGCACGGCCATATCCTGGAATTGGTGCCCCCGGCATCCCCGGACGGCACCCCGGATCACAGCGCGGACCGCTTTCAGTGGGACGTGTTTCTGCTGGCGGGCGATGCGGCGTCGGGCGGGCGTTACGGCGAGGGGACGCAGGTCTGGATGTCCTCGCCCGACAACTGCGCTTTCGATCCCAAGGGCCGGCTCTGGATTGCGTCGGATCAGGGCAAGAAGCAGGCCGTCCACGGCATCGCGGACGGCATGTTCGCCTGCGATACCGACGGCGAGGGACGGGCGGTGCTGAAATTCTTTTACGCGGTCCCGCGCGGGGCGGAGTGCTGCGGGCCGTGCTTTACGCCAGACGGAAAGACGCTGTTCGTCGCGGTTCAGCACCCCGGTGAAGGAGAGGGATCTGAATCGTCCTTCGGCGCGCCCTCGACCCGTTGGCCCGACTTCAAAGACGACATGCCGCCGCGTCCTTCAATCGTGGCGATCGTGAAGGACGACGGGCGGCAGATCGGCGGCTAGGCGCGCGGCGTGACCTTCAGGTGTCCCCCGAAGGTCGCTTGCGGTTCAAGTCTGCCAGATTGCGCGGATCTGGGAGTCGATTTCGGGCCCCATGTTGAAGCCGCCGGTGCGCCCTTGCGAGGCATCGATGACCAGCATCCAGTCGAGCGGCCCGAGATACTGCGAGAGCTGATTGCGAATGCTGTTGACGGTGTGCGGCCCGGTGACCAGCCACAGCAGCGGCGTGACGCGCAGCGCGTTACCGAGATTGAAGATCTCCTGCTCGAGCTGGCGGCTGTGGCCGCCCTTGATGTCGAGTGCGATCACGAAGCGCGAGCCGGTCGCTTCGGTGCGCTGGCCGAAGCCGGGCGCATTGGGCGAGGGCGTGCGGAAAAGATGTCCGAGCACATTGTCGCTTGCGGCGGTGTGCCAATGCGCCTCGACCGGGGTCTTGCCCATGCGCGAGATCATCGAGTGGGCGGAAAGACGGCCTTCCGTCTTGAACCGGCACATCTGGTGTCCCGAATACGGGCCGTAAAGCTTTTCGGCGACTTTGAGGAGCCACATGCCGTCCAACGGATCGCCGGCGGGCTTCGCCGGATCCTGAGCGCTGTCGGCGCCCGGCTGCGTGGCTTCGCCTGCGCGCACGCGCCGGCCGAATTTTCCGCCAGACATCACTACCATGATGGAACTCCTAAAAGCTGCCTGCACCGCAGGCATGACCTGCCCTCGCAGTGGAGCAATCGGCGTGCCGGTTTTAGGAGGCCGAAAAAGGCTCAATCCGTCCCAATGGGGGACAGATTGACCGCGCGAACGTGTTACGGGATGGCGGCGGTGAGGGTGTTGTTGTCGCCAACGCCCGCACGGTGCCATGTCAGCGGTGTCAGCGGGTCCTGGCGGGACACCCATTGGTAGGGTGTATCGCTCCAGGCCTCGACGAAGTTGGTGGCGTTGTCGAGGACGAAATCGCCGCGATCGGTGCTGGCGATCAGCACCGCGTGGAGTTCGCCATGCTGGTTGCGGGCGGTCGCAAGGGTCAACGACTCGACCGGCCAGCCCTTCTGCAACAAATCCTTGCGCTTCAGAAGCGCGTAGTCTTCGCAATCGCCCGCGTTGGTCGGGATCTGCCAATATTCCGCTGTGCCGAATTGCTGCAGATCGGTTTCGGGGCGGATCGCGCGATTGACGTCGACATTGACGTCGTTGAGCTCGCGCCAGCGCTGATCCGTCAAAGCCATGTGTTCCGCGCGCGGCGCAGCACCGGTCGCACCGGTTGCTTCCGAAATTTCCGTGCAAGCGCCGCGCTCACGCATGCAAAAGTCGATAAATCCCGACGGCGCGCGAACGACCGAGCCGACCGGCATCGACTGTGCCGTGGGAAGCTGACTTGCGCACGCGCTGGTGAGCAGCGCTGCGGACAGCAGCGGCCACATCAAAAAGCGGGCATAAGACCTGCGAAACTGCGCCATTCAGAAACCTTTCTGTTTCCCGACGCAGTGAGTATTGCGGAGCTCCCGTTTTTGTCCGGTGAAGTAATAGAGATAGAATCAATTCAAATTTTAAATACACGCCCAAGTAAATAGAGCGCGTTTTAAGAAAAAAAGATTCAAATTTTATCGATCGACTTCGGGGCTTGTCTGGCGAGCCCCGTGGGCTCGGTTGCCGCGAGGGCTAGAGGCCGAACGAAAGGGAAATCGCGCCGAAATTGTCGGAGTGTTCCTGGCCGAAAAATTCCTTGGTGCGATAGATCTGTGTGAATGCAATCCGCACCCGGCTGAGCGTAAAGGCGACGCCGTACTGAAAATCACCGACATAGCTTCGCTTGTCCACGCTTGGGCTGTCTGTGAACGTGTTGCCGTCGAGGAAGATATTGCGGCCGACCGCGCGCCCCTCCACGCCAGCGAAGGCGTACCAGCCGATGCCGTCGCGCGACTGGAAAAATGCGGAGCCCGGTGCGCTGGGGCGGATGCGGGCGGGCCCGTAGTCGAGCAGCATGTTGTTGCCGACCCGCACGGTCAGGCCGAGCGCGCCTTGTGTGAATACGTTCCCCACTGTGGCGCTCGCGTGCGGCGTCGCATCGAACTCGAGCTGCGGCAGAAGACGAACGCCGTAGCGCCATTGATATTCATAGCTCACCAGAAGGGCCGGCTCGTTGGAGAGTTGCGAGCCCCAGCCGCGCGGCTCCGTCGCACCGATGAAATTATGAAAAGCGCGTTGCGTCGCGCCGGCGCCGGAGGCCGGCCCCACGACACCGAGGCTCATCTCGACTTTCCGCAGGCCGCGAAAGCTGAAGCGGCGAAGCGCCAGCGGGTCGCGGTCGTCGTAGTCTTCGGAGATGATGCCGCTCGTGAAATAGAGCCAGCCCGCATAGGGGCGGTCGGTTGGATCGGGCGGGATTTGGGAAATATCGGATGGCGTGTACATCGCCTGGCCAAGCGCGAAGGTTACGCGGTCGCGCCGGCACGCGACGTCGTCGCGGGGAAGAAGGTAGATGGCGTGCGCGACACGCGACACCCAGCGATGCTGGCACGGCTCGGATACATACGCGATTTCGGTGCCGTGGGTGTAGTCGCGGTCCGCGCCGCTTCCCAGGCTGTCGTTCTCGATCTGAACGCTGAGATAGCCGTGACCGACGGGAGCTGAAGGGGCCTCGCCCGGAAGCGGCTGCGCATGGAGCGCGGAGGACGCGCAGAGCGAAAGGAGTGCGGCACAGGCCGCCGCGCGACCCTGTATGTACGGCGTCGGCATCAAGCGCATCTAGGACCTTCCTGAATTCGGAAGGCGACCGTATCAAATGGGACCGGGCATCACAATTCGCGCGAGGCGACTACCGAAGGCTGTTGGACAGGCTGCCCCAGGTCGCTTGAATGGTATCGAACGCGACACCGATTCCCTGCTCGTGATGGCGCACGACGCGCCCGCGCATCTTGCCGATATGAATCAGTTCGCCGATAGCGGGGCGAAGCGAGACGGCAAGACTCAAGCCGCCAAGCGACATATCCAGCACGCGGCATTCGAGCTCGCTTCCGTCGGCCAGCATCAGGTGCGCTTTTTCATCCGTCTCGCGGCGCATTGACGAGCGTTGCTCGACACCCGATACGGCTGCGTTGATCTTGCAGGTCAGCTTTTCGACGATCCGCTCGCGCAGTGCCGTCGCAAATGTGAACGTCAACGCGAAGCCGCCAGCGAAATGGCGCACCACTTCGCCTTCGAGCCGGCCGATTTCCTGGACGTAGACAATGACGCTGGTGCCCATCGGCGGCAGCTCGTCGCTTTTGAGCATCAGCCCGCCGGCGGAGATATTCTGGAGCGTCGCCTCGTACTCGCTTTTGTCGGGAAGCATAAATCGCGCGGGCAGGACAAGCTCGACGCGCCGGTGGCGTCGCTTTTCGCTGGCATCGTCGTCGTCTCGGATTGCGGCCTGAGAGCTCATCGGGATCCTCGCGCCTTCGGGCGATATTCCCCCAACAATGAGCCGCTACCGTAAATAAAGCGTTGTGGAGGGCGGATTTCTTCTCGAATTTTTGCTGTCCGGTTTACCAAAATGACGTGCGCCGGGCACATAATGGCCAAACGCACCGTCCGCGAGAACGGCGCCGCTCCGGTGACCGGTTGAGCCGGGGCGGGAAGCGGCGAAATAAATTGCCGGAGTGTTGCGCTTTCGCCCGTTTAATTTGTGCAAAGCAATGCGTAGATTAGCTGGAACGTCGGTAAGGAGATCCCGATGAATGCACTGTCAAAAGCGCCTAAGCGTGCGGGTCAAATCCTGTCCGTCGTGATTTTGTCTCTGGCCGGTGGGATCGCCGCAGCGCAGGCGGCAGACGACATCGCGACCAGCAGCGTTTATTCGTCGGATTCCCTGACCTTTGAGCGCTGGTGCTCCGAAATCCAGCATTTTGACGCGGCCCGCTGCGCGGCCCGCGGGTCGGCTGATGTCGCCACCTATCAGCTCGCCAAGGACAAGCTTGAGACGTACGAAATCCAGTACGATCGCCAGCAGCGCCGTGACCGCGAGTTCAACGAGAGCTTTAGCCTCTACCAGTCGCCCAATCTTGGCGACCCGCTGAAGTAGCACGCCCGCGGCCGTCTTATTCCTCGCCGATTTCGAAGAACGGTGCGAGCTTTCGCGCCCATAATGTGCTGTGGCCGTCCCCGGTGACGGCAGCCGGGCGCGAGTCGGTGGTCTCGACAACGGTCAGGACCCGTGGCGCGGGGGGCGGGCGGTCGTCGCCGCCGCCGAACCCAAGGGCGTCGATCCGGGGGTCGAAAATATCCACGCTCCCGCCGGTCAGGCGCACCAGGTGCCCGTGCGCGAGCGATTCGATGCCCCGATTGAGATGGAAGTGCCCAATTCCCCGGGTGATCGCTCCGGCCTCGTCGCGCAGGGGGAGGATCAGCATTTCGCCGGGATGGGGGGATTTATCGAGCGTGACACCCTTGAATCGGGCGATGACGCCAAACGCATCGCGGCGCAGGCGCCGGGTTGCGTCCTGGAGTTCCCGGCGCCCGGGATCGTCCCAGAGGCCGGCGAGGTTATGATCGCGCAGCTCCCGCCCGAAAGCCGCGCACAGCGTCGTTCCGGCAATCCGGAACACGACATGGACATCGCCGGTGAATTCGAGGACAAACGTGTTCGACAAATAACGGCGCAGAACGGCAGGGTCGACATCGCTGCGACCTGGCGCCGCACCCCCGTTTCGCAGGGCGTTCCAGTAGTCGTAGAGCTGTTTGGCGGCCTCGTTCCGCAGCCCGAGGGTGCGGCCACCGTTTTCAGTTTGAGCCATGACGTACCCTGTTGACCCCAAAATTGCACGCGGCGAGGCGCTGATTCCGGTCCATTGTCCGGCGATGACGCATCACGGCGCGCCGAAAAGGGGCGCAAGCTTCAGGGGAGCAGCAACCGTGCCAGCAGTGCTTGAGATTCTGGCGGGAGCGGCCTGACTAGCGACGGCCAGCCGGTAATTCGGGTGCAAACAGAGGGACGCCGCGGCGCCGCACGAAAATCACCAGAACACATCCGACGATGAATCCGCCGAAATGAGCCCACCACGCGACGCCGGGTTGATTGGCGTGGCTGAAAGCCGCCGAAACGGCTTGTAACGCAAACCAGGCTCCGAGGACCCAGTACGCCGAAAGCCGCGCCGGGTAGAGGATGAAACCGAGCGGAATGAGAACGAGAACGCGTGCGCGGGGATAGAGCAGGCCGTAGGCTCCCAGCACCCCCGAGATCGCGCCGGACGCACCGATCATTGGAATGGTGGACTGCCATTCGACAACGCCTTGAAACAGCGCCGCCGCGACCCCGCATGCCAGATAAAACAGGATGTAGCGGACCCGACCGAGCGCTTCTTCCACATTATTGCCGAAGATCCACAGGTAGAGCATGTTCCCGGCAAGGTGGGCGATCCCGCCGTGAAGAAACAGCGACGTGATGATTGTTGCATAGGGCGGAAGCCGGTAAAGCTCGGGCGGCAGCTCAACCTGACCGAACAGGACCGCCGGAACAAAGCCGTAAGACAGAATCGCGCGTTCTCCCACCGGACCGAGCGAGATCTGCCAGAGAAATGCGAGAACATTGGCCGCGATCAGCCCGTAGGTGACCCACGGCACCGTTCGCGTCGGGTTCTCGTCATAGAGCGGGAACATATTGCCTCAAGGCCCCAAGCGGCTCACGCGCGACGATGTGCGGGATGCGTGCTGAAAATAGACGGTGCGGCCCTCATTGAACGGATTGCGCGGCGCGGCGCTTGGTCGCAGGCGTCGTTGCCATCGCGAAGGTCGCGTCTGACATAGTGGACCTTGCCATCACATCATATTGCAGAGGGCTGCGTTGCAGGAAAATGGATCGCTAAACGACATGACCGCACGCCGCGAGCCGGTTTTCAATCTGCCGTCCGCGGTCGCGGGAATCTCCCTGTGCCTGCTCGCGGTTCATCTGGTGCGCATGGTCGTGTTCTCGGACGACTTCGACTGGGAGGTGATTGTCCGCTTCGGCTTTATACCGGCGCAGATCTTCTATGGACCCCTTGAAGGCCATTCGATCGTCGAGGGCTGGGGCCTGAAGGCCGTCCCGTTCCTCAGTTACGCGTTTCTCCACGGTGACCTCCTGCATCTGGGGTTCAACACGCTTTGGCTGGTCGCGATGGGCAGCCCGGTCGAGCGGCTGATGGGGGCGGGCAGGTTCTGTGCATTCGCGGCGATCGGCGCCATCCTCGCGGCCGTGTTTTATGGCGTGTTCAACGCTCATAGCGAGGCGCCCATGATCGGCGCGTCTGGCGCCGTTTCGGCCATGATGGGCGGATTGGTCCGGTTCATGTTTGCGGCCGGCCGCCGGACAGGGCGTTCGTCGCAGTCCGGCCTTCTTCTGTTTGCCGGCATCTGGATTGCGCTCAACGTGTTTACGGGGACAATGGGAATCGGGCCAACCGGCGGCGTTCAGTCGATCGCCTGGGAGGCGCATGTCGGCGGATTTTTGGCGGGCGCCCTGTTGTTGCCGGTATTTGCGCGTCGCGGCGGCCTCGATCCGCGGACGCCTCGGTTGCGCGAAACGAACGATGACCGATAGTATCGATGTCTTATCGGATTCGTTTCGGGTCACCCCATGACAGACACCGCGCAAGACCCATTGCCGCCTCCGCCCCCCGGAACCGGGGAGGGCCCGCCTTCGCCCTGGATACGGCTCCTCTACATGATCCTGTTCGCGGCGCTCAGTTACGCGGTGCTGTGGCTCTACCTCGCGCTGTCGCTGCTCCAGTTCATTGTCGCGATCGTCGTCGGTCGGCCAAACGCGGAACTGCTGGGGTTCATGCGCAAGCTGCTGCACTTTATGGGGTCGATCCTGGCCTATCTGGGCTTTCTCAGCGACGAGAAGCCGTTTCCCTTCTCGCCGTTTCCGGACGGATCACCAAAGTCTCCCTAGCTTCGTGAATGCCCTTGGCGCGGCCGACGGCCGGTTGCGCCCGCGTCTGGAATCTGCCAATATAGTTCATCAATAAACTATATCGGTAATATATGATGAAGGGCCGTGAGAGACTCCAATCCGTCGATCTGAGCACGCCGGCAATGGCGCGGGCGCTGCCAGACCTGCCGATGGACCCGACCGTGATGGTCCGTCTTCTCAGGATCGGCCTGTTCGGGATGAGCAGCTTTTTCGAGCCCGTTTTTCGCGACCTGGATCTGAGCGAAAACTCGTTTCACGCCTTGTGCCTGCTCGTCGCGACCGAGAAGGGCACAGCCTCTCCCAGTGAACTGAGTGAGATGGTGGGGACGAGCCGCGCGAACATGACCCGGCTCCTGCAGGAGCTTGAAACAGCAGATCTGATCTCGCGCAAAGCGGCCGTGCGCGACGGGCGCCGACATGTCATCGCGATTACGCCGGCAGGTCGCCGGAAGGTGCGCGATACCGTGCCGCGGATTGCAGAGCCGCTGCGGCTCGCGTTTTCCGAATTGAGCGGGGAGGAGATGACGCAGCTCGCATCGCTTCTTCGCAAACTCATCGTCTCTTTTGACAAGAGCGCGGTCGCACTGCGCGCCGTCGCGTGACGACCGCTGGCATTAGCGCCTCGGAATGAACAACCGGACCTGGAGGAGAAATGCAGATGGATGAGAAAACAAGTCTGAGATACCAGTTGATCTGTGCGTGGTGCGGGCCACTGTTCGTGGTGGCCTTTGTGTATTTCTGGGGAATCGCCGGTCACAATATTCCAAACCCGGCTCCCTCATTGACGCCTGATGAACTGAAGGCGCGCTATCTCGCAAACCTTGGCGAAATCCGGCTGGGGTTCATCGTGTCGCTCATCACGGTGTGCTTTTACATGCCCTGGACGGTCCTGCTGACCGGCCAGATGGCGCGCATCGAAGGCAAGAACATGCCGCTGCTGTCATCCCTGCAGCTCATCGGCGGCGCATTGACCGTTATGGTCGTCTCGTTCAGTGCGATGTTCTGGGCTGTCGCGGCGTTTCGGCCCGAGCGCGCCGCCAGCGATTTCCAGCTGCTTACGGACAGCGGCTGGCTATGCATCGATCTTCTCTACACCTGTACGACATTGCAGATGGTCGCGGCCGCGCTTGTCGGCCTCGCGGACAAAAGCCCGACGCCGTTATTTCCAAGGTGGGTCTGCTTCCTTACCATCTGGTGCGGCATCAGCTTCTTCCCGGCCAGTCTGACCGGGGTGCTCAAGACGGGCCCGTTTGCATGGAACGGCTTGCTCAGCTTCTACATCCCGTATTTTTGCTGGCTGTGCTGGTTCTCGATCGCAAGCTTCTACATGCTGATGGACGTGCGCCGCCGCATGAAGACCGCCGATGCGCCCGGCCGCTCAGGCGCGCTGGCGCATGGCATGGGCGCGTGATCTCGCACGAACTGCGGCGCCCCGAACTCAGGGGCGCCGCACCCTTCGCTAGAGCAGCCCCTC
>LADL02002213.1_pt1 | contig 21335 bp, 16 predicted proteins | sample 619721 | NCBI WGS metagenome assembly LADL02 (sample SAMN03397408, study PRJNA257561) | rock porewater metagenome | biome: terrestrial; feature: Opalinus Clay rock; material: porewater; isolation source: Opalinus Clay rock porewater BRC-3 borehole | place: Switzerland: Mt Terri URL, St-Ursanne ...
TACGGCAACCGCAAATGGAATCCACAAAGAATCGTGCGACATAAATGCATACAAAACTGGGATACTCGCGCCTAAAGTTGTGCCTACATAAGGAATAATAGACATTGCTGCGGCCAAAAATCCGAAAAGAAACGGACTGTCAACACCAATAATCCAAAGTCCGATGCTATTGGCCAAACCTAAAATAATGATCAGAATAATCATTCCGCTCAAATATTTCTGGCCAACTTTTTGCACTTTTTTAAGCATATTTAAAGCAACTTCTCTTTTGTCTTCAGGGGAAAACTTAATAAATGCCTTGGTTAACCCTGTTCTGTAAATTAAAAACAGAAAGGTATAAACGATGGTCGCCAAAAGTCCGGCCAAAAAGCTTGTGGTGGTGTAAAAGGTGTTTTCGGCAACCGGAAAAGCAACGTTTTTAAACCATTCCTTTAATTGGTCAATAATATAATCTTGCTCTAAATCTGTTTCCAAATCGAAATGGTTATTGATATAAATAATAGTATCTCTTAGCAACCCCATAATTTTATCCTGAAAATCGGAAAGCACATTTGGAAGATTGGTAATTTGGGTTAAAAAAAAGAAAATTCCGCCTCCAAGTATTAAAATCATGACTAGCATGGAAAAAAAAGCAGCCAAAATTCGATTGATTCCCCATATTTCGAACTTTTTTGCCAACGGGTAAAGAATGAAGGAAATGAGCAATGCGAATCCTAAAGGAACAAGAATGGTCTTGGCCAAAATTAAAATTGCAAAAATTGCAATCACCGTTGCGATGGCAAAAAATAGTTTTTGAAAGGAAACGCTCATCTTGTTGGGTTTAAAAATTGAACGGCATAAATATCGGTTATTTTACCAACATTTTAATTAAATATATTGAATGGTATTTTTTCGTTTATCTTAAATGCAAACTTTCAGTATTTTTGAAACATACTTAAATAATGCCATTTTTCAATATTTAGGTAACGCTAAAAAAACGTGTTTTTGCTTAGTCCTTAATATTCACCTCCGTCACTTCCCCATATTTTTCAACAATTTTTTTGATGTCGGCAGCTTTGCCCACCAACACAAATTGAAAATTATTTTTTGGGAAATATTGCGCAATTATTTGGTTTGCCTTTTCGAGATTTAAATTGTCAACGTTTTTTTCAAAATTTTCAATAAAAGTGGCGTCAAAATTGTACCAGAACATTTGTGTAAGCAAGTTCGCCAGCTGGTTTGTTGTTTCATAACGTGGCGGAAACTGCCCTTTGACATAGTTTTTGGCTGAGGTCAGTGATTTTTCATCGATGCCGTTTGTGTGTAATTTGTTTAAAACTTCCAACGATTTATCAATAGCGTCTTCGGTAGTTTTGCTGGCTGTAAATGTGCTTATTACAAAAGAACCGCCATTTTTTAAGGTATTAAATCGGCTGTTTGCCCCGTACGTTAATCCGGTGTTTACGCGCAGTTCATCGTTCAGCATCGAAGTAAATCGACCGCCAAACAAGGTGTTTATCACTTCAATAGCCACAAAATCGGGATTGTTTCTGCTTATTCCAGGCGAACCAATGTAAAATGTAGTTTCCTTTGCATCATCTTTATTAACTAATATTACTTTATTATTTGTTGGATATGCGAAATTTTTTAGCGCTGGATTTTCAATTATATTTCCGCTTTTTTTCCAGTTTGAAAACAATGCAGTTAATTTTTTTTTCATTTCTTTTGATGAAAAATCTCCAACAATGCTGATGGCTGCCTGATTTGGCTTATAATTTGTGTTGTAAAAGGATTTTAAGTCTTCAACCGTCAATTTTTCGATACTTGAAAGATCTCCTTGTATGGTATTTCCATAAACGTGATTGCCATACAAAAGCTTGTCGAAATAATTGCCAATTACCGCTCTCGGACTTTCTTTTTGCTGTTCAAGGCCCACCAAGAGCCTGCTTTTTTCCTTTTCAAACTCTTCAGCGTCAAAAACAGGATCGAGCATTATTTCTTTAATAATTGTAAGAACTTTGTCTTTATCCTTCGCGGCAAATTTTGAAGAAAGGCTTGCGAATTCTTTGGAAGCATCTGTACTTATGCTTGCGCCAATAAAGTCAGTTTCTTCATCCAGTTTTGTTTTACTGAAATTTTTTGTGCCATGTTTCAATGCTTTGGCGGTTAAAAAGGCCAATCCGGCTTTGTCCTGGTCATAAATAGCGCCGGCTGGCAAAACTGCTGAAACACTGATAACAGGAACATCGTGTTGTTCCATCAAATAAACAGTTAAACCATTTGGCAACTTGAAGGATGTATATTCGGGCAATTTGTACCCTTGTGCTGTTACATTTGAAAAAGTCAGAAAAAACAGGCCGATAATGATGAGTTTTTGTGCGATTGGTTTCATATAATTAGTCTTCTGTATTTGTTTTTAAAACGCCTACTGTTCTGTTGCTCTTTTTAAAATATTTTTTGGCTACGTTCTGCACATCTGCAACCGTAATTTTATTGTAATTATCTGGTGCTTGGAACATTTTTTTATAATCGCCAAAAAACACTTCGTAAGTTCCGATATTGTTCGATTTGCCGTTGATGGTTTCAACCTGATTGTAGAATTCCATCAATTTTTGGTTTTTTATTTTCTGAAGTTCCACTTCGCTGATGCCTTCGTTTTTTATTTTTTCAATTTCCGCATAAATCGCATTTTCTAAATCTGCATGATTCACATCCTTATTCGCTACGGCATAAATACTGAATAAACCTGGATTAAAACTTTCTCGAAAATCGGTAAATACCGAAGTGGCCAGCTGTTGTTCATTGACCAGCGTTGCATACAATCTTGACGATTGTCCTCTTGAAAGCGCCGCGCTTAAGATATTCAACGCGTAATAATCCTCATTTTTGGTTTCGGGCGTGTGATATGCCAACATCAAATAAGGCGTAGCGACTTCTTTTTGCACGGTTATTCTGCGTTCTCCGGTTTGGGCAGGTTCTGCAATCGTAATTTTTGGAGGTTCAGATTGTGCAGGAATTGGTTCCAAATACTTTTCGGCCAATCTTTTAACTTCTGAGGTTTTAATTGCTCCAGAAACAACCACCACACAATTGTTTGGCGCGTAATACATTTTAAAATAGCGTTCCAAATCTTGTTGTTTCCAGTTTTTCATATCATCTTCATAACCAATAACGGACCAATGATAAGGATGTTCTATAAACGCAGTGGCGGCAACGGCTTCTGAAAGCTGGCGCCAAGGCGAATTTTCAAGTCCGGTGCTTCGCTCGCTTAACACAACGCCTCTTTCGCTTTCTACAATTTTTGGATCAATGCTAAGGCTGGAAATTCGGTCTCCTTCCAAATCAAAGATCACTTCCATCGCCGATGCCGGGAACCAGTTGGTATAAACGGTCACATCTTTGGTGGTATACGCGTTGTTGGCACCGCCATTAAATTCCATCGTTTGGTCAAAAAGTTTTGGGCCATATTTTTCTGCGCCGTTGAACATCATATGCTCAAAGAAGTGGGAAAGCCCTGTAATTCCCTGATATTCGTTACGGCTTCCAACCTTGTAAAATAAATACATATTAGCGTTTGGGATGGAGAAATCTTCCACCACCAAAAATTTCATGCCATTTTTTAAAGTAAAGGTTTTTACATCATCTGATTTCATTTGCGCTTGGCCCGAAAAGCTTAGCAAAAGAAGGAAAAGGAGCGTTATTTTTTTCATAAAACACAATTTAATTAGTTTTAACAATAGGGAATTTTGACTAAATTTTTTGGCGTTGCCCCAAGGGGTGCGCATTTCGTTTCAATCTTTTTTTTCGGTAAAAACCTCAAAAAAGGATTTTTTTTTACCCTGAGCGGACCCGATAGCTATCGGGTCGAATGGCAATCCCTAACGCGAATCTCTGTAAAAAAATCAATTTATTCAGTTTTAATAAATGCGTGAATTTTTAGCATATTGACAAATTTTTCAATCTTGAATAAAAAAGAATAAAAATACGGCATTTTTAAATTAAAATCAGCCAAAATTAACGATATAATTCTATATTATTCAAAGATATTATTTCTGAAATTCATAAAATTACAGCGCATTTTATTACTTTTTCTGTTTTGCTTTAACAACTTCTTTTATTGAAACGTTGTTTATCAATACATCTTTTAAAACGGCGTCGCCATTTTTGATGCTTACCAAAGCGTACGTTACTTGGGTGGTGTCTCTCAATGTTTTTGCATAAATCACTTCTGCATCAGAAGCTTTTGATTCTTCCATATAAAACCTGTCGAATGGATAATAAATAGTCAGTTTATTGGATCCATCCGAAGAAACGGCACTCACTTCTGCTTTAAAGTAATCTTGGCTATCAATTGGTTTTTCTTTAGAAACAGATTTAATTTTCGCAAATCCTTTTTGGTCATTTTCAAGAAAAACATAAACAGTCTCTCCTGCAACCCAATCCTTTTCGTTATCAATTACGGCGACATTGCCTTTATAACCCAAAATGATGTATTTCCCTCTAAACGGATCAGTTGGATCAATGGGCGCAGCGTTAAATTTATAGTCGATTCCGGTTTTCAAAGTGTCTTCTTTGTTGAAAATCATTTTGGCAGGAACATATAGTTGCGCTAATGCAACAAGGATAAATACGAACAATAATAGTTTTTTACTACGCATTTGTTTTTCTTTTTTTAAGCATCCATGAATTTGCCGCAAAGAACCCGACGCCAACTGAAACAAACAAAATTCCTTTAAACACAAAACTTAAATCGGCATCAAAAAAACGGCAAATAACCAATGCGGTGATAATGAGCAAGCCAAAGTTTAATATACCCAAATGGTCTTTTTTAGCGCCGTCCTTAATGGTAAGAATGCCAAGGGCAAACACAAAAAAGTTGATGAGCACCACGGAAATTGGCGATGAAAGTCCAATAATAAAGGTTAAAATAAACAAGATAAAAATGGACGCTATGGGTTTTAAGTCGCGTATCGACTTATTTTTTAATTGAAAAAAGAGCAATCCGCCAGCCAATAATGATAAAATCACCGCAGCGAAAAACTCGGGAGTTGCGATAATTTCATTGAAATAAAAATCGCGTTTTCTTAATTCCTCCCAAAACCAGTCAAAACTGAGTGTCAGAAGCAAAATAATGGTACCAAGCGTACCCAATATTTTATAGCCGTTGTTTCTTGTTTTTTGTTGTGCAAAAATGACTGAATTTCCAACCAAATAAATCAATCCAAAAAGGCTAAAATAAGCGATATACATTAGCGGAACTGTTTTGTCTGCAACCGTTCCAAGACAAATAACAGCTGAAAGCGGCACGAGCCAATGATGGAAAACAACAAAATTGCTTTCAGGTTTTTTCTTGAACAGCAAATAATAATGAGGCAAAGCAGCTAAGAGCAATAACCAATAAAAGTATGCAACTGATTGCGGTTGTGACCTATAGCTGGTTCCGTCAGCATAAAAAGTGATGCCAACAATGTAAAGCAAGGAAACTATGGAAGAATTCATCACATAAATCAATGGAAGGCAAAGCAGCATCCAAGTAAGCAAGAAGGACCTGAGATTTCCTGGAATGTTATAAATTTGGCTTATAAGCGAAATGCATGCGCCAACAGAAAAAAACAAAAAAGCCGCGCTGCTTTCTCGCCAGGCAACGCTTTCCTGTTTTTTGATTAAGGTGAACAAACAAAGAAGCTGCCCAACCACAAGCGGTAAAAAAGCAAAGAATGTTTTGGTTGTTTTAGAAAGTTCGTCCCAGTTGTGCGCAATAATCATGATAATTCCAAGTCCGACTAAAATCGCACCCAAAATTCCAAAAACGATAAATAGCCGATTGGTTGAATCTTCTCCTTTTATCCGATAGAAATCACTTATTTTGTCGGCTGTATTTTGCGAAATCACGTCAGCTTTTACAAGTTCTTGCAGGTCTTTTAGCATATGACTTTTGTTGTATTAATTTTTTTTAATAAAATTAAAAATATCATTGATCACCTTTTCTTCTACGTTTTTTTTTACCTTATATTCTTTTGGCTCAGAGGTGTTTTCGCCGCTCATAAATAAATGGTTCTGTGTTGTATAACTTATAAAACTGACTTTTTTTTAATGTGCTTTTTCACAATCCGATATTTTGCTCGTTTTTTATCAATTAAAAAAGAGTGAGTTCCCTCCTATTGTTTAATGCGTTTTACGCTCAAATCATGGTAACGAATGAAGTCACCCAAAATTACTGATACTCTCGAGTCGGGAATTTTTGCACTGCCAAAGTCAAACTAATTTTTGGCGTTGCTATATTAAGAATTGCCAAGCTGTTGGTGATGGCGTTAATATTCACTAAACTTTCCAAATCGCTTCTTTTAATGTGATATTCGTTAGTTATTATTTCTTCTCCATATAAATGCCTGATAAATTCTAAAACCTACCTTGTTTTTTTTCTCATTTTCTTTTACAGACGTATATGGAGCCTCAACAAAAAACGTGTTATCGTCTTTTATGATAATCTTTAAAAAACAGAACCCATCCGAATTTTTGTTGGTATGGAATCCTTCTCCAATTTTCAGGTTTATTGGATTCATAATAAATTGCCCTTCGACCGTATCTACATTTCCTGTTTTATCGCCTTTATACTTAATCACATTGCCCTTTACTGTGCAAGTAACTGATTGAACAATTTCATTTGGAAATCTTTTCCAATATGTGTCAAAGGTTTTATTATGAAACTTAAGCCTTAATAGGTAATAATACCTAAATTGCTGAAACCCCCATATTAAAAGGAAGGCAAAAATAATGTTGCCAATTATTCCTGCTAAAACGGAGTTTAAAAATGACGAAATATCTATTAGAGCCATATTCTTAACTTTACGATTTTATTTTTTGGTTTTAATGCAGGGTTATCTTTTGTTTTTCCTATTGTCTAAAGCAGTTTGCAGCTACACGCCAGTCAGGAATTTCAAAGTTCCATACCTTTCCCAAAACTCCAAAACTTTCTTAAAAGTACAAAAATTTCTTTGCATATTGTCCTCTTGATGCGCGCCGTAGCTGAATATGCCCTGCACGTGCACCGCTCACACGTGGTTTTTGGCTGAGTTGCCTGCCCAATTTCTGTTGAAATGCAACTTTATACTGAATGCCGCTCTATTCCTGTTATATAAGTCCTGCACCCAAAGCCAGCGAAATAATTATCAGCATTATTGCAACGGTTACTTGTAAAAATCTTAGGGTTACTTTCTTTAAAAGTTTGTTGCCCAAGAAAGCTCCTGCAATTCCTGCAAGCGTAGCGCAGATCACCAAAGTCAGATTGTCAGTCAATCCTGATTTGGTAAACTTTGTGGCATAAACACTCAGTCGGGTGAAGTCAACAAAAGTTGAAACCACTACGGCAGTCCCAATAAATGCTTCTTTTGAAAGTCCGGCTTTGATTAAAAATGCACTTCTTAATGCCCCCTGATTTCCTGAAAGACCACCAAAAAAACCACTTAAAGCACCACCAATCGGAAGTTTGTCTTTTCCAAATTGCAAGTTGTTGAAGTAAGGAATAAGATCAATACTGGCGAAAATGATAAGCAAAATTGAAATCATAAATTTCACAGGATATACTTCAAAATGTTTTCCAAAAGCGTTATAAGTAAACAATGGTTGCAGGTCTGTAATATTCAGCAATATCCAAGATCCAATAATTGCAGCAATTACCGCTGGCACCCCAAAACGCAACAAAACTTCTTTGTTGGCATTATGGCCAACTAAAAACAGCTTAAAAATATTGTTGAAGAAGTGAACGACTCCTGTAAGTGCAATAGCCAACTCAACAGGAAAGAAAATCATAAAAACGGGCGTGAGGATGGTTCCTAATCCAAACCCAGAAAAGAATGTAAGAATGGCAACTACAAATGCCACCAATGATATTATTACAATTTCCATTAATTTTTAATGATGTTTAGTTTTCTGTCAAACGACCAAGATCCACCGCCTTTGATTAACAAAAAAATGCTGCCAAGCAACATTGACCAATCTGTTCTGCTACCGTGCATCATTTCCCAAAACCCCTGATTGGCTAAAACCTCTGCTTTTGTGGTGACAATGGCAACAAGCATTATAATGATAAGCGGAATGCTTGCCAGGCGCGTAACTAAGCCAATTAAAATCAGTGTTCCGCAAATAATTTCAAATGCACCAACAAAACTGCCCAAAAACTCGGGTGAAGGCAAACCAATTTTTTCAAATCTGCCTGCTCCACGAAAAGCCGGAAATAAAAATTTCTGAATGCCTTCAGATAAAAACACTGCGCCCACAATAAAACGAATAATTATTGTAGTTTTTGAATTGTCAGTTTCAATGATTTTTTCTAACATACTGTTTTATTCGTTTTTAAGCTTGAAGATATGATGAATCAATAATACCAAAGTTAATAAAAATTCCTAATGTTTGTTTTTGTACAAATATTTAAAGGAATCTCTTCAGTATAATATTGCCAAAAACTGTTTTGTGCTTGCGCTTCTCCAATTTTAGTGAGTAACAGCTTTTAGCCCAACAATAGAGCCAATTAAAGTGGTGATGAAAAGCAGTCGTAAAAAGGTTGCGGGTTCTTTAAATACAAGAATTCCAATTAAAACAGTGCCAACGGCTCCAATTCCTGTCCATACGGCATAAGCAGTTCCAATTGGCAAGGTTTGCGTTGCTTTAACCAAAAGGCCCATACTGATGGCAAGCGCAACCAAGAAACCTGCATACCATAAATACATTTCGTTACCTGTGGTTTCTTTCGCTTTTCCCAAACAGAAGGCAAAAGCAACTTCAAATAAGCCCGCAATAATTAAAACAATCCAATTCATTTCCTTTATCTTTTGCGGCAAAGGTCGGAAATTGCATTGAGGGAAAACTTTACAAATGATAAAAAATGATTTTTGCTTGATTTTTGGTCAAACTATTTCAGGAAAGTATTATTTTGTATTGGTATTAACGATTTGCAGCTAACAGAAGGAGGAGATTTCAAAGTACTAAACTTTCCGTCGCCATAAAACCTGATACGAAGCACAAAACTGTCTGCAGAGCACAAAACTCGCTATTTTGTAAAACTGTTGTTATATGACGTTTTTTATATCTTGAATAGTTTGTCGTCTTGAGATAACGATAGAACTTCAAATTCGCTTATGTCAATATTTGAAGGTATTTTATCCCTTAAAATTGGCACAATATACTGTCCATTGATGCTACTAGCAACTTCTACAATTGTATTTAGTTGGTTGTCGTGAATGGTTTCTAATTGATCGTGCATTATAAAATGTAAGCACTCAATATCGAGTCTGTCTGCAAATTCAATATAAGCAAAATCAAAGGCGGCTATTTGTCCTTTTTTCTTTCCGGTACTAGGATTTCCTTCAAGGTTAGTCACGATTAGTTCGTATCCTTTTTCATTTTTTTGAGAACTTAGCAAATAGGTTTCGCCATAAAGCCTGTTTGACATTACAGAAAAATATTTATTAAATTCAGTTATTCTATTTTGTATTTGACGGTCTTTTGATGAAATGGCTTGATTAATTGTATTCAAATCTTTATCAATGTATGCCAACTTTTCTTGTGAATAAATCCACAATCTTTTTTGCTCTTCTAGGTTTCCCTTTCGCTCAAATTGCTTATTTAAATCTAAAATAGTTTTTTCGAAATCTTCTACTAAAGCGGATTTATTTAACCTTTCAGTTAAAGTGTCTTCTTCCTTGCGAAGAACAATAATTTCTGATTTTATTTTTCTGATTTGATGCTCTATTTCAGGAAGTTCTTTTGTAATATATTCTAATTTTTCAGAAATTAAATCATTATGGAACTTCACAGTATCTTCGAAAGAAACTTGAATGTTTGAGATTAGAGATTTTGCTTTTTCGTAAAGAAATTTGATTTGACTGGTATCAATTTGAGTGTATTCTTGTTCTAAATCTTCTTTACTTTCGTTTATTAAATCTTTACGGATTTCTAGTCTACTTAGTTCTGTTGCACTTCTGTTTAAATTAGATTTAATTTCATTCAGTTTGTCAACATCAATAGCATAGTTTTCATTGAGATTAAATTTGTTTTTTCTTTGATTTAATTCTTCAATTTTTCCATTTAAAAGAATTAATTGTTGCTCAATTAAAGAGAGTTCTCCATCTTTTTTTAATCTTTTTTGAAAGTTCTCTTCTCTTGTTTTTTCTTTTGATAACAATTCTTTTTGATTGTGGCTATCCGTATTAATTCCTAGCCAGAATAGATATAGAGCTTCATATTCTTCAATTCGAGTAAATGAATTTAATACTTTGACAATATTTGCCATCTTATTTTTTTCATCCCGAATATTTTTTGATATAATTTGCTTAAACGTTGGTTTATCAACTTCTGATTTAAAAATTTCTTTTTTTAAAGCTTTATCAAATTCTTTGTTATCAATAATATTTTGTCCGTTTATTTCTTGTAATTTCTTGTTCCGAAGTAGGAAATTTTTTCTAATTATAACTTTTTCTGTTGGTTCATCTAAATTATCAACTAAAACAACCGTAATAATAATTTCATTATCTTTTAAAAAATTCTCAATTGTAGTATTAGGTTGCTTGTTAAATTCTGTGTCTTGATAGATGTTTTTTCCATCTCCACCAAAGCAATAGTCGACCAGCCTTAATACTGTCGTTTTGCCAATACTATTCCCTGTATCTGTTTTTTGACGAATACTTTCAGGTCGTTCATCTACAAGCAAATTTATTCCTTTATGAAAGGGAATATCTCTTATTATAGTATTCTTGTTTTGTATGATGAGTTGCTTTAAAAACATTTTATTATCAATCCTTTATTACCTTTTTTAATAACGCCTAAAATGAATAACCAATCCAAAACTAATGAATATAAATTCAATGATACTTTATTTGATTTGTTTACTGAAAGAAACAAATCAAAAAAGTCAATTTCATTTTTAGTAAATGAATTGAGAACCTCAATTACTTTCCCTCCCAAGTAGTATAAATCTCTTTCGGGGTTTGTGTTTTTATTTACTATCATAATTTTGGTGGCTCTTCTAAAATATTACAACGCATAAAAGCGTCAACCATAATGATTAATAATCCAATTTTAATAGCTTCAATTGGTAAATCTGAAATAGTATTACTTGAGTTTTCTATAATCTTCCACAGTTTATTTTCAACATTTTCTATTATATTATCTGCATTTGCTCTTATCTCTTCTAGATCTTTGTACTTCCCTTTTTCTTTAAGGTAAATAGATTTAATATTTTGAAGAACAAATTCTTTTTTTGTCGAGCCTTGTTTTTCAATTTCTTCGTAAAGCTTATTTAACTTACCCTGATAAACTCGATATTGTACAATTGTAGGTTTAAAAAGAATAACATTATTGTATAATATTTTATCTTCTGTATCAGGTGCATTAGTTGGTTCTTCTGTAATTGTATCATCAAAAATTCGCTTTCCTACAAATCCAACAATAATATTTAAAGCAGATGGATATTTTACAAGAATATTGCTTTCAGATATTAATTTAAGAATTTTAACTTCGTGATTTTTCTTCATTTCTTGAAGAATTGACACTTTATACTTTACCACATCATTTGTTTCCAAATGATGATTTGCACACAAAAGCACTAAGTTTTCATAACTTCTACGATAATCGTCATTCGAATTAGAATTATACCTTTGTCCACCAGGCTCGGCCGCTTCAATATGGCAAATGTTAGAGAAATTTATTTCACTTCCCGAACTTAAAAGGCTTATATTACAATTTGGAAATGCACATTGATTGCCTGATAAAGCATATAAGCGCTTAATTGTTTTTTCAGTTATGTCTCTTGCCTTACTTTTTGCCATTTTTATATATACGATGTTGCAAATTTACACTTTTTTTCGACTGAAATATAGCTTGAAAATTCTGTTTTACTATAAATTTCAATGTTGTACGGACTTTTGTTAAAATCGCATACAACTTGTTTACACCACCCAAAAAATGGCTGCAATCCACCCAAATAGGGTTTGCTTGGCCTGCCAAACATCAGTTTTTTATTGCTAACGAATGTAGCCAAAAATTAATTTACAAATCATCAAACGGACTTTTAATTTGCTGCAAACTTTTGGTGCTTACTATTTTGGCGAGTTTCAATGAAAAAAAAGTAAATTAGATTTTACAGAAAGCACAATCAACAAAATTTAAAGCCATCATAATTTGGTTACATAAAATAGAATTACAATTTACTATATTTATAAAAAAATCAGAAATATCATTGATGATTATTTTATTTACCCATGCTAACTAAAAAACCACAACCAAAATGCCCAAACATAAATTCACCAACAGCCTTGTAAATGAAACGAGTCCGTACTTGCTGCAACACGCACACAATCCCGTAAACTGGTATGCTTGGAATCAAGAAACGCTGGCACTTGCCAAAAAGGAAAACAAATTGCTGTTAATTTCCATAGGTTATTCTTCCTGTCATTGGTGCCATGTGATGGAACACGAAAGTTTTGAAAATGAAGAAGTGGCGGCGGTAATGAACAAGCATTTTATCAATATAAAAGTCGACCGGGAAGAGCGTCCCGATGTAGATCAGGTTTACATGAACGCCGTACAATTAATTACCGGCCGCGGCGGCTGGCCTTTAAACTGCGTGGCTTTGCCCGATGGAAGACCCATTTGGGGCGGTACGTATTTTCCAAAAGACAATTGGATTAGCGCACTGGAACAATTGGCAAATTTATATGATGAAACTCCGGAAAAAGCCATTGAATATGCCGAAAGGTTAACCGATGGCGTAAGAAATTCGGATTTGGTTTCATTAAATGAAAATCAGGTTGCGTTTTCCAAAGCAGATTTGGAAAGATCCGTGCGCGAATGGAAACAAAATATGGATCAAGATTTGGGAGGAAGAAAAGGTGCGCCTAAGTTTCCATTGCCGAACAATTACCAATTTTTGCTTAAATATGCTGTGCGTTCAGGAAATAGTGAAATGTTGGATTACGTAAATACTTCGCTCACTAAGATGGCTTATGGCGGAATTTACGATCAAATTGGCGGCGGATTTTCAAGATATTCTGTTGATGCAAAATGGCACGTGCCGCATTTTGAGAAAATGTTGTATGATAACGGACAATTGGTGAGTTTGTATGCCGAAGCGTACCAAGCCACCAAAAATGAATTGTATAAAAAAACAGTTTTCCATACACTCGAATTTATTGAACGCGAACTTACCACCCAAGAAGGTGCTTTTTATTCTTCATTGGATGCCGACAGCATAAATACCGAAGGAAAACTGGAAGAAGGCGCTTTTTATGTTTGGACTCAAAATGAACTGAAAACCATTTTAGGAAAGGATTACGATTTGTTCGCCTCATATTACAATGTAAATTATTACGGACTTTGGGAGCATGAAAATTATGTGTTGATCCGGAAAAATAGCGATGCCGAAATTGCAAAAAAACACGCAATTTCTGTGGCGGAACTCGAAAACAAAGTGGTTTTCTGGCAAAAAACATTGCTGAAGGAACGTGCAAAAAAAGAACGGCCAAGGCTCGATGATAAATCGCTAACTTCCTGGAACGCCTTGATGTTGAAAGGTTATGTGAATGCTTATGCCGTTTTTAATGAACAGCGATTTCTTGATGCTGCCATAAAAAACGCGACCTTTATTTATACCAAACAAATTCAGGAAGACGGAAACTTAAACCACAGTTATAAAAATGGAAAAAGCACCATAAACGGTTATTTGGAAGATTATGCAACCGTAATTGATGCCTATATTTCTTTATATGAAGTCACTTTTAACGAAACTTGGCTCAGCGCCGCCAAGCAATTGGCAGATTATGCTTTCGATCATTTTTTCGATGCCGATCGCTCCATGTTTTATTTCACTTCAAATCAGGATGCCGATTTAATTGCACGCAAAATGGAAATTGAAGACAATGTGATTCCGGCTTCAAACTCCATTATGGCGAATAATTTATTTAAATTGAGCCATTATTATTCAAACAGCTATTACCTAAAAGTAAGCGAACAAATGTTGCAGAATGTGAAAGAAAATGCCCAAAAATATGGCTCGGGATATTCCAATTGGCTGCAATTGCTTTCAAATTTTGTGGGAGAATTCTATGAAATCGCCATTTCGGGAAAAGATGCTTTGCATCAGCTTAAAGAAATTAACGAACATTACATTCCAAACAAATTAATTGCAGGAAGCACTAAAAAAAATAATGTTCCTTTATTGAGAGATCGTTTTGTTGAAACAGAAACCCTTATGTATGTTTGCGTAAATTCGGCTTGTCAGTTGCCCGAAAAGGAAGTGAAAAAAGCATTGAAACAGCTAAAAATCAACTACTAAAATGAAGGCCATTCAAATTTTCTTTTTGCTTTTGAAAACCTTTATTTTATGATATTGGAAATGTTTTATTGAAGAACTAAATTATTTTTTTGAATGTCTGCCAATAAATTATTTAAAAAAAAAGGAATAATTTTTGATGCTAAAACAAGGTAACTAAAATAACTAAAATGAAAAATAGATTTAATAAGTATATCGGTCTAACGTTGCTGTTACTCAGTCTTTCAGGATATGGCCAAAAAACTGATAGCGAGCAAACTCTGGTGCACAGAACAAGCATTACCTCCTTTGACCTTCGTTCAAAAGAATTGGTGGGAAGCATTTATATTAATGAAGATTTTCTTCCCGCAAAACTTTCTAACAGTCAAGATCAATATTTAGTACGATATAACGCATATTTAGATGAGATGGAATTCGAAAAAAATGGCAATGCCTATCATTTATCAAAAAATTTGAACTATTCCATAAATTTTGAAGGGATAAATAAAACATATCAAGTTTATAATTATTTAGAAAAAAAAGAAACAGTTCCCGGTTTCTTTGTTGTTCTTTATAGTGGTGATAATATTTCTTTGCTTGTTAAAGAAAAAATTAAATTTTATGAAGAAGTTAAAGCCAAAACAGGTTACGACAAATATAAACCGCCAACACTAAAGCGTGTAGCTGATGAATTCTACATTGGTTATAAAAACAGTGTAGCTAAAGAGTTGCCAAGCAAGAAAAAAGATATTTTAGATTTATTTGCAAGTAAAGCCAATGAAATTGAATCTTTTGCGAATGAGAACAAACTTGGATTTAAAAGCGAGCAAGATTTAATTAAGATATTTATTTTTTATCATTCTTTAAAATAATCACTTTTTTGAAATTCCGCCAATAAATTCCTTCAAATAAAAAGGTTCAAAATAGGCAACATCTTCAAAACAATTATTGCGGTATTTTTCATAAGATATCACCGACATTTCTTTTGCCGAAGGAAATTTATTGTCGATAAAAACAGCATTTTTATGCGTGATTATTTCTTTGCATTTTTCGGCGCCGTCTCCAAAAAAATAAACTTTGTCGGCGTTTAAAAATTCCGAAAAAGAATCGGAATCAATTATTTCTGCGTGAACATCTCTTATTTTTTCGTTTTTATCATTAAAAACCTGGCTGTAAACTTCCATTCTTCTTGCATCCAAAAGCGGAATTTTATAGCCTTTGTCAATGGAAACTGAAAGCGCCAAAGATTGTAAGGTGTTTACCGAAATCATTGGAAGATCCAAAGCAAAACACAAGCCTTTAACCGCCGAAACGCCAATGCGCAAACCTGTATAAGATCCCGGACCTTTGCTTACCGCTATGGCTTTTAAATCGGACAAATCAATTTTCGCTTCCAAAGCAACCTGCTCAATCAATTTATGCAATTTTTCGGCATGCGAATAATTGCCGTCGTTCAATTCCTTCAACGCAATGGTTTTGCCTTCCTTTGAAATGCTCACCGAGCAATTTTTTGTTGCAGTTTCTATGTTTAAGATCAAAAGATAAAAATATTAAAAGTTAAATATCGAAAGTTAAAAGTTTAAATATTGTGAACGGTTATCAAGCATTTCCTCAGGAAAGGACAAAGATACTTAATTCAATAGTTATAAAAAAAACATCCAACGTTTTGCGTTGGATGTTACCGTGAATTAAAATAAACAATTATTATTCCAGAACAATGGGAATTCCTAAATAATATTCTAACAATTTCGTTCTGAAAACAAAATTGTATTTTGCATTGGCCATAGACGCTTGCGCGTTTACCAACCTGTTTCTTACTTGGTCAAAATCAAAAGAAGTCATTGCGCCGTTATCAAAACTAATTTGTGCGTTTTTGTATGATTCGTTTTGTGCCAGTAACGATTTTTCTGCCGAAATATACTGATCTAAAGAAGCTTTTGCATCGGCATACGCTTTTTCAATGGTTTCCCTTAATTTAACCTGTTTGTCTTGTAATTGCAAGACGGCTATTTCTTGATTTATCTGAGCTTTTGCCACGTTCGATTTTGTTTGAAATCGGTTAAAAATTGGAATGTTTAAAGAAAATCCGAAATTATATCCCAAATTGTCTTCCAGCTGCGTTCCAAAACCGTTTGGCACATAAACAACATTGTTATTTTCATCAATAATTGGCCTAACATCTTTGTCTCCTTGATTGTGTTGGTAAGAAGTCCCCAATCCGGCGCCAAAAGAAAGCGACGGATAATAAGCGCCTTTTGCAATTTCTACGCCAATTTCTGAACGTTCAACAGCTATTTGGGCACTTTTAATTTCAGGTAAATTGGCAACCGAGGTGTTAAAAATTACATCGGTATCGTTATAAATTAAGGATGCGGAATCAATGGTTAAAGCAACTTCTTGCACATCAAATCCTTTGTGGGAAACCTGTAACAATTGCGCCAAACTCAATAATGAAAGATCGAGCGTATTTTTTGCAGTGGTCATTTGTTGCTCATTCGCAGCCAAAGTAGCTTCTGCTTCCAATAGTGTTGTTCTAGGCTGTGAGCCGGCTTCAACCAAGGTCTTTGCTCTTTCAACCTGTTTTTTGCTGATGTCAATCTGGTCTTGCGCAATAACAATGCTTTCTTTGTTCAGCAACACATTTAAATAAAAATTAACCACATACAACATAATGCCATTTTTATTTTCTTCTAAATTAAAACCGGCCGCTTCCAGGCTTTTTTGCACCTGCAACAAATTGTTTTTATTTCTGTTTCCGTTGTACAGCGTAACATTTGAATTTAATCCGAAACTGTTCGAACGGCTGTCTCTTGAAACCCTTCCGCCGTAATTATCAATATAAGATCCGAAATTCCAGTTTTGTGTAACCGAAGAATTTAAAGACGGATAAAAATTACCTTTCGCAATGGTAATGTCTTCTTCAACCAATTCTTTGCTAAGTTCCTGCTGTTTTATGGAAATATTATGTTCTAAAGCGTAGTCGACACATTCCTGTAGTGTCCATTTTTTATCTTGTGCATTTGCGTTTATAAATAAAAAAAACGCCAAAATACCGACAATTTTTGTTCTCATTGTTTAAGTCTGAGTTTATAGGTGATGTTGATTTTTGTATATGACGACAAAATTTAGCATTTGTTACACATTTAGTCGCTTATGGAAATGTTAATTTTTATTTTGGGCGAGCCTGCCAACCTTTTTGGTGGGCGTTCCCCTTCGTGTTTTTCATTCCAAACTTTTTTCGCTGAAAAACAACCAAAAGAATGAGTTTATACTGAGCGCAGTCGAAGTAGGGCCCCTAACATATTGAACCTGCCAGCAGGCATGTTTATAATTCAGAATTCATTTGGCGCTCTTTTGCGTATTTTTTTTGCTTTACGTTTTTTTATTGGCGTTCCTTACTGTTCATTATTTTTTAAATAAAAAAAACAAAAATCGTCAAAAAATAAATTTTAGGATATCATAAAAATCCAATAAAATAAGGGTCTGCAGATAGGCAAAAGAGAGGGTAAAGGGAGAATACTCCATACTTCGTGTTATAGCAGTGCTATAGCGATGTTAACAATCGGTCCAAAATTGATCAAAAAATCAGACAAATAACAAGGCTTTTGTTTCCAAAAAGACCTTGAAAAAGTAAAGACAAAAAAACTTTAAATTTCAGCAATTCTCTTACAGCAATTCCAAATAAAATAAAGTAAAATAAACAGCATTTAAGGTTATTTTAGGCCTAATAAATAAAATTTTTTATTTATAAATGGTTGCATTATTATAACAAATGGTATGATTAATACAATAAACGGTAAAATATATCGTTTTTGCGCATTTTTATTGAAAAGAATTGCTTACCTTTAGAAAATAAATTAAAAACATCTTACTAACCATGAAATTGAACATGCCATCACTGAATTACACTTTTCCCCCCAAAGTGAATTTACTTTAATTTTCAAAAATTAATTTAATTACTTTTTGTGAACATTCTTGCTGCGTTTAATGTGATATTTATATAAGTATCAACTGTTTTTAATAACATTTTAAATTTTAATGTTATGACCAAAACTACCCTTCTTTCGTTTGTTCTTTTGGCAACAGGATTGCTTTCTTTTTCTCAACAAAGCGATATTCGTCCAAAATTTAGAATTGGTTTTGATGCCCCAAAAATTGATCACCGACAAATATTGTTAACCATTGACCATAGGGCTTCTTATGGCATAGATTGGGGATTTGACGCTTTAATGTACCAGGTTTTTTCTGATGATATGTATTGGGTGCTTGACAACAAAAAATATGTCATCCAGGCTGTTGATGCTATTATTTTTGAAAAACAAATTGCCTTGGGCGTTCAAACATTGACAGGTGGTGCAATCACCATTAAAATTGACAAGCTTGAAAATGTTCCGGAAGAAATGGGCGTTTTTTTAATAGACAAAGAAACAAATTCCTTATACAATCTTAGAGAAAACAATTACACCGCCACTTTAGCTGCCGGCGAATATCATAATAGGTATGCGCTTGCATTTAAAATGAAAAATGAGGAGCCAGTTGCCGATGAAAATGCGGTTTTGGTTAACGAAGATATTGATGCCGGTTACACCGATACCAGCGAAATATTAGTGGCTGACGAACCTGTAATACCCTACCCTGCCATTCATATGTTTTTAGACCAAGGGAATGAAACTATTTTGATTAAAAATCCCGAAATGGTTGACATAAATATGGTTGTTTTATATTCAATGACGGGCCAAATAATGCAAACTTGGGAAACCGACACCAATATCCAAAATTTAAATATCCCAAATATGCCAAAATCAGGCGTTTATGTCCTGCACGCACACACAAAAAAAGGTAAAATAAGCAAAAAAATCGCGATAAATTAGTTGCAAAATAAGCCATTTAACAAAACGATTAAACCATTTATTTTTAAGATATAACCATTTGTTTAGTAAGCACTCTGTGGATACCAAGATATTTCTAAAAAAAGTATTTTTGGGTAAACCAAGAACGATTATCAGATGGTTAAAAAACACCCAATTTTAAAAAAATTTATCTCCACCATATTTTTATTTTTTTCGCTATCTCCTATCAAACCATCTATTAAAAAGGCACAATTACTTTCTTTGTTGGTTTTTTTAGTGTTTTCATTTAAAGTAAACGCTCAGTGCAGTATAACTGGCACAAATGTAGATTCAAGTACCATCAATCCTTGTACTTTATTTGCGGGCTGTTCAATTGTATATATAGGAGACGGAGTAAATCCTACAACTTTGACTATTAATAATGATTTTGATCTAAGTTGTTTAGGTCCTATTCAATTAGTTGTTAGAAATTCAGCAACAATTTTTTTTAAAGCAAGTTATCGTTTAATTCTTGCAGCTGGTTCTAATTTAATAATTGAAACTGGAGGTAATTTAGCAGAAAGCACTCCTTGCAGTGCCTCACAGCGTATTTATATAGGAAGTGATTTAATTGCTTCTTGCGGTGGAGGTGGTGGTGCAGACTATGATTTTGGAGAGATCGTTGATAATGGAGGATATAGTTCCTTAAATGTAGAAGCAAGTCCAAGCTTTATTTGTAATACAGGAAGTTCTATACTGACTGCAACAGCAAATCCTTCAAGTGACGCAACTTATAAATGGTATGATGTGGCAAGTGGAGGTTCTCCTATACAAAACGGCGGGAGTACTTTTAATACTGGTACCATTACAAGTTCAAAAACATATTATGTTGAGGCTGTTTATAGTACCTATACGACTGTCAGAAAAGAGGTAACAGTTACCGTTAGCCCGTTACCAACTGCACCAACAGTTGGGACAATTACCCAACCAACTTGTTCAACAGCAACAGGAAGTGTTGTTTTGAATGGTTTACCATCTGGAAACTGGACTATTAATCCGGGAGCAATAGCAGGAAACACCGCAAGTACAACAATCTCGGGACTTGCATCAGGTACTTATAATTATACAGTTACAAATGCGTTTGGATGTACTTCAATAGCTTCAACAAATGTGATTATCAACGCACATCCACCTAATAACATTTGGAATGGCAACGGGGCTAATTCAAATTGGAATAATTCAGCAAACTGGTGTATTGGGGTTCCAACTATTGGCGATACAATTACTTTAGATGTTTTAATACCTTCAGGATTGACAAATTATCCCACAATTAACCCTGGTGATACAGCAGAAGTTATAAACATTGTGATTGAAAGTGAAGCTACTTTAAATGTAATAGACAATTATTTAAAGGTTACCGGGAATTTAACCCTAAACGGCAAAATAGATTTAAATGGCGAATCCCAATTGTTGCAGGATATTGGAAGTATCTTAGATGCAGCAAGCACAGGCCCCGTAGAAATTGACCAACAGGGAGAAGGCAATAAATACCGCTACAATTATTGGTCGATGCCGGTTTTTACAGCAAACGACGGTAATAATTACACCACCATTTTTGCATCATTAAGAAACGGCACCAATCCAAGCAGTCCGGGAGCAATATTATATAACAATTCGGGTTATGATGGTGCAACTTCCCCTTTTACTTTAAGCACCTATTGGATGTTCAAATATGCAAATTCCGGAAATGGTTACAGTGCCTGGAATCAGATTCGCAGTACCGGAAACGTATATGCAGGCCAGGGTTTTACGATGAAAGGCCCAGGAGTTCCAGGTTCACCAGCCCAAAATTATGTGTTTGTGGGAAAACCAAACAACGGAACTATTGAATTAACCGTGGCAAAGGACTATGATTATTTGGTGGGGAATCCTTACCCATCAGCTTTAGATGCCGATCAATTTATTTGGGATAACAGGCCTTTAGACCTGGTCAATCCTCCTGGCACAGCTTCTATTACTGGCACCCTCTATTTTTGGGAACATTATGGTGGCGATACCCATAATTTGGCAGGATACCAAGGAGGTTATGCAACCTACAGTTTAGGCGGCGGTGTACAAGCTTCTGCATTTCCGGGATTGGGCGGCGGTATTTCTGTAAAAGGAGCACCAAAACAAAATATTCCTGTAGGCCAGGCCTTTTTTGTGGTGGGCGATGCTATCGACGG
>LADL02003310.1_pt1 | contig 21212 bp, 17 predicted proteins | sample 619721 | NCBI WGS metagenome assembly LADL02 (sample SAMN03397408, study PRJNA257561) | rock porewater metagenome | biome: terrestrial; feature: Opalinus Clay rock; material: porewater; isolation source: Opalinus Clay rock porewater BRC-3 borehole | place: Switzerland: Mt Terri URL, St-Ursanne ...
CTGGGTGTTGAGGGAATGATGCTGATTGGAGCAGTCAGCGGCTTCATCGCCGCGGTGCATTTCAGAAACCCCTGGGCCGGGGTGGCCGCCTCCATGTTGGCAGGTGGGATGGTGGCATCAATACACGCATTCCTTACCATTACCCTCAGATCGAACCAGGTGGTTAGTGGACTGGCCCTTACCATATTTGGGGCAGGGCTAAGCGGCTACCTGGGGAAAAATTATATCGGCGTGCCGGTGCCGGTGCCCTTTTCCTCTAAACCGCTGGCGATGCTGAGTGATATACCGGTAATAGGACCCATCTTTTTTAATCATGATCCCCTGGTGTATCTTACCTATTTACTGGTTCCGGCATTGTGGATATACATTTACAGGACGAGGCCCGGGCTTCACCTGAGGGCCATAGGTGAGAACCCGTCGGCCTCAGACTCTCTGGGTGTTCAGGTTTTTCTTTCAAGGTACCTGTACGTCATAGCAGGAGGTATGCTGGCAGGGCTGGGAGGGGCCTACCTTTCCCTGGTATATGCGCCTTCATGGCTGGAAAACATGACTGCCGGCAGGGGATGGATAGCGGTGGCACTGGTTATTTTCGCCCTCTGGAACCCTGCAAGGGCAATGGTTGGATCGTATGTTTTTGGTGGAATAGTTGCCATTGGTTTCAGACTGCAGGTTATGGGGGTGCTGATTCCTTCTTTCTTTCTAAAGATGCTGCCCTATATTTTTACCATCCTGGTGCTGATTATTATTTTAGGCCGCAACAAGGCCGCCCGCTCAGGTACTCCCGGTGCGCTGGGCATACCCTTTGACCGGGAGGCAAGATGAATTGAAAATAGCTGTAAGCGGTAAGCTGTAAGCTATAAGCTTTATTAAACCACAGAGGGCTTGGAGAGGAATACTCTGTCCTTTAATAAACCGGAGAGTGTTTTATGCAGAAATTAAAGCAAAAGATACTAAGTGAAGGACGGGTTATAGGTAACTCCGTATTGAAAGTGGACTCGTTCTTAAACCATCAGATAGACCCTAAGTTTATGTTGGAAATGGGAAATGAACTGGCCGCCAGATTTGCCGGGGAAGGTATAACACGGATTCTTACAGTGGAAGCCTCGGGCATTGCAGTGGCCCTGACCACTGGACTGTCCCTGGGAGTGCCCGTGGTTTTTGCCAAAAAAGGCAGGGCATCAACCCAGAACAATAATATTTACTCTGCCCGCATATACTCCTTCACAAGACAGGAGGCCGTTGATATTTTTGTTTCGGATAAATTTCTGGGACCCCGGGACACTGTACTCATTGTGGACGATTTTTTAGCCCATGGTGAGGCGTTGCGCGGATTGCTGGAACTAGTGGACCGGGCCGGAGCCAGACTGGCCGGGGCCGGTATAGTTATAGAAAAAGTATTTCAGGGCGGAGGGGCAGCCCTTAGGGAAAGGGGCGTAAGGATAGAGTCCCTGGCTGCCATAAAAAGTATGTCGGAGGAATGTGTGGAATTTATTTAAGCTATAAGCTGTAAGCTATAAGCGTTAAGCTTTATTAAACACAGAGGTTATAACAAAATTAATGGCTGTATACTGGAGGCAAGGGTATTAGGTTTTAGGTATTAGGTTTTGGGTAATAGGCTGCAACCCATACCTATAACTTACAACTTGCAACCAATAGCTTACAGCTTACAGCTTATAGCTTAAAGCTTATATAATCACTGCTTATGCCTGATTCCATGCTTTTTTAGCCTGTCATAAAGCTTGGTTCTGCTTACCCCAAGTATCTCAGCAGCCCTGGACCGGTTGCCGCCGGCATCTTCCAGTGCCCTTGTGACCAGTTCCTTCTCCTTGGAGGCAATACTGCTGTTCATGTTTAATCCTGTTTTCTGGGTTTCAGTTTCATGCTTTTTGTGACCGTGGCTCTGCAGGTATTCCGGAAGGTGGGAGGGATTGATATTACCAACGGTTACCATGTTAAGGGCTCTCTCCACCACATTTTCCAATTCCCGGACATTTCCAGGCCACCAATGGTTTGTCAGTATTTCCATGGCCTTGGGACTTACTCCACGGACCCGGCAGCCCAGAATGCGGTTATATTTTGTTATCAGGTGAGTAATCAGGGGGTAAATATCCCCTTTCCTTTCCCTTAAAGAGGGGATGAGGATGGCAATTACATTTAGGCGATAGTACAAATCCTCCCTGAATTTTCCCTCCTCCATCAGCTTTTCAATATCCCTGTTGGTGGCAGCAATTATTCTCACATCCACCCGCAGTGTTTTGATCCCTCCGACCCTCTCGAACTCTTTTTCCTGTAAAACTCTCAATAGTTTTGACTGAAGCTGAAGGGACATATCTCCTATTTCATCCAAAAACAGGGTACCCATATGGGCCAGCTCAAATTTACCGGGCTTCCCGGACTTTTTGGCCCCGGTAAAAGCTCCTTCTTCATATCCGAAAAATTCTGTTTCCAGAAGGTTATCCGGCATGGCAGCACAGTTAACCCTTATAAATAGACCGGTCCTTCCGGAATGGTTGTGTATTGCCGAAGCAAATAATTCCTTACCGGTACCGCTTTCACCCAGGAGGAGAATGCTGGACAGGCTGCGGGAAGTCTGGCCGGCCAATTTTTTCACAGTAATCATCTGGGGGCTGGTGCCAACTATATCGTCGAATCTTATGCCGGTGTGGGTTACCCTGGAAAGTTCATCACGGTAGTAGGAAATCTGGTTTTCCAGTGTTTCCAGTCTTTTAACCATATCAGGCAGTCTGTCCAGCCCTTTGAAGGTTATTTTTGCCACCGCCCCCAGTACCTGATCCCCCTGCTGTATGGGGAGCCTGGTAACAATACACCTTTTGCCCCGTATTGTTTTAACATCACCTTCATCGGTAGCACCTGTGGCGATTATACCCTCCATATCAAGCTCCGGCAGAATCTCCCCCACTTTCCGGTTCATCAGTTGATCAGCCCGGGTATCAAGAAACTCCTGCATAGTCCTGTTTACTGTGGTTATAACGCCCTGGGAATTTACCGTTAACAGGCCGTCATAAGCTATATCCAGCACCGTGGCCAGGGTCCTCTGCACCTCCTGGACACTTTCGAATTCATGGGCCAGTTTTTCGTATTCTGTCAGGTCATGTAGTACCGCAATGGCTCCACCGGGCTCTCCTTTACTGTATACAGGCAGATACTTGGCCAGTATTCCCGGGAGACCTCCTATTCTGTGCCAGTTTTTTACACTGCCGTCATACATTACCTTGTCCAATCTGACATGAGGCAGTACATCCACCACAAATTTGCCCAGCACATCCCGGGCCTTGATCTTCAGGATATTTTCGGCCGCCTGGTTGATTACCGTGATTATGCTTCTTCTATTTACAGCCAGAACACCATTTTCAAGGGCATCCAGAAGGGATCCCAGTTCCTTGGCCTGTCTGTCGCTGCGGGATTTTAAATTTTCAATAACACTCATTTTGGTTACCATACCCCAGGGATTATTCTGGTTGTCTGTAACCACCACCTGTCCCAGCTCCATTTTTTGCATGTAGCTGTATACCTGGCCAAAATTCATTTCTTCATCTACGCTCAGGGCTGGCCTGGCGTACAAACCCTCAATAGCAGAATCCAGTTGGTGGCCTCCCAGGAGAGCCCTATAAAGATTGTGCTTGGTCATTACGCCGATGACTTTGTTATCCTCGCCCACAACAGGCACCGCGTCCAGCCTGGTTCGGGAAAAGGTGGACACCACCTCCCCCAGGGAGTTGGAAGGCCTGAGAAAAACACCCTTGTGGTATGAGATTGATCTGGCCTTAGCGCCCAATACACGAACCTCCCTATCTGTTTGACTAGATTTTAACACAATTGTTCTTATTTTAAGACAGTTTTTCAAATATTAAATATTGTTAAATCTAAAACCATCTGTGTTTTTTTAATAATGCCTGAAGCTTACAGCTTTTTTTTGTCCCGGGTATATTTAGAAAAACACAGGGTACGCTTAAGTGTAAAGGCATCCAATCATTTAAGGGGGGGGTTAAATGCTTGCGGATCATATCAGGGCGTTGGGCATAAAAATAATTGCCATCGGTATATTTTCGGCCCTGCTGACTCCAATGTTTACAGACAGATCTCTGGGACAGGGCGTATTAATAGGAATCATCATTTCAATTATTTCATATATACTGGGGGATTTAATGCTTTTACCCGCCACCGACAATACCACCGCCACGGTCGCTGACTTTGTCATAACCGCTCTAGTTTACTGGATTGGCATCATGGCCTTTGACGGTATTGGCCTCAAACTTTGGGAAATATTATTGTTTGCCTCCATTGTGGCGGCATCGGAATGGTTTTTGCACAAATATCTGTCGAGATTTGTGATTAAAAGCTAAGATTGATAATTCCCCGGGCAAAATGAATTTTCAGTATAAAAAGAATCGCCGATCTACTGTATAACATTGGATGAAGGTGTGATATTATTTTTTAAGACTGGATAAAGGCGAAGCAGGAACAGGAGTGAGAAGTACATGGCCATACTTATAACCGGAGGGGCCGGATATGTTGGAAGTCATACAGTTATCGAAATGCTGGCCAGAGGTGAAGAGGTGGTAGTGCTTGACAGCCTGGAACTCGGACACAGGGAGGCCTGTGATGGGGTTGTTTTCTATTGCGGCGATTTGAGGGATGACTCGCTTCTGGGAAAGGTATTCCTGGAAAACGATATAGAGGCGGTTATGCATTTTGCAGCTTATTCGGCAGTGGGTGAAAGCGTCGTTAACCCCGTCAGGTACTATAATAATAATGTTATATCCTCCATCAAGCTACTAAACAAGGTGGTGGAGACAGGTGTTAAAATGCTGGTGTTCTCGTCCACTGCTGCTGTTTACGGTGACCCGGAAAGACTGCCCATCGATGAAAACCACCTGACTGCTCCGACAAATCCCTACGGAGACACCAAGCTTGCGGTGGAAAGAGCTATACTGTGGGCTGAAAAGGCTTATGGACTTAGACATATAATACTGAGATACTTTAATGCGGCGGGGGCGCATCAAAGTGGTAAAATTGGTGAGGATCACCATCCTGAAACACATCTCATCCCCATTATTCTCCGGGTGGCCCTGGGAAAGGCCGAACGGGTAAATATATTCGGCAGTGATTATCCCACACCGGACGGAACATGCATCCGTGATTACATTCATGTATCGGACCTGGCCACAGCTCATATACTGGGGCTGGAAAGACTCCGCCGGAAAAAGGAAAGCGGACTGTATAACCTGGGAAATGGAAAAGGCTTTTCAAATCTGGAGGTGCTGGAAGCCGCCCGGAAGGTTACCGGAAGAAAAGTGGAGGCTTCCTTTTCGGAAAGGAGAGCGGGGGACCCACCTGTGCTGGTTGCCTCCTCAGGCAAAGCTAGCCGTGATCTGGGCTGGAGACCAAGTATTGAAAGATTGGAAGACATAATAGAAACCGCCTGGCGGTGGCACAGCCTCCATCCTGACGGTTTCGGAAAGTAATGTTTATTGAGCTATTGATTGATACCTTTGTTAAGCTGGAAGCACTGCAGGGTGTCAACTTTCCAGCAGGTGAGATTGACATCGCCCTTTACACAGCCGGAATCACAAAGCTCCAGTACCAGAGGTATCAGATCGCCCGTGGGGTCACCTGAATTATCCGAGGGTAGGATCTTTACGCTGGCCCAGTGCGGCTTTAAATACTCAATTTCTCCGAATCGGGGGCTTTCCAGAATTTCTGAAATACTTTCCCTCAAGCCCTGCATAATTGGCCCCAAAACTCCATCAAGAAACTCCTTTTCACCTGTGAGCTTAATTATGGTTTCTATGTTCATAGTTTCCATGGCGTAGAACCAGAGACCCAAAAAATACCCCTGCCCCCGTTTGTCCAGAGTGTTCCAGAAAGTCCTGCTATCACCTTTTTTAATTGCTGTCAGGAAACTGGCGGCAGTCTCAAGGGCAGAATTATCTTTAAATCCGCTAGTTAAGGACAAAATAACACCCCCAGATTGAGTTCCTTTTATAAATAATTACATAATCATACCACAAAAAAGACGGCATTTATTGCTAAGTCAATAAAAAAGATAATGGAGGAAGAAAATATATATGGATCAGCTTTGTGTGGCACTGGCTTGCAGCCCAAGGAAAAATGGAAATACCGAAATATTGTTGCAGACGGCGGTGGCCAGTCTGCAGTCCCTTGATGTGAAAACTGAAACTGTACACCTGGGAGAACTTAGTTTTTCCCCCTGCCTGGCCTGTGGGGGCTGCAACAGTACTGGCAGGTGTGTCGTTAAAGATCAGGCCGGGCCTGTTTTTGAAAGTATTATGAGGGCAGACATACTATTACTGGCCGCCCCGGTGTTCAGCATGGGAATATGTGCCCAGGCCAAGATGTTAATCGACAGGTCGCAGCAATTTTGGGCCACAAGGTATCTGTTAAAGCAACAGGTAATCAGGGATGATGATTTCAGGCAAAAACGCAGGGGCATATTTATATCCTGTGCCGGAACCCGCCTTCCAGGGGTATTTGAGGGTTCCATAACAGTTGTAAAATACTTTTTTAAGATGCTGGAAATTAAACTTACCGGGACATACTGTTATCCGGGCATAGACAAAAAAGGTGAAATTCTCGACCGGGCGGAAGCCCTGGAAGAAATAAGAAATGTTGCGAAAAAGCTGGCGGTAGAATAGCTGTATGTTATATTGGGAAGGGCTTTGTAGAGGTGGTAGGTAATAGGTAATAGGTTGGTGGTAGGTGGTAGGTGGAATTTTGTGCAGGACCTATAACTTACAACTAACAACTTATAACCAATAACTTACAACCATTAGCCAACAACCCTTTAGCATTTTTCCCGACATTATTTTCTTCGGATATCCTGCCATTTATCCCTGGCACGATTAACAAGATAGGGATAAGTTCCTTTTTGAGGATGTTGTGTGATTCTTGCAAACCAGTTAACGGCACCTGTTGCATCCCCCAGGATAAAATGGAGTTGACCTAAAAGAAACATCAGGTTCATCTCCTCCTTGGGATCCTCGGAGGAGACATTATCATAGGACTTGGATAAGTAATAAAGCGCTTTATCAAGATCAGAGATCTCCTTGTCTTTCTGGTTCATATAGCGGTAAAGCCAGCCCCTTTTCAGATACAGCTTGCCTATTGCGGAATCCTGGGCTCCCCTAAGCCTCTGACACTCAATAGCCAGCGAAAACGTCTCCAAGGCATCCTCAAGACTTCTGAGTCCGCCGTAGTTTGAAGAGTTCCATTGGTCCGCCAGATTATTCAAAAGCGTGTCCTTCAAATCGGTCTTTACAGGGCCGTAGGTGGAGGCATTAAAGGTATACCCGCACCTGGGACAGACGTTAATCTCATAATAAAGTGGATTGACCGTTTTATAGTACATGCAGAAATCCTCGTCGGATCTCTCTGCAATTACATATTTCTGCCTGGGCTTTAGAGTGCCAAAGCCACTCCGGCAGAGGGGACATGTGTATTCCTTTTTGAAAAACACCTCGCCATTCTCACTATTCTCTTCATTTTCCTCCGTGGAAGTCATTTTGACGATATCACCTAGACATGTGTTTGTAGTCACCTCAGTTTTTTGTTTTTGATTACTGACAGAATAGCTTTCCGGAAGATCCAGTCCGGATTTCAGCAGCAACTTCAACAGTGTTTCCTCCCTGGACTGGGCTTCCTTTGCCTTGGAGCAAAGGATCCTTATATAACTCCTGGAAAAATCCTGATTATCCTTTAGCAGTGAGTTTAATATCAGCCTGTCTATACAGATGACAATACAGTTTTCAGCCGCCCTGAGGCCAATCGTTACAGGTGTTCCCTCCAGCACTTGGATCTCCCCGAAAGTATCTTTTCGGCCCAGTGACTGCAAAATTAACTCAGTGTTCTCGTCTACCTCTTTATATAGATCTATTCTTCCGGAAACCAATATTAAGAGGTTGTTGCAGTGCTGTCCTTCACTTAAAATTATTTGTCCCCGGTTGAATTTCAATGAGCTTGTTTTTTCGGCAAGCCTGGTCAGAAGAACCGGACCCAGGCTGCCAAACAGAGGTATGCCTCTCAAAATACTTATAACAACATCGCTGCTCAAAAATGTCAACTCCTGGCTATTTTTTACCATATATATTTAATTAATTTTATCATATGTTTGTTTAAATAGTTATTTTTTTAATTACCGGTTGGAACAGTTTATTTATAGCAGGATTTTTCTACAATTTAGCTAATATATCTTTGTTCAAAAACAACATGGGAGTGGTTAAACTGCGTTACTTAAAGGCGTTGACAGTATTAATTCTGGTAATCATCATTGGAGGCTGCGCTAAATTCGATTCCAGAGAAGGCAATTTGGTGGTGAAGGTGAACGGTCACGGGTCTTATATGACAGTAAAGCCCGCATTATTAAGGCTGGAAGATGTGTGTCCGGGAGGATTTTATCAAAGTGAAGAATCTCTGGAAAAATTGCGTGTAATAGCCGAATACCTGCATGGGGAGGGTGTGCCCTTCCAGGTCTCTCTTATTCCCAGGATGGTTGTCCCGCAAAAGGGGTACGATGTGAAAATAACTGACCAGACACCCTATGCCATTGAATTTGTAAATACCATCAAGTATATGGAAAGTATGGGGGCCATAGTAGGTGTCCACGGGTACACGCACCAGACCGGCAATAATGTAAGCGGACTGGGCTTTGAATTCTATGACAGAATAAAGAGTCCCGAAGCGCCGGACACCTATGCATACGCCAGTGAAAGAATCAGCAGCGCCATGGATTTATTTGAAAAAGCCGGCATTAAACCAGGATATTGGGAAACGCCGCACTATACAGCCTCCATGACACAGTACCCGGCCTTCGAGGAACAAACAGGACTCATATATGAAAACTTATACCGGGGTGTCAACACCATCAAGCCTCAGACCTATGATTATAACGGCCCTGGCTACAGAGGATTTATCACGGTGCCTACCCCCCTGGGATATATTAACTCCAATGTTGCCATGGAAATAGTACTGTATTCCCTGGATCGCCTGAAAGGTGATTTGCCGTCCTTCTTTTACCACCCTATAAGAGAGTTTAATTTTATTTCAAAGGGCTACCACGAAAACGGTGAGAAGTTTTACAAGTATGACCATAATTCTCCCCTGCATTTACTTGTAAAATCTTTTAAAGAAAAGGGATATACCTTTGTTTCAATATATGACCTGATAAAATTTATACCTGCCCAGCGTTTGGAAAAACTTAATTTTGCCGAAGGTGACAATGTTATAGTGGGCCGTTTTGAACCGGGCGCAGCACAGAATATATTGGTTTTGAACAGGGAAGTCAGTCAGTGGCATATGTACCGGTATATTGCGTCATGGCACTCTCCAAGAAAACCAGGGGCCTTTGCCGACAGAGGAGTATGGATCAGTGACTGGAAGCTGGAAGAAGACGCCGTGCCCCTGGTGGGCGATTTTAACGGCAATAAAATGGATGATATAATGGTGTTCAGTCCCCGTAACGGCAAATTCACACTGGTTGAGAACATGGGTGGAAAACTAATTCCCCAGGACAAGACCAGCCTGACATTGCCATTCAACAGAACAATTGACCCGCTGGCGGGTGATTTCAACGGGGACGGCAGGGCTGATTTAGCGGTGCATGACCCGGAGGGAAAAAGAATTGGACTGGCCATAAATGGCAGCCATGGCTTCAATCAAATTAAATGGTTTCAGAAGGACTTTTTGAAGGGGCGGAATATTAAGCTTCTGACCGGGGATTTTAACGGGAATGGAAAAACCGATATAGCGGTGATGGATACCAGCGGCCAGTTAAGGGTAATGCTGTCCGGGCCGGGAGAAGGTTTTACCGATACCGGTGACCCATGGCTTAAAATATGGGGAAAAATTGATGGATGGCTGCCTCGATCTGCTGATATTAACGGAGATGGCAAAAATGACCTTATTTTTTACAATCGAAAGGGGCAGTGGCAATTGGCCACATCTGACGGGCAGAGATTTGTATTCCGGGGAAATTTTGGCCCGTGGGGCTCCACCAAGAAGGGAAAAACCCTCATCGGGGACTTGAATGGTGACCGCAGATCAGACCTGATGGTTATTGATGGAAGCAGGGATAAGGGCTTTAATCTGGATACTGCCATATCAGTGCTTAAAAATTGAAGCCAGTGGGGCCACTGGCTATCATCAGAGTATGCAATTGAATCAGTACCAGAGCTTGTTTTCTGAATAGCTGATGATTGACTGCTGATAGTTTTTTTATACCACCAAATCCACCTGTTGCACCGTTCCCGCCGACCCGTCTTCTTTTACAAAGATACCTGAGTGTGTTATCCTGGCCTGTTCCTCGTTGGAATGGTCCTTGAAAGAAAACTGTGTATTGAGGTTACCCAGATATAGGGCGCCTACTCCCTTTTGTCCCAGGGCAAACAGAACATCCTTGCCGTCCGCATCCTTAGTCCATATGCGCAGGCGGTTGAATACTTCATCGTTTTCATCAATCCACTGATTGCCGTCTTCATCGTATTGACTCAGATCTGAAAAACCGTTGCCGCTCTGGGGACCGAAAAGCTCTCCTCCGTTATTAATAACACCATCACTGTTCAAATCAAGGGCCAGAAAGCCACTCCCCGGCCCCACGAAGGAAATATGATCGTCATTGCCATCATTGTCCAGATCAAAGCTAAATTTTGTGTGTGTAAGCCGGGGAGTGGTACCAGCAAAGTTTATTACCAGAGGGTCCACCGCATTTCCGGCCCGGATGCTGATATTGGTCTCGGTGGCGAATTCCCTGAACATGTTCAGTTCCACCGAGAAATTAATGTCCCTCCCGTCAGCCGTTTTTATTATCCCCTGGGATGCGAAGGACATTTGTTCCCGCTCATAATAAGACTCGTGAAGGTGGTACTGCATACTGACGCCCGCTCCCGGCTGAATAGGAGGGGAGACTTGAGGCAGTTTAATCCTTATGCCGGTTTGTGCGTCGTCCAGGTTCAGACGGCTCAATACACGGATTTTAATTTTTTTGCCGGTCATCGACCTTAACATGTTCTCCAGTAGAGTTATCTTCAGCCTGTCCTCCTCGCTCAACCTAAACTCCACCTGTTCGCCCGCCTTTTCTGCCGGAGGGGCTTCTTTTAGATTGGCCAGCATATCCCGGGCTTCTTGAGAAAGCTCGGTCGTGTCAAAATTTAAGCCGGTCGAACCGCTTCCGGGCAGGAAGGCTGCCACGGGATTGTTTCCCGTTATACCGACACGCAGCCGCTCCTCTCTGGTGTAACTTTGGAAAGAGCTACTCATGGCGGTCATTGAAATGGTGGACTCCTGAATTTTCATTATCAACCCCCCAAAAATAATATTGCTATTGACTATTGTGCAGGATAAATGCTATTTATATAATCGGTCGGGTATGATAAAAATTAATAGGAACCACTTCTTCAAGATAATTGTTGTTGAGCCAAAGGTAATTTACCTATTTTACCAATTTAAAGGATGCCTAATTAAAAGCGAAGAGTCATTAAACCTCTCCGCTTAAATAGCAGTTTATTTTATAGCTGAACGAAAAAAGCCTTTTGCTCCGGGTCAAATCTTGCCTCGAATTTACCCTTTCTTGTTATATCGAACTGGTTAAAAAACCCTTTGCCGAAAATTTTAGTTTTCTTTATTTCTAACCCACCTTCAGTAACACCCTTTATTCTCATCAAATTGCTTTCTCTATCAAATGCTATTTCCACCCGTTTAGCATTTAATAAATCCCTTGCAACAGTATTCAAGACTACGGATGTTTTTGATAATGACACAATTGCCTTCTTTTCTAACTTTTCCCCTCTTGGTCTATAAACTTCAAACGCCATGATGTTAAAGCCTCCTAATTTTTTCTCAGTTACTATTCTAAACTGCTAACTTAACCTTTGTCAAATTCGCAAATTTTATAATAAGTACTCCCTGATACACCCGCTAACCTAAGTGTAAACGGGTTAAGTGATACATATATTTCTTCTATTTATTGTCTGAATTAAAGAAGGTTGATCAACTCCCCCTTGGGTTACCGCCTTGGTTTAAAACAATATTATTTAACACAATCTCCCCAAGCTGAAAAGATAGCTTTCTTATTTTGTTTATCCTATCTTTTTCATCACCATTTTTTATAGCCATTAAAAACTCCATCTCCCGGATAATCTCTTTTTCTGTAATGGCAGTTTCTGACACTATTACTCCCCCCCTAATTAAGAATTATAGTTTACATATAACAAATGTCAAAGGGTGTAAAAATGTCGCCCCTTGTCTTCTTTTTTGTTGGTATATATTTACAGGTATTAATGTAATTCAACGGCCACAAACTGGTTTTTCATAAGCGACAGTCAACAAGAATATGCTTACAAAAAAATAAGTTAAAACACCTCGCTCCGCTTTAATCATGGAACGAGGTGTTTTTATGATCCTTTTAACCCACCAGGCAGGTGGATTCCTGTCCCGATATTATTATTGTGTAGCTTAAACTGCTCATTATTCCCCAATCATTCATCATTCTGAAAAAAACGCGCCCGGTAGACATATTTCTCTCCCGGGATAACTGTATTGGTTAGCAGAAGAGGACGCCCGTCCTCAAGATGGAGAACCCTTTCAATTTTCAGAATTACAGTTCCCTGGGATAACAGCAGGTGCTGGGCCTGAAATTTATTGGCCCGTCCCGCCCGTACTTCGTCTTCGGCCCATCCAAGTCTCATCCCGTATTTTTTATTGAAGATCTGGTGAAATGCCTGTTTTTCCAAATCCTCTTGCATTAATTCAGGGCAGATGCTATTGGGGGCATAGTGGTAACTGATGGCGATGGGATGGTTGTCGGCATAATTAACTCTGAATACCTTGGTAACTTGATCCCCTTCCTTTATCTTTAACAATTCCGCCACTTTTTGCGGTGCAGGCAAAACCGCCTTCTCCAGTACACGGGAGGTGGGTTGTAGCCCCTTGTCCGCAATCTCTGAGAATAATCCTGACAGTTTATGTGACGGCCTCTCAATAGCATTTTGTCCTACAAAGGTGCCCTTTCCCCTTATGCGGTAAAGAACTTTCTCGTTTACCAGGGAGCTTAGGGCCTGCCTTACGGTCAGCCTGTGAACACCCAACATAGTTGCCAGTTCATTTTCGGAAGGCAGTCTGTCACCGGTTTTATACTCTCCCGCCATTATGCTCTTCTTCATTTGTGTGCTTATTTGGTAGTGTATGGGCACCGGGCCCTCCTCAATTTTTATCATAACAAATCCTTCCTTATACTGGTATGGCATGCCGGATTCTAACGCACATTATAACCCATCAAATAATATCATTAAAAGCTTTTAAAAGAAATATTCTGAGAATACATATTTCAACAATATATCAAAGCATAACAGGTGTTGACATTTTTTTGTGAAGGGGGTTTACAATAAGAATTGCCTGTTCTATAATATATACAAATAGATGTCTATACAACTAACGGACTCGTCAACCATATTATATCATTCGTTATAATAAGCATCAAGCTTCTTATATTCTCAGAAGGGGGAATTGAATGACCTGAATCTTTTCTGGAAAAAAATTTAGTGAAAACTTAGGAAAACAGGAGGTGTCATTGTGACTGAAACCATTAAAAGCGATGTTTTGATTATAGGCGGTGGAATTGCCGGGTCATTTGCGGCCGTGAAGGCCAGAGAGGCCGGCATTGAAAACGTAACTCTGGTGACCAAGGGTAATTTTGGCACAGACGGCGCGTCTACCTTTGGGGCTGGAATATACTACTGCATCCGCCCAGAGGATGATCGTGATATGATTTACAAAAGGCAGGCTATGGGCTATGAGGGTATAGGATTTTATTCGGGTGCAGCGGGGCTGTATGATGAGGATTGGCTTACCGTTGCTGTGGACGAGGGATACGAAAGGTTTGTGGAAATGGACAAGTGGGGGGTCAAGGTTAGAAAGAACCCCGACGGTTCCTATAAGATAGTTCCTGAAAGCAGAGGCAAGGAGCCCATGTATATGCTGCCCGGCCCCGACACCATGGCGGCTCTTGTCGAAAAGGTAAGGAATTCAGGAGTCAAGGTATTGTGCAATACCCTCATTACCGATCTTTTGACCGAGGGAGGACTTCAGGGAAATAGGATCATTGGAGCTGTGGGTTTTGATTCCCTCACTGCCGAGTTCCGGGTTTTTGAAGCCAAATCCGTGGTTCTTGCCACCGGAGGCTCCGGCTTCAAGTCACGCTGGAGCGGTCACCGTTCGGTGGCAGGCGAAGGCGCTGCGGCAGCCTATAGGGCTGGAGCGGTTATGACAGGGTGGGAGTCCGGGAACCTGATCGTCACCGGAACCGACTACGATGTTATGGGACAGAACCCACTTGTGGGTCTTGGAGCCCGCTGGGTCAACGCCAAGGGTGAAAGGTTCATGCTGGATTATGACCCCGCCTGCGAGGACAAGTCACCCACCAACCGGCTTTCCGAATCCTGCGCGTTAGAAATTAGGGGGGGCAACGGGCCCATTTATCTAGACTTGAGCCATATTACCCCGGAAAATATGGAGCATTACAGATTTATGTATCCCCTAACCTGCAAGATGCTGGAGCGGGTGGGTGTCATCGAGGGAGACAGAGCCCTTAAAAAGGTTGAGGTTGAGCCCGTTTTCGTGGGGGCATTCAATTCAACCGGGGGTGGGGTCAAGGTTAATACCCGGTGTGAGTCGTCAGTGGCAGGACTGTATGCTTGCGGCGACGCCATGCAAAATCGTCTGCATATTCCCATCGCCATCGTTGGCGCCACGGTTTCCGGAGCCAGAGCAGGCATATATGCCGCCCAGTTTGCCAAGGAAAACTCCTTCAGCAATATCAACAGGGAACAGGTTGAAAGCCTCAGAACTTTCGGGCGGGCGCCCATGGACAGGAAAGACGGCATTGAGCCGGATCATGTGATTGTCGGTGTGCTGGAGGCTATTCTGCCTTACGGTGTAAGTATTATAGGGCGCGGAGACAGGATTGAAAGGGCCATTAAAAAAATTGAGCGGATCAGGGACGAAGAGGTTCCTCAGCTGTATGCCAGCGATCCTCACTACCTCAAGCAGGCCAATGAGGCCAGAAGTCTTTGCGCCATCGCTGAAATGTTCCTCAGGTCGCGTCTGATGCGGACTGAGAGCCGGGAGACTTGTCTTAGGGAGGACTTCCCTTACATAGACAACGAAAACTGGTTAAAATGGACCTGTCTAAAGGAAGATAGTGGCAGTATGAAGATGTGGACAGAAGACTTACCCATAGACAAGTATAAACTTAAGCCGGAAAGAAAGAAGATTCTACACCCTCGGTTTGAGGTTTCAAGAAGGAGGGGAATACAATGGGGATAAGAAGAATTGACTACCAGCTGTGTGATGGTTGTGGTACCTGTGTTAAGGAGTGCCCCATGGATGTGTTGCGGATGGACGAGTCCCTGAAGAAGCCTTTTATCAAATATCTCAGGGATTGCCAGAATTGCTTCCTTTGCGAGAGGAACTGTACAAATAAGGCAATTTATGTAACGCCCTACAGGGAAAGAAGGGTGCCTTCCCCCTTCTCCGCCGCTGATTAAAAAATTAGTCAAATTGTTTCTTAAAAAACCATAGTTAGATCAGGGATCTTAGGATAGTGACGCCGGCTTGTCCGGCTGCATGGTACAAGCTTTTCTTTAATAGCTTGTACCATGTATCACTACCCTTATCCCCATTTTAGGGTTTTTTCAGCGGGGAGGATAACTGGCTGTTAAGGTAACTACTTGTATAAGCTCATGGTGGGCAAACTCAAATAGGGGGATGAAAAGGGGGTAGGATCTTGACCATAAGACAAGAGGAGTCGATGGAAAAACAACTTGATCTTGACCTTGACCGGGAAAACAAAAAGACAAGGGAGTTAGGCAAGTTTATTTCCGGGTTTATTGTCTTTGTAGCAGTAGCCATGTCACTGTTTCATCTGTATACCGGGGCCTTCGGAGTATTTACCGCTATGATTCAGCGGGGCATGCACCTGTTTTTTGTACTGGGTCTGATTTTCTTATTGTATCCTTTCGGCAAAAATTCCGGAAAAAAACTCCCGTACTACGATGTTTTGCTAAGCATACTGGGATTTACCGTAGGGGCCTATATAGTGATCAATTACGGTGATATAGTGGCCCGGGAGGGTATGCCCACCAGTGCGGAAATCATTCTGGGAATTATAGCCACCCTGCTGGTGCTGGAGGCGGCCCGCAGGACAATGGGAATGGCGATGGTCATCATTGCGGGGATTTTTTTGCTCTATGCTTACCTTGGCCCTTACATACCCGGTGATCTCGGACATCGCGGGTATTCAATCGAAAGAATCTCTTATCAGATGTATCTAACTACCTCCGGAATATTTAGCATTCCTTTCGGCACCAGCGCCACCATTATTACCCTTTTTATATTGTTTGGCGTTTTTTTGGACAAGTCCGGCGCAGGTAAATATTTTATGGACATAGCCATAGGGCTGACGGGCCGCACCCGGGGGGGGCCGGCCAAGGCCTCCGTGTTCAGCAGCGCCCTTATGGGTACCGTTTCCGGTTCGGCGGTGGCCAATGTGGTTACCACCGGGGCCTTTACCATCCCATTGATGAAGCGTACGGGGTACAAGCCCCATTTCGCCGGAGCGGTGGAGGCTGTGGCCTCAACCGGAGGTCAGTTCATGCCGCCGGTGATGGGTGCGGTTGCCTTTATCATGGCTGAGCTTACAGAAATATCCTATCTTAAGATTTGCATAGCAGCCGCGTTGCCCGCTTTGCTGTATTACCTTTCACTTTTTATGATGGTGCATTTTGAGGCCGTAAAGACCGGGCTGCAGGGCATTCCCAGGGATCAGTTGCCAGATGTGAAAAAATCCTTTTTAAAGGGTTTTCATCTGTTTGTTCCTATCATTTTTCTGGTGGTTCTGCTGGTCAAGGGGTATTCCCCCATGTATGCGGCCTTCAGGTCAATTATCCTACTTATAATAATGAGCATGCTGACTAAGGCCAACCGGATGAGTCTCCGGGATATCATTTCCGCCTTGGAGACGGGGGCCAAAAGTGTTCTGGGGGTGGCAGCCGCCTGCGCCACAGCCGGCATTGTTATTGGCGTAATCACCCTAACCGGGTTGGGGGTGAAGCTCAGTTCGATACTGATAGACCTGTCCGGGGGAAATCTTTTAATACTGCTTGTTTTAACAATGCTGGCCTCCATCATCCTGGGTATGGGTCTGCCTACAGCCGCCTGTTATGTGCTTTTAGCAGCCCTGGTGGCGCCTGCTCTGGTGGATTCAGGTGTGTCGGTTATAGGGGCACACCTGTTCATACTTTATTTTGGCTGTATTTCTGCCATTACCCCTCCGGTGGCCCTGGCGGCATACGCCGGGGCGGGTGTAGCCGGGGCAGACCCCAACAAGGTTGGGGTTACCGCGTGCAGGATTGGCATTGTGGCCTTTATTATCCCTTACATGTTTATTTACGGGCCGGGATTATTGATGGAGGGCTCTGCGGTTGATATAGCAAGGGTTGTATTTACTTCCAGTGTTGGCTGTGTCGTTCTGGCAGCCGGTATTCAGGGACAATTCATCCGCCGTTGCAATTGGGCCGAAAGAATGGTTCTGCTTGCTGCTGCTCTGACCCTTATTGATACCGGAACAATGACCGATATCGCAGGTTTATCTATGGTGGGGGTGATAGGGGCTATTCAGATTATTTCCGCCAGAAAGGCAGGGTTTTATCCCCAAAATGCCGAGGGTAAAACTGTTGAACAGAAATAACCCTCGCTAATGGAGATGATGGTAAAGACAATTGGCAGAAGGGGTGATGCTTTAAGCCTGCTGCCCTGTGACAAAAGAATAGAATATAAAATTTATTATGGAAGGTGAATCAGCATGCAAAAAAGATTTGTCAAGTGGAGTTCTATTGTGTTTATTGCAGCCCTAATCACAGCAGTAGCCCTGACCGGCTGTTCCAAACCCGGTGGCGATGCTCAGCCCTCCAAAAACGGTCAGTCTTCAGGCAATGTATTCCTTTCAATCGGCGGCAACCCTGTGGGGCTTGCATGGTACCAGATGGCGGTTGGCATATCCGAGGTATTGAATAAGAATATGTCCGGCACCAAGGCTACAGCCGAAGCCACGGCGGGAGCTGTGGAAAATGTCCGCAGGATAAACGGCAATGAGATGGAGATAGGATTTACCATTCCAAGCGTTGCCAGTGATTCTCACAAGGCCCAGGGCGACTTCCAGGGCAAAAAGAGCAATATAATGGCACTTATGTCCAATCAGATGGCTTACCTTCAGGTTCTTGCCATTAAGGAAAGCAACATCAAAACCCTTGCCGATTTAAAAGGAAAAAGGGTGGGTATGGCCCCTCCCGGCAGCGCCAGCCACCTGGACGCTAAAATGATTATGGATGCCAACAGTATTACGGATAAAGATATCAAACCTTTCTATGTAAGCGCCACCGAGGCTGTGGAAATGATGAAAGATGGTCAGCTTGACGCCGTGATTCAAACCGGGGCCATCAAGCTGGCGCCCTTTATGGACCTGGCCAACACTCGGGCCATAAACGCAGTGTCCGTTGATGACAGCACATTTAAAAAGATATCCGAGAAATACCCTTATATGGTGAAAGCCAGCCTTCCGGCCAATAATTACAAGGGCATGGACAAAAATGTGGATACCATTGGCTATAGACATATACTGGTGGTTAAAAAAGATCTCAGCGAGGATGTTGTTTACAACATAACCAAAACCATGTATGAAAATCTTGAGTACCTGCGTTCGGTGCACAACGGGTTTAAAGAAGTAAACGAAAAAACAATACTGGACAGCCTGCCGATACCGCTGCATCCGGGCGCAGCCAGGTACTACAAGGAAAAGGGAATACCCGGACTTGATGAATTCATGGCCAAAACAAAATAAAACAAATGAAATGAGAAGCCTGCCTGTAGGTTAGGCCGGCTTTTCATTTCAATAATAACAGCATCGGGAGTAAGGTTTATGTCACAAATAAAGATTATAAATGTGGCTTTCAGACGTTGTGTGGGATGCCGCCTTTGCGAGCAATGGTGCAGTTACTCTCACGATGGCAAGGCAAATCCGGCCATGGCACGAATAAAGGTGCTGAGGGACCTGGAATCCTCCGGGGATATTCCCATGGTCTGCCATCAGTGCGCAACTCCGCTATGTTTAAATAAATGTCCCGCCGGGGCATTATACCGGGACAATAAAACCGGGGCCATTCGCCTGGATCGCGGGGCTTGCCTGGGCTGTGGCCTGTGCGTGGAGGCATGCCCCCACGGGGGTGTGGGGGTTGATTCCGGGGGCTACCCTCTTATCTGCGATCTTTGTGACGGGAAACCCCAGTGCGTTACCCACTGTCCGGTAGGCGCGTTAAGCTTTCTAAGAAGGGATCTTGTCGATCGGGTTGTAAAAGCCGATGTGGCCAGGAAGTCGGGAGGTGAGGGATATTGACGGCGGAAGGTTTAACCGGAAGGTTGCTGCGGGTGGATCTAAGCACAGGAAAAATTGCGGTTGAGGCTATTCCGGAAGATGTAGCGCGCAGTTTTCTTGGAGGCCGGGGCCTCGGCGCTTATTATTTTGACCGGGAAATAAAACCAGGTATTGACCCGCTGGGGCTGCAAAACAAACTGATCTTTTCCTGCGGTCCCCTGCTGGGGACAATGGTGCCCGGGGGCAACAAGGTCTGCGTGACATTCAAATCCCCTCTCACCGGCACATATTCATACTCTCTTTGTGGCGGCCACTGGGGGCCGGAATTAAAAACGGCGGGTTATGACGCTCTGGTGGTGGAAGGGGTGTCCAAATATCCGGTATATCTTTTTATCGACGATGAAAGTGTGAGCATTTGTCCCGCGGATCATATTTGGGGGCAGTTGATCCCGGAGACCGACAGCGCGTTGAGGGGTGAGATTGGTGATCCCTTTGTGAAAGTGGCCTGCATTGGGCCCGCCGGAGAAAGGCTGAACAGGATGGCCTGCATTACAGCAGATTGTTACCGTGAGTTCGGGCGGGGCGGAGCAGGGGCTGTGATGGGGGCGAAAAAATTAAAGGCCTTGGTGATTAGGGGCAGCAGAGGGGTAATTGTCAAGGAGCCTGGAAAAATAGCTTCAATATCCGAGAAAATGGTTAAGGATCTAAAAAGGCATGTTACCGTACAGGCTCGCCATAGTTATGGAACTCCCGAGATGGTTGAAGAAATCAATTATCTCGGTTTTTGGTCCACCCGGAATTTTTCGACCGGGCAGTTTAATGATGCCGGTAAGCTTTCCGGAAAGGCCATGAAAAAGGAGATAGTTCAGGGAGATTCCTCCTGCTTTTCGTGCCCGGTAGCTTGCGGCAAGCGTTCCGCAATAAATTCTGCAAGTTACGGCAGGGTTGAACTGGAGGGGCCTGAATTTGAAACAATAGGCCTGCTGGGGGCAAACTGCGGGGTAAGCCAGTGGGAGTACATTGTTCAGGCGGCAAAAATTTGTGACAGCTATGGTATGGACACAATGTCCAGCGGCGCAGTCGTAGCAATGATCATGGAGGCCTTTGAGAAAGGCCGTATTTCTGAGGAACAATTGGACGGGCTGAGGCCACGCTTCGGAGACGGAAGTGTCATGGTGGAGCTTTTGCAAAGAATTGGGGACCGCAAGGGTATCGGCGACCTGCTGGCCGAAGGCCTTCAGGCATCTGCCGGACAGCTTGGCATTTCAGACCTGGCTATGCATGTTAAAGGGCTTCCTCTGGCCACATATGATCCCAGGGGCTGCAAGGGGATGGCCCTTACTTACGGCACTTCGCCCAAGGGCGCTCACCATATGGTTTCCCCCACCATGGGGCTTGAGCTTGCCGGAAACAGATTTTCGGTGGAGGGCAAGGGCCTGCTGGTGCGCAAAACACAGCAACACATGGCTTTGGTGGACTCTCTTTCACTTTGCTCCAGCATGCGTTTTGTGCTAAACCTTGAAGGTCAGTTGCAGATCCTGGAGGCGGCCACCGGTTTGGTGCTGTCAGAAGAGGAGGCGTTGCGTATAGGCGACCGCATAATAAACCTGGAGCGTATGTGCAATGTCCGTATGGGCTTTGACCGGAGGCACGATGTTTTGCCGCGCCGATTTTTAGAGGAACCGCTGCCGGAGGGGCTTTCCGGAGGTCAGGTGGTTGAGATGGATGATCTGCTTAATGATTATTATTCGGTTAT
>LADL02000513.1_pt1 | contig 21049 bp, 14 predicted proteins | sample 619721 | NCBI WGS metagenome assembly LADL02 (sample SAMN03397408, study PRJNA257561) | rock porewater metagenome | biome: terrestrial; feature: Opalinus Clay rock; material: porewater; isolation source: Opalinus Clay rock porewater BRC-3 borehole | place: Switzerland: Mt Terri URL, St-Ursanne ...
CGGGGCGCGGCCGGACGGTGCCGCTGAACCCGCCGTCCCGCGCACCAGACTTGCCGTCCGTGAGGAAAAAACCGCCCTGAAACCCGCCCGGCTGGGGCGCCGCCGGACTGCAAAAAACCGCTAACCGCCGTGGCGCAGCATGGCCGTCTGCGTCAGGTACTTGTCGTAGGCATCGGGGTCATTCGCCCGCGACTGGTAGCCGCCGCTGATCTTGCGCACCTGCTGGAGGCGCGTGATGTGATTGGTCTGCACGTTACAGGCATGGACGTGGGTCCACGACCAGTACGGGTGCTGGCCGTCCATGACGCTCTTTCCGCCGCCCTCGTAGAGCGAGAACGCACCGTCGAACGAGCGGAATAGCTGCCCCTGCCGGTCGAAGCTGACCATGCCGATCGGGAGCATGGTGCGCAGATCGAATGTCACCTCCTTGCGCGATACGGGCGCGCGCGGATAGGCCACAGGCTTGGCCTCGATCGTCACGGTCTCAGGCACGAGTTCAACTGCCGTGTCCCAATAGGATTCGCCGCGTGGACCGCCATGCACGCCGCGCTCCCAATTGGGATCGTCGCTCACCCAGTTCGATGAGAGGCCGGCCAGCGCCGGCCCGGTGCGAACGATCTTGTACTCGCCCCAGGTGAGGAACGGATCGCCGGCCGCCCAGGCATCCGAAAGATAGAGGTCAGATCCGGGAATCAGCGGCTCAAACCGCTGGTTGGTCGGCAGGGCACGAACCCGTTTGAAGGTCGGGAGATAGCCGTAGAGCTCGGGAAACTTGCGCTGGTCGTAAGGCCAGATGTTCAAGAACGCGCTGCCTCGGACGCTTTCTGGCCACGGGAAGATGATCGACTGATAACGCAGCTTATCCTCGCGGCCCGGCATGTAGGGCATCGGCTCAAGGACAACCCGGCCCACCGGCGCCATCTCGCACCAGAGCGCCTCGTACTGATAATTGACGCGCCCCTCGTTCTCGAGGTCGTATTCCTTGATGGCGTAGGTGGAGGTGTCGTGCCGGCCCCAGCTGAGTGTGAGGCCCGCGAATATCTCGAGCGCGGTCGTTCCATTTGGAAACGGATGCCCGCCGATCCACGGCTTGCCATCGAGCGTCCACACATTCCCGTCGGCATCGAACTTCGCCTGGCCGCGATTGCGCAGCGTCGCTTCGATATACTCCCAGGGGCTCAACCGCATAATCTCTTTGGTCGTCGCAACGACCTTGAGCTTTCGCCCGTTATCGCGAATCTGATCATAGCGAATCGGATCGAGCAGATCCTTTACGTGCTCGACATTCGCGGCGGTAATTTCCGTCCCCGCCGAAATCTTGCCCTTGGTGTAATCCTCGATCGACAGCAGTTCGTCGGGATACGCCTTGGTGATCTCCCCGTGGGCCTCGATCGTCGGCCACAGGGGGGCCAGAACGCCAGCGGCGAGGGTTCCCCTCGCCGCTTGCTCTAAAAACTTGCGTCTTGAATAGTCCCGGTCGTAGCGCCGGATCCACATATTAGAACTGCCTTGACACTCGCAAGAACACCTCGTCCGCGTAGTCCACAGTGGAGAGTGCGTTCTTATTGTTGTCGGCGGCCGTGATCAAGCTCGCATAGAGATCGACCTGCCACGCCTCATTCGGCTTCCACTTCACACCCGGCTGGATCATGAACCCGCCGCGGATATCGGCAAGGATCGTGAAGTCATAGCGCCAGGCCAAGGTGGGAGAGGGCTGCTGGACGGCGAAGGCAACCGCGTTGTAACCACCCTTCACACCCATCGAGGAATTGTAGTCGGACCCGCCGTAACCGGACAGATGACGTCCGAACAGATCGCTCTCCGACTTATGGAGGTACTGGAGGACCATGTAAGTCGCCGGATAAGCGTCCGAGAACCGGTAGTACTTTTCGGCCACCGCCGCCAAGGTCCACTCGTCACCACGGATGGGGTCAAACGCAAGCGAGGGATCCGTGAACGCCTTGTTGGGCGTGTACGACATTTCAACGCGCGTGATCAACTGATCCCAGAACGAAGACGGATCCTCCGTGCTGATCACGTAGTTGGCGGCCGCGCCAAACACGTTCTCGTAGGGATAGTAGCGATCGAGCCAGCCACGAAGACCTGTTCCCTGCGGCCCGACAGTGCCCGAGAGATTGTAGAAGCCGTCCAGAATTCCGAATGCCTGCGCATCATTGTTGGCGTGCAACGCACCGCCGCCCGCACCCGGGAACAACAGCGCGGTATTGAGAGCGGTCCGGGCGTTCAGGCGGGATATGGCGGCGTAGTGGTACCACTCTTTATAGCTGTAAACGCCGGTATCGGAGAACGAGAACGCCGTTCCCGGGAGCTTGTTCGCGCCCTGTGCGGGAGCCCAACGATACACACCGTCCGGATTGTGCCGGCTGACAGCCATGAACTGGAGACCCAGGGCACCGAGCTGACCGCGGATACGTCCGCCGAAGTTCACCTTGTTATCGGTCAAGCCGTATTGATCGATGACCGTGAACTGATCCCCGATGAGGTTGTAAGGAGTTCCCGGATTTGGCACGATCGAGGGGCTAAAGAGCTGAGCAAACGTCTCGAATTCCCACTCGTCCGTCACCTGGTAGGACACGCGAATCGCCGGCGACGACACGCGCTTGTCCGAGAATTCTTCCGCCGCGGGATCGAGTATGAGATGGCGGCGCAGATCAAGGCCGTTGGGAACGTCCAGAACGCGGAAGAACAGTGCCTCACCCCAGGCGATCTGCTGGTTGCCCGCGCGGATAAACAACGGCCCGTGGTTGAAATCGAGATAGGCCGCTGGAAGATCGAATGCATAGCGTTTATCAGAGAGCTCGAGATACTGCCCGCGCTGTCCACCATGGATCCGGGTCTCGTAGAAGCTCGGATCCGAGTTGTCCTCGTAGAGGTTGTAATCGTACATGCCACGAACTTTGGCATGGAACTTCAGTTCGCTCGTGATGGGTGCATCCATCTGCACCTCAAGGCGAGTCTGGAAGAAGTTCAGCGAGTTCTCGCGCGTCACGACGTGCCGCGTATGGACGTCCGCTGTCGAGAAGTTCTTGACCGGCACGTTGTTGAACGGGTTGGTCTGCGAGTTAAACTCGTTCTCTGCGCCGGAAATGCGACCGGCGATTTCCTGCCGGATAAAGCCGGAGATCGTAATGTCGTCGAGGCTGGCGGCGACCGCTTGCCCGGTGGAAAGAGCCAACATGCTGCTACCCAGAATGAGGGCGTGCCGCCGGCGAAATGCGTGTTTCAAGCTCATATTCGTTCCTCCCGTGTTATCCTTAACACCCGCCGGTTCGGTATATTTTCCCATGAAGAGGGTCCTATCAGACCCATCTACGCGGTTTTATCCGAGTCACGCCGGAGTAAAGCGCTAATTCCCTCAAGGTTCGACTTGTACGATACGCCCCCTATGACCCACGGCCAGCCAGTCTGCGTTGTTCACCAACGCTAGACCTTCATACCAGTTGGTCGCCACATCGCCCGGCAGAACGACCTTCCAGTCGTCCGCGTCGCGCTTGCCTTCCAACATGGTGCGAATACCTGTCACCAGGACTGCTCCGTCGGCCCGTACACGCACGCCAAGCAGGTTGGCGTCCGTGACGTTCTTCTGTGACGACCATGTTACACCACTATCGCCCGTGCGCAACACTGTTCCTTTCTGACCCACGGCATAACCGACACCGTCGGCACCGATCGTCAGATCAAACAGCGAAGCTTCGCCTTGGTGTACAGAGGCCCAGGTTACGCCACCGTCGGTTGACCGCAGAATGGTCTCGAATTCCCCGGCGATCGTCACGACATTGTCCTCGCCGACAACCACGCCATAAAGATGAATGTCGAGTCCATCAGCGTTGAACTGTGACCAGTCAACCGCTTGGTGCGCCCAGGTTTTTCCGGCATCCGTCGAGCGCATGATCGCGCCGAACGCTCCGACCGCCACGGTCAAGCCGTTCGCATTACTGTCGACGGCAAAAAGCCGGTCCTCGGCACCGCTTTCGATCGCCACCCAATCGGCCTGGCCTTTTTCGCGACGCAGAACAATTCCGTTCTGTCCGACGATCAGCCCGACGCCATTCTTCAACGAGCAGCCAAGTAGTGCTTTATCTGTCACACCCTGAGCAACTTGCGTCCATGTCTTTCCGCTGTCGGCACTCGCCAGAACGAGCGCAGGCGCCCCTCCGGCCACCACATCGCTGCCGCTGGCATCCAGACAATAAAGCGCTTCGTGCTCGGAGCCCTGATGCAGAGCTTTCATTGCCGCGCCCTCCGGGGTCGCAGCTCCGACGACCGAAGCGCTCAGCGCAACGGCTCCAAGAGCCGAAGCAAGTGACCAGCGCGCCTGATACTTCATATGCACTCCCCCTCTGGTTGGGGGGCAGACCGCATCGCAAAATGCGGTCTGCCCACCGTCCGATTACGAACCCAGACGACGCACCGCTTGGATCGTCAGGTATTTGTCGTAAATATCTCCTAAATTGAAGCCGGACTTCCAACCACCCGAAGTGCTTTCCGCCTGAATAAAGCGGCTCATGCGGTTGGACTGGATGTCGTGGCTCATCACGTAGTTCCACGACCAGTGCGGATATTTCCCATCCATCACCGACTTGCCGCTCTTCGTGACGTACTGACCGAAGCCAGGCTCGAAGGACTTCCAGACCTCGCCGCGGCGATCGAACGTGATGTATGCGACGAACATCATATTGCGCGCGTCGATATACACGCGCTTTTTGCCGACCGGCGAGCGCGGGTAGCCGACCGGCTCTGCCTCGACCACGATGACCTCAGGGCAGAGCTGCATGTTGGTTTCCCAGAAAGTCTGTCCCTTCGGGCCGCCATGCACCGGAGGCAACCATTGCGGATTGTCGCCGTACCACTGATTCGACTGAACGCCCAGATGCGGCTTGCGCTCGACGATCTTGTAGTTGCCCCATGTGAGCATCGGGTCGCCTGTCGCCCAGGCGTCCGACAAGAACAGCGTGATACCGGGCACCAGCGGCTCGAAGCGCTGGTTGGTCGGGAATCGGCGCTCGCGCTTGAACGCCGGGAGGTAACCGAACAGATCCGGGAACTTCGTCTGATCGTAGTACCAGGTGTTCACGAAGGACGTGCCCTTCACGTCGTTCGGTGCAGTAAAGAACACCGACTGATAGCGCAGCTTGTCCTCGTGACCGATCCAGTACGGACCCTCAGCATGCTCAAGGAGGCCGATCGTACCTTGCTCAACCCAGTTGAATTCATACTGGTAGGCAACCGTACCTTCCGGCGAGATGTCCCAATCCGGAATGGCGTAGAACGCATTGTCGTGGCGACTCCATGACAGCGTGATGTTGGCGATCGCCTCAATACCATTCTTTGGTTCTGGGAAAGGCAATCCGCCGATCCAGGGCTTGCCGTCCGCCGTCCACACGTTCCCGGCTTCGTCCATCTTGGCTTTGCCGGCATTCTTGAGGGACGCCTCAAGAAACGGATTCGGAAACATCTGGGTCACATCGGTCGTCGTTTCGACGATGTTGATGCGGCGCCCCATCTCCTTGACTTGCTTGTACGCGATCGGGTCGAGAAGATCCTTGACGATGTCGACGTTGTCGGCCGTCAGCACGTCGCCCGGATTGATCTTGCCCTTTGTGTAAGCAGAGATCGAACGGACCTCTTCAGGGTATGCGGCCGTGATGTCACCGGCCTTGCCGATCGTCGGCCACAACGGCGCGAGCACACCCGCCGCCACTGCACCCTTCGCCGTCCGCTCCAGGAACATCCGCTTACTATAGTCAACGTCGTATTTCCGGATATGCATGTCGTCCTCCCTTGAATGCCTCTAACCTTAGTCTTGGTCTTTGTCTGCCTACTGAGCAGCTGCCAGTGATGAAAGTTCGTCATCCTCAACCGTATAGGCGGAGAGATCAACCCCTTCGCCAACCAGGAGATCGTCGCGTGTCACGAAGCTGGGCTTGAAGATCCAGATCGAGAGCGGGACCACCACCAGAGCAATAATCATGTTGATCAACATCACCATCACCAGCAGCAAGCCCATGTCCGCCAGGAACTTCAGTTCCGAGAGGAAGTACCAGGGCAGGATGCCCAGCAGCATGATGGTGGCGGTGAAAAAGATCGCTTTACCGGTTGTCGAGACCGAGGCAAGGATCGCCGCATCATACGACTTATGGCCCTGATACTCCTCGCAAATTCGCGACAACAGATAAATGCCGTAATCGATACCGACACCGATGCCGATGGCGGTGATCGGAAGGCTGTTGATGTCCAAGCCGACGCCCATCTCGACCATCACGGCCATCAGGAAGAAGTTGGAAAGGTTGACCGGGATGAGCAGCAGGAGACCGGCGACCACCGAGCGGTAGGCCAGCACGCAACTCAGGAACATCGCGGCATTCAGCAACCCGAGAATGATCCAGTGGTAATGCTCCACCGCATCGTTCACGGACTGTTGAAGGGCGATCGTTCCCGTCGCAAGACGGATATTGAACCCGGGGTGATCATTGCCGACGGCGGCGACTGCCGCCTTTGCCTGCTTCAGGGCCCGATCAACCGTCTCTTGCTTGTTGTCCTTGTACCACAGCGAAACGGTCGTGTTCTGCTGCTCGAAGTCCGTGACGTGCAAGAACGCCTTGGGACTGGTGCCAACCATCAGCGCGCCAACCGCCGCACCGGTTGCCACGTCGTCATTGTCGAGCGGTGCCCATTTCGGGTTTCCGCCCGCGTACAAACGATTGGCTTCCGGGAGATAATCGGCAAACGACAGGGTCGCCACCGGCGGATCGGGCTGATGCTCGATGAAGTACTGGATCTTCGCCATCGTGTTGATCGTGTCGGCCTGACGTGCAACGCGCGTCGCGTTGTGCTGGTCTTTCGCCTCAAGCACGATTTCGAGCGTGTTCAGACCCGGGAAGTTGCGGTTGATCTGCGCCACCGCGACATTGAACTCGGAGTCTTCCCACAGCAGGTTGCTGCCTTCAACCGGGTTGCCGATGCGGATATGCAGCGTTTGCCAGATGCTGAAAACGGCCACGCAGCCCACGATGACCGTGGTGAAGACGGCACGCTTGCCGAACGTCCAGCGTGACAGGCCACGCAGAAAGCTTCGGATGAAAACGTGGACATCCTTCTTGCCGTCGCGGCTGGTGATGCGCGCGATATTCTTCGGCGCCGGCAGATACGACAGCATCAGCGGCGTGAGGAACACGTTGGCAGGCACCAGCATAAAGGCCCAGAAGCCGCAGAACACGGCCAGACGCTCCATCACCGGGATAGGCGCGACCGCGATCAGGCACAGACCCACCGCGTCGGTCACGATGCCGAGCGTGCTCGGCACCATCATCACGCCGAGCGCGATTTCAGCCGACTTCCGGCGATCTTTCACGTGGTAGAAGATTTCGCAATATCGCTCGATGAACTGCACGCAGTGACTGAACGAGCGCGCGACGTGGAGCAGCGGCACCACCATGATCAGCGGCTCAATCGGCAGATTGAGCCAACCGACGAAGCCGAAGCCCCAGATGGCCGTAACCGTGCTGGCAACCACCGGCACCACGACGCCAATCACGTTCCGCATATAGATGATGAGGCACAGGATCAGCGCCGAAATCGTCACGGCAAAAATCGCGAGCATCTGATGCTCGTAGTGATAAACCCAACCTGTCAGGGCCGGCTGACCCGCCATGAACACCTCATGGTCCGCGTCGCGGTTCTTCTCGACGAGGCCCTGCATATAATTGAAGGCCTTGCCGTAATCGAGCAGTCGCTCGATGAACGTCACGCGAATCAGCGTGGCGGTTTCATCCGCAGAAATCAGAAATGCGCGGGCGTTGGGCGCCATCTCGACACGTCGGATGAATTCATCGATATCGGCCTGCGTGGCCGGGGCGTGGTCACCCATGATCGGCTGACTGTCGATACCTCCCGGGACGGCTTCAGCGTAGCGCGCCTTTTCGGTGGTGATCGAGAGCACCTGGTCATGATCGACGCCCGGCGCGAGGTCCGCGTCGCGGGTCAAGTCCCAGACCTTGTTCAAGGTCTTGAGATTGTAGATCGAGCCATTCTTGTTGCGCACCATCAGCGTGATGGTCAGCGGATTACCGAAATTGGGGTGATCCCGGAACGTTTCGACGTAGGGGTGATTTGCCGGAAGCAGATCGGAGAAGATCGTGCGCAGTTCGACGTTGCGCGCGCCCCAGGCAAAAAACAGTGTGATGGCGCTCATCAGGATGATGAGGGCGAGACGGAAGCGTAGCGTGAAGGCTGCGATGGAATGACGAGTTATTTTCACGGGCTCAACCCAGCTTTATGGCTGGGCGAACATACCGCCGCAGGCCGGTTACAGTTATTGATGACCTGTTAGGTGCGCTATCACTCATGGCGCTGAAGTCGCTCCTCCCATTATCTTTTCGTGAGACTAGGGCGTCACTACTAACGGGTATTGAAGATGAACCCCTGATTCTTTGTAAAAAAGAGCCATAAGGAAGCCTCGAAGAAACAATCATTTCCGCGATAAATCCGTTCGCAGTTGCACAATCTGCTCGCGACGACCCGGGGTCTTCAGGCCCAATTCTCTGCCAGACTTCTGTCACTTTGAAAACGCGCCTCCCTGCGCTGCGGATCAATCCGCTTTTGAATATTTCTGCCAGCCTGCGGTGGCGGCGCGAGCCTCGATCTCCCTCAGCGCAACGATACGCGGTAGGAATTGGGGGTCACACTCATCATCCGTTGGAACACTCTTGTCATATGACTCTGGTCGGAAAACCCGCACCGCGCGGCGACTTCCTTGATCGGCGTGTTGGTGCGCGCCAGCAGATCGCGCGCCCGCTCAACACGGCGCCCGATCACATAGGAATGAGGAGCGCACCCGAAGCGCTGCTTGAACTGGCGCAGAAAATGAGAGGGCGACAGTCGCGCCACCCCGGCCAGCGCCTCAAGGGTAAGGGCCTGGTCGAGGTTGTCTTCGATAAAACAGGCGATGACCTTGGCACGCTGAATGGACAAGCCATCCTTACCCACACTGTCGCGGAATTCGATCTCGCAGAACGCTCTGAGCAGGTGCACACAAAGCTGGAGGGTGATCCCCTCGACGAACAGCGGGCCGCCCAGCCCGGTGCAAACCGCTTCGCGGGCGAGGGACGCAAAACCACCGCGCAGAATCGGGTCGTCAACCTTGAGAACATCACGAAAACGCACATCGTTGACATCGCGGTCGAACACGTCGCCGGCAACCTTGGCGAGGGTCTCGCGCGAGAGATAGAGGTGGAGAACTTCGATCGCGTCGGCCCAGTACCAGTGAGATTTCTCCGCCCTCGTCATCAAGGACGTATTGCCGGGCGAAACCTGCTCGCGCACCCAGGGCCCGGCGACCTTGCGGTTCATGGTCGTGCGTCCGCCATCATACGCGACCAGCATGAAATCGCGCATCGGCGGCACTTCAACATCAAGAGCTGGGTAGCGATAGCGCCGCAGAGACACGCCGGCCCATCCGAGGCCGTCACTGTCCATCAGCAGCTCACCCGGGATCCACCTGGGCAATTCGTCTGGCAGGATAAGCTCCGCCATTCTCCCCCCTCGCACGCAGACGGGTTGGGAGGCCATTTTTGGCCGCCACGCTGGAGTTCTATTGCTCCCCCCCGGGAGTCGGCCACCAACAAACACTTGATTGGCGTCGACGTTATTGCCTTACGCCTTTTGGATGTTCTGGTCAACCGTTGAAAAACATTGCCTTCCGAAAAATGTGCGGTCGGCCTCAGCCCGCCCGCACATTGGCGAGGAATCCGTTGACCTCCGAACGCAGGCGTTCGGCGTGCCGGGCAAGGTCGCCAGCCGACGCCGCCACCTCGTTTGCGGCCGCCCCCGTGGTGGTTGCCGAGCGGGTGAAGCCGGAAATATTGGCCGAAACCTGCTCGGTCTTCTGGGCCGCCTCCTCGACATTGCGGGCGATTTCGCGCGTCGAGGCACCCTGCTCCTCCACCGCGGCGGCAATGCCTTCCGAGATCTGCCGCATCTGCTCAATCACGTTGCCGATATTCCGGATCGCCTCGACAGCCCGGCGCGTCTCCGCCTGAACGGCCTCGATCTGCGCACTGATTTCCTCGGTGGCCCGACCGGTCTGATTCGCAAGGCTTTTCACTTCGCCGGCAACCACGGCAAACCCCTTGCCGGCCTCGCCTGCGCGCGCCGCCTCGATCGTCGCATTGAGCGCCAGCAAATGGGTCTGGCTTGCGATCGCGTGGATCAGCTTCACCACATCGCTGATCTTGTCGGCCGCGCCGACCAGTGACTGCACCATGGTGTTGGTGCGCTCGGCCTCTTCGGATGCGGTGGACGACACCCGCGCCGCATCGGATACCTGCCTGGAAATCTCGACGATCGAAGAGGACAATTCATCGGCGGCGGACGCCACGGTGCTGACATTGGCGGAGGCCTGTTCGGCGGCAGAGGCCACGGTCTGTGCATTGGTGCTGGAATCCTGCGCAGTCCCGGACATGGTCTGCGCGGTTGCCTGCATCTGCGTCGCGGAGGACGAAACCGTATTCACCACCGCCATCACGCTCGATTCGAACCGGTCGGCGAGCGCGGCGACGGCCTGTCGCCTCTTTTCCTCGGCTTCCCTCTCGCCGTGAATATCGATCAGCGAACCGCACGCCCATTGCGCGACACCGGCGCTATCGCGGGAAAACCCGCACACTGCGCGGAACCAGCGATAGCTGCCGTCCTTCATCTTCAAACGATAAGGCTTGTCGTATTTGGTGTCGCCGGACGTATCGGCGACCGAGGCAACAAAGGCGTTGAGCGTCTCTTCGGCATCCTCCGGGTGCAGACTGTGCATCCAGGAACTCATGACATTTGGAAAGTCCGTCTCGTCCCTGTAGCCCATCAGGCGGCGGAATTCAGCGGAATAGGTGAAGGGATGCTCGGGCTGGGTCCAGTTCTGCGTACCCAGCTGAACATTCCACAAGCCGACGCCGGAGTATTTGCCCAGAAGCTCAAGCCGCTCGGCATCGCCGAGCTGCCCGTTCGCCGATTTGACCTTGCGCGCCCACATGAATCGCCCTCCCAGAACCTTTCTCTGAAGCACGCGCCAACCAGCTTCGACGATCCCACCCGTGTGACGAGCCCAGGCCCCCCGAAACACGCCTATTGCGCGCGCCACGATTTCTAACAGGAAGACGGTAACGATTTTCCTTACGACCGTCAGGCGGTTCGGCACAGCTTGCGGGCCGGAACGGGGGTCGGGGGGTGGCGGAGACGGGGCCTCAATCGCGCGCGCTGGCGCGAAACGCGCTCGGCGTCGTATTGAGATAGCGCTGGAAAAGCCGGGTCATGTGGCTCTGGTCGGCGAACCCGCTGTTGGCCGAGATTTCCTTGATCGCGAGCGAGGTCCGGGCAAGGAGCTGCTGGGCGCGCGCCAGCCGGCGCTGGATCACGTAGTGATGTGGCGCGCTGCCGAAACGCAGCTTGAACTGACGCAGGAAATGCGACGAACTCACGTTGATGACCTTGGCAAGGTCATCAAGCGAAAGCGGCTGATCGAGATGGATCTCGATATAGTCGGTGATCATTTTTGCCTGCAGGGGCGAGAGCCCGCCCGTCGCGCGCGCCTCCCGAAAGACCACCACAGCGTAGCGCCGCAGGATCTGAATGCAGATTTGCGTTACCACGGAATCGACGAACAGCTTCCCGCCCGTGCTGTTGGTGCGCACCTCGTCGGCCACCGCTGCTATTCCGCCCAGCAGGATCGGATCGTCCGTCTTCAGAACATCCTGCAGGCGTACATCGGTGATATCGCGATCGAACATCTCCGCCGACACCTTGGCGAGGAGCTCGCGGGTCAGATAGAGGTGGGTCACTTCGATATCGCTGGTCCAGTGCCAGTGCGATTGCTCGGCACGGGTCAGCAAGGACACGTTGCCGGGCACCATGAACTCGCGCGTCCACGGGCCCCCGACCTTGCGGTCCATTGTGGTCGGTCCTTGTCGATACGCGACAAGCATAAAGTCCCGCATCGGCGGCACGAACACGTCGGAGGGGTCATAGCGGTAGGAGCGCAAGACGACGTTGCCCCAGTCCTCGTCATTACTGGCGAGCAACACCTTTCCCGGCACCCACTGGGGTAGCTCGTCGGGACGGATCAATTCAGCCATCGTCTCCTCCCAGAGCATTCGAGACTGCTTTTTTGCTCTTCTTCTCTGGATTTTCGGTATCCTATGCCCCGCCCGCGAAAAACGCCACCGTGAACCCGCAAGACGGATGACAGCGTCGGGCGGCCCGCAATCGACCGTCCGCCGCCACCCCGATGAGACCCTGCCCTAGAGTGTGACCGGCAAGGGGCGACCCAGCCAATCCTTGTAGAACGCCGCCAGATCGGGGGTGAAATCGACTTCGACCGGATAGGTCGGCGGAACGCAATCCACATCAAGCAACGTGCCGCTCTTGGGGCAATAGAATTCGCGCAGCTCGACCAGATCGGTGTCGATCGTGAGGTGCTCGGGCGGAAAGACCTTTTCAAGGTCCTCGCGCGTGCGCCGCACAATGATACGGCACTTCATTTTCCAGTTTTCGTTCCACGCACACAGTTCGGCGCCCGCCGCCGTTTTGATGATGGCCTTGCCGCCCTTGGCCACGACGAACAGGTTTTCGCCGAGCGGGAGCAGGATCTGCTCGGTCCAGGGCATCAGCGCCTGGAACGCCGCGACGGTCTCGTCGAAACGCGACGGCGATTTGGGCTGGCGCATCAGCTTGAGCAGATCCGGCCAGGCCAGCTGGCGCGCGACGAGGGCGGTGGTGACGTCTTGGCTCGATTGTTCGCTTTTCGACATCTCGTATGTCTCCTCTCGAGTCTCAGGCCGTTGCCTTGGGCTTTTTGACGTGGGATTTCGGGAAATAGAACCCGGTCGGCGCGCTCACCTGGAAGTCGGCTTCGCCGGTTTCCTTGTAGGGCATCTCGTCAAGCTGCCAGAACTGGACATAGAGATCCTTCAGCTTGCTCGACAGCTTGGCCGATCGCGCAAACGTGTGGGCGACCACCTCGTTGACGTCGCCCTTGCGGGCCCGCTCGCGCTCGGCTTTCCACCACTCTTCAGCGGGGATCGACTGTGCGAGCCGCTCGTCGCGCAGCTTGGCGCGCAGCGCCTCCGTTTCCACGGCCGAACCGGCATAGCCGTAAACTTTGCGCGCGAAGTCTTTCGACAGCATCTGGTTGCTCATGTCGCGCTCGATCAGGGAGGCGTCGCGTTGCAGCGGATCGCCGTACCCGCACCCGCCCTGATAGATGACGCCGAACAGGTCGTTGTCCGCGAGATTGGGCGACCATTGATTGAGCGGCCCGCAATACCATTCTTTCGCCTTCAGCTTCCCGCTCTTGAGCATCTCCTCGGCCTCATTGAGGCTGGTGGGAAGCTTGGCGCCGGAGTCGATGAACTCCTGCAGATTGGTGCCGGAGGCCCACAGGCACTTCCAGCCCGGCGCCGGGTAACCGCCGAACATGCCCTTGTGGAACACCCCGCCATTGCACGCGCCCGAGCCGGTCAGCGTGACGTTGACGAGCCGCGAGCCACGCACGATCCACAGGGACTCCCAGGCGTTGCCGCCGCGGAAGCGGCCCATTGCGTGGTGATCCTGCGTGAAACTGCGATTGATGTAGACGTTCGGGCCGGTCATTTCCCAGACCTCGGCGTCGCCCTGGATACCTTCGGAGTTCCAGATCGGGCTGCCGCAATCCATGCCGTCCGCCACACCGCGCGCGCCGAAGCTTTCGCCCGCCATCTCGAAGTTCTGATAGCCGGTGGCGTTGCCGTATTGATCGAAGCCCGCAACACCGGCCATGCAGGTCGGCGTGGACATGACGATTTCCTCGACGAAGCCGCGCGCGAACCAGCTCATGCCGATCATGCGCCACACATTCGCGAAGATCGGGATGAGGGTCCACCAGGCGAGCGAGGTGGCGGCCCCGCCGTAATTGGCGTTGACGATCGAGCCCTCGGGCAGGAATTGCTTGACCGCGAGATAGGCGCCGTCGTTGACGCGTCCGTCATAGGACAAGAGCTGCGTCAACGTGATCCAGAAGCCGCCGTTCATCGGCCCGACCGCGCAGTTGAAGGGATGGAAGCTCCACCCCGTACTGCCGTCGAAGTCCAGCTCGAAGCCGCCCTCCCCGGTCACCGTCATCTCGTTGTAGACGAGGTCGATGAAATCGCCCTTGGCGAGCGGATGGGTGAAGGCGACATGCGAGCGCTTGTGGACGGGAAGCGTCACGCCGCGATAGACACCGGGCACCATCGTCGTCTTGACGCGCTTGACGAAGTTGCGCCGCCCTTCTTCAATCAGTTCCCGGACGCCGTTCTTGTAGTAGTCGAGCCCGAAGGTGTCGATGATCTTGCCGAGCGCCTCGCGCACCATGAGACAGCCCGACAGCTTCGACTTGTCGTCGAGGCTCCACCAGTTGGCGTTGCGCAGGTTCATCTTGAGGCGGATGAGGTAATCCTTGCGGAAGTGATCTTCCTCGCCGACCTTCTCCGCACTGATGTGCAGCCCCTCGCCGTAACGGTCGGGCGCGAACACCGACATGCCGGGCCCTTCATACGTGCCCGACTCCAGCTCATGGGTCACCGCGCCGATCCACGCAATCAGCTCGCCATCGTGAAACACGGGGATGCACGTCATCACATCGGGGGTGTGCACACCGCCGGCCCACGCCTCGTTGTTTTCAAAAATGTCACCGGGACGGATCTTGGGATCGTCCTCGTAGCCGTTGCGGATCATGAACTTGATGAATTCAGACAGCGTGTGGACATGCACCATGATGCCGGTCGACAGCGCGATGGCGTCGCCCTCGGGCGTATAGAGCCCGATCACAAACTCCTCGAAGTCGCGCACCGCCGGGCTCGACGCGATGTATTTCATCGTGTCGCGCACCGAAATGATGGTCGACAGCAGGCGCGAGTGGAAGGCCTCGAGAAGCAGCGGGTCCTTTTCGTGCAAAGGCAGCTTCGCGAGCCCCTGATAATGGCCTGTCTGCTCGAACAGTGCCTCCGAGAGATCGAGCTTTTCGATCAGGGTTTGAGCTCCGCGGCCCTTCTGACCGCTTTTGACAGTCGTATGTTTTGTCATGTGTGCGTTCTCCAGATCTCGAAGGCGGGGCTATTTCTTGCCGGGCCGGTAATGGATCATCCGGCGCGAGTCGAACTCGACGTGGAACCCCGGCGGGATCAGCATGGTCGTCGCGGGGTGCTCGATGATCGCCGGTCCGTTGATGACGTTGCCCGCTTCGATCGGATCCATCTCATAAATACGGAATTCGTGCTTCTCGCCGCGCCAGTATACGCTGCGCGAGCCCTTCTCGGCACTCGATGGCGGTTTCTTCCCGGACATCGTCATCTCCGGCAAGCTCGGTTTGGGCGTCGCGATGTCGGCCGTCAACGCAACCTCGAGGATCTGATAGCCGACCTCGCTGTAGAGCGCCTGCGCCGGATAAATCGTGGTGTAGACCTTTTCGAAGCGCTTGGTCAGTTCCTCGATATCTTCCAGCGAGTTGAGCCGCTCGCCTGGCCACTGCACCTCGAAATCGGACAGCTGGTTGGTGAAGCGCACATAGGCTGAACGCGACAGCTTGGCGTCGGCAAAATTCCAGCCGTGAAGCTTGAAATCCTGGCGCGCGCGGTCTTCGAGCTGCACCCAGGCGTTATTGATCGCCTCGCACGCCATGCCGCGCGCCGCATCGGCTGCCGCAGGGCCCTGCGGCGGTGCCCCCGCGATGATCGATTGATGATAGCGATAACGGCGCGGGGCGCACAGAACGCCGAACGCCGAGAATACCGCCGCGAACGGGAAGGTCACGATATCCTTCATTTCGCCTTCGATGCCCGCGACGACGTCGGCAAGGCCGAGCGGGCCGCCGCCGCCATACATCATCAAGGTGTATTCGTGCATGTTGTAGCCGCGGCCACGCAACATGTTGACGAGGAACTCCTGCATGTACGAGCACACCAGCTGGTTGGCACGCTCGGCAAATTCAAACACCTGCGTGTTGAAGTGCTTGGCCATCGGCTCGAGCGCCTTGATCGCCGCGTCGAGGTCCAGCTCGACGTCGCCGCCAAGAAAATAATGCGGGTTGAGATACCCCAGCAGGATATGACAGTCGGTGATGGTCGGTTGCGGCCAGCGCAGGCAGCGCCCCACATCGGAACCCGCGCTGCGCGGGCCGACGGTGAGTTTGCCGGTGAGCGGGTGGACGCCGAGCTCCGAGCCCATTCCCGCGCCGATCGATTCGGTATGAATCATCGGGATATTGGTGCGGAAGCTGAGCAGCGCCGGCTCGCGCACGATCGGGATCATGCCGTCGCGAATGATGCCGACGTCGAAACTGGTCCCGCCGATATCGCACCCCACAACGTTGCCGGAGCCGATCAGTTCGCCGACATATTGCGCGCCCAGCACGCCGCCGACCGGACCCGACACATAAGATTCATAAAGGCGCGGCGTACTGATCGGAACCGTTCCGCCATGCGCCAGCAACGTCGACACCTCTTTGTCGAATCCTTCCTCGCGCGCCCGTGATTCGACCTGCTGGAAATGACGCCGCGCCCGCTCACCTGCGTAAGCCTGCGCAACGACGCTCGCGAGCCGCGAATATTCCTTGTGGGAGGGCGCGATCGACGACGAGGTCACGATCGGAATGTCCTTCGCGACCGAGCGGATTGCCTCTTCGGCGAGCTTCTCGTGCACCGGATTCATGTGCGAGAACAGGAACATGACCGCGATGGTCTCGGCGCCCTTGTCGATCAGCTTGCGCGCCGCCTCGGCAACGTCCTGCTGGCGCAGCGGAATCACCGTGTTGCCGAACATATCGAGGCGTTCCTGCACGCCGATGATGCGGTCGCGCGGAATGGTGGGATCCTGGTGGTGATGCGTGACGGTATGAAGACGGTCCGAATACGGATAGGAGAGCCAGCCGCCCTCCGCCTTTTCCATCAAGAGATAGTCTTCGAAGCCCTGCGTCACGATCAAGCCGACCTTGAGCCCGGTGCGGCTCAACAGCGTGTTCAGCATGATTGTGCCGGCGTAGACGATCACATCGCTCTGGGTCAGCGTTTCGCGCAGGCCGTGGCCGGCGGTCTTGGCAGCGTCCGTGACGGCGCCGAGGAAACTGATCGATTCATTCTCCTTGTTCGTCAGGAACTTGCCGACCAGAAAGTCACCGGCCGAATCGACGATGACGGCGTCCGTCATCGTGCCGCCGGCATCGAGCGCGATCCAATTCTTGTTCCCGGCGATGTGGGTGTGCCGCTTGGCCATAGGTCCTCCCGATGCCGATCGTGATCCGTAACAACGCCGGCCAGCCCGTTGCGCCTGCCTCGCACGTGTCCGTGCGTGTCACAGGATCCGCAGAGCCGCCGCGCCGCAATGTGATCGCTCACGCTGATCGTGGGGCGATGCAATCACAGCCCTCAACGAGCGGTGCTCGCTGAATGCATGAGGATGCTAGGCGTCGAACAGCGAAGCGTATTGATTGGGAAGCGCGCTCATTTTTGAACAAAATCATCCCCGCGCCGCGCTCATCCGCGTCAGGACGATCGCGGACGACACGCCATCTCGCGCCGTAAGTCCGGCAAAATCGACACCGTAGAAATTTTCGTGCAGTGCAGCATAGCCGGGTGGGCGCTGTCTCCGGGGCTTGGAATAATCGCGCCGCAAACAGGCTTGCAGCGCGCCCTGCGGCGCGTCACATTGCTCGCGCTATCCAACACAATGAGAGGACGCGCGCACATGGGACGGCTGAAGGACAAAGTTGCAATCATCACAGGAGGCGCGGGCGGCATCGGGCGCGCCACCGCGAGCCTCTATGCCGCCGAGGGCGCCAAGGTCGTGCTCGTCGACCTTGATCGCGCCGCCCTCGACGAGGCGGCGAAATCGCTCAACAACGCCAATGTCAGCGTCATTGCCGCCGATGTCACGAAGGCCGAGGACGTCGAGCGGTATGTGCAGGAAACCGTCAAGCGGCACGGGCGCATCGACATCCATTTCTCCAACGCGGGCATCGAGGGCAAGGTCTCGCCGATCGTCGACTACCCGGACGAGATGTTCGACAAGGTGATGGCGGTGAATGTGCGCGGCGTGTGGCTCGGGCTGAAGAATGTCATGCCGATCATGGAAAAGAATGGCGGGGGCAGCATCATCATCACCTCGTCGGTTGCGGGCCTGCGCGGTTACGCGGGCCTTTCGGCCTATGTCACGAGCAAGCACGCGGTGATCGGGCTGATGCGCACCGCGGTGATGGAAGGCACGGCCAAGGGCATCCGCGTCAATACCATCAACCCCTCTCCGATCGACACCCGCATGATGCACGCGATCGAGGAAGGCGCGGCGCCCGGCCAGACCGGCGAGATGCGTGCGCATTTTGAATCGTTGATTCCCGCGCAGCGCTACGGCACCTCCGACGAAGTGGCCAACCTCGCGCTGTTCCTCGGCAGTGACGAAAGCCGCTTCATCAGCGGCGGCGTCTACACCGTCGATGGCGGCATGACCGCCGGCTGACGCGAATAACGTCCCGGGACGGCAAGCGTCCCGGGACGCATCTGATCAGTTGAGCATCCGCGCGGATTACTTCGCGATAAATCCGCCGTCGATGACGAGTTCGCTGCCGGTGACGAAGCTCGATTCCTCGGATGCGAGATACAGCACGCCATTGGCGATATCGATCGGCAGCCCGAGGCGCCCGATCGGATGGAGGGCCGCCGTTGCCGCCTTCAACTCCTCGACATCGCCGACCTTCTTGAAATAGTCCTCGACCATTGGCGTCAGGATAAAGCCGGGATGCACCGAATTGACGCGGATCTTGTAGCCCTGCTCCGCGCAATAGAGAGCCGCGGACTTGGTGAGGAGGCGCACACCGCCCTTGCTCGCGTTATAGGCCGCAATATCGGACTTGCCGACGATGCCCTCGATCGAGGAAATGTTGATGATCGAGCCGTTGCCGCTCTTCATCGCGCGGACTGCGTGCTTGACGCCCAGAAACACACCGTCGAGATTGATGGCGATGGTTCTGCGCCAGCCCTCGAGGGTCTCTTCCTCAACGTTCCCCGGCACACCGATTCCGGCGTTGTTGACCAGGATGTTCAGCGCGCCGAATTTCTTCACCGTGTCGGCAACCGCCTTGACCCACTGATCCTCGTTGGTGACGTCGAGGTAGTAGAACACCGCCTCGCCGCCCGCCTTGCGGATCTCCTCAACGACCGTGGCGCCGTCCTTCTCATCGACGTCGGTGACGGCGATTTTCGCGCCCTCGCGCGCCAGCACGAGCGCCGACTCACGGCCAATGCCCTTGGCGGCGCCCGTTATCAGCGCGACTTTATTTGTTACACGGCCCATTGCTCTCTCCCGTTTGTTGGTTCGATATCGTTTCCGCTTGCGCGGTCTTCACGCGGAGTGTGGCGCCGGACCGAGGGCCCGTATTGAATATCCACGCTGCGAAAATGGAACGAACCCGTCGCCCGGGTCACCCCTAAATCGCTTCCACGGCTACTTTTTGTGTTCCCCCGCCTCATGACGAAAGATCATCACGATCTGGCGGCCGACATCGGCCGGCGATAGCGGGCCCTCGCGGTACCAGATGTTGACGTTGTTCAGCAGCGTCAGCAGCAGGATGCGATAGATGCTGCGGTCCAGCCGCGGATCGAGAGGGAGGTCCGCGATCAGGCGCACGAAGACCTGCTCGAATTCGTCGCGCTTGGGCACGAGGCGGCGCTGGACCTCCGGTGGGACCGAGCGGAAATCGTTCATCAGCGGCATGGTGATGGACTGGGGGTCGAGCTCGATCTCGAGCATCGCAATGCACGCCGCTTCAAGACGCGCCCAGGGATCGCTGTGGTGTGCGACCGCTTCGAGAATATGGTCGGCCGCCGATTGCAGCGCGGTATCGTGAATCTCGGTGTAAAGCGCTTCCTTCGACTTGATGTGATGATAGAGCGATCCGCCGAGCAGCCCCACCCGCTCTCCGATATCGCGCACCGACGTCGCGATGTAGCCGCGCTCGGCAAACAGGGTCGCGGCCGCGTCCTGGATGTCGCGGTACCGCTCGCTCACGTCCGACCGCAGCACCTCGTTCTGCGCTGCACCCGTACCGGGTGGGCGGCCCCGTGAAGTCATCTTTTGCGCCATCTGATCTCCTGACCCGTCCCTCATCCATCTCGAATGCTTGTCGTTTTATGGCGCGGCCGGGCCGCCCGCCGGGCCTGCGTCTCACCAACCCTACTTTGTGCACCGATCCTGATCCATCTGACCAGTCCCGCCGGCGATCCGCCGCCAGGCGCGTTTCGTCGCGCCCGGGACGCCCACGCCAGATTTGAGTATATCCCCTCTTGAATTGTGTAACAACCGTTTGGTATATAAGCGCACGTCACCTGCCCGGGAGGGCCGTCAGCGGGACCGGCGGCCTTTACGCGAGATCGAAGGGAAGTCGCGGCCGGCGCGCTCCCGACGTCCATGGCGCAACTTTGTTTGTCTGATCGAGGAACCCCAATGACCCAGGCCTATATCGTCGATTATCTACGTTCGCCGTTCACACCCGCCCATCGCGGCGCACTCGTCGGCGTACGGCCTGACGATCTTGCCGCGAGCGTGATCCGGGCGCTGGTGGCGCGTAGCGGCATCGATCCCGCGGCGCTTGAGGATGTGGTCCTGGGCTGCGCATTTCCCGAGGGCGAACAGGGCTTCAACGTCGCGCGCTGCGCGGCCCTGACGGCGGGGCTGCCCAAAACCGTCGGCGCTTCCAGCGTCAATCGCTGGTGCGGCTCCTCGATGCAGGCGGTGCAGATGGCGGCCGGTGCGATCCTGATGGGTGCCGGCGATGCGATCGTTGCCGGCGGGGTCGAGTCGATGACCCGGGTCCCGATGATGGGCTTCAACCCCTCGCCCAATCCCCGCTGGAGCGAGGGTCAGCGCGTCGCGTTCATGAACATGGGCCTGACGGCCGAAAATCTCGCTGAGCGCTACAAGATCGACCGCGAGACGCAGGACGCCTATGCTCTGGAGAGCCAGCGCAAGGCGCTCGCCGCGCAGG
>LADL02001520.1_pt1 | contig 21036 bp, 18 predicted proteins | sample 619721 | NCBI WGS metagenome assembly LADL02 (sample SAMN03397408, study PRJNA257561) | rock porewater metagenome | biome: terrestrial; feature: Opalinus Clay rock; material: porewater; isolation source: Opalinus Clay rock porewater BRC-3 borehole | place: Switzerland: Mt Terri URL, St-Ursanne ...
CGCCCACGACGCGATGCGCGCGAGAGGCTTGAGTCCGCGCCTGGCAGCTTCCGCCGCCGTCATCAGCACGACCGCCGCTGCGCCGTCATTGATCCCGCTCGCATTAGCGGCGGTGACGGTTCCGGCGTTGCGATCGAAGGCGGGCTTGAGGCCGGACATCGATTCCAGCGTCGCGCCCTTGCGGATATATTCGTCTTCGGCGAATACGACATCGCCCTTGCGGCCCTTGATAACGACGGGGACGATCTCGTCCTTGAAGCGCCCCGACGTGCTGGCCTTCTCGGCCTTGAGCTGGGACGACAGCGCGAAAGCATCCTGCTCCTCGCGGCCGATCTGCCACTGCTTTGCGACGTTCTCCGCGGTGATGCCCATGTGGTAACCGTTGAAGACGTCGGTCAGACCATCCTTGATCATCGTGTCAATCAGGCCCGCGTCGCCCATCTTGACGCCATTGCGCAGATGGACTGCGTGCATCGACTGGCTCATGCTTTCCTGGCCGCCCGCGATGACGATCGCACTGTCGCCATTCGCGATCGCCTGCGCGCCGAGTGCCACCGTGCGCAGCCCCGAGCCGCACACCTGATTGACACCCCAAGCGGGAATTTCGACGGGCACGCCGGCACCGATCGAGGCCTGGCGCGCCGGATTCTGCCCGTGCCCGGCCGTCAGGACCTGACCCAGAATGACCTCGCTGACCTCACCGGGCGCAACGTCGGCGCGCTTGAGCACCTCGCCGATGACGATCTTGCCCAGTTCATGCGCGGGCAACGGCGCGAGCGTGCCGTTAAAACTCCCGACGGCCGTGCGCGCGGCCGCAACGATTACGATATCGCTCATGGTGATCTCCCATCCACTGGCCTGCGGCCCTTCGGCCCGGCGGTGTCGTCGTTAATAAACTGGTGTCGTCGGCGATGCTACACAAGATGAAAGCGGCAGACCACAGGGGATATCCATGGTCAAGGCTCTTGCGCCAGAATTCTCGCAGGCGCAAGAATGCTGCGCAGCAGAAGTTTTTGCTTCTGCAGCAAAGCCCGCGTAAGAAGGGTCCTCGCGCAGTAGGAAACGCGCCTCACCTGGAGACCGGTTCGGCCGCCTCCCGCAACGGAAAGATGAGCACGCCCGTGACGGCTGAAGGAAAGGGGCCCGAGAGCCCGATCACCATCAAGAAATACGCAAACCGGCGCCTCTACAACACGGCGAGCTCCAGCTACGTGACGCTTGATCACCTGGCCGACATGGTCAAGGACGGTCAGGACTTCGTGGTGTACGACGCCAAGTCCGGTGAGGACATCACAAGATCGGTCCTGACCCAGATCATCTTCGAGATGGAAGGCAAGGGGCAGAACATGCTGCCCATCCGCTTCCTGCGCCAGCTCATCCGGTTTTACGGCGACAGCGTTCAGGCGCTGGTTCCCGGCTATCTCGACATGAGCATGGAGAGTTTTGCCAAGCACCAGAACGACTTCCGCAAGCAGATCACTCAGGCGTTCGGCGGAGCGGGCGCCTTGATGGGATTTGAGGACCAGGTGCGCGCCAACATGCAGCTCTTCGAGCGGACCATGCGGATGTTTTCCCCGTTCGGCGCCGCCGGCGGCGTGACGGGCCGCGAAACCGACCCGACGTCCCCGCCCGCCGAGAAGCCGGCGGAAATGGATTCGCTCAAGGAACGTCTCGAGACGATGCAACGTCAGCTCGACGAGCTGTCCAAGAAATAGCGCCCTGCGGCGCACGTTGAGCGGCCTGCCGTGGAGCTATGCGCTTTTTGTGGTCGGGGACTGCTGCGTCAGCCAGGCTGGTGCGATTTCCGGGCGCCCCAGGAAATAGCCCTGCAGGAAATCGACGCCGAAATCGCGCAGCATCTGAGCTTCGTTTTCGTCGCTGACACATTCCGCGACGGTCGACATATTGAAGTTTTTGGCAAGGCCAACCAGTGTCCGCACAAAGAGCTGGTTTTCGGGGCTTCCGGCAAGTCCCATGACGAACGCGCCGTCGATCTTCACGCTGTCGATCTCAAACACCTGAAGATTGCGGAACGAGGTGTAGCCCGCTCCAAAATCGTCGATCGCGATGGAGCAGCCGAGTTCGCGCAGCGATTTCATGAATTGCGCGGTCGCCGCCATATCCTGCAGTGACGCTGTCTCGGTCAGCTCTACGGTCAGCCGCGGGGCAACGTCACGGAACGCGCGCATGTAGGTCAAAAACCGCTCGAGCCACACGCTGTTACTTGCCGTCATGCTCGACACGTTGAGCGCGAGCTTGAGATCGCTCTTCTGGCGCAGGGCGTCGACGGTGAGTTCCAGCGCGCGCTGATCGATCAGGCTGATCAGGCCGACCCGCTCGGTGACCTGGATGAATTCGCCCGCGTTGATGATTTTTCCGTCCGGCTGCAGCATGCGCAAGAGGCACTCATACTGATCGACCTCGCCGGTTTGGGCGGAGACGATCGGCTGATAGGCGAGCACGATCCGCCGGTCATTCAGCGCGGCAACGACCTGATCGGAGATCGAAACCATGCGCCGGCGCGCCGACTCGCGCTGCTCGGACGCTTCGAAAAAGCGGAAGGAATCGCGCCCCGACCGCTTGGCACCCTCGAGCGCCTCTTCGGCGCGCGCCATCACGTCGTCGCTCGAGGAGGGGCCGTCATCCAGCATGACCGCACCGATCGAAATCGTTGCGCAGACCGCGCCCCGCGGCGTCTCGATGATCGAGGCGCGCATGTTCTCGCGCAGGAACTTCGCGAATGTCACCACATCGTCAGACGAGCGTCCGGGCAGGACAAGCCCGAACTTGTTGCCCGCCGAGCGGCCAATAACGTCACCCTCATGAAGCAGAGCGCGGATCCGGTTCCCTGTAGCGACGATCACCTGATCGGCCACATCGTGGCCGTAGGTCTGGTTGATCAGCGACAGATGATCGATCCCGACGACCACATACGCGCCGGAGATTTGCGCGCGACCTGACGCCTCGATGCAGTCGGCAAGCGCGTGGCGCAGACGTGAACGATTGAGATGGCCTGTAAGTTCGTCGTAGCTCGCGAGGTAACGCAAGCGGGCTTCGGCGCGCTTTGCTGCCGTGATGTCGCGCATCGTGCCGAGCATGCGCTCAACGGCGCCGCGCGGATTGATGACGGTCTTGCCGCGCTCTTCGATCCAGCGCACCCGCCGGTCAGGCGTTTCGAAGGGAAACTCGATGACGAAACTGTTGCTCCCGGGGCCCCGGATCGCGCGGCTCCGCTCGGCTGCAATTTCCGGCGACAGGAGTTTGTGGAAGGCAGCGCCCGTACTCGCGGCCGCCGCATCGGAAAAGCCGAACATCGCGGCGGCATCGCCCACCCACACCATGCGGTCGTCGCTGCACACCCATTCGTAGGCGACAAGGCCGGAAGCCGCCAGCGCGGCGCGCAGCCGCTCGCTCTCGTCCAAAGAGGCACCGGCCGCCAGAGTTTCGCCAATTTTACGTCGCAGCACTTGGGCCAGCCTGGATTCTTTATGCGGGCGTTTCCCGCCCGTGTGAATTTGCAGGTCGTATCCTACGGGCGTCCCGTTAAAAAAGGCGAAAGCTCGCGAAGTTGTCAGACAAACGAGACGCTTTTTTTTGCCCCATTTTGGGACGGCACCGATCTTGCGGATTGGCCTCCAGCAATAACAAAGGTGCGGGGAGCCATGGGCATCGAGCCACCAGACCGCGCAGGGATGAGACAGTTCGCGTATGGCGCGCTCGTGAAGCGCTCGCCGCGACGAGCCGAAACGTCAGGCACGGGCAGCGCACCGCGTGCCCGCCCCGTGCGCCATATTCTCCATGGCTGGCGGCGATTGACCGGTCAGTTGCTCGTTCAGGTGTTGCAGGCGGGATACGAACGGCCGCCTCGGCTGCCGCCGGCTTACGCGCTGGCGCGCTACACGTCCGCGCAGCCCCTGTTGCAGCCGATCGTCGACGAGGAAGCGTAGCCACCGGCGGGCGAGCCGCCGGTGGCTGGCAATGCTAGACGCCGCGAATTCCGGTCGGATCGAGACCGATGTCGCGCCGCGCCGAAATCATCCCGATAATAAAGCCCGCGATTGTGTCGATCAGCGCCATTACGGTGATCAAGAAGAACGTCGAAGTCGAAAAGCCCTTTACGATCAAGAACTCGATCAGCGCCAGCACAAACACAAACATCGACAAGGCGTTGTTAGTGACCGCGACGGTACGGATATTGGTGGCGCGAACGATCTCGATGAAAAGAAATAGGAGCGAGAACACCAAGATGAGATCGCTCACCGTGACGTTCCAGAATTCTCCCGACACCATCTTGACCGAGAACACGACATGGGCGAGTGCGTCGGCGGCGGGGTTTACCGAGTCTCCGTGCCCGAAGGCGAGCAGGCCGAAGGCAAGAAAATTGTAGATGACGATGCTGACGAGCAGCAGCGGAACGGCCGTAAGTATCTTCATTTGAGCCCCCTGAAGCGTAATCCTCCGCAAGGCCAGCTGGGCCCGGCGGCGTAGGTTGCGGTTGGTGACGGTCCGACCCCCTCAGCGCCGGACGCGCCCATAAAACGTCAGCACGCTAGCACAACTCCGGGTCGGCGCGTTAACGGTTTCAGGGATCATTGGGGGGAGCGCCGGGGTCAGGCGGCGGCGCTTCCTCTTTCGCCAGCTGCCGGGCCTCGGCCTTCGTCCAGTAGTGTTTGACCGCGAAGCCGATCGCCGCCCACAGCGCAACAAGGGCAATAAGATAAAAGAAGTCCTCCGGCTTGCGCTCGCTCAGGACGTCGAGGACGCCATGCCCCGCAAGGCCGATAAACGCGATCTTGGGAACGATGCCGATTCCGGTGCCGATCGCGAATTTCGCGGCGCTCATCCGCGTTGCGCCCGCTGCGGCATTCAGCACGATAAAGGGAGCCGACGGGACATTGCGCACCACAGCGCTCGACACGATCCCGTGACGCGCGATCAGCCGGCTCGCCCGATTGACAACGGACCCGCCGAACCGGCGCATCATGTGCGCCCCGAACAGGCGTCCCAGCACAAATCCGAACATCGCGCTCGCCATCGTCGCAAGCCATGAGTAAAGCGCGCCCGTCCATGGCCCGAAGACCACCACAGTCGCCGCGATCAGCATGAACTGCGGCATCCCCGCCAATGCGAGCAGCGAGAAGATGGCCATCACGGCGATGGCCGCGAACGGACCCTGGCTCGCATTGTGGATCATCGCCTCGACGCTACCCTGCCCGTGGACGCGCAGCAGGGCGCCCCCGAACACGTAGGCAAGTGCGAGGAACGCGATACCCAGGATAAACGTGACCACGATCGCGAACGCCGACCAGTGCCGCGGCTCCATCTTCGAAAAGAACGCCTTGATCCGTCCACGCAGCCCGGCGATCTGGGGAACCGCCATCCGCTACAGCTCCTCGACCGCGCGCGGCAAGCGGCACCGCCGCTTGAGCCACATTACGCCCATCAGGTCACTCACCGAGACCATGGCGCGCTGCAGATTGCTGTAGTTGGACGTTCCGTGAAGGCGCGGGCGGTGGTTGACGCTCTGGAACGCCACGCGCAAGCCCTCCCGCAACACCAGCGCTGGCAAAAAACGGTGCATATGATCGAAATACGGCAGCCGCAGGAAGACCTCGCGCGGCATCAGCTTCAGGCCACAGCCGGTGTCCTGGGTGTCGTCGTGGAGCGCCCAGCGGCGCACCCGATTGGCAAAACGCGAAGCGAGGCGCTTGGAAAGGGTGTCCTGGCGGCGGCGCCGCTGACCGGCTACCAGGCCCAGCCTGCCGTCCCCCGCATCGCTGCGAAACTTTTCGATGAGGGCGGGAATGTCCGCCGGATCGTTCTGCCCGTCGCCGTCGAGGGTGACGATCAGCGCGCCCCGGGCCTTGAGCACGCCCGTGCGTATCGCGCCGCTTTGCCCGCAATTCGATGCATGCCTGAATGGACGCAACTCAGGGATGTGTTCTTTGAGGGCGGACAGGACCGCGCCCGTATCGTCCGACGAGCCATCGTCGATATAGATGATCTCGAACGCTTCGCGGCCGCGCAGAGCCGCGGCGATTTCCTCGATCAACGGCGTGACGTTCGAGGACTCGTTTTTTACGGGCACCACAACCGAGACAGCGAGTTCCACCAGCAAGTCCTCAAGCGATTACCGGCCCCAGCCCGGACGCAGCTTCCATTTGCGCCCGTGTCTATCCCATGCCCGGGGGGTTAGGTTCAAGGCGCACAAGGCCACAAACCGCTTGGTCATAAAGCCCGCCCCCCTCTCAAACGGCACTCCCGCGCCCCAACGGGGAGGTTGTTGCTCCGCCAGCATCGGCGCTAGTGTGCACGCCAACGCTATCTGCCGGAGTCGCATCATGAATTTTTCGGGACCGGATCCGTCCGAGGCCCCCGCGTTCGCCATTGAAACGCAAGCGCTCACCAAGCGCTACCCCGCCCGTGGCCAGGCGCCAGCCAAACTTGCCCTCGACGCCATCGACCTTGCCGTCCCCAGAGGTTCAATCTTCGGACTGCTGGGGCCAAACGGGGCGGGTAAGTCGACAACGATCAACATTCTTGCCGGGCTGGTCGTCAAGACGGCGGGTTCGGTCACGATCTGGGGATACGACGTCGACCGGGCAAGCAAGGCGGCGCGCGCCTCGATCGGGATCGTTCCGCAGGAGCTCTCGCTCGACCCCTTCTTTACGCCAGCCGAGGCGCTCGAGCTTCAGGCAGGCCTCTACGGGGTGCCCAAGTCGCGGCGCCGCACGGCCGAAATTCTGGAGGCGGTCGGCTTGACCGCGCAGGCCGATGCCTATGCCCGTTCGCTGTCGGGGGGTATGCGGCGCCGACTGCTGGTCGGCAAGGCGCTGGTCCACAATCCTCCCGTTCTCGTGCTCGACGAGCCGACGGCAGGCGTTGACATCGAGTTGCGCCATCATCTGTGGGCGTATATTCGCGCGCTCAACGCCGCGGGGACCACGGTCGTGCTCACGACTCATTATCTGGAGGAGGCGCAGGAGCTGTGCGATCGCATCGCGATCATCAACCAAGGACGGATTGTCGCCCACGACACGACGCGCGCGCTGCTGGCCCGCATGGACACCAAGCAACTCCTCGTGAAACCCGAATCACCCCTGAGCGCGGTGCCGCAATCGCTCGCTTCGCTGAACGCGCAGATCACTGCCGACGGCCTGCTGGTCCTCACTTACCGGCCCGCCGCGACCCGCCTCGACGCGATTCTGGCGCGCCTGCAGGAAAGTGGCATTGTCATTCGCGATCTCTCGACAGTCGAACCCGACCTTGAAGATATCTTTATAGAATTGACGCGGGGGACTTCGGGCGGGCGCGCAGGATGACGGGGCCGCCTTGGGCAGGATTGACCATGGACAACTCGAATAGAAATTTTTTGGTGAGACCCGGTTTTATTATCGCCATGCCGGAACGTCCCTTCCCGAGAATCCGATCGCGCCAAGAATTCACTCGAATATTGTCGCGATTTTGACTTTGTGAGGGTATCTATCTTTATTGCATAGTTATTAGTGTTTATTTAGGGCTCGGCAAAAAACCCCCTTGAAAGTGAAATCGGAGAGCGCATATTCAACGCGCTCGGGTAGCGGACGACAGCAACGGCGATGGTCGCGCGACGGTCCCAGTCCTTGCGGAGTGTAACTCGCAAATGAGGATTTCATCCTCGGCGGAAGCTGCCGAAGAAGCAGCGCAACCGTCAGCTTGCCTCCCGGCAGCCTCCCTCGTTTCTCCACACATTCACGCACGTTCTACCGCTTCGCCATCGTCTCCGGGCACGACCCTGCGGCGGGTCGCCGAGCGCAGCGAGCGCTTCATCACGACCCCCGAGAGCCGGCGCTTCCGCAAGCGATTTTTCCCGGAAGCCAGCGCCGACGATTGGAGCGACTGGCGCTGGCAGCTGCGCGCGCGCGTCAAGAGTCTCGTCGAGCTTGAGCGAATATTTACGTTGAACGACGACGAGCGCGAGGCGGTACGGCGTAAATCCGGTTCGCTTCCCGTCGGCATCACGCCTTATTACGCAACACGGCTCAGCCTGACCGACCCGGCCGATGGCCTGCGCCGCACGCACATTCCCGTCGGCGACGAGTACATCAAGCTGGAAGGCGAGGCCGACGATCCGCTCGGGGAGGACCACGATGCGGTGGTGCCCGGTTTGGTCCACCGATATCCCGATCGCGTGCTGTTTCTTGCGACAGGCTTTTGCTCCACATATTGCCGCTATTGCACGCGGTCACGCATGGTGGGCGAAGCAGGCGGAGATTATTCCTTTTCCCGGTCCCAGTGGGACCGCGCGCTGGCCTATATCGAAAGTCACAGCGAAATTCGCGACGTGCTCATCTCAGGCGGCGACCCGCTCACCCTGTCGGACGAGAAGCTTGACTACCTGCTCTCGCGACTGCGCGCGATCCGGCACGTCGAGTTCATCCGCCTCGGCAGCAAGGTGCCGGTTGTGCTCCCGATGCGCGTGACGAAGGGTCTGGTGCGGGTGCTCAAGCGTTACCATCCGTTGTGGATGAGCATCCACGTGACACACCCCACCGAGCTCACCCCCGAGGTGAGCGAAGCGGTCGCCCGGCTCGCGGATGCCGGCATTCCGCTCGGCAGCCAGACCGTGCTTCTGAAGGGCGTCAACGACGACGCCGGCGTGATGACATCTCTGGTCCATGCGCTGCTCCTGCGGCGCGTGAAGCCCTATTATCTTTACCAGTGCGATCCGATTACGGGGTCGCACCACTTCCGCACGCCGGTCGAAAAAGGTCTGGAGATTATCGCCGCGCTGCGGGGCCATACGACCGGTTATGCATCTCCAACCTTCGTGATCGACGCGCCCGGCGGCGGCGGGAAGATTGCGTTGCTGCCCGACGTCATCGTCGGCCGTGAGGGCGACGATCTGCTGATCCGCAATTTCGAGGGCGGCGTCTACCGCTATCCCGACCCAGGCGGCACGCTCGGGGCGGACAAGATTTCGGGCGCAAAGGCATGCGCATAGGTCTGGTCTATGACTTGCGCGACGATTATCTGGCGACGGGTTATTCGCTGGAAGAGACGGCCGAGTTCGATTCCCGCGACACAATCGATGCACTTGAGGCCGCACTGATCGCAAATGACTGCGACGTCGTGCGGATCGGGCACGGCCGGGCACTGGCCGCGCGTCTGGTGGCCGGCGAGCGCTACGATCTCGTGTTTTCGATCGCGGAGGGTCTTAGGGGCCGAAACCGCGAGGCTCAGGTGCCCGCCCTGTGCGAGCTGTTCGATCAGCCCTATGTATTTTCCGATCCGCTCACCATGGCCACGACGCTCGACAAAGGCGTCGCCAAGCGGCTGGTGCGCGACGCAGGCGTGCCGACCGCCCCATTCGCGGTGATCGAACGCGCACAGGACGCGCTTAAGCTCGACCTCGCCTTTCCGGTGTTTCTCAAGCCGCTCGCGGAAGGAACCGGCAAGGGGTGCGAGAGTGCGTGCCGCGTCATCGCGCCCGATGCGCTCGCACATCAGGCGGGCCATCTGATCGAGCGCTACGGCCAGCCCGTCCTCGTTGAAACCTACCTGCCCGGGCGCGAGTTCACGGTCGGCATCGTAGGGACGGGCGCGAGCGCGAGCGTGCTCGGCGTACTCGAGATTCATCTGAAGACCGGTGCCGACGACGGTGTCTACACTTATCGCAACAAGGAAGAGTGCGAGGCGCTCGTGCTTTATCAGCTTGCGGACGATAATGAAGCGCGGGAGACGGGACGGCTGGCCCTCGACGCGTATCGCGCTCTTGGCTGCCGCGACACCGCGCGGCTCGATTTTCGCAGCGACGCGGCAGGCCGCCCTCACTTTCTCGAGGCCAATCCGATCGCGGGGCTCCACCCGACCCATTCGGACCTGCCGATCTTGAATGCACAAACCGGGCGCAGCTATCCCTCGTTGATCGCGCAAATCCTGCGCAGCGCAGCCGACCGCTGCGGCCTGAGCACACCCGGCTCCTCGCACGGAAAGGCCGCCTGAAATGGCACGCCCGTTCGTCCCGATCATCCACGGCGCGTCGCTCGCGCGCCCTGACGAAGCCGATACGGTGGTCGCGGCGGGGCTTATTTCGGAGGCCCTCAACCGATTGGGCTATGCGAGCGAGACGATCGCGCTCGGCCTCGATCTTTCGGTTCTGGAGACCATGGCGGCGCGTGCGCCTTACGCGGTTTTCAACCTCGTCGAGTCGCTCAAGGGCGATGCCGCGCTGTCGTATCTCGCACCGGCCGCGCTCGATCACCTCAAGCTCGCCTATACCGGTGCCCAGACGGCCCCGTATTTTATCACCCTGTCAAAACTTCTCACCAAGGATGCATTGCGCGCGCACGACCTGCCGACCGCACCGTCATGGCCAGACGGCCGCGGCGTGCCGCCGGATGCCCGGGTCATCATAAAATCGGCGCTCGAGCACGCATCGGTCGGCCTGGATACAGGCTCGGTCGTCACCGGCGCGCTCGCAGCGCGCGAGATCGCGGCCCGTGAGGCGCGCTTTGGGGGGCGTTTTTTTGCCGAGACGTTCATCGAGGGCCGCGAGTTTACACTGAGCCTCATCGAAACGGCCGACGGCATCGAGATCTTCCCGATCCACGAACTCGATTTCACGCGCCTGCCCGCCTCGCGGCTCACCATCATCGACTACTCAGCCAAATGGGATACAACGAACCCGGCTTACGGATTGTGGGAATATCCAAAATTTGGTCTCGAGACCGACGAGCCCGAACTTGCCGCACGTCTTGAGGCGCTGGCGCGCGCGGCATGGGTTGCGCTCGGCCTCAATGGCTACGCGCGCGTCGATTTTCGTATTGACGTGCAGGGCACACCTTTCATTCTTGAAATCAACGTCAATCCCTGTCTCACCCGCGATGGCGGATTTGTCCGCGCGGCCGCACAGGCGGGATACAGCTTTGACGCCGTGATCGCGGCGATCATCGCCGGAGCGCGAGCCCAGATTAGGGCCGCGGCATGACCCACGAGTCGGCAATGAAGATCCGCCGGTCCGTGCGTCACGAGTTGCGCGCGGGCGACGCCCAACGCATCGAGGCACTCGTCGCCGCCACGCAATTCTTTACCGAAGAAGAAGTCGGGGTCGCCGGTGCGCTCGCGGCCGACCGTATCGAAAAAGGTCCTGCGTCGGACTATGCATTCGTTATGGTCGAAGAGGACGGGGAATTGGCGGCTTATGCCTGCTACGGGCGAACGCCCTGCACGCCGGCGAACTACGATCTCTACTGGATCGCTGTCGCGCCGCCGTTTCAGGGCCGGGGGCTCGGCGGCACGCTCTTCGGCATGGTGGAGACGATCGTGGCCGAGGCCGGCGGCCGGCGGATCTACGCCGAAACATCAGGTACGGACAAATATGAGCCGACCCGTGCATTCTACGACGCCATCGGCTTCCGTACCGAGGCGGTGCTCCGCGATTTCTACCGCGAGGGCGATGACAAGGTCATCTACATGAAGGTGCCGCGCTCATGACGATCGACTACGCCGGGCACAAGGCGGCGCCGGGTCAAGGACGCCGCGGGCGCGGGCTCTTTGCCCGCATGTCGATCGCTAAAAATGAAGTCATCGCGCGGGCATGCAGCGTTCCGATCGACGCCGAGCAGTGCCTCAAGCTCGACAGAATGCAGCCGCTCGGCGATTTCTATTTCGCTCATCCACTCGACGACAAGCTCGGACTGATGGTGCTCGGCATGCCGAGCCTGTGCAATCACGCCGACCCTGCCAACGCCGACGTAACCTGGCACAAGGATGAGGAGATTGGCTGGATCGCGACACTTGTTGCGCTCGTCGATATCCGCGCCGGCGAAGAAATCACCTATCGGTATCGCTGTGAAATCTGGTTTGATCAGACCTGACGCGGGGTCGCGGCACGCTCGTCAGGGCTGATAGCCCTGAAGATCGAAGAGATAAAGCGTGCGAATGCGCTTGGGGTCGAGCTGCACCGAGACCGAGCCGAGATTGCGCATTTCGGTAAAGTGCATTGCGATAAATTTGGGATCGGGCGACTGCGAGACGTAAAGCACACGGCGCCCCTCCTGCGGCGTGATCTTCATTGCCAGCTCATAGTGATTGAGCGGAGGCCGGTGGAAATCCCACATGACGACAGGCACGTCGCGAGGCCGCACGTAGTAGAGCAGTTCGCCCATCAGTTCGCGGTCCGTCGCAAGGATGGCGGAATAGTCGACTTCGGTGGATTTGAGTGCGATCTGCCCACCGATTTCAGCCCAGCCCCGCACACGCTTGACCGCATTCGACATGCCGACATAGTCCGCGATTCCGGGCCAGGCGACGGCGACCGCGATCACCACCGCGATGATCGCGTGAAGCTGGGTCGAGAACGAAAACCAGAGGCGCCGCCCGTCGGTGATCAGCCAGAAGACGACAAGCGGCGTCAACGCGATATAGGCGGGCGCGGCCCAGTTGGCATTCGCCCGCGAATAGAACGCGACCGAGGAGGCCACCGCGAGGATCGGCATCGAGAAGCACAAGAGCAAGGCCGTCGCGAGCCTGGGATAAAGTGGACTTCCCCAATTGCGGCGAGCGCGCGCCAGCCCTGCGGCTAGTGACACGAACAAGACCGGCCCGAAGACGCCCATCTGTCCAAACAGGAAATCACCAAGTTCACCCGGGTTGAAATGGTCGCCATGGAGGTCGGCATTGGAGGCCGTATGCTTGACGGTGACGAAGTGCTGCGCCGCGTTCCAGAGCACGTTCGGAGACAGGATCAGCAGCGTGAGCGCGAGCGCGGCCGCCCCGTAGCGCGAAAGGACCACACGCCGGACCTCGGGAAGGATCGCGGCCGCCAGCACCGCACATACCCCGAAATAGAGCATCGCGTATTTGGCGAGCAATCCGAACCCGCATGCCGCCCCGATCCATGCCGCGTGCTTCCACGTCGCGCCCTTCAACGCGTCGACCATGCCCAGAAGCGCCAGCGCCCAAAAGAACAAGAGCGGGACGTCTGTTGTGATGAGACCCGAAGAAAGCGACACGGCCGGAAGCATCGCGAACGTGATGCCCGACCACATCGCGATTTTGTCGTCGTAGAGTCGCCGCGCGATCTGGAAGATCAGCAATGCGCTTGCAGCGTGCAGCAAGGGTGCGCCGAGGCGCACGCCGAACTCGCCCGGGCCCGCAATATGGGTCGTGAACCAGATCACCCAGGCGATCATGGGCGGCTTGGAAAAGTAGCCGAACGCCGGATTCTGCGACCACGCCCAATATTGCGTCTCGTCTGCCCCAAGCTCGGTGCCCTGAAACGCCAGCGCGATAATCCGCACAACCGTGATGCCGCCGATCACGATCAGCGTCTGGCGCCATGTCCGGCTCATGGCCCTTCGACCCGCTCGAAGAGCGTGACGGTCATCGGCTTTCCGACCGAATAGTTGAAGCCCGAGACCGTGCCGAGCGGCGCAAGGCGAACACCTTCGTTCTGCGCCTCGCTCTGAAATGCCTGCTCCGCCCATGAGGCGATCGCGGCGACGGTGCCGGGCTCGTCCTTCAGAATTTTGACGGCAAGCTTGGGCGGAACGAGTCGCGTGTCAGTGCGCGACAGAAAGATCAGGCTCGGTTCGGAGAACCCCGAAGAGATCAGCGGTCGCGGCACACCCGACGCGTCGTGAGGCAGGAGCGCCACGATGCGCGGCGACATCCATGGACTGGTCAGGCTCGGCAGCAGCAGGCCGAAGGCGCCGATGACGGCGATCAGCGCAGCGCCGAGGGCAGCCTGCATTGCCGCCAGCATATCCTTGCGCAGGAGGCTGCGCACGACGAAGGCCGTTGCCAGCAGGAGCGTGAGCGTCACCAGCGCGTCGAGCGGGCTGCGCACATGGTCCGCTATCGGGCGCAGCAGCATGAGCGCAAGTCCGAGCACGATCGCCACCGCGACGAAATTGAATATCGCCGCCCAGCCGATCAGCGGCATCTTTTTGAAGTCTTCGATACGGGCCGCGGCCCAGGCGCCGCACATCAACGCCAGAGCCGGATAGACCGGCAAGACGTAATGCGGCAGCTTGGTTGGAATGATCTCGAACACAAACCAGGTCGGCACTGCCCAATAGAGCAAGAACGCGAAAATTGGCGTCTTTCGAGCCTTGTACGCCTCCGCGAATGCCGGTCCCAGGACAAGAACCCCGGGCCAGAAGGTCACCAGCATCAACGCGAGATACGTGCCCGGCGGAGCCCCGTGAGATTCCTGCCCCCCGGCCAACTTGGGGGCAAGGTCGCCGGAAATCGCCGTCGTAAAGAATGCGCCATGCGTCGCGATCGAGATAGCGATAACCCAGGGCGCGACGATCGCCGCCGTCAGCGCAAGGCCGACCACCGGCCGAAGCGCCTTCAGGTAGTTCCATTTTTGCGTCACCATCCCCAACGGGAAGATCGTCAACAGCAGAACCATCGGTGCAATGGGCCCCTTGACGAGAATCCCCACACCGAGAGACGCCCAGAACACAAGTGCGAGCCGCAGCGAAATCGTCTCGCTCATCCACGCGCGTGCGAGCACCCCGAACGATCCCAGAATGGTGGCGAGCAGGACCGCGTCCGTCTTGGCGAGCCGAGCCTCCACATTGAGCAGCAGAGAGGCGGCAAGAAAGGCCGCCCCGATCAGCGCACCGCGCGAACCGATGAGCGGCTTGCCGACCCAGAAGGCCAGCACGACCGCCGCGATCGCCCCCAGCAGCGAGGGCAGCCGGTAGGCCCAGATATGGCTTTCTCCGAAGACCTTCGCCGACGCCGCCTGAAGCCAGTAGATGCCGATCGGCTTCTTGTAGCGGGGTTCGCCCTGGAACCGGATATCCACCAGGTTGCCGGTCTCGATCATCTGGCGCGAAGCCTGAGCGAAGCGCGCCTCGTCACGGTCGACCGGTGGCGTCGTGAACAGGCCCGGGACAAACAGGAGGAAGGCAAACAGCGCCAAAGCCGCCATCGGCCGTTGCTCTAATTTCTCCCAAATCGCCATTGTGCCGCCCCCAAAGAAGACCCGCCCGCCCGAAGCTGGGCACACTACCCCACCCGCTTCACTTGGCAAACCATCGCGGCCTTGCGTATAAAGCGAGGGAACGAGCCGCGAGGAGGATGCCGTGGGGGAGAACATGTCTGTCGATGCGCCCGAAACGATCGTCGTCGAGGATCACCGGGTTGCCTGCGACGGCGGCGGTGGACCGCTTGGACACCCTCTCGTCTATCTGGAAATGGGACACGCACACGAAGTCCAGTGCCCCTATTGCGGCCGCCTCTACCGGCGCGACGGCGACAACCACTAAACTTGCAGGAGGCGGGTTTGGCCTCTGACGGAGCCTTGGGCCTGAAGCCGGGCGATCATCTCTATCTGATCGACGGCTCCGGCTATATTTTCAGGGCGTTTCATGCCCTTCCGCCCCTGACGCGCAAATCCGACGGCCTGCCGACCGGCGCGGTCGCTGGTTTCTGCAACATGCTGCACAAGCTGCTGAGGGAAATGAAGGGCGAGGCCCGGCCGAGCCACCTCGCGGTAATTTTCGACACGGCGGCGGATACCTTCCGCAACGCGCTCTACGACAAATACAAAGCCAACCGTCCGCCCCCACCCGAGGAACTCGTGCCGCAGTTCCCGCTGATTCGCGACGCGGTGCGCGCCTTCAACGTGGCGTGCGTCGAGCTCGACGGCTATGAGGCCGACGACCTGATTGCGACCTATGCCGTCAGTGCTGCCCGCGGCGGCGCCCATGTCACGATCGTTTCCTCCGACAAGGACCTGATGCAGCTAGTCGGCGACAACATCGACATGCTCGACACGATGAAGAACAAGTTCATCGGCGAGGCCGAGGTGATCGAGCGTTTCGGGGTGCCGCCCGACAAGGTCGTCGACGTGCAGGCCCTGGCCGGTGATGCGGTCGACAATGTTCCAGGCGTCCCCGGCATCGGCGTGAAGACGGCAGCCGAGCTCATCAGGCAATTCGGCGATCTTGAAAATCTCCTCACGCATCTCGATGAGATCAAGCAGCCCAAGCGGCGCGAGACGCTGCAGACCAACGCCGACGCCGCCCGTGTTTCGTTGAAGCTGGTCACGCTCGACAGGGACGTGCCGGTCAAGGAAGCGCTTGGCGGCTTCGCGGTGCAGGATCTCGATGCCAAGAGCGTGATCCCGTTCCTGCGCGCGATGGAGTTCAACACGCTGACCCGGCGCGTCGCGGAGGAGCTCGGCATCGACGATATAACGGCATTTGATGCCGACGCGACGCTGTCGGCCGCGCCGCGCGCTGCCGCACCGCGCAACACCGGCAACAAACCAGGCGCGGCACCCGAGGGACTCGACGCCGCCGTTGACCGCAAGGCCTACAAGACCATCACCGATCTCGACGCGCTCGACGCGCTGATCGATGCAGCCTGCGAGGCTGGCCACATCGCAGTCGATACCGAGACGACCTCGCTCGATGCGATGCAGGCCGAACTCGTCGGTGTCTCGATCGCGCTCGGGATTAACGACGCCTACTACATTCCGGTCGGCCATGGCGCGGGCGGTGCGCTCGATTTTACAGGCGCCGGCGGTGCGACGCAGATTTCACGCGCCGACGTGATCGCGCGCCTGAAACCGCTCCTCGAACATGAGGGCGTGCTCAAGACCGGCCAGAACATCAAGTATGACATGCTTATATTGAGCCGTTATGGCATCTGGATCTCGCCGATCGACGACACGATGCTGATGTCCTATGTGCTCGACGTGGGGCGCGGCGGACACGGCCTTGATGAGCTCGCGCAGCGTCATCTGGGGCATGTCAATCTGAGCTACGACGAAATGACCGGCACCGGCAAGGGGCGCATTTCCTTCGCGCAGGTACCGCTTGACCGCGCGACCGAATACGCCGCCGAGGACGCCGACGTCACCTTTCGCGTCGGCGCCATGCTGAAACCGCGCCTGGTCGCCGATCACCTGATGACGGTCTACGAGACCCTGGAGCGCCCGCTGGTGCCGGTGCTTGTGGCGATGGAGCGTGACGGCATCAAGGTCGACCGCGCGATGCTCGCGAGACTCTCCGGCGATTTTTCGCAGCGGATGGCCGCATTTGAGGCGCATGCCCAAACCCTGGCGGGAGAAAAATTCAATCTCGGATCGCCCAAGCAACTCGGTGAAATCCTGTTCGACAAGATGGGCCTTCCCGCGCCGAAGAAAACCAAGACCGGTGCACACGCGACCGATGTCAGCGTGCTGGAATCGCTTGCCGCGCAGGGGCATGAATTACCGCGCACAGTGCTCGACTGGCGTCAGATGGCCAAACTCAAGGGTACGTACACGGACGCGCTCCCCGGTTATATCCATCCCGAGACCGGACGCGTGCACACCTCCTACGCGATGGCATCGACCTCCACCGGACGTCTTTCGTCGAGCGATCCCAATCTGCAGAATATTCCGATCCGCACCAGCGAAGGACGTGCGATCCGCAAGGCGTTCATCGCCGAACCGGGCCGCATCCTGATGAGCGCAGACTACAGCCAGATCGAATTGCGCGTGCTCGCCCATATGGCGAATGTGCCTGCCCTCGCGAAAGCGTTTGCCGACGGGCTCGACATCCACGCCATGACGGCGAGCGAGATGTTCGGTGTGCCGGTCGAGGGCATGGACCCTGCCGTGCGGCGGCGCGCCAAGGCCATCAATTTCGGCATCATCTACGGCATTTCCGCATTCGGCCTCGCCAATCAGCTTTCGATCCCGCGCGGCGAGGCGCAAGCCTATATCGACACCTATTTCGAGCGGTTTCCCGGAATCCGGGACTATATGGACTCGACCAAGGCGGAATGCCGCGCGTCAGGCTTTGTGAAGACGCTGTTCGGCCGGCGGATCAACATGCCCGCGATCAATTCCAAGAACCCGGCCGAGCGCGGCTTTATCGAGCGGGCAGCGATCAACGCGCCGATCCAGGGCACCGCGGCCGACATTATCCGCCGCGCGATGATCCGCATGCCTCCAGCCCTCGTCGCCAGGGGCCTTAAGGCCCGCATGCTGCTTCAGGTGCACGATGAACTGGTGTTCGAACTTCCGCCCGAGGAGGCCGAGGAAACGATCGCGATCGTCAAGGACGTCATGGAGCACGCGAGCGAGCCTGCGATCCAGTTCAAAGTGCCTATCGTCGTCGACGCAAAAACCGGCGACAGCTGGGACGACGCGCACTAAGCTTTTCGCTCGATCGTCGGGGGAGGGGCGGCGGAGATGCTCGACGCGGTATGGGGGCTCATCGCGATCGTCGCGGTTGCGGCGGTGGCTTTTCATATCTCTCGGCCCAAACCACTCAATCTTGCAGTCCGTGATACACGACCCGCCGTCAACCCGCCGTTCTCCAATGGCAACACGACGGGCTTTTTTGGCGAAATGCTGACCAGCGTCCTGCTGGCGCGCGAGGGGTGGAAGCAGCTCGAAACCCATTTGCCCGGAGGTCAGGGGCTCGACGGTGTTTACGTGCGCGAGAAGCGGCGCGGATTTGAGGTCTTGCTGGTCGAGACGAAGACCACGCAAGTCGGCACGCGCAATTACGATCCCGCACAGATGAGCGATAGCTATGTCCGCCACCAGCTCGATCGCTTCGCGCCGCTCCATCCCGGCGGACACGCGTTGGTCGGGGCGATCTTCAAGGCGCTCGATCGCCGCTCTCCTTATGTACGCAAGGAGCTGTGGCACCATGACCTGGCAACGGCAGTCACAGTGATCCATCCCCTCGACAGAAGCGGCGCGCCGATCGGCAACGGGCGCACGTTGACAGGCGCCGCGCATTTCCGCCTGATGGAAGCCCTCGCCATTTCCGGTCACTGGTTCGCGCAGCGCTACCGCGAGAAGCCAATCGACGGCTAATGCGGGCCGTGTTTCTGGGGGGCCGCTTTTTCGCGCGGCTTGTTGTCGTTGTCACCGTCGCCGAGGATCGAACGGATTCGCTCAAACAGCGTCATGAAGCGGCTATCCTGCGCGGCAAAGACGGGCTCGTCGCTGCGCGTGCGCCCGGGCAGCGGCTTGGCCAGGCCGTAAGACGCCGCGGCCTTCGCCATATAATCGTGCCACATCACCGTCGGCAGACCGCCGCCGGTCACGCGTTTCATCGACGTGTTGTCATCATTGCCGACCCACACGCCAGTGACGAGGTCCGCGGTATAACCGACGAACCACGCGTCGCGGTAATCCTGGGTGGTGCCAGTTTTGCCCGCGACGTCCCGGCCCGGCAACAGCGCGGCATAGCCGGTTCCGTGCTCGACGGCCTCACGCAGCATCTGATTCATCGCGCCTGCATCATCGCTTGCGACGAGGCGTCCAAAACCCGACCCGGTACGCTCATACAGGACGCGTCCATCGCGCGTGCGGATGCGTTTGATGGAATGAATGAACGGTCCCTCGCCGCCGGTTGCGAAGGGAACATACGCGCCGGTCAACTCGACCAGACTGACCTCGCTGGTGCCGAGCGCGATCGACGCGTTCGGCAACAGCGGAGACGAGATCCCAAGCCGTTGCGCCGTCTGGATCACGGCCTCCGGACCGACGCTCAGGGCTGTGCGAACGGCAGGCGTGTTGAGCGACAGGGCGAGGGCCGTCTGCATCGTCACTTCGCCGCGATATTCATGCTTGTAATTGGCCGGCGACCAGCTTCCCACCGTGAGCGGCGCGTCCAGGACACGCCAGGTGGGCGTGCGTCCGCGTTCGAGCGCCGCCAGATAGACGAAGGGCTTGAACGCCGAGCCCGGTTGACGAAAGCCCTGAACCGCGCGGTTGAACTGACTCGCCTCGTAAGCGCGCCCGCCAACCATCGCCCGGATAGCGCCCTGTGTATCGATCGAGACAAGTGCGGCTTGGCTCGCACGAAAATTGGGGCCCTCCTTGTCGAGAAGCCCCACGACCACGGACTCGGCCAGACGCTGGAAAGGCAGATGCAGCGTTGTTTCAACGACGAGCTCACCAGCATCGGGCCCGACATAGGAGGGCAGCTGATCCATCACCCAGTCGACAAAATACTGCGCGCCCTGCGATTGCGTTCCCTTGGCGAAGGCGAGGCGAAGTGTGCGCGCCTTTTCGCGCACCTGGGGGGTGATAAAGCCGGACTGTGCCATCGCATCGAGCACAAGGCTCGTGCGGGTTTCGGCAGCAGCCACGTCATTGGTCGGAGCATAGCGGGAAGGCGCTTTCAGCAGCCCCGCGATCATCGCCGCTTCGATGAGATTGAGCTGGGCCGGTGACTTATCAAAATAGCGCCGCGCGGCCGATTCGACACCGTAAGTCCCTGCGCCGAGATAAACGCGGTTGAGGTACAGCGTCAATATCTCATCCTTCGAGAAGCGCATCTCCAGCCACACGGCCAACAGCGCCTCCTGGAGCTTGCGCTTGAAGGTGCGCTCAGAGGACAGAAAGACATTCTTGGCAAGCTGCTGGGTGATCGTCGAACCGCCCTGCACCACATGCCCCTCCGACATGTTGGCAAAAAGCGCGCGCCCCAGACCGATCGGGTCGACACCCCAGTGGGCGTAGAAACGGCGATCTTCGATGGCCATGACGGCGAGCGGCAGATAGGGCGACATCTGCGCCAGCGACACGTCGTTGCCGTGAACCACACCGTGCGTCGCCAGCGTCTGGCCGCTTGCGTCGAGAACGACAACAGACGGTCCCGCCTCGGCGCGCCAAAGATCATGTGTATCGGGAAGTCCTGAAGCGAAATAGGCGAGCGTGGCACCGGCGGCCATGAACACCCACAGCCCCGCAACCGAACTCCAGTACAAGATCTTTCGGGTCAGCGGCGAGAGACGTGTGCCCGCAGCGCGCCGCCGGCGCTTGACCCCGATCCCCAATAATTGCCACGGCTTCTTCAAGAAGGCATAGCGTCCCTGCAGCGCGCGGCGCGCAGCGCCGGTCCGCCGTTGCGCCGTACCTTTCCTGCGCCGCCGTTCCACCATGGAGAGCAAAGTGGCCGCGCAAGGTTAATGAGGTGTAAACGGTCCTGTGCCTTCATCGCTTGACACTGCCGCGATCATAGCGGCGAAATGACGGCGATTGAAGCGCCCATCGGGCGGCAACGGGCGGACCCTGGC
>LADL02003211.1_pt1 | contig 20813 bp, 14 predicted proteins | sample 619721 | NCBI WGS metagenome assembly LADL02 (sample SAMN03397408, study PRJNA257561) | rock porewater metagenome | biome: terrestrial; feature: Opalinus Clay rock; material: porewater; isolation source: Opalinus Clay rock porewater BRC-3 borehole | place: Switzerland: Mt Terri URL, St-Ursanne ...
CCTGTACGGCATCCAGGTGGTGGAGGTCAGCGAAGCCTACACCTCCCGGGCTTGCCACGCCTGTGGCGAAGTCAGGAAGTCCAACCGTAAGCACCGTGGCTTGTACGTCTGTGCCTGCGGCTGGCATGTGCATGCCGACGTCAATGGCGCGGCGAACATCTTCCAGAATGCCTACAAGGTATCTCCCCTCATCGAGCGGAGTAGTGGCCGTGTGGCGCGGCCCGTGGTCTTGCCGATCCGCCTCGGATGGCATACGGTCCACGAAACCAAGTCGAAGGTGGCTCTTGCCGCCTAAGATGCCCCCGGCTTCAGCCGGGGGAGTGCGTCACGAGCAAATGAAGGCTTATCCCCTGGCCGTGGCAAAGAGATACTGAGAGGTGATGATGATGGACAGGCACCGGCCAGGTGAAGAGGGAGATTGGATCCGGGGTCTGGATAGAGCTGTAGCCGACCTGTACCTGGAGTACGGGGGACGGGCCGACTTTGAACATCAGCTCTTCATACCTGGGTTGAAGGCCATCGAGGAACTACGCCGGCGTGGCAGAGAGATTCAGCGGCAACTGGACAGGACAGTGGTTGCCAGTCCCGAAACCCGTGCCGCATCCAATTCCGTATCCAATTCCATGGCCAGCGCCGGGCCGCAGGAAACGCCGATTGTGGCTCACTTGCGTGAGGCGCTTGACACCTTTGATGCCAAACTCACTGACGACCCAGCCTACCCCTTCCGCTACCTGATGGGTTGCGCCGGGCGGCTGAACGGCCTGATTAACCTCGACAGACGGCCCTGGGAGGAAAGGCAAGAGCTATTTATTGAAAGCGCCCACCAGGTTGAGGCGGTGCTTGATGCCGTCATCGACCTTACAAAACGGGTTTCCTCTCCCTCAGTCCTGGCCTCCGTCAAGGGCCAGTGGGATGCGATGATCAGATCAATGGAGCAGGTTCAGGCGACCCTGGCCGACCACGGGACCTCGACAGCACTGGACATCTCTCCCGATTCCGTCGGTGCCATTACCGGTGCCCTTGGGGCTGCGCGGCGGAGACGCCCGCTCCTGGACTCCATCGAAGACACTCCTCAGAATTCCACGGAAGGAGAGGCTGGCGATGGCCTTGGGACTATCTCTGGGCTGCTCTACCCGGAACTGCTGGAGCGAATCTACGGTTTAGACCTTGGCTCCCTCAAAGAGATCGCAGAGGAGGAGGTCCAGGTGGTTCATGACGAGGTTGAGCGCATTGCCACTTCCATTGACCCTGACCGCACCTACACCCAGATCCTTGAGGAGGACCTGGGCCCTTGTCGGTCTAAGGATGAGATGTTCTCAATGATGCGTCAATACGTTGACCTGGCTAGGAAACACAGTCTTGACCTGATCAGTCTGCCTGACGGTGAGGTATGCCACGTCTGGCCCGTTCCCGAGATGCTTCAGGACTCCTATCCCTGGGGGGGCTACTACGGCCCCGACACCTTCCAGGGTTCCCTTGAGGGAGCCGTCTTCCTCAACCAGGTTAACTTCGAGTCAGTAACAAAGGGCTGGCTGCAGATGATGGCCATCCATGAGTGCTATCCTGGTCACCACGCCCACCGGGTCAAGACCATCTCGGGAGACCTGCCGCTCACGATGAAGCTGGGAGGCCTGCAGGCGAAGTCGTCGCCGCTGACAGAAGGCATCGCTCATCGGGCAGAGGAACAACTCAAGGACATCTTCCCGGATAAGGAGTTTCCTCTCTTTGTGGCCTACAGGCGACTGCATACAGTTGTTCGCATCAGGGCTGAGATGGCGCTGTTTGTGGAGGGGAAGACCGTTGATGAAGTGGTGGACTTGTATGTGAAGTATCTTGGCTTCACCCCCACGGCGGCAAGAGGACAGGTCAGGTTCCAAGAGATGTGGCCTGGCTATATGAATACCTACTACTCAGGCTATCGTAAGCTAACCCAGCTCAAGAAACAACTCCCCCTTTCTGATGCCCGCTTTACTGAAGCCACCTTCTGCCACGGATATGTGTCATTGCAGGTTCTGAAGTCCCTTCTGCAACTCAGCCAGGACCAACGCAGGGAGGTCTTCGACCCCTTCACAGTGTAACAGCCCGCCATTGATGATCCACCCCCCTTGAGGTTGACTTTGTCGAACCCTGTCGGGTGTCGGGCGACCCCCTGTTCTTCTAACCTGCAACGTATGTATATATCAAGATATATAGATATACTTGGATCCATATTGGCACCCTTCAAGGATATCTAAATATGTACATATGCAGATGCGTTGTGGCAGTGGCAAACAGGGGGTGTCCTGCTGCCTGACTATTCTGATAACTAGCTTTGAGGTGCCTGCCCTGGAAAATGACTAATGAAGATTGCCAGTGAGAATAGCCAATACTGAATAGTACTGGCCCTGCAATAGTGAAAGGGCCCGCCTGGTACAGCGGGCCCTGCATAGCTGATCAGCTGCTTGGTTGCTTGGGTGCGCAGTTGCTTGGGTGCGCAGTTGCTTAGGTGCGCAGTTGCTTAGGTGCGCAGTTGCTTAGGTGCGCAGTTGTTGAGTTGCGCGGTTGCGCAGCATTGATGCTTTACACCTTGACTGTAAGTTCCTCCAGGCCCTTGGGCCACTTGGTGACAACCTCTGGCTCATCCTTACCGACGATGACGGTATCATCGTGCCTGAACCCGCCAACACCGTAAATGTAGATGCCTGGTTCGGCGGACCAGACCTCTCCTGCCAGTAGGGGCCTGTGGTTGAAGGCAACGTCATCGGGCCACTCGTGTCCCGCGATGCCAATACCGTGACCCGTCCTGTGCCTGATGTGTTCAGCAAATCCTGCGGCCTCAATCACGGACTGGGCCGCCGCGTCAATCGACGACACGAGGTTTCCTGCCACCATCTGCTTCGTCGCCGCAACGGTGGCTCCTTCGGCGGCCGCGAAGGCCCTGGCCTGCAAGTCACTGGGCTCCCCCACCATCCAGGTGCGCTCGTTCTCGATAACATATCCGTTCAGCCGCACGATGATAATGTTGACAATGCCGTGTCCAGCGGCGATGGTCATGTCAGAATCGCCACCTGTCCCATGGGGCGAGGCCGACGCCGGACCGCTAAGGCTGAAGACCCAGACCTCGACCTTGTTCCCCGGAAACATCTCAGCGCCCTTCACCACCATCTGGCGCGTCGCCTCCGCGTCAACTTCGGCCATCAGCTTGCCGGGGGCGATGAGGCTGCCCCAGACCTCCTGGCCAAAATCTGTCAGCTTGGCGCCCTCCCGGATAAAGTGCAGTTCTGCCTCGTCCTTAACCATCCGCATGTCCTTCAGTAGCTGCGCCTCAACAACAAGGTCCAGCTTGGGCAGGGCCTTGGTCACCGGCTCAATGGCGCTGAAACCGGCATCGCAGGCTATGGTCCCGCCGACGATGCCCCTGGCCTTCAGCTGGGCCGCCAACAGTTCTGTCCACTGGGGTCGGGTATAGGTGCGCAGGGTTGACGACGGATGCTCATTCCAGAAATAGGTGTCGGCAACTGCCAGCGAACCACGCTCTTTGGCCATCCTCACATGGTGCGTGGATAGCTCGTTCATCACCGCGAAGGGCTCGCTATCCCGCGGAATCACCAGAGCCACCGGCCGCTCCCAGGGAGCAACATCCAGGAAAAAGCCGGAGGCGTAGTAGAAATTGTCCGAGGTCAAGATGGCAAAGGCCTGGTATCCCTCGGCCTCAAGGAACTGGCGGATGCGCTGGTGCCGCTCAACAAATGCCTCTTTTCCAAGAAACTTAACGTCTTTCATCTCATCATCTCTTTTCTGCTCATCTAATCTAATCGCTGGCCTTGGCGTCCTTGGCATGGGCCATGAAGGCATCGTGGAGTTCCCGCAGGTGTTCCCGTACGGGGAGGTTCTGCGGGCAGACGTCCTCGCACTGGACGCAGTCGGCGCAGACCTCGACGTGCTTGTTGTTCTCCACGATCCGCTTGACATAGTTCTCCGCTACCTTCTCAAAGGGGTGATACATGAAGGCCTCATTGTACATTGTGAACAGGTTGGGGATGGGGATCTCCTGCGGGCAGGGCACACAGTACTTGCAGCCGGTGCAGTTGATCTTAATCATCTCGCGGTAGGTATCCCTGACCTCTCCGATGATGGCCATTTCCTTCTCGTTCAGGGCATTGGGATGAGCATTGGCAGCGGTATTGACATTCTCAACCACGTGCTCCATGGTACTCATGCCGCTCAGCACCGTTGCCACCTCGGCATGATCGCAGACCCAACGAAGGCCCCACTCCGCCGGGGTGCGCTCGATGTCGGCCTGATCCCATATCTTCTGGACCCGCTCAGGCACATTGTTGGTCAGGCGCCCGCCCCGCAGCGGCTCCATGATCACCACCGCCAGTCCCTTGTCATGGGCATACTTGAGACCCTCGGTGCCGGCCTGGTACTCCTCATCCATGTAGTTGTACTGGATCTGGCCGAAGGTCCAGTCGTAGCCGTCGACGATATCCTTGAATGTGTCAAGGTCATCGTGGAAGGAGAAGCCGGCGTACCTGATCCGCCCATCCTTCAGGGCCCGCTCAAGGAAGTCCAGGACCCCCAGTTCCCGCGTCTTCTTCCAGGTATTCTTGTTGAGGGCATGCAGCAGGTAGAAATCGATGTAGTCGGTCTGCAGTCGCCGAAGCTCCTCGTTGAGAAACCTGTCGAAGTCCTCGTGCTCCTCGGCCTTGTATACTGGGTTCTTGGTAGCGATGTAGACCTTGTTCCTGAGGTTGGCCTCCTTCAGGAGCTTACCCAGGAACACCTCGCTCTGCTCCTTGTGATAGACATAGGCGGTATCAAGATAGTTGACACCGTTATCAATGGCATAACGGACCATTGGAACGGCCTTCGCTTCGTCGATCTGTCCTGCGTCGTCGTCAATGACAGGCATCCTCATGATGCCGAAACCGAGGGTTGAAACCTCGATACCCGTGCGACCAAAGGTTCTCTTCTGCATAATGTCATTCCCTCCCCTATCCATGTTTCTTACCGGGCATTGCTTTGCCAGCAGATATTTAGCTTAACGAAACAGTTAGCGATTCTCTAGCCTTATTCCTGCATATTGTATGACTTAAGGGCCCATATCAAACGCCCATCCCAAAGCAGGGCGGTAGAGGAATCTCTCCTGCGAACGGCAAAGATAGCTTAGAGATAGCTGCAGGGTTGCATTACTGGCATCCAACTCTCTACCGCCGTTCGGCGGGGGGCCGATGGCTGACAAACTGAGGCTAGACGGAACGGAGAAGAGGTAGCATGTTTAGCTTTAAGAGGTGTGGAACTGGTAGTGGGCGACGCGGCAGGGGCAGTGGTTCTGCCGCGCCGGCGCCTCCCACCTGGGGAAAGTGGCAATCATCCCAAGACGGGATCATCTTCGTCTCGGTGGTCCTTACCGTCGCCCTTTCGTTGACCCTGGCCACCGCCGCCCTTTCCTATGCTGGGAATACGCTATTCATAATGCACCACGACGTTACGTCTATCAGAGCCTTCAATCTGGCGGAGGCCGGGATATCCAAGACCTGCTCCGTCCTGTGGGATGACCCCTCATTTCGGGGCACAATCGCCGACGAACCCCTGGGGGGAGGCAGCTATTCCGCAACGGTGACTGACGCCGGCGGCAATGAGGTACTGATTACCGCCACTGGAACCGTAGGGAGCGTTCAGCGGACCATTGAGGCCATCGCTGAGGTCGGTGCCGGGGACAACATCCGCTATGGGAATTACTTCAGCGGCGACATAGACCTTATTGGCAACATCCATATTAAGGGCGACCTCGTCAGCAGCGGCTCAATCCGCAGTACTGCCAATCTCCACGTGTCAGGATCTGTAATGGTGTCGGGGGATTTCATCTACGATGAGCAGCGGACAAAGATTGATGGCGACATAATTGAAGATCTGGAGCCTGTTCATCATCCCGTCCGCGACGTGGCTTACTACGAGCAGTTAGCCGGTGAGAATGTTTACAACGGCGACCAGACCTTTTACTCCAACAAGAAGAAGGACGCCTTCAACTTCTCTGACCTCACCCTGGTGAAGGGCGATGTCTACCTCGGCGGATATGTGGTTGGCGAGGCGACACTGGTTGCCACGGGGGATGTCCACATAATTGACAGTCTGGAGTATGTGGACAGTGATAGCAAGCTTCTCATCATTGCCCTGGGTAGCATCTATCTTGAGGGCGGACCGCAGATTGTGGGAATGCTCTATACCGGTAACTCGGTGGTAGTGGTCCACAACGTTTCCAACATCTTCGGCGGCATCGCCGCTGGCACCATCTCGATGATACAGACTAGCCCCCTCCACATTGAGGTAGACCCACGCTTTAAGGAAGGAGCCCCCGGCATGCCGTCAATCGGTGTTCGGCTAATCAGCTGGGAGGAGAAGTGACGAAGTGAACCCCGCAGCTCTCTGTCCGGGATAGAGCTGCCGTTGCCACCAGCTTCGCCGTTAACCACAGAGATTCGTTCTCCAGCGCGACCAGGAGATCATTGCGCCTGTTTTTCAGGTGGGGCCTGACCTGCTCAAGATCGCTGATAGCCTGCTCAAGCCCTGGTTTGGTCCGGATTGGGCCCAGGTATTTATCGGCAATCCCCTGGATGCGGGCCCGCAGTTCCCTGGGGCTAATATCGCCTGGGGTGGAGTCGGAGACTCCAACGCCTGCTGGCTGATGGTGAGGCTCACCTGGTCGGCTGTGGGTGACCGCTTGAGACTGGTCGTGGGTGACCGCCTCAGACTGGTCGTGGGTAACCGCTCTAGAAAGGCTGTATGCGGCCGCCGCTTTCCCTGCCCGCAGGCCGAAAACAGCAACGTTGGTAAGGGCGTTTCCACCGATCCGGTTGGCTCCGTCAACACCGCCGGTGACCTCACCGCAGGCAAAGACCCCCGGAACCGCGGTGCGGCCGTGGGTGTCAATGACAAGGCCCCCTGACATGTAGTGCTGAATGGGAGCTACCCGCACCGGCCCGTCGGAGGGCCTCCTCCCCCGCGGGAAGAGCCGTTTCAGGGCAGCCAGGTAGGGATCTGTATCCCAATCTTCATCGGGGATGTCCTCGACATGGAGCAGCGCCTCACCGCCCTCAGCCCAGCGCCTGGCGATGGCTATGGCAGCCCGGTCCCGGCAGTAGAGGTTGGCCTCGCGCCCACTGGATATCCCCCACTCTTCGTAGTAGTCTCTCAGGAATTCGTGGCCCGACTCGTCGGTAAGGCGGGCGCTGTCAATGATGTGAAGGCCGATCATCCAGGTGGAAAACCCCTCATCCGCAAAGCCCATGGGATAGAACTGGACGAACTCCATATCCCGAAAGGGCAGGCCCAGTCGATGGCCCAGGCGGTAACCGTCGCCTGTGGTCCTGACGGGGTTGTCGGTGCGGCTGTAGATGCGGCCGCCACCGCCGCAGGCAAGCACCACCGACCCGCAGGCGATGGTAGCCATGCTGCCGGTGTTAACATCGACGAGAGCAACGCCGCTGCAGCCGGCAGAGGCGCTGCCTTCAACGCTGGTAACCATCCAGCCGCTGAGCATCTCAATCCCAAGTTTCCCGGCGCGCTCCCGCAGGTTGGCGGTTATGGGCTCACCCCTCATCAAGGGCCTCGGGGCTTCGGTGACGCTGGCCCCGCCCTTGCGGATCGCCAGGGGAACCCCGTAGCTCTGGAGGCGTCCAATGGCTGCCGCCCCCTCCTCGCTGAGGACAGTCACCAGATCCTTGTCGTTGAGGTGCCTGCCGATGTCCAGGGTCATTTCCCGGTGCTCCTGGGGGGTAACCCCTCCCGCCGCCAGGGTGAACCCTCCCCCGGCATAGGTTGTGCAGGTACCCAGGCCCACCGGCGTCTTGCTGACCAGGGTGACACTAGCCCCCTCCTCGGCAGCGGCGATGGCGGCGCAGAGTCCGGCGCCCCCGCCGCCAACCACAACAACATCGGCCTTCTTTGGGACACTCAACTTCAGTCCACCTCTCCTATCAGGCGCAAAATTCAGGCGCATCACCCTGGTGGCCTACAGCTAGCCGACAATACCGCCCATCTTTATGACTTCAATTCCTTTATCCTCGAGGGCCGCCGCGAACCTGTTGATGCCGACGGAGTCAGATCTCATGTGGCCGGCGATGACGATATTGCCAATGCCCTGCTCCTTTACGGCCTTGAGGGCGTCTTCTGGGATGTGCATCATTACAAGAGTACCGACACCGGCCTCAAAGTATGCCTTCATGACGTCAGGGCCCCCATTGGTACCGCCTGCCATGCTCACAAAGACCCTGCCGGCGTAGTCCTGCTTGCCGCCGCAGCGAATGGCGGGGCCAGCCGGTTCACCGGCATATTCGGGCATCTCCTTGAGGGCGTCGACGACTTCCTGAACGGTGGATCGGGGGCAGAGGGCGCTGTCCAGGTGCTCCTGAACGGCTCCCTCGCTGATGATGTCTAGCGGCAGGTGGATGTTCATGAAGGGCATCTTCAGCAGTCTTGCCGCCTGGGCCACCTTGTCAAAGTTGGAGACGTGTCCGCCCCGCTCAACCTGGCCCTGACGCTTACCCAGTACCTTCTGGGCCTTATTAATGGGAACCCCCATCTTGACCATCAGTTCAATCTGCCGCTCCATTACCCTGTAGAGGTCAGTCCGGGGGGAACCGGTGGCCGGATGATGTCCGATAATAAGGTCGACGGCAAGCTCCCGGGCCAGAAACAGGTCGGCGGTCTCAATGTCTACACCCATCATTACCTTCTTGACGTTGTCAGTGGGCAGGATGATGCCGGAATCCGCCGGCGTCTCGTTGATTTCTGCCATCTTCAGGGCCACATTCATAATCTCGCTGGTGTTCACTAACAAGCACACCTCCTGCGTCAGCTAACTGTTGAGTGTCTGCATTACCCGGTCGACTAATCTGCCGTAGTCCACCGGCTCGGCGACGACCTCCACCCCTGCGCCTGTCACTTCCCTGGGAAGGTCAGCGAGGATGTCGCCAGGGCTGTCCCCCCCTATTAGCACAAAGCGCGTCCCCGGCCAGGCTCTAGCCAATTCCAGGAGCCCCTTCGTGTCGCCATTGGGCGAGTCGGCCACAAGGACCCTGGGCTCCAGCCTTGGGTGGGACTCCCTCAGACCACCAAGCCCCGCAATAGTCACAGTCTGGAGGTTAGCGGCGCGCAGGGCCCGCTCCGTGGAATACCGGAGGATGTCATCAGACAGCGCCAACACCACCTCAACCTGCTCTGCTCCAGTTTTGACCCCGTCACAGATGGGAAGAAGTATCTCGAAAACCGCGCCTCCCTCAGGGGCGTTAAAGGCCCTGATCTCGCCCCCGTGATTGTGCACAATTGCCTGGCTAATGGCCAGGCCCAGGCCGGTGCCTCGCTCCTTTGTGGTGAAGAAAGGGGTAAACAGCCGAGGAAAGGCCTTGTCGGGGATGCCAGGGCCGCTGTCCCTCACCTCAAGGAGGGCATGGTCCTCTCGCTGCCTGAGTCTGACGGTAACAACTCCCTGGGGTTCGAGCTCGCCGGCGGACACTGCCTCCACCCCGTTGCGGACCAGGTTCAACACCAACTGGGTGAGCTGGCCCGGATCGCCCATGATGGCGGGCACCGGTGCCAGGTCCAACCGGATCTCGATGCCGCCTCCGGCAGCCTCCCCCTCAAAGAGGGGAAGAAGCTCTTCAAGGAAGCTCGCCGCGTTCAAGGGCTCCGCGTCAATGTCCGACGGCTGCCCCAAGAGGAGAAACTCGTTCAGGAGGCGCGTAACCCTGTCTAGTTCTCGGACAATCAGATCCGAGTAGCTGGCAGCCCTATGCTGATCCTGCCTGCGGCCCAGCAACTGTACCAGGCCCTTGGCGGCGCTAACGGGGTTTCTCAACTCGTGGGCCAGTGAACCCACCATTGCGGCGGTGGTGGCAAAGCGCTCTGCCCTGCGGGCGGCCTCAACCCATCGCTGGCGGTCGGTCCGGTCAGAACCAACGACAACCCAGCCCACAACCGCACCGTCCTCTTCAAGAGGGCTCAACTCCCAGTCAATCCACTTGCGGCCCGACGGGCACTGGAGCAGGTCCATATGTCCCTTCGCCGGGAGGTCCTTCGCCCCCGCCCTGTCCCATGGAACCTGAAGGGTTCCGTCAAGGCGGTGCCCTGCCAGGTCTTGCCCCCTACACTCCAGGAGATCCTCGGCGGCCTGGTTGAGGTAGGTAACGCGCCAGGACCGATCCATCAGCACAATGAAGCTGGACATTGAGCTGAAGACCCGCTTCAGCTGGCCCCTCACGAGCCTGAAAAGGCGGTCAATCTCCAGGACAAGGGCGCACTCCTCTGCCATCAGGGGAAGAAGCTGACGGGCCTTGCCAGGGTCTGCCGGCGAAAGAACCCCAATCTCCCCGCTGGCAGTGCTGCTCACCACGGGCACCATGACGGAGGTTTGATTGGGGGTTTCATCGGACAGATGCTCCCTGACGGCGCTCTCGTTACCTCGAATTATTAAATGGCGGTCATCGCCCCTGGTGTACTGGATCCAGCTGGCATCGGCGTCCAGAAGAATGATAATGGCGCTGCCAATGAGGTCAAGGGCGCGGTCAACTGCGTCAGACTCGCCCTGGAACAGTGACAGGGCAATCTGATTCATCTGTCTCATGGCCCTCAGCTCAACAGAACGCTCTCCGCCAGCCAGGCCGTCCTTCAGGGCTGTCTGGAAACTCCCCAGAAGCTCTCGCGCGATGTTACTTCGATCAACCAAGGCTGGGTGAAGGTGTCCTGCGCATGCCGGGCACTCCTGCACGACCACACAGAGCCCCCCCTCAATCACAAAGGAGACAACCCCTTGCTTCTCCTCTGAATCAGGGTAATAGAGGGCTGATGGGTTCCTACTGGCGCCTGCTTGGGCCCGGCTTATGTCAGCCGGGGTCAGAGATGGTAGAGGGCCTTTGCAGTTAGGGCAGGATCCAGCAGGCGTCTTTAGAACCGGCCTGCCATCAGCACGGACAAGGGTACAGGCCAACTGGAGTCCAGCAGCCGCACTCTCGAAAAATCGAAGCCATCTGGGGGACGTATAGAGCTCCATCGGTCCCTGTTGTTGCAGTCTCACCCCTGTCAGTCCCTTCAGAAATACGCTGTCAATCCTGGGCGTCAACCCCCGGAAGGCCGCCCAGGGAGATCCCCCCTGGTGAAAACACTAGCTCTCGCAACTGGGTGTCGTGGTAACTGCCACGCATCTTGACAACTCGCACATAGCGCTTCATGTCCCACCCCTCCTGAAGAAACCGCAGCAGGAGCAGGTTGTCGGCAACGTAGCTAATGCCGTGCTTTGTCAGGTGCGCGGGAGTGGCTCTATCGTGAATCTCATGAGTCAGAAGGACATTAACCCCCTGGACCTTAAAGTAGTCAGTGAGGGCCCAGATGTAATCGGTGTACTTCTCCTTATTCTCCATACCCACCTCAAAGGAAGAGATGGAATCGATGACAAGGGCACTGGCGTCAAGGTCGGTTACCAGACGCTGGACCCGGAAGATATGCTCATCAACGTCAAGCTCCATGGGCGAGGTATGCAGTAGCTTGAGTCTGCCATCTTGCTGGTAGTCAGCCAACGGCATCCCCAGGGACTCACCTGTCTGAAGCAGCTGAGGCGGATTCTCCTCATAACTGACATAGACGACAGCACCGCCGGCCTCAAGGGCGGCTCGGGTATAGTGCATGGCCAGAATGGTCTTCCCTGTACCCGATGAGCCGCTGAGAAGGGTTGTGGTCCCACCGGGAAGGCCGCCACTCATCATGTCATCCAGCGCCTCAATGCCGGTGGAGACTCGCTGTGAGAATTGGGTCTGATAGGACTGCTCCCCCACTACCGGGTTCAACCGGGGGAACATCTGCACTCCCTTGCTGCCGATCTGGAACAGGTTCTCTCCCCCTACATGGCCGGTGCCCCGCATCTTCAGCACCCTTAAGAACCGTTTCTGCTGCTTCCTCTCCTGGGTGCCAGAGAGGTAGATTATGCCATCGGCGATAGCGCTTTCCGGCCTCAGGTCAATCTCTTCCTCACAGTACTCGCCGACCAGCACAGCAGTACAGCCCCAGGTGGCCACCTGGATCGAGAGGTCCAGTAGAAACTCCCTTAACTCCAAGAACGAGGGAATGATGTCGGCCATTACCTTGATAGTGTCAATAACCAGGAGCCGTGGCTGGTGCACCTTCAGGATCTCCGATACGGCTGCCAGGGCCTGAGCAGGGCCCTGTCTTCTGAGGATACCTCCCAGGTCCTGGTAGACTACATGGCGCTGGAATTTATCCATGTCGAAGTACTCAAACTCCTGCTGAAACCGGAGGATCTTGACCTGTGGCTCCGACAGGGTCGACAGGTGAATGACCTTAAAGTCAGGGGCCGCGTTGGCGAACATCATCTGATGGGCCATGATGGTCTTACCGCTGCCGGGCCGGCCGCTGAGAAGAACCGTGGCCCCCTCAGGTATACCGCCCTGTAATAATTCATCTAAGGTATCAATCCCTGTTGTAATGCGGTCCAATTAGCCGGTCCTCCCATCAATGCTCAGCAGCTGTTCTGTCATCTTTTCTGCTAACTGCAGGCCAACTAGCTTGCCTAGAGTGGCAACTATCGCCGTAATAAACTCATGGGCCACACGCTCGGCTATCTCTGTCTCAAGCTCACAGAGATCCGTGAGGAAGATGCCATCCTCAGAAAACCTGATCAGGGCAGCCTCCTCATACTTGTGCTTGGTCTTCCACATGGCGTGCTCAATGACAAGGAGCATTACCTGTATGCCAATGGCCTGCCCGACTGAGTGAAAGGTGTCATCAAGCATCTGCTGGTGCGTTGCGAGGGCGCTCTCTGTTGAAGAGTCGTTCTTGTGTGAAGGGTTGCTGTCGTTTGGGTTGAACTCAGGTGTTACATCAATCATTCCATCATCCTCCAGCCCCAGGGTCTTCTAAGCCTAAACTTTGAGCTCTTGGGTGAACCCTCAATTTTGTGGGCCTTAGGCCCACGGTGTGTGTCTATCTAGGTTGTTCCCCTTGACCCCGCAGGGTTCCTTCAAGACCCTTCATCTTTAGGCATATCTTGACGCGTTTCTTATAATGAAGGGCGGCGGGGTAACCCTAAAGGTATACCTCGCCGCCCAATCGGAGGAGTGAAGACACCAACACCTAACTACTGATCGCCAAGGCCAAGGGCCCGCATGGCCGTCAGGGCGCAGATCTGGGCCGCCTCAACCAACTCAGCCACGGAAATGTGTTCATTGGGAGCGTGACCATACTTGGGGTCACCAGGGCCAAAGATGACAATGGGGATGCCGTCTTCAGCGTAGAACCTGGCATCGCTTCCCTGCATGTAGCCTGTAAGCTTGACATCCTTACCGCGCAGGTCCCGCGCCGCCCCCGCCATGGTCTTCACAAACCCGGCATCAGGATCGGTGTAGACCCTGGCGCCACCGGTATGGAATACCCTGACCTCGCAGCTGATCCCCGCAATCCCTGCCAGGGCCGCCTGGGCCACATCTTCGATCTGCTTTCTGACCCCCTCGTAGCTCTCGTCGGGATGGATGCGCCTATCGATCCTGATTGTGCAGGAACTGGGAACAATATTGGTCTGCTCGCCACCCTCGATAGTACCAATATTGAGCGAAGATGGTGGCAAGTATGGATGTTTTTTAGAGGCGAGGCGGGGCATGAGCTCCTTCTGTAGTGCGTCTATCACCCGTGCCATTCCGGTAATGGCGCTAACCCCGTTCCAGGGCATGGCGCCGTGAGCTCCCTCCCCTTTGACAGTGAGCTCGAGCCAGCAGATGCCCCGCTCGCCAATACAAATCTTGTTTTCCGTCTGTTCTCCCACAACAATCATGTCGGGAACAAGGTGGCCTGCCTCTCTCAGCCACTCTGTTCCTGCCTCTCCATGGCGCTCTTCATCGGCAACCCCCGCCACAATCAGGGTGCCGTCAAGCTCAACATTGGCTCGTTTCAAAGCCAAAGCCGCTATGACCTGCGCCGCCGCGCTGCCCTTGCAGTCGCCAGAACCCCGACCGTAGATCCTGCCATCGACTACTTCGCCCCCAAAGGGTTCATAGTTCCACTGGTCCGGCTCCTGGATGGGCATTGTGTCAATGTGGGCGTGGAGCGCCACTGTGGGGCCATTGCCGTTACCAAGGTACCCCAGGGCGCTGGTGCGAATCTTCTCCAGGGCCAGGATCTCTGCCCTGATGCCGTCGGCCCGCAGCTTGTCGGCATAGACCTGGGCAACCTCGCGGCAGTCTCCCGGCGGACTGATGCTCTTGGTCCTAATCAGGTACTGCAGGAAGGCTATGGCTTCAGCTTCATCTATATGTGACAGCACCTTTTTCTCCAACTGCGACAGACCTTTCAATGCCATAATAACCTCTGTAGCCTCCTTACCCATCTGAGCTTCCTGTATCTATCTGATATCTGTCTAAAGTCTCTATCTGTTATCTATCTGAGCTTCCTGCCACCGACAAAGACGGCCTCAACCTGTTCGTAGGCCTTGATGTCCTCCAATGGGTTAGCCTGCAGCAAGACGCAGTCAGCCAGGTGGCCGGGTTTCAATACACCCAGACTGCCCTTCATACCGACGGTCTCAGCGGCCAGTTTCGTCACGGAGGTCAGCACCTGCTTTCTGGACATGCCGTACTTCGCCATCAACTGCAGCTCAAGGGCCATGTCATCAATAGGGTTTTGACCGGTACCGGCATCGGTTCCCGCAGCTATTCGGGCACCGGCCCTGACCAGCGCCTCGAAGCCCTCCATGGACTGGCTCACCAAGAGGCGCCTGAAGTCAAGGCGCCACTGCTGGTCTGGACTGACCCGCCCCGCCCGATCCTCTTCAATCATTTCGACCGTACCTCTCCAGGAGGCAGTCAGGGTGGGACAGACAAAAGATCCGCTTTCAGCTATCCGCTCAATCAACCGGGGATCAATCTCATATGATGTCCTGCTTGTCAGGAACTCTACATGGTCCAGGGAGTCAACCCCTGCCTCCAGGCACCTGCGGGTCGACTCTGGGGCGGTGGTATGGGCCACAACCCTCAGTCCCCAGAGGTGGGCCTCCTCCACAACCGCCTCAAGCATGTCCTGGGGGAAATAGGCCTTGTGAGGTTCTGTGCCAGGGGTTCCGCCGCCGCTGGCCATGACCTTAATGAAATCAGCGCCGCTCTTCTTCAGCCAACGGACGGCCCTCACGGCTTCAGATACGGTGTCTACCTCCATCCCCCACTGGTTGCAGTGGCCCCCCGTCACCGTCAGGGGCGCGCCAGAGGCCAAAACCCTGGGGCCTTCAATCCAGCCGTCCTTTACCATCTTGGCCACCGTCTGGCCAAGGGTGTCGGGGGCGCCGCAGTCCTGGACAAGGGTGAGTCCAGAGGCCAGGGCCAACCGCAGGTTATCGGCGGCCACCAGCAGCTGCTCCTCCCGGGAGAACTGGGGAAGGTTCCCTCCCCGCGCCTGCCCGGGATAGATCAGGTGGCAGTGGGCCTCAATCAGCCCCGGGATCAGGCACCCTCCGTCAAGGCGGTAGCGCTCCTCTTGTCCCTCTTCCTGGCCCTGCTGCCGGCTCTCCGGGCCCGGCTCGAAAGAAACCCCTGTCTCCACCCTGACTATCACCCCAGCCTCAATGGTGAGGCGGGCATTATCAACAGCCCCCTCTTCAGGGTCAAGGATGGCCCTGGCGGCCTCAATCACAACTCGGCGGGGCCTTGGCCGCATGGACGGGGGAACGAATTCTGTTGGACTCTTAAAGTCAATTGACACCTGTACCAACTCCCTGCTGCTGTCTAGCGGGCGGGGGCGACAAAGCGCCCGTGCCCCGCCGGACCAACAATACTCTCGCCGTCGAAAACCTGTGTACCACGGACATAGGTGGCTGTGATCTGGCCCTTGAGGTTCAGACCCTGGTAGAGGCGGCAGCACTCACGAGCCTTGGTGAAGAGCGAGTCAATGTCTACCCTCCGGGAAGCGGTGGGGTCAAAGAGGATAAAGTCGGCGTCAAGCCCAAGGCGGATGTCGCCCTTCTGCTCCGCCAGCCCGAAGGCCCTGGCGGGATTGACGGCCAAAACTGCGGTAGCGGCCTCTGGTGTGATCAGGCCGTTGACGGCCCCCGACAGCACCACGGGAACAACCATCTCAATGCCCGGCACCCCTGGGGGTACCTGCCAGATGGTGTCCTTCTCCTTATCCGCCGCCTGGAAGGGTCCGTGGTCACTGGCAACGCTATCTACAACCCCGGTCTGCAAGGCGTCCCAGAGGGTGTAGACGTCCTCATGGTGCCGCAAAGGGGGATTCATCCGAGCATAGGGCCCAGCCCGTTCCTGGTCCCGGGCGGTGAACATCAGATAGTGGGGGCAGGTCTCCGCCGTTATGTCGACCCCTCGCTCCTTGGCGCCGGCAACCATCTCCACAGCCTCCCTTGTGCTGATGTGGGCGATGTGAACCCTGACACCGGTGTCCTCTGCCAGGGCAATGATCCTCGCCACTGACGCCGCCTCAACCACCGGCGGGCGGCTCTCGGAGTGGGCCGAGGGGTCAACGCGCCCCGCAGCCTTGAGTCTCTCTGTAAAATAAGCGGCCAGCTCGTCGTCCTCACAGTGAACGGCGACCCGGAGGCCCGTTGTCGCCACATCGGCGAAGGCCTGGTACAGCTGGGAATTTCCCTTGACCTCAAGGCCGACATAGTCGGGGGCCCGGTCTTCTGGCAGCCCAATCGTAAATATCTTGTATGCCGCGGCCCCGGCGTCAGCCAGGTCCTGGGTCACCCTCCTGTTAAGGATGGCGCCGGCGGCGTAGAGCCCGAAGTCCACATGTGACTCCCTCTCCCCTACCGAGCGGCGCATCTCCAGGGTCTCCACATCGGCGACAGAGGGCGTTGAGACCGGCATCTCGATCACTGTCGTGATGCCGCCGGCCGCAGCTGCCCTGGAACCGGTCTCAAAGGTCTCCCAGTGGCTGTAGGCAGGGGCCCTGAAGTGGACGTGGCCGTCAACGGCGCCAGGGAGCATCCAGAGGCCCTCAGCAGATACCCGCCCCCTGGCCTCGACCTGGGTTCCTGGAACGGAAAACGCTTCGAACCTGCCGCCCGTCACCGCCACATTCATCTTCCTGGAACCGGCGGCTGTAATCACCGTGGCACCCTCGATAATCAGGTCATACAAACTAATCACTCCTCAAGGGCTCCGCTTACACTCCCTGTATCCCACTCTCTATCCGCCACCGTGCCGGACAGCCTGGCTGCAGGGCGCCTCCCCCAGTCCCAGCGGCTGACCCGGCCAAAGGCGGCCTCTGCCTCTTCCCGCGCCCCGTCCATCAGCGCCGCCAGGTCCAGCTCTGACCCAACCCCTGATCCCAGGACGCGGCCCTTCTCAACGACTAACTCCCCGCCCACAAAGACATGGCTCACGTCCTGGCCGCTGGCGAGATGGACGAGGCTGGCAACGGGGTCGTATACAGGCCCGATATGTAGCTGGTCCAGATCCACCAGGACCAGGTCGGCCCTGGCCCCTGGGGCGATCCGGCCCAGGTCGTCCCGGCCCAGGGCCTGGGCGCCCCCCAGGGTGGCGAGTTCAAGGATGTCCCAGGCGTTGCCGGAACCGTAATCTCGATCAGCCAGTTTCGTGAGGATTGAGGCCCAGCGCATCTCATTAATCATGTCCCGGGGAAAGGTATCGGTGCCAAGGGCCACCGGTATTCCCATGTCCAGCAGCCGCTGCAGCGACTGCATGCCCTGCCCCCGCCGGGCCACGGAGAAGGGGCTGTGGATCACCGTTGCCCCGGACTCCCGGATCAGCTCCAGGTCCTGATTGCGGCGGTAGGGTAGCGAGTCGTGATTATCCGTGAAAACACAGTGCACAAGCTGGGCCCTGCGGTTCAAGAAACCGTTTCTGTGGAGGTACTCAATTGGAGTGCAGTTGTACTGTTCCATAACCCTCCGGTAGTCAAAGAGGCCCTGAGCGGCGTGGATCTGCACCCTGACGTCAAGCTCTTCGGCCGCGTCCATGGTGGCCTTGAGCAGCTCCGGCCCGCAGGTGTCGACCTGAAGGGGAAAGAGAAGGGCGCCCTCGTGGCCCTCCCCCAGCTCACTCCGCTGATGCCTGATCCAGGCCACCGCCTCCTCAAGGCCGGCGAAGCCGCCATTGGGCCGGGGAATGTATTGAACCTGCCCTTCAGCATTAGTACGCCAATCGTACTCCCGGAAACCTGGCGAAGTGTATAGACGGGTGCCAAGGGTCTGGGCTGCCGTCAGCAGGTCATCCATGGGAACCCCGGTCTCGCCTCCGGCCTCAACAATGGTTGTCGACCCGAACCGGACGCATTCCGCCAGGGTCAGGATGGCCTCAATGGAAGAGGGCTTGGCGCCTGGCGCCAGCCTCGCTGGCGCCGCGTACTGCATAAACCCGCTGGAGAAGTCCCCCCGTTCGCCGTGATCCAGCATCATCCGGCCGTAGGCCAGGTGCCCGGCGTGGGTGTGAGCGTTGACAAAACCGGGCATCAGGAGGCTGTTGGCGGCATCCAGGACCCGCCCAGATTCCTCTCTGACCCGCTGTTTCTGGGCTGGATCTGTAAGGCGCCCGGCAAAGAGCAGTCTGTCCCCCTCAAAGAGAACGCTACCATCCTTGATCAGTCGCTGCCTTTCACCATCATAGGCCACAACATAGCCCGCGTTTATCAGGGTCTTCCCCATATTGGACAACCTCTCTATACCGCAGTCGCCACTAAGTCAGGGCTTCCCAGGGCATCTCACTCAGGGGATCGCTACTACTCTGTCCCCAGGACCCTCTGGGCCATGGACCTGAACTGCTGATCAGAGACGACGGCCTTCTGGAGACGGCTCTCGCTCTTAACCAGCTCTAGCATCTCCTTCTTCTGCTCCTCGGTGGCCGTCAGCCCCAGGCCCAGGCGCTCCAGGGCGGCCTCAATCGCCACAAGCCCGCTGCGCTTACCGAGTACGTAACTTATGCCATCATGCCCGAAGACCTCCGGCTTGTAGGGGAGCATGGCGTTGCCGATCCCCGCCTTCTCCAGCTTGTCGCTGATGAAGGCCACAATCTCCGCCTCCATCTTGAAGAGGTTCTCTCCGGTAATGGCCTTGCCGGGGATGATGGGAACCTGAGAGATATTTGCTACCAGTTGGGCCACCTGCCCCAGGCCGTCAAGGTCTATCCCTGTCTTGATGCCCGCCTGGATCTCAAGGGCCGCCACAATCTCCTCTGTAGGGATGTTGCCTGTCCGCTCACCGAGGCCATTGAAAGAAGCCTGAATCCCGGTGGCCCCACCGAGCACAGCCCCAAGGGCGCAGGCCGTTGCCATGCCAAAGTCGTTGTGGCCGTGGAACTCCAGGTCGATCCCGGGGGCAACCTCCTTGACCCGCTCCGTTACCCAGCGAACCGCGAAGGGCGTCGCCACCCCCACGGTGTCAGTCAGGGACATTGAATCCGGCTTCGCCTCCCGGGCCACGGTCTCATAGACCTCAAGCATGTAGGGCAACGGGGTGCGGAAGGTGTCTGCCGCCATAAAGGTGGTCTGCAGGCCCTGCTCCTTGGCGTAGGAGAGGGTCTCGACCAGGCGCTCAATCAGCCCCTCAGGGCTCAGGTCAAAGGCATACTGGCAGTGATAGGGGTTGATGGTATGGACGATGATGATGGCGTCGGCACCAGTCTCCATCGTATACTTGATGTCGTGCATCTCCGCCCTGGCCTGAGGGACTATCTTGGCATCCAGGCCCATCTCGACAAGCCTCTTAGTAGCCCTGAAGATGGAGTCGGACACAAGGGGCATGCCCACCTCAATCCTCTGGATCCCGATCTCCGATAGGGCCTCGGCAATCCTGATGCGCTCGTCTTCTTTGAAGGCGACCCCAAGGGTCTGCTCCCCGTCGCGAAGGGTAACCTCATGGATGTAAACGCTGTCTGGCGCTTTGTTCCCCATTACATCTGGTTCAAAGTTAGTTGGCGCCACCCACCAGCTGTCAGTGGAGTAGGGCTTCCCAATCGGATAGCGCTCTTTGACGTCTTCTCCTCTGTTGTTGGCCACGGCTATTACCTCCATCCAGTCCCTTTACTCTCGGGCCCATGCCTTTACTGGCCGGCCCCCGCGCTGTTCCCGCTAACGTAAGGCCTCAAGGGCCGTCCTGAGACCAGCAACACCGGTGCGAATGTCCTTATCGTCAATGCAGAAGGAGAGGCGCAGGTGGCCTTCGCCTGCAGAGCCATAGTAGGTGCCCGGTGTCGTGACAACGTGACCCACCTTAAGAACGTGCTTGGCCAGTTCGGTGCAGTCCATTCCGTATTCACTGGCATCTACAAATGCGTAGAAGGCGCCCTCTGGCTTAGAGTAGCTGATGCCGGGAACGATCTTCAGTTCCTCCAGGATGATCTCGCGCCTGCGGGCGTAGCTCTCCGCCATCTCCTTCACGCAGTCCTGGGGGCCGTCCAGGGCCACGATGCCGGCCCTCTGGACGAAGGCGGCGGCAGCCCGTCCCGCTACGGCGTTCATCTTGGCCATGGCGGAGGTGAGGTAGTCGGGGGCGCCCACATAGCCCAGGCGCCAGCCGGTCATGGCGTAGGTCTTAGAGAAACTGTTCAGCGTAATTGTCCGGCCGCGAAGATCGTCAGACAACCCCGCGATGCTGATGTGCTTGCCCCCGTCGTAGACAAAGTGTTCATAGACTTCATCGGTGATCACAATAAGATTATGCCTCTTGGCAAAACTGCCAACCATCCTGTATTCGTCCTCAGTCATCACCCTACCGCTGGGATTGCCGGGGCTGTTCAGGATGATGGCCTTGGTCTTGTCTGTAACCGCCTCTTCCAGGTCTTCCTCCGTCAGCATCCAGCGCTCAT